>Ga0164241_10000288_pt1 | contig 107204 bp, 85 predicted proteins | sample OricomyardsoilBY_FD_108780 | JGI IMG/M metagenome (GOLD analysis project Ga0164241, IMG submission 108780) | Backyard soil microbial communities from Emeryville, California, USA - Original compost - Back yard soil (BY) | ecosystem: Environmental > Terrestrial > Soil > Unclassified | place... | reverse complement strand
CGCAACGTGACCTTCGCCTCCCCAGGCTACGCGCGTTACTCCGGAGGGGTCCGCTTCACCTTCTAGTCGCGAGGGTGATGCGGGGAAGGGAAAGTCACCCTCGCGAGAGGGTGACTTTTTCCCGTTGGGGCCGGTAGGAGTTGGCCGTTGGAGAGGGCCCGGGTTGGACAGATCGATTACCAGGGTTGTGATCGTCGGCGGGGGAACCGCCGGATGGCTCGCGGCGTGCCTGATCGCCGCGCGCGCCGATCCCGGTGCCACGGCGCCGCTCCAGGTGACCCTGATCGAATCGCCGGACATTCCGGCGATCGGCGTCGGCGAAGGCACCTGGCCGACAATGCGTCGCACGCTCGAGCGGATCGGCATCGCCGAGGCGGATCTCCTGCGCGATTGCGATGCGTCGTTCAAGCAGGGCTCGCGCTTCGAAGGTTGGAGCACCGGCGCGCCGGACGATGTCTATTTCCATCCCTTCTCGCCGCCGCTGGACGGCGATCCCGGCGCGCTGGTGCGGGCATGGGAGGCGGCGGGGGGACGCTTCGCCGACGCGGTAAGCCCGCAGCCGCGCATCTGCGGCCTCGACCTGGCGCCGCGCCAGCGCCCGATGCCGGATTATGCCGGCGCGCTGAACTACGCCTATCACCTCGATGCCGGGAAGCTGGCGGCGATGCTCGCCCGGCATGGCGTCGAGCGGCTGGGGATCGCCCATGTCCGTGATACCGTGGTGTCGGTGGAGATGGACGGCGACGATATCGCTTCGGTCCGCACGCGCGAGCATGGCGACGTCGCCGGCGATCTGTTTCTCGATTGCACCGGCCATGCCGCGCTGCTGATCGGCGGGCGCTACGGCGTGGGCGTGATCGACCGCGGCAATGTGTTGTTCAACGACCGCGCGCTGGCGGTGCAGGTGCCGGTCGCGCCGGATAGCCCGATCGCTTCGCAGACCAATGCGACCGCGCACAAGGCAGGCTGGATCTGGGATATCGGCCTGCCCGGGCGGCGCGGGGTGGGGTGCGTCTATTCCTCCGCGCATATCGGGGACGACGAAGCCGAGGCAGTGCTGCGCGCCTATCTGGGCGGGGCCGATGTCACCCCGCGCAAGCTCAGCTTCCGTTCGGGGCATCGCGCGCGTTTCTGGGAGCGGAACTGCCTCGCGGTGGGGCTGTCGGCGGGGTTCCTCGAACCGCTCGAGGCCTCGGCGATCGTGTTGATCGAGCTGTCCGTCGAGGCGCTGCTGGAGAATTTCCCGGCGACCGCGGCGTCGATGCCGATCCACGCCGAACGCTTCAACGCGCTGTTCCGCTACCGCTGGGACCGGATCGTCGAATTTCTCAAGCTACATTATATACTTAGCCAGCGCGACGAGCCCTATTGGCGCGACCATCGCGACGCCGCGAGCATCCCCGAGCGCCTAAACCAGATGCTCACCCTGTGGCGGCATCAGCCCCCCTCGCGCTGGGACTTTCCAATGACCGACGAGGTCTTCCCGGCGGCGAGCTATCACTATGTCCTTTACGGCATGGGCTTCGCGCCGCCGCCCGCCGGCGCGCTGCGGCGCGAGGCGCCGGTCGCGCTCGGCCCCGTCGAACAGCGCGCGCGCACGCTGGCGTCGAGCCTTCCCACCAACCGCGCCTATCTTGACGCCCTGATGGCCGCTAGGGCTGCGGGGCTTGAAGCCACCAACGGAAGCCCATCCTGATGCCCGATCACGCCATCCTGACCGCCGAAGCCCATCGCGACCTGCGCATCCGCGAGGATCGGAGCGCGGCAATGGGGGACGCGCTGATGTGCTGCGTGACGTTTCCCGAGGAATTCCGCCGCGTCGCCGACGAATATCCGATCCTGTTTCGCCTCAATGCCGAGCGCAACGCCTTCACCGCGCTGGCGATGTTCGGCTTTACCGACGGCGAGAACCTGTTCCTCGACGACGACGGATGGGATGCCGGTTATGTCCCGCTCGCAGTCGCGATCCAGCCTTTCCTGATCGGCGGGGCGGACAGTGCGGGTGACAAGCAGGTCCATATCGACATGGCGAGTCCGCGCATCGGCCGTGACGAGGGCGTGCGGCTGTTCGACGTCGATGGCCGCCCGACGCCTTATCTGGAGGATGTGGCCGAGAGGTTGGGCGACCTCGACGGCGGGTATCAGCGGACGGGGGAATTCTTCGCGGCGATGGCGCGCCACGAGTTGCTGGAGCCGCTGACGCTGGAGATCGAGCTGGATGACGGCTCGATCAACCGGCTGGTCGGTTTCCATGCAGTCGATGAGGAAAAGCTCCAGGCGCTCGATGGCGCCGCGCTGGGCGAACTGCACGCAGCCGGGCATCTGATGCCGCTGTTCATGGCGGTAGCGTCGGTGGGTAAATTCTCGACGCTGGTTACGCGCAAGAACGCGCGGATCGCGCATGGCTGAAGCCGATCCGGGCATCTTTTCCGGCATTGCCGCCATCCCCGAAGTGATGGTGGCGGACGCCGCCGATCTCGACGCGAAGCTGCGCGCGGCGGACGGCCCGTTCGTGGTGCGCGGGCTGGTGGCGGACTGGCCGTTGGTCGCGGCGGGCAGGCAATCGCCACACGCCGCGCGAGACTATCTGCTGGCCCATGCCCGCGACATGGCGTTCACCGCCTCGGTCGGCGCGCCGGGCAGCGATGGGCGGCTCTTCTACGACGCGGCGATGGGGATGAATTTCCGCACCGTCACCGCGAAGCTGCCCGAGATTTTCGCCGAGATCGACAAGGCGGAGGGCAAGGCGAACGCCAATCCGGTCTATCTCGGTTCGGTCGACGTCCATCAATTCTTCGCGGGGCTGCACGAGGCGAACCATGTCGCGCTGGGGGATCGCAGCGCGCTGGCGAGCATCTGGATCGGCACCCCGACGCGGATCGCCGCGCACAATGATTTTCCGGACAATCTGGCGTGCGTCGCGGCGGGCCGGAGGCGATTCACGCTGTTTCCGCCCGATCAGTTCCGCAACCTCTATCTCGGGCCCATCGACAATACGCCCGCGGGCCGCGCGGTCTCGATGGTCGATTTCCACCACCCCGATTTCGAGGCGCACCCGCGCTTCCTCGAGGCGCTGACGCACGCACTGGTCGCCGAACTCGAGCCGGGCGACGCGCTCCACATCCCGTCGATGTGGTGGCACCATGTCGAGGGGCTCGCCGCGTTCAACATCCTGGTCAATTACTGGTGGCGCGAAACCCCGCGCTGGCTGGGCCAGCCGCAGGACGCGCTCAACCTCGCGATGATGGCGATCCGCGACTTGCCCGCGAGCGAGAAGGCGCATTGGCGCGACCTGTTCGACCATTATGTCTTCGAGAATGGACCCGAAGTGACCGATCATATCCCCGAAGGCGCGCGCAGCGTGCTGGCCCCGCTCACGCCCGAAAGCGCGGGGCGGCTGCGCGCCTTCCTGTTGCGGCAACTCAGCCGATGAAGCGGCTAAAGCGCATCGTCATCGCGGGCGGCGGCACCGCGGGCTGGATGGCGGCGGCGGCGCTCGCCCGCACGCTGGGCAACGCCATCGAGCTGACGCTGATCGAATCGGATGCGATCGGGACCATCGGCGTGGGCGAATCCACCATCCCCCCGCTGGTCGCGTACAACCGGCTGCTCGGCATCAACGAAGCCGAGTTCATGGCCGCGACTCAGGCGACCTTCAAACTCGGCATCCTGTTCGACAATTGGCAGGACGTGGGCAGCCGCTATTTCCATTCGTTCGGGATGACGGGGAAGGATCACTGGTCGGCGGGCTTCCAGCATTTCTGGCTCAACGGCCGCGCGCGGGGGCATGAGGAGCCGTATGACGATTACTGCCTCGAGTTGGTGGCCGCGCTCCGGAACAAGTTCGCGCACCTGCCCGAAGACCGGATGAACTATGCCTATCAGCTCGATTCCGGGCTCTACGCCAGGTTCCTTCGCAAGATGGCCGAGGCGGACGGCACCAGGCGCATTGAAGGCAAGATCGCGAAGGTCGAACTCGACGGCGAGAGCGGCGACGTCGCCTCGCTGACGCTCGACAACGGTACCGTCATTGAAGGCGATCTCTTCCTCGATTGCACCGGCTTTCGCGCGCTGCTGATCGAGCAGGCGCTGCATGTCGGGTTCGAGGACTGGACGCACTGGCTGCCCTGCGATTCCGCGATCGCGCTCCAGACCGAGGCGGTCGGCCCGCCGCTGCCCTATACCCGCGTCATCGCGCACGATGCCGGCTGGCGCTGGCGCATCCCGCTCCAGCACCGCGTCGGCAACGGCCTCGTCTATTGCAGCCGCTATCTGGAGAAGGACAAGGCGCTCGACCGCATCCTGGGCGATGTCGAAGGCAAGGTACTGACCGAGCCCAACATCCTGCGCTTCACCACCGGTGTCCGGCGCAAGCAATGGCATCGCAACTGCATCGCGATCGGGCTGTCGGCGGGCTTCACCGAGCCGCTCGAATCGACCAGCATCCATCTGATCCAGCGCGCCGTGCTGCGGCTGATCCGGATGCTGCCGCTGAGCGAGGTCAGCGAGCGCGACGTCGCCGAATTCAACGACCAGCAATCTCAGGACGGCATCCAGATCCGCGATTTCCTGACGCTGCATTACAAGGTCACCCAGCGCCGCGATTCCCCGTTCTGGCGGCATTGCCAGTCGATGGAGATCCCCGATACGCTGGCGCAGAAGATCGAACTGTTCCGCGAAACCGGCCGCGTCTTCCGCCGCAACGAGGAACTGTTCGCGGAGAATAGCTGGGTGCAAGTGATGATGGGGCAAGGGATCACGCCGCGCGCGTATCACCCGATCGCCGAGAAGCTGCCCGACGAGGAACTGGCGCGCTTCCTCGCCGGCATCCGTGAGAATGTCTCGCGCACGGTGGCCGGGTTGCCTGATCACGGCGCCTATGTCGCGCGCTATTGCGGGGCGCCGGCCTGACCATGAAGCAGCGCCGCCAGTCCGTCACGATCAAGCATGTCGCCGCGGATGCGGGCGTGTCACTCCAGACCGTCAGCCGTGTCATCAACAACGAGCCCAATGTCCGGGCCGAAATGGCGACGAAAGTCCAGGCGTCGATCAAGAAGCTCGGCTATGTCCCGTCGATCGCGGCGCAGCGGATGGGCGGATCGCGTTCCTACCTGATCATGGCGCTCAACGACCGCGAGCGCACCATCGCGGGCTGGCAGAGCCAGGAGGGGACCGACTGGGTCGATCAGATGATGCTCGGCGGAATGCTCAAATGCGCCGAGCATGGCTATCGGATGATCATCGAGCTGGTCGACACGCATAGCGACCATATCGAGCGCGAACTGCGCGCGGCGATCGCGGCGGTCCAGCCCGACGGGATCATCCTTACTCCGCCGCACTCGCAGAACCCGCTCATCATCAATCTGCTCGCGGAGATGCGGATCAGCTTCGCGCGGATCGGTTCGCTGATGCCGGGGCCCGGCTTTCTGCTGACGATGGGCGACGATCAGGCGGCGCGGCTGGCGACCGAGCATTTCGCCGGGCTGGGGCACAAGCGGATCGGCTTCATCGCTGGCTCGGACGAATATGAGCTGAGCGCGTGGCGTATCGACGGCTGGAAGGCGGCGATGAAGGCGGCGCGGCTCGATACGGGGGGCCTGCTGGCGACCGGTGACTTCGGCTATGCCTCCGGCCGGGCGGCGGCGATCCAGCTGCTGGAGCAGGAGCCGCGCGTCACCGCGATCGTCGCGTGCAATGATCAGATGGCGCTGGCGACGATGGAAGTCGCGCGCGAGCGGCGGCTGAGCATTCCCGGCGATCTCTCGCTGATCAGCTTCGACGACACGCCGATCGTGCATTTCACGCATCCGCCGCTCGCCGCGATCCGCCAGCCGATCGCGGAGACCGCATCGAAGGCGGTGGAGCTGATCATCGACCAGCGCGCCGGGCGAGACGTGCCGGCGGAGCCGGTGATGGTCCCGTCGAGCCTGATGCTGCGCGGATCGACCGCGCCGCCGAAGCACTGACCCCTCAGACCAATATCTCGAACCGCGCCCCGCCTTCCGGCCCCTCGCGAATTTCGATGGTGCCGCCATGCGCGAAGACGATCTGGCGGACGAGGTTGAGCCCCACCCCGGTGCCGTTGGCGCGGGTGGTGAAGAAGGGGAGGAAGATGTCGCGTCGCAGGTCCACCGGCACGCCGGGGCCGTTGTCGCTGACCGTCACCAAAGTCTCGCTATTGCCCGTGCGCTCGAAACGCAGCGCCACGCGCGGCGTTTCGGCATGGCCCGACGCGGCCTCGGCGGCGTTGCGCAGCAGGTTGATCATCGCCTGCGCCATCAAATCCGGATCGGCGTCTATCGCGAAGGCGAGCGGGCTGAGCTCGAGGTCGAGCGCGACTCCGGGCCATTCGGCGGTGAACAGCCGCGCCATCTCGGCAGCGAACGGCCCGGCTTCGAACCGCTTGCGGTCGATCACGGGCTCGCTGGCGACGCGGCGGTACGAATGGATGAAGCGCGCCAGCCCTTCTGCGCGGCGTTCGAGCGTCGACACCGCCAGCCGCGCGTCTGCGATGCGTGGATCGTCGATTTCGGCGAGCAGGCCGGACGCTGTCGCGGCCAGCGACGTCACCGGAGTCAGCGAATTGAGGATTTCATGCGTCAGCACGCGGACCAGATCGGTCTGCGCCGCCATCTCGACCGCGTTGAGCGTTTCCTGGATCGGCTGGACGATCACGACGCGCGCGCGGCCGCCGAGCCGTGTCAGCGTCGCCGAACGCACGATCGCGCGCTTGGCCCGGCCGCCCAGCGTCAGAATCAGCACTTCCTCCTTGAGCGGCCCGTCGAGATCGAGCCGCCCCGCGAAGGTCGCGCCATAGATCAGGAAATCCTCCGCACGGACGCCCTGATGCTCGCCGAACAGCCGACGCGCGGCCTTGTTGGCGAGCTGGACGCGGCCCTCGCTGTCGACGGTCAGCAGTGGGACTGGCGTGTCGTTGACCAATGCCTCGAGGAAACCCAGCTCGTCGCTGGCGGCGCGGCGCTCCTCGCGCAGCTTGCGGATCGCGCCGTCGAACGCCTGGCCCATCCGTTCGAAGCCCGATCCCGGCCCGCGGTCGAAATGGACCGAAGTATCGCCGTGATGGAGCGCCTCCACGAAGCGCGATACCTCGACATTGGTGCGCTGGACATGGCGCCACAACAGCCAGAAGGCGAGCCCGACGATTCCGGCGGCCAGCACGCGCGTCGCGCCCAGCCCGGGGGTCGCCACCACCCAGGCGAAACCGATCACCGCGACCTGCAGCAGCAATAGCCTGAGCAGCAGCTGGACAGTGAAGTTAGAGCCCATGCTTCTCCAACTGGCTCCCCTCCCTATCAGGGAGGGGTTGGGGGTGGGTGCGCGCGTCTGCGCGCTCAAAAGACTCTTTCTCACCGTCGCGATGAACAGCATCGGTCGGGGCATCGAGCCCCGCCCAATGCTCACCCACCCCTGGCCCCTCCCTAGGAGGGAGGGGAATCGGGTTGTTAGAGCCCATGCTTCTCCATGCGCCGGTAAAGCGCCGCGCGCGAGAGGCCGAGCTCGTTTGCGGCGAGCGAGATGTTATAGCCGTGCTTGGTCAACGCGGCCTCCACCAGCTTGCGCTCGACTCGGTCGAGATTGAGGTCGTCGCGCTCGGCCGCGACCACCGCCGCCTGCGCCACGCGCGGCCCGGAGGCGTCGAGCGAGAAGTCGTCGGCCTCCAGCGTGTCGCCGCGCCCCAGGATCACCGCCCGCTCGATCGCGTGCCGCAGCGCGCGGACATTGCCCGGCCAGTCATGCGCCAGCAGCGCCGCGCTCGCGCCCGCCGACAGATGTGGCACGTCGCGATTGTAACGCTTCGCATAGAGTTCGAGGAAATGCGCGGCGAGCTCGGGAATGTCCTCGCGGCGCTCGCGCAACGGAGGCAGGACGATCTCGACCGTGTTGAGGCGGAAGAGCAGATCGGGACGGAACACGCTGTCGTCCTGCAGCCGCTCGTTCGACAAATTGGTCGCGGCGATCACCCGGATATCGACGGGGACCGACTTGTTCGCACCCACCGGCGTGACCTTGCGCTGTTCGAGCACGGTCAGCAGCTTGGGCTGAAGCCGTAGCGGCAAATTGCCGACCTCGTCGAGGAACAGCGTCCCGCCATCGGCCGCCTGAACCCGCCCGATCCGGTCGCCCCTGGCGTCGGTGAAGGCGCCCTTCACATGGCCGAACAGCTCGGAATCGATCAGATCCTCGGCTACCGCGCCCAGGTCCACGGTCAGCATGGCGTTGCCCGCGCGCAGCGAATGGCGATGCAGCGCGCGCGCCACCAGCTCCTTTCCGGTGCCGTTCTCGCCGAGGATGAGGACATTGGCGTCGGTCGGGCCGGCGCGCTCGATCAGCGAGTGGACCCGCGCCATCGCGGGCGAGCCACCGAGCAAAGGGGGACCATCACCCGGCGCCGCGCTCGCCACCACTACCTTGGCGCGTTCGGTCGCGACCGCCCCGCGCGAGCGGCGCAGCGTCGCGGCGGTGCGGACGGTCGCCAGCAGCCGCTCGTTCGACCAGGGCTTGGAGACGAAATCGGTGGCGCCATGCTTCATCGCCTCGACCGCGACCTGGACGCCGGCATGCGCGGTGATCATCACGACCACCATGTCCGGATCGATCGTCAGCAGCCGGTCGAGAAACGCCAGCCCCTCGCGCGCATCGGTCGCCCCGCGCGCGAAATTGGCGTCGAGGAGCATGACATCGGGCAGTCGCGTGCCGATCGCGGCCATCGCTTCCTCGGGGGTGCGCACGGTGACGACGTCGAGGAACAACCGGCGCAGCAACAGGCGCGCGGCGAGCAGGATGTCGTCATCGTCGTCGACGACCACGCACAAATCGAATTCCGGCCCTGTCCCCATCGTGCCCATCGTCCGCTCCCGTACAGCCACTGTACGAAATCGGACAATCAATTTGCGTGCCAGAGCGGCCGGGCGAAGCGTGCGCACTCCAAAAAACCACTTGGCACGGCTCGTGCTTTTATCTCGGCAACGAACGCAGGGGGACTGCGGGAGGACAGGATGATGGACGAGCCCAAGATGAAGAACTGGATGCGGACAGTGATGGTGCTGGCGGGAGCGCTGCTTGCGGCGACGCTGGCGAATCCGGGGCCGTCGGGCCTCGCTTTCTCGTCGAGCAAGCAAGGCGTGTCGTTCGAGATGAAGGCCGCGTTCGTCAGTATCGCGTTCGATATCGGACAGGAGTGTTCGAAAATGAACAGTTGCGGGAGGCTCGTCTGAGCATCGTCAGCATGTTGAAGCGCGACAGTGCTTCCGCCGGCGGCGCGGTGAGCGGCAGCGGCATGGATCGCGTCGTCGAGCGCGGCGGCATTCCGCTCAAGTTCAAGATCGCCGGCGGGGTCGCGGCGCTGCTGATCCTGCTCGCCGCCTTCTGGTGGTTCGCGCCGCGCGGCGGCAGCCAGACGATCGAGGCCGGGCGGCTGACGGTCTCCGAAGTTACCAAGGGGAATTTCGACGATTTCATCCCGCTGCGCGCCCGGGTCACGCCTTTGCTCACTGTCTATATCGACGCGGTCGAGGGCGGACGGGTCGAGAAGATGCTGGTCGAGGACGGCGCCAGCGTCGTCGCGGGCCAGCCGATCGCAGTGTTGTCCAACGCCGACCTCCAGCTCTCGACCCTCGCGCGGCAGACCGAAGTCGAGCAGCAGATCAACAATATGCGCAGCCAGGAACTGGCGCTGTCGCAGACCCGGCTCGCCAATGAGCGCGCGATCCTAGAGGCCGAACTCGCGGTGCAGAAGGCACAGCGCCAATATGACCGCGAAAAGCCGCTCGCCGCGCGCGGCTTCGTCACTGCCAAGCAGTTCGCCGACACCGGCGACGAGCTTCACTACCAGCAGCAGCGCCTCGCCGCGCTTCGCCGCAGCCAGGGCAATGACGAGAAGCTCCAGGGTAGCCAGCTCGAGCAGCAGCGCCAGGCGGCGGGATCGATGCAGTCGGGCCTTGCGCTCGCCCGCGCCAACCTCGACGCGCTCAGCCTGCGCGCGCCGGTTTCGGGGACGCTCTCGGGCTTTTCGATCCAGATCGGCCAGTCGCTCCAGCGCGGCGAGCGGATCGGCCAGATCGACTCGCCGGGCCGCAACAAGCTGATCGCCGGCGTCGACGAATTCTATCTCGGCCGCGTCCAGATCGGGCAGAAGGCCGAAGTCGAAGTCGGCGGCAAGCGCTACGCCACCCGCGTCACCAAAATCTACCCGCAGGTGCAGAACGGCCAGTTCCAGGTCGACCTGCAGTTCCTCGGCGACGAACCCGTCAATCTCCAGCGCGGCCAGACGCTCCAGGTCAAGCTGACGCTTGGCGATCCGGCCCCGGCGCGGCTGATCCCCAACGGGGCTTTCTACAACGAGACCGGCGGCAGCTGGGTGTTCGTCGTCGCGCCCGACGGCCGCTCGGCGGTCAAGCGCCAGGTCCGGCTCGGCCGCCGCAACTCGGACTTCATCGAAGTGCTCGACGGGCTCGACCCCGGCGAGCGCGTCATCACCAGCCCCTACACGGGTTTCGCCGACAAGGACCGGCTCGACCTCACCCGCGCCAATTGAAAGGAACCAAGATGCTCAAGATGCGCAACCTGTCGCGGGTCTACCGCACCGACACGGTCGAGACGACCGCGATCGATTCGATCGACCTCGATATCGAGCCGGGCGAGTTCGTCGCGATCATGGGGCCTTCGGGCTGCGGCAAATCGACTCTGCTCAACCTGATCGGGATGCTCGATAGCCCGTCGAGCGGATCGTACATCTTCAACGGCCAGGAAGTGGCGGGCCTCTCCGAGAGCAAGCTTTCCGACACGCGCAAGTCGAATATCGGCTTCATCTTCCAGAGCTTCAACCTGGTCGACGAACTCTCGGTCCGCGAGAATATCGAGCTGGCCCTGCTCTATCACGACGTTTCCGCCACGGAGCGCCGCCGCCGCACCGATGCGGTGATGGACCGGGTCGGCATCGCTCACCGCGCCAAGCATCGCCCCAGCCAGCTTTCGGGCGGGCAGCAACAGCGCGTCGCGGTCGCCCGCGCGCTGGTCGCCGAGCCCAAGCTCATCCTCGCGGATGAGCCCACCGGCAACCTCGACACCCAGCACGGCGAGGAAGTGATGAAGATGATCCAGCAGCTCAACGCCGAAGGATCGACCATCGTCATGGTCACGCACTCGCCCGCGCACGCCGATTACGCGACGCGCGTCGTCAACATGCTCGACGGCCGCATCCTGCAAGAGCGCCGGCGGGCGGCCTGAGGCGGCAAGGGAAGGATCGGGCGATGTGGCGCAACACCCTGACGATGATGGTCCGCCGGCTGGTGCTCAACCGGGCCTATGCCGTGATCAACATCGGCGGGCTCGCGCTCGGGCTCGCCGGCTGCATGATGATCCTTGGCTATGTGCTGTACGAGCGCAGCTATGACAGCTGGCTGCCCGACAACGGCCGCCTCTATCAGGTCCAGACCACGATCCGCCCGCCGGCGATGGCAGTGGTGCACAACCAGACCAGCTCGTATCCGCTGCTCGAAGGCCTGGCGGCGGGCTTTCCGCAGATCGAGGCGATCACTTCGGTCGCATCGGGCAAGACCGTCACCGAACATGACGGCCAGCCGATGTTCATCGACGCGACGACGGTCGACGGCGATTTCTTCCAGGTCTTCGCTTTGCCCTTCGCGCAGGGATCGCTGAAGACGGCACTGCCCGACACCAATTCGATCGTGCTGACCGAGAGCGAGGCGATCCGCCAGTTCGGCACCGCCGATGCGCTGGGCAAGCTGCTCAGCCTGGGCGCGGGCGGCGGCAAGCGCGACTATCGCGTCACCGGGGTCCTGCGCGACCTGCCGCGCAACACCAGCCTCAAGCTCGGGATCATCTTCCGCCGCGATCCGGCGCAGGTCCAGTATCCGGGCTGGGGCAATTTCGACCAGCAACATTTCGTCAGGCTACGCCGCGGCGCCACCGCCGCCGCAGTCAACGCCGGGCTTCCCACCTGGGAGAAGCGCTCGATGGGGCCGGTGACGGGAAACAGCAAGGGCTCGATGGCCGATGTGATCGATTTCGCGCTGGTGCGCCTGAGCGACGTGCATCTGGGCGAGGCGCAGCAGGGCGCGATGCGGCCCGGCGGTGATTCCCGCTCGCTCGCCACCTTCGCGATCGTCGCGCTGCTCACGCTCGGCATGGCGGTGATGAACTTCGTGAACCTGTCCACCGCGCGCGCAGTGCAGCGGTCGCGCGAGGTTGCGCTCCGCAAGGTGCTGGGGGCGACCCGCGGGCAGTTAATCGTCCAGTTCTTCGGCGAGAGCGTGCTGATCTCCGCGCTGGCGATGCTGATTGGACTGAGCATTGCCGAAGTGGCGACCCCGTGGATTGCGCATGCGATGGATGCCGATCTGCAGATTACCTATCTGGGCGATCGCGGGATGATGCTGCCCGCGCTCGCGCTGTTCGCCTTCACGGCGCTGGCGGGCGGGCTCTATCCGGCCTTCTACCTGAGCCGGTTCAAGCCCGCGGCGGTGCTGCGCGTCAATCGCGCCTCAGTGGAGACGCCGGGCAGCGGGCGGCTGCGCGCCGGCCTGGTCGTCGTCCAGTTTGCGGTCGCGATCGGGCTGATCGCCAGCACCAGCGTGATCTGGTCGCAGACGCGCTTCGTCGAGAGCGTCGATCCCGGCTATCGCCGCGACGGGCTGATCCAGATCGCCAATGCGTGGCGCTTCACGCAAGGCTCCGAATACGAAGCGGCGCGCAAGGAGATGCTCGCCGTCCCCGGCGTCACCGCGACCGGACGGACCGGCATGGCGCTGGGCGCGACCGAAACGCCGGTCCGCCTCACGCGGGTGGCGGGTGCTGCCGACTATGTGTCGATGACCTTCTTCAGTGCTGATGCCGAGACCCTCCAGACGATGGACGTCAAGCTGCTCGCGGGGCGACAGCTCGGCGACCGCTTCGCCACCGACAAGGTCGTGCCCGGCCCTGACAACGAGATAATCGCGCGCGGCCTGAACGTGGTGATCAACAGGACAGCGATGACGCGGTTCGGCTTCCGCTCGCCCCAGGCCGCGATCGGGCAAACCGTCGACGTCGCGTTCAACGGCTTCGCGATGGTGCCGTCGCATGTCGTCGGGGTGGTCGAGGACACGCGCTTCCGCTCGGCGCGCGATGCGATCGAGCCGATCGTCTATGGTTACGACCCCGCGGGCACCAGCATGGTCGTGGTCCGCTATGCCAATGCGCGGCCGGGCGAGGTGATGGCGGCGCTGAACAAGGTGTGGCGCAAGTTCGAGCCGGAGATTCCGTTCGAGGCGCGCTTCGCCGACGATATCGTCCGCGAACTCTATGCCGCCGACCGTGCGCGCACGGCATTGTTCGCGTCCTTCGCGATGCTGGCGGTGCTGATCGCCGGCCTGGGTCTTTACAGCCTCGCCGCCTTCGCGACCGAACGCCGCACCCGCGAGATCGGCATCCGCAAGGTGGTCGGCGCGCGTGTCACCGACATCGTCCGGCTGCTCGTCTGGCAATTCTCCAAGCCGGTGGTGCTCGCCAATCTGATCGCCTGGCCGGTCGCCTGGTGGGCGATGCGCGACTGGCTCAACACCTTCGACACGCGCATCGCGCTGACGCCGGGGCCGTTCGCGGTCGCCGGGATCCTCGCCTTCCTGATCGCCGTCGCGACTGTCGCCGGTCAGTCGATCCGGGTCGCCCGGATGAACCCCATTCACGCACTTCGCTACGAGTAGGACCCAAGCAATGTGGCGCAATTACATGACCGTCGGTGTCCGGGCCTTGATGAAGAACCGCACCTACGCGCTGATCAACATCCTCGGCCTAGCGATCGGCATGGCCGCGTGCCTGATGATCCTGCTCTTCGTCCGGTACGAGTTCAGCTACGACAAGTGGCTGCCCAATGCCGAGAACACCTACCAGATCCAGTCCTGGTACGATCCCCGGATCCTTACCGGCGGGGGAGACAACAAGCTGCAGATGACGCCCTATGCGACGGGCGCGGCGATGCAGAAGGATTTCCCGCAGATCGAGAAATGGGTCTATGCGATGAGCACCACGCCGGTGTTCAGCAAGGACGGCCAGGTCTCGACCATGGAGGACTTCCTCTACGTCAATGACGACTTGCTGAGCGTGCTCCAGCTGCCGATCCTCCATGGCGACGCCAACGCGCTCAACCAGCCCAACACCGCGGTAATGACTCAGGCGGAGGCGATCCGGCGCTTCGGCACCGATCAAGTCGTCGGCAAGACGATGACGCTCATCAGCCGCGGCAAATCGCGCGATTTCCGCATCAACGCGGTGCTGCGCGACATTCCGAGGAATTCGAGCTTCAAGGCGAACACGATCGCCCGGATCGATATCAATTCCTATTTCGCCGATCAGCCCGACGCGCTCACCTGCTGGGGCTGCCAGAATGGCTGGATCTGGGCGAAGCTGAAGCCGGGCGCCGATGCGAAGGCGATGGAATCGCAGTTCGCGGCATGGGAAAAGCGCAACATCCCCGATGAGGATGCCGGGGACGCGCACTATAATGCGGGCGACGATCAGGACTGGAAACTGGTCAATATCCGCGACATTCATCTTGGCGAGGGCCAGGGCGCCGCGCTGACGCCCGGCAACGACAAGCGCTCGATCCTGACGTTCGCGATCATCGCGTTGCTGATCCTCGGCATGGCGATCATCAACTTCACTAACCTCGCCACTGCCCGCGCCAGCCAGCGCGCGCGCGAAGTGGCGCTGCGCAAGGTGCTGGGGGCGACGCGCAGGCAGCTGATCTTCCAGTTCATCGCCGAATCGGTGCTGATCTCGGTCATCGCGATGGTGATCGCGCTGACCTTCGTCGAATTGCTGATGCCCAGCCTCGCCGCGTTCCTCGAGGCCGATATCGCGGTGCATTATTTCGGCGCCGACGGGATCCTGCTGCCAGTGCTCGGCCTGATGCTGGCCGTGGGCGTGCTCAGCGGCATCTATCCCGCGTTCTTCCTTTCCAGGTTCCAACCCGCCTCGGTGCTGAAGGCCAACAAGTCCGCGACCGAGGCGGCGGGGACTGGCCGGCTGCGAAACGTCCTCGTGGTCGGCCAGTTCGCGGTCTCGATCGGGCTGATCGTGTGTACCGCGGTGGTCTATACCCAGACCGTCTATGCCCGCACGGTGGATCCCGGGTACCAGCGCGATCATATCCTGCAGGTCGATGAACTCAGCCGCTATGTCGTGCTCGGCAAGGGCGAGGCGATCATGGCGCAGACCGCGCGCATCCCCGGCGTGAAGGCGGTCGGCCGCACCGCCATCGGCATCGCGACCGACAATAATAACGGAACCGGGGTGCTGGTGCCCGGCAATCCCGAGTCGATCCCGATGGGCAATTATTCGGTCGATATCGGCCTGAAAGACGCGATGGGGCTGACGATGGTGGCCGGCCGCTGGTTCGACAAGCGCGAAGCCGACGACATGACGCTGCCTTATCCGTCGACTCCCGAAGCCGAGCGCGCATTGGTGGCGCGCGGGGCGAACATCGTCGTCAACGAACTCGGCGCGAGGAAGCTGGGCTTCAACAACCCCGCCGATGCCGTGGGCAAGACAGTGCGCGCGGCGCTGGTCGATAATTCGCTCGGGCTGGTGCCGGTGACGATCATCGGGGTGATGAAGGATGCCCGCTTCCGCTCGGTCCGCCGCCCGCTCGACGCGCTGTTCTTCTACGCCCAGCGCGAGGGCCAGAGCTATATGATCGTCCGCTACGAAGGCGACCCCGCCGCGATGCGCGGCAAGGTGGAGGCGATGTGGAAAGGCATGGTCACCGATGTGCCGTTCAACGCCAAGTTCAGCGACGACATCATGGTCGATCTCTACAAGGCGGACGATGCGCGGGCGAAGAGCTTTGCCGGGTTCGCGGTGCTGGCGGTGATCGTCGCCTGTCTCGGCCTGTTCGGGCTCGCCGCCTTCACTGCCGAGCGGCGAACCAAGGAGATCGGCATCCGCAAGGTGCTGGGCGCGCGGACGCAGGACATCGTCCGGTTGCTGGTCTGGCAATTCTCCAAGCCGGTGATGATCGCCAATCTGATCGCCTGGCCCGTCGCCTGGTGGGCGATGCAGGAATGGCTCAACCGGTTCGACGCCAGGATCCCGCTGGGGCCGACGCCCTTCCTGCTCGCGGGCGGGATGGCGCTGCTGATCGCGGTCGGGACGATCGGGGCGCATGCTTTCCGGGTGGCGCGGTCCAACCCGATCGTGGCGCTGCGGTACGAATAAGGGTTTGGCTCTTCTCCCTCTCCCTGCTTGCGGGAGAGGGTCGGGGAGAGGGGCCTACACCCCGAGCGAATCGCCTGGCGCTCATTCCCCTCTCCCGACCTCGCTTCGCTCGGCCACGGATTATCGCCGCTATCAGGCTGAGGCGATGAAGGTCCGATACGCGTTACGCTTCCCGGCTTTTTCCAGCTCCGGCGATCAAATTGCTGGCGGTTCCGGAAGCACGAGACCGCTTCGCGCCCCGCCGCGTCTTGCCCGCGAGTTGGCCGATCTTATTCGCTTCAAGACGGCAACGCCTACCCAGATAGGTTAGGCGCAGCGGCGTATGGGCGATGAGACGGTCGCGCAGAAAGTCGAGCATTTCGGGCTGATGTTCGGAGCTCTTGCCGGCGATCGTCGCCGCCGAGCTTCTCGATGATGCGGCGTTTTCCCAGCACTGGCGCGAGGCGACGGAAAAATTCGGGGTCGGACGCAAGGAAGTGGACGACGTCGTTCGCCAGATCCGCGCAAGCTGGGAGCAAAGGCGGGCGTCGACACCTGACGCGCTCGACGGTGGACGCGAGGGGTTGTGCGGTTGACCCGCTCGATCACCTCGGTCTTCTGCGACCGGGCCACAAAGAAGACGCGGTCAGGGGCCAGCGTAGTCCCCGATCTGGTCCAGAATAGCCGCGAGCGAAGGCTGATCGCGGTAATGGAAGGGCGATAGCCGTTTCAGTTGGCCGGACTGCGCCGCCGGCGCGATCCGATGCTGGGCCCCATCATCGCGCTGACCCGCGCCTCGCGGGCGTGATGCATATGCTCGGCGACGGCATCCTGCGCCGCGTCGGCGTCACCGCTGGCGATGGCGTCGATGATCGTCTGATGCTCGTCGAGATTCTTCACGGCGCGGTCGGCGTCGGCATAGGTGCTGACGCCCGAGCGCCGGATCATGTTCTCGACCTGATCGAGGAACCGCACCAGATAGGCGTTCGCGGTCGAATGGCGGATGACACGGTGGAATTCGAGGCTCATCCGGTTGCCTTCGGCGGTGTCGCCGTTCGCGATGGCGGCGCCATGGGCTTCATGAATCTCGAGCAGGCGGTCGAGCATGCCGACCGGCGGGCGCGAGGTCACGGTGAAGACCGCCAGCCCCTCCAGCGCCTCGCGGATCAGGTAGAGCGCCGAGACGTCGTCGATCGTCATCGGCTGCACCATCGATCCGCGATTGGCGGTGCGGGCCACCAGATGCTCGTCGGCGAGGCGGCGGAGCGACTCGCGGATCGGCGTGCGGCTGACCGCCAACGCTTGCGCGAGATGATCCTCGCGCAGCCAGGTGGAGGAGGGGATGAGACCGTCGAGGATCGCTTCGCGCAATGCGTCGGTCACCGCATCGGTGGTCGATCCGCGCTTATTGCGCTGGAGATGGCGTTTCACCGTGTCCGCGACGCGCGTCCAGACGGAATCCGCGATCACCGTGCCGCTGTCGGTTGCGCGCGGGGTCGAACGTGTCACGGGGGATCGCATCGATCGACGCTAAGGGGGATGCAACCGGGATTCAAGCTGCACGCACTCAGGAGGCCAGCACCCGTTCGAGGCACTCGGTAAGCGCCACGGGCTGGTCGAGCATCATGTGATGCCCGGCTTGCGGTAGCGTCGCGGTGCTCGCCCGGGCCCCCAGCCGCGCAGCCATGCCGTCGGCGGCGGAGGGGGAGAGCAGCCCTTTTCCTGCGCTCACGAGGCAGATCGGCAGGCCCACGGGCGCGAATGCGTCTCGGTCCAGCGAATCGCGGAGGAACATGTGACGGTCGTTCTTCCAGGTCCATCCGCCGGGGATTTGGCGGACCGAATGTTCGGCGACATGGCGGACGATCGCGGGAATCTGGCCATCGCCACCGGCGGGCAGGGTACGGAAGCCGGCAATCGCTTGCTCCCTTGTGTCGAACAACCGTCCGGGGCGGTCGGCGCGGCGGTCGCGGCGGGCCTGTTCCTCGGGGTTGATCTCGCGCGCGAGGATGTCGAGGACGACGGCGCCGGCGAGAGTCTGCGGCGATTGCAGCGCCGCCTTGAGGGTGACGAGACCGCCGAGGCTGTGACCGACCAGCACCGGCGAGTGCAGTGTCCCGGCTACCGCAAGGACCTCGCCCGCCCAGGAGCCGAGGCGATAGGGTTCCGACCGCCAGCCGCTGTCGCCATGCCCGGAGAGATCGAGCGCGACCACGTGCCGCCCAAGGGCCAGCCGGGGCGCGACATGATCCCACCAATGGCTGTGCGCCGCGCCGCCATGGACGAGGATGACGCCGGAATCGCCCTCATGCCCCCATTCGCGCAGGTTCAGCCGCAGGCCGTCATGCTCAAACCAGCGCCGCCGGGCGGGCTGGGCGAAACCCCAGGCCAGCCATTGATCGAGATCGTCAACCATAAGCGATCACCGCCTCGCCCGGGCAAGTCGAATCGCCATGCTGATTGCGGACGTCGAGCTTGATGCGCAGCATTTGCTCGGCCCCGTCCTGCCACTTCTCGGTGACCGTGCCGGTGACGGTGAGACAGTCGCCCTTCTGGTTGATGGTGCGAAACTGGCAGGAGAGCTCGCGGACCGCGGCCACGTCGCCGAACACGGCTTCCAGCGCGTTGTGCATATAGGCGAAGCGCAGATTGCCCATGCCGAACGCCCCTTGCGGATTCAGCGCGGCGCGAGCGGCTTCGTCCTCCATGTGGAAATAGAGGAACTCGTCATTAACCGCTGCATAGCGGTTCCAGTGCATGATGTCGGTGACGCGCGACCAGGGCGGCAGCGTGTCGCCGATCGTGATCGCGTCATAGGGCATGTTGCTGGTGATTTCGGCCATGGCGTCAATACCGGATCAAAGTCGAGGTGCGGCTGCGCACGAACTCGCCACGCTGGTTTCGCCAAAGCTGCTCGGTCGAGACGAAGCGTGTGTCTCCCAGCCTTGTCGCGCGGCTCTCGATCGCGGCGATGCGCGAGGTGGTGGTGATGACGTCGCCCGGGCGGATCGGGACGCCGTAGCGGTCTTTCTGGCCGCCGTTCATCACACGGGCATGCTCGGGGAAATCCTCCCGCGCCGCGCCGGGGATTTGCGGCAGCGGATCGAGCGGCCAGGCGAAGGGGTTGAAGTCCGGCGGCGCGACCGGTCCGCCCGGCTCGGTGTAGCGGGCAGGCGGGCGTTCGGGCCAGTAGACCGCGATGGCCCAGCGGCGGATGTCGTTCTCGCCCACCGGCGGGGAGGCGGTCGCGGGACCCCATTCATGCGCGCTCATGACGCGGCCCGCATCTCGATGGCGCCCGCTTCGAGCAGCGCCGCGACATCGGCGTAACCGAGGCCCAGCCAGTCGTGGAGCACCTCTTCGGTGTGTTCGCCGAGCGCGGGAGCGGCGCGGACCTTGGCCGCGCGGTCGTCGATCCGCCACGGCGCGCCGACCGCGACCTGGCGCCCGAGCATCGGGTGGTCGATCTCGACGACCAGCCTGCGCTCGCGGACATGCGCGTCGTTGAGCAGGTCGGCCCCGCTCAGCACTTTGCTGACCGGAACGCCGTGCGCGGCGAGCTGAGTGACGGCATCCTCGGCAGTGCGGGCCGATGTCCAGCGCGCGATCTCGGCATCGACCTTGTCGCGGTCACCGTCGATGGCGATCCCCAGCGCGTTGCCCAGCGCCGCCCGGTCCTTGTCGTGCCGCGTCGCGATGGCGATCCATTCGTCGTCGCCCGCGCTCGGGTACACGCCGTAGGGCCAGCGATCATAGAGACCGTTGCCCTGCCGCATCGGGACCTCGCCGGTAAGCTGATATTCCACCAGTGAGTCGCCGACCAGGCCGGTGATCGCCTGTTGCGCCGAGACGTCCACGGCAGTGCCCGCACCGCCGCGCCGGCTGGCCAGGAGGGCGGCGAGCGCGCCCACCGCGGCCACCGTGCCGGTGCGCAGATCGACCGAATCGCGGACCTCGACCGCGGGGCCGTCCTCGTAACCGGTCAGATGCCCCAGCCCGCCGATCGAATTGAAGATCGAGGCATAGCCGGCATAGCCCGGATCGGTGCCCCCGCGCCCCGCGCTGGAGATGCAGACGACGACGACGTTCGGGTTCACCTCGCGCAGATCGTCATAGGTGACGCCGAGCCGTTCGAGCACGCCGGGCCGGTAGTTGGAGACGATCAGGTCCGCCCGCTCGGCGAGGCGGCGCAGTACCGCCTTGCCCTCCGTAGTCTTGAAGTTGATCCCGATGCTGCGCTTGTTGAGATTGACCGCGTTGAACCGCGAGGATTTGTCGAGCCCCGCATCGGGATCGTCGGCCATCTGGCGGAACAGGTCGGGCTGGATCGAGGACTCCACTTTGGCGACTTCGGCGCCAAGCATCGACAGCAATTCGGTCGTGTACGGCCCGGCGGCGACCCAGGTGAGATCGAGCACGCGCAGTCCGGCCAGCGGGGCGATGCCATCAGTCGGGGCTGAAGTCGGCGCGATAACAGGGCGGGGCGCATCCGCGATGCCGCCGGACGAAGAACGCGCCGGCCAAGGCTTCGGGGCGGGCAGGGCGCGCCCGCCAAAGGTGTAGCCGGGGCGCGGCACCGCGATATCCCGCCCATCGATGACCGCGAGATCGCCGCGCGTCCGGGCATGTTCCGATGCCAGCAGCGACGGCGCGTCGGCATAATAGCCGATCGGCGTGCCATGCGGCGCCAGTTGATCGTGCACTTCCCTGGCGTCGCGGGTGCTGCACCAGTCGCGGATGATCGTGTCGAGCTCGCCGGCATTGGTCTCGCGGCCCAGCCTTGTGGCGAAGCGCGGGTCGTCGACCAAATCGGGGCGGCCGATGCCCTTGGCGAGCGCGACCCAGAAGGCGTCCTGGGTCGGACGGACGGTGATATAGCCCTGCTTGCACGGGAAGATGCCGCCATAATCATAGCCGCGATCGGCGCGGTTGACGCGGATGCCCTGGTTGAGTTGGCGGTCGATCGTCGCGCGGCCGAGCGAGACCTCGACATCCTGCTTGGACACATCGGCAAAGGCACCTTGCCCAGTTTCGAGGCGGCGGATGCTGAGCGCCAGCGCCAGGAACCCGCCGATATTGCCCGCATCATATTCGGCGAGGTGCCGCCCCGCCTTCACCGGCGGGCGATCGGGGAACATCTCATAGCTGAGCCCACCTGGCAGCAGCGATCCCTCGCCACCGGCGTGGAAGACGTCGAGCTCGGTGCCCGCGCGCCCGGCGGAAGGGCCGGTGAAGCCATATGGACGGATCGACACATAGATGAGGCCGCGCTCGATGAGGCCCGCGCGCGTCAGTCCGCGTTGCGCCAGTTCCTCTTCGCTGTCCGAGCCGAGCACGATGTCGGCGCCGGCCAGCAGGCGGTCGAGCGCCTCGTCGCTGTCCACAGTGACGCTGGTCTTGCCGGTGTTGGTGTAGATGAACAGCGCGCTGTCATCGCCGTCGCCGCGCGGGCCGAAGCTGCGCGTGCTGTCGCCGCCCTCGGGCTCGATCTTGACGATCTCGGCGCCGAACTCGCCGAGGAGCTTGGCGCAATAGGCGACCGCGGGGTCTCCGCCCAACTCGACGACTCGCTGTCCCGACAATGCGGTGAAACTCTCCATAGCCTCTCCATCTCGCTTGGCGCGGGCCGCTTCTCTTCGCGCCATCCTATGTAGTTGCATGCAATATAGCGACATTTCAGCGCAACGCGAATACAAATTGCGTGCAATTTAATATGATGTAATATCATATAGATAAATGATAAAATCAAGAATATTGGTGGCATTCTGAACGCGCAAGATTGACATCGTGCGGCAACTCAACCAGTGATTGCATGCAATTTAAAACAGCTGCACGCCGCACGATGCGGTGCAAGCAGTCCCCCTCGGGTCGCACATAGAGAGAGGATTTTCATGGCCGTCACCGAAGCCGATCTGCCCCCCATGGTCGAAGCGCTCCGCGCGCGAATCGGGCAGGAACATGAGCTCACGCAGGTCAACCGGCTGATCACCGCCGACATTATCGGCCGCTATGCGCTGGGCGTCGGCGACGATAATCCGCTGTTCGGCGATCCCGACCATGCCGACACCACGCCGTTCGGCCGCGTGATCGCGCCGCCGACCTTCCTCGCCACCTCCTACCGTTCGCGTCCTCAGGGCCTGCGCGGCGTCCATGCGCTCTTCGCCGGGCTGATGATCGATTATGAGCGTCCGGTTTGCGAGGGCGACAAGCTCACCACCGTGACCGCGCTGCATTCGCTCGAGGAGAAGCAGGGCAAATATTCGGGCAAGAGCTACATTCAGAAGGCTCGCACGACGCACCGCAACGGCGACGAGCTGGTCGCGACGATGATGAGCTACAGCTTCCGCACGCTTCGCGAAAAGGCGAAGGACACGGGCAAGTACAATACCCTCGAGCGCAAGAACTACACGGCGCAAGAGATCGCCGATATCCAGCAGAAATATCTGGACGAAGTGAAGGTCCGCCGCGGCGCGGGGAAGCTCACCCTCGACAATGTCCAGGTCGGCGACGAACTGCCGACGATCATCAAGGGCCCGCTCGCGGTGGCCGACATCATCACCTGGCTGAACGGCGTCGGCACCGGCGTGTTCATCAAGGCCGCGCGGCAATGGTATGAATATCTGCATCGCCACCCGCATGCGGCGATGCTCGACGAGCATGGCGTGCCCGACGCGCCGGAGTCAGTCCATTGGGATGAGAATATCGCCGCCAAGATCGGCATGCCCGGCCCTTATGATTATGGCTGGCAGCGCTGCGCATGGCTGGGCCACCTGGTGACCGACTGGATCGGCGATCATGCCTGGGTGAAGCGGATCGATCTCCAGCTCCGTGCGCCCAACTATGTTGGCGATCTCACCACCTGCTCGGGCAAAGTCACCGAGATCGACCGCGAGGCCAATACGCTGACGGTGGAGATGGAGGCGATCGATCATCGGGGCCGTCTGACCGCCAAGGGCAACGCACTGGTGTCGCTGACCATTCCCGAACTCCGCGTTCCGCGGATCTGAGGGGGCGGCGATGATGGAAGCTCCACTCGAAGGCGTCCGGGTCGTGGTCGCGGGCCATGCTCTCCAGCTCGCTTCGGCATCGATGATGCTGGGCGACCTGGGCGCCGACGTCGTGCTGGTCGAGGATCCCGACCAGCCGGATCCGTTCGAACAAGCTGGCCCGTCGCTCGACGGGCTCAGCTATCAGCGGCTGGCGTTCGGCCGCAACAAGAGGTCGGTGGGGCTGCGGCTCGCGCGCGATGGCGATCGCGAGGTGCTCGCGCGGCTGCTCCAGTCGGCGGACGTGCTGCTCTACGATTCCGCCGCGCCGGACAGCGCGGCTCTTACCTCGATCCTGAATGCGGCGCGTATCGCCCGGCCCGAGCTGATCGCTTGCAACGCCGCCGCCTGGGGTTCGTTCGGCGCGCGCGCCGGGCGGCAGGGGCATGATCTCGACATGCAGGCTGCCGGCGGCTGCATGGACCTGACCGGCGAGTCCAACGATCCGCCGACGCGGGCGGGCATCCCGATGTTCGATCTGGTGACCGGGACCTATATTGCCATCGCGACGATCGCCGCGCTGATCGGCCGCCAATCCTCGGGCAAGGGCGAGCGGATCGAAATCGCGGGGTTCGACACAGCGGTGGTGTTGCTCAGCAACATGGCCTCGGCCTATTTCGCCACCGGCGAGCACCGTTCGCGGCTCGGCACCGGCCATATCTCGATCTTCCCGTACAACGCCTTCGCGACCAGCGACGGCGAGATCGTCATCGCGATCTTCACTCAGGCCTTCTGGACCAAATTCTGCGAAGGCATCGGCTTGCCGGAGCTGCTCGAAAATCCGCGCTACAAATCGATCCCCGATCGGATGCTGGCCAAGGACGAACTGTCCGCGATCCTCGAGGCGCTGTTCCTCACCCGCACCACCGACGAATGGGCCGCGATCCTCGAAACCGCCGATGTGCCCTATGGCCCGGTGCTCTCGGTCGGCCGGGCGCTGACCCTGCCGCAGACGATCGAGCGCGGGATGGTCGCGCAACTGACCGGGTTGTCGAAGCCGGTGCAGACCGTCGGCTCGCCGATCAGCTTCCAATATGCCGACGGCACCACATACCGCCCGCCGTCGCGCCGCGCGCCGCGCCTTGGCGAGCATGATTCCACTCAGGTCCTCAAAGGCTGGGCCAAGGTTCGCGAAGGGGAGCACGCATGAGCGAGGACAAGGCATCGCTGCCGCTGAAGGGCGTGAAGGTCCTCGATTTCACCCGCATGTTCGCGGGCCCCTGGGCCGCCGAGATACTCTCCGATCTGGGCGCCACCGTCACCAAGGTCGAGGAGCCGCGGATCGGCGATCCGACGCGGCGGCATCGCCCGCTGGCGGGCGACGAGAGCAGCTATTTCGTGGCGGTCAATCGCGGCAAGCGCAGCCTGGCGCTCGACGCGCGGAGCGATGAGGGCCGCGAGATCCTGCTCGGCATGATGAACGACGTCGATATCGTCGTCGAGAATTTCCGCCCGGGCGTGATGGCGCGGCTGGGGCTCGATCATGCGACGGTGATGCAGACCAATCCGGGGCTGATCTTCTGCTCGCTGTCGGGGTTCGGCGCGACCGGGCCGATGCGCGAGCGGATTTCGTTCGACATCGTCAACCAGGCCTTTGCCGGACTGATCGACGTGACCGGCCACCCTGGCAACCGCGCCTCGCGTATCGGCGTGCCGATCGGCGATCTTTCGGGCGGTCTCTATATGTCGATCGCGGTGCTGGCGGGGCTGCATCATCGCAACCGCACCGGCCGCGGCTGCTGGATCGACCTTGGCCTGCACGATACGCTGCTCAGCCTGGTCGGGGATTCGGGCCAGCGCTATTTCCTGACCGGTGAGGCGCCGACACGTGCAGGTAATCTCCAGGCGGGGCAGGCGCCCTATGGCTGTTACCGGACTGCCGATGGCTGGATCACCGTTTCGGCGCTGACCCCGGTGGAATGGCAGGGTCTCGTCACCGCGCTCGGCCTCGGCGCGGAAGCCGGAGCCTTCGAGACGCTCGAAGCCCGGCTCGCCAATCAGGGCGCGGTGCAGGCCTTGCTCGACAATCGGTTCGGCGAGGAGACCACTCAGCATTGGCAGACGGTGCTGGGGCTGGTCGGGGTCGGGTGCGAGCCCATCGCCAATGTGCAGCAGGTGCTGGACTCGCCCGAGCTCGCGTCGCGCGACCTCATCTACGAGCAGACCGTGGGCGGGCGCGACGATTTCAGGATGCTCGCCTCGCCGATGATCTTCGGCGCATCGAGGCTGGGCGTGGCGACCAAGGCGCCCAAGCTGGGTGAGCACACCGCCGAGATTCTGCTCGAGCTCGGCTACGACGCCGACCGGATCGCGGAGCTGACCAGCGCCGGGCTCGCCAAGGTCGGCTAGCGGCACCACGAACGAAACGGCGCAGCGCAGGAGAGGTCGAATGACATATCAGACGAGCGCACGTCGATGAGCCGTGCGGTTCGCGCGGCGCCGGTTCCGGCGACGCCCTTCGAGGCGGCGGTCGGCGCCCGGATCGATGGGCTCAGCACTTGGCGCCACCGGCTGGTGCCGCCGGTGCTGCTCGGGCTGGTGATGCTGTTCGACAGCTGGGACGCGGTCGTCACCGCCCAGGTGATGCCGGCGCTGATCCATCTTTGGAAGCTCGATCCGGTGATGACCGGATGGCTGATCTCGGCGGGCTATGCCGGGCAGTTCCTCGGTGCCTTCATCTTCGGGCCGTTCGCCGAGCGCTATGGCCGGATGCCGGTGCTGCACATCGCGCTGATCATGATGTCGGCGCTCGCGATCGCCTGTGCCCTGACCCCCAGCTACGGCGTGCTGATGGCGCTGCGCTTGGTGCAGGGGCTGGCGATCGGCGGCGCACTGCCGCTGGCGATCACCTATATCAGCGAACTGGCCCCGGCGCCGATCCGAGGGCGCTATTTCGCCTTGTTCCAGTTCCTCACCATGTCCGGCTACACGCTGGCGTCGCTGATCGGCATCCTCGTTATCCCGAACTTCGGCTGGCGATGGATGTTCGCGATCGGCGCCGCGCCGTTACTGCTGTTGCCGGTCGTCGCGATGGTGCTTCCCGAATCCCCGCGCTGGCTGGCGCGTCGCGGGCGCGTCGCCGACGCCAATCGCGCGCTGGCGCGGCTGGGCGCGCCCGGAGTGAAGGGCGTCCTGACCGAGGACCATGTTGAGACGGTGATCAAGCACGAGCGGATCTCGCCGCTCGAACTCTTCGCTGCCGCGCACCGGCGCGACACCTTCATCATCCTGCCGCTCTGGCTGCTCAGCTCGGTGGTGGTGTTCGGTGTGGTCAATTGGGCGACGACGATTCACACGAGTTTCTACCATGTCAGTCACGCCACCGCGCTTGGCTTCCTGGCGGCCGCGGGCATTTGCTATCTCGTGCTCGCGCCGCTGGTCGGATCGCTGACCGACAAGCTCGGGCGGCGGACGCTCGGAATCCTCTGCGCCTGTGTCTCGGTGGTGGCGCTGGGCACGCTGACTCTCTTCAATCCGATGACCCAGCCGGTGCCGGCGACCCTGATCCATGCGGGGTCGATCGGGCTCTCGGTGATGGTCTCGATGATCCTCTACACCTATTCGGCGGAGAGCTTCCCAACCCGCGTTCGCGCCACCGCGCTCGGCTTCTTCAGCTCGATGAACCGCCTCGCCGCGATGTTCGTGCCGCTGCTGATCGGCGGAGTGATCAAGACGACCGGATCGATCCAGCCGGTCTTCGTGCTGTTCACCGTCTGCGCGGCCGCGATCCTGCTGATCTTCGCCTTCCTCGTCCGAGAGACAGCCGGGCGCAGCTTGGAAGAGATCTGATGCGCTATAACCGCCTCGGCATTACTGGTCTGGTCGTGTCCGAACTATGCCTCGGCGCGATGACCTTCGGGACGGTGAAGAGCTGGCGTCTGTCGCATGTCGCGGGTCTGGAGCAGGACGCGGTCAATGCGCTGGTCCGTCAGGCATGCGATGCCGGGGTCAATTTCGTCGATACCGCCGACGTCTATTCGCAGGGCATGTCCGAGGTGATGACCGGCGAGGCCCTCCGCGCGCTGGGCATCTCTCGGCCTGAGATGGTGGTCGCCACCAAGGGTTATGCCCGGATGGGCGCGGGGGCGAACGCCGCAGGCTCGTCGCGCAAGCATCTGCTCGATGCGATCGATGCGAGTCTCGGCCGGCTGCGGATGGATCATGTCGATCTCTATCAGGTCCATGGCTGGGATTCGCGGACTCCGGTCGAGGAGACATTGCGCGCGCTCGACGACATCGTCCGCTCGGGCCGGGCGCGCTATGTCGGGGTATCGAACTGGGCGGCGTGGCACGTCGCCAGGGCCCAGGGGATCGCCGCCGTCCGGGGATGGGAGCGCCTGGCCAGCATCCAATCGCATTACACGCTGGCGAGCCGCGACCTCGAGCGCGAGATCGTGCCGATGATGGCGAGCGAAGGCGTCGGGCTGATGGTGTGGAGCCCGCTGGCGGGCGGGCTGCTGTCGGGCAAGTACAGCCGCGCCGGCGACGGCGTGGAAGGGGAGGGCCGCGTGACCAGCGGTGGCGTTCCCGATCGGACCGACATGGACAAGCTCTATCGCCTGATCGATCTGATGCGGCCGATGGCCGAACGGCGCGGTATTGGTATCGCGTCGATCGCGATCGCCTGGCTGCTGCAGCGCGATTTTGTCAGCACCGTGATTATCGGCGCGAAGCGGTCCGATCAGCTCGCCCAGAATCTCGCGGCGAGTGATGTGGTCCTGGCGGCGGAGGAAATCGCTTTGCTCGACGCCGCCAGCGCGCTGAAGCCCGAATATCCCGGCTGGATGCTCGAAAGCCAGCAGTAGCGGCGCGGCGGCGCATCCCCGCGTCGGCCCGCGCCCTTGCCCTGAGGTTCAGCCCAAAATCTCAGCCCTGCGGATTGCCTTCCGGCACGATCGTCCGGATGATCGACGCATCGAGCGCTTCATAATCGTGCAGCCCGATCACGTCGTACAGTTCGGCGCGGGTCTGCATGTGGTCGATCCTGTTATGCGTGCCCCCGTCGCGCGCGATCGCCGCGTAGAGATCGGCCTGCGCGCGGTTGGCGACCCGCAAAGACGAGACCGGCCAGATCACCATCTTGTACCCCATGGCCTCGAACTCGTCGGCGGTGAAGAAGGGCGTCTTGCCGAACTCGGTCATGTTGGCGAGCAGCGGCACGCCCGGCATCGCGCGGGCAAAGGCTTCGAACATCTCGCGCGTGTTCAGCGCTTCGGGGAAGATCGCATCGGCGCCCGCATCGACATAGGCGCGCGCACGATCGAGCGCGGCATCGAAGCCCTCGACGCCCGCCGCATCGGTCCGCGCGACGATGACGAGGTCGCGGCTCGCCTTCTTCGCGGCGGCCACCTTCGCCGCCATGTCCCGGGTCGGCACGAGGTTCTTGCCGTTCAGATGCCCGCATTTCTTGGGCAGGATCTGGTCCTCGAGATGGACCGCGGCCGCGCCCGCCTCCTCGAAGGTGCGGACCATGTGCATGACGTTGAGCACTTCGCCATAACCGGTGTCGCCATCGACCAGCAGCGGCAGTCCCGAAGCGCGCGCGATCTGGCGGACGAAGAAGGCGACCTCATCGACAGTGATGATGCCGAGATCGGGAAGCCCCATCGACGCCGTCATCGCCGCGCCCGAGAGATAGAGGCCATCGAAGCCCGCGTTCCGCGCCTGGATCGCGGCATGGCCGTTGTGCGCGCCGGGCAGGCGATAGATGCCGGGGCGGCTCAGCGCGTCGCGAAATCTGCGGCCGGCGCTCTCCGCGGGAAGGTCTTCGGGCAGGAGATAGGGCACGGACGAAACTCCTTCACGCCCCGGCTTTTGCCGGGAATTGCAATGCCGAAAAAACCCTAGAAAGGCTTTCAGCAATAGGACAGATATTAGGACTAAACGCGAAGACGCTACAGCATAGCGCGAAATCAGGTGTCAAGCACGGATCGTCGCCGAAACGTCACCTTAGCGGGCCAAATTACCGGGTCACGCGCGCGAGCGAATCCGACGCCGGGGTACATTCGAAAGGTCAATAGTCATAAGGTCATAATTATGGGTTGACGTCCATAAGGACAGACATTAGGCCTAAAGGATGGAGCCGGGAATCGGCCATTGCCCGAAAGCGGGTCGCGGGAGAGAGTGAATGCGCGGGCGCGTCGCCGGCACTTTGGCCATTTGCGGAGGCTTCGTCTGTCGGGCGGATTCGCGCGCGGCGCGGCGATCATCCCGCTCTTCCGAATTTTCGTACTCCCGGAAACCCCGGGTCGCAGCCTGGAGAAGCTCGGAAACACGAGCGCCAAATCAAATAAATAGATAAGTGGGAGGGGAATCATGACGCCTTATCGGACTTACCTGCTCTGCTGTGCCGCTGCCCTGGCGCTGCCGTCGGTTGCTCAGGCCCAGACAGTGGCGCCCGCGCCGGTCGTGGTCGCGCAGGATGACGCGGCGCCTCAGGACGAGCAGGAGCCCGCGATCACCGTCACCGGCTCGCGCCTCCTTACCAGCTATAACTCGCCGACCCCGGTCAATGTCGTCGGCGAAGAGCGCATGGACAATCTCAACGTCACCAATGTCGGCGACGGGCTGAACCAGCTTCCGGCCTTTCGTCCGCTGACGACGCCTTCGACGAATTCGTACCGCGCCAGCCAGAACATCGCGGGGCGCAGCCTCGATCTGCGCGGGCTGGGACCGACGCGCACCCTGACGCTGATCGATGGCCGCAGGACTGTGCCGAGCGGCGATGACGGCACCTTCGATCTCAACTCGGTGCCGACGATCCTGATCAAGCGATCCGAAGTGGTGACGGGAGGTGCATCGGCTGCCTATGGCGCGGACGCGGTAGCGGGCGTGGTGAACCTGATCCTCGACACCCGTTTCGAAGGTGCCAAGGGCGAGGTCAATTATGGCATCAGCGAATATGGCGACGGTCAGAGCTTCTACGGCGCGTTCAAGGCCGGTACCGGCTTTGCCGGGGGCCGCGGCCACATCGTCGTCGGCGCCGAATATGCCAATGAAGGCGAAGTCGGCGATTTCAACGCCCGCGATTGGGGCCGGCGCTGGTACAATTTCATTCCCAATCCGTTCTTCAACACCGATCCGGCGCTCAGCAACGGCCTGCCGGCGACCGTCGCGACGAGCGATGTCGTCTACCTGATGACCTATGGCGGCGTCCTCTCGACCGTTGGCCCACTGCAGGGAACCCAGTTCGACAATAACGGCAATCTGATCCCTTTCCAGTTCGGCGACCTGTTCAACCCCGCCAAGCCAAGCACGCTGATGGTCGGCGGCGACCCGGGAATCGACAATCCCTATGGTGGCTTCCTGTCGCCGCTGCTCGTGCCGACCTCGCACATATCGGGATTGGCGCATGCCGAATTCGACGTGAGCGACTCTTTCACCCTCCTCGCGGAATTCTCCTATTCCGACGTGATCGGCGGTCCGACCCACGGCGCCTACCGCACCGATCAAAGCGGCGCGATCAAGATCAAGCGCGACAATGCCTATCTGACCCCGGCCACCGCCGCTGCGATGGACGGCGCGCATGTCACGACCATCGGAGTCAGCCGCTCCAGCCCCGAACTCGGCGGCTCGGACTATGATTCCGAGAACCGCACGTGGCGCGGCAATCTCGGTGCGAAGGGCGCGCTGGGCGGGTTCCTCTGGGACGTTTCCTACGATCATGGCGAGACCTGGGGGCGCCTGCATGCGCAGAACCAGCGGATCAGCACGCGCTGGGCTCAGGCTGTCGATGCCGTGTTCGCCCCGGCGGGTGTTCCCGGCATTCCGCAAGGCACGATCATTTGCCGCTCCACCATCGCCGACCCGACCAACGGGTGCGTACCCGCAAACGTAATGGGCGCGGGGAAGATCAGCATGGCTGCAGCCAATTGGGTGAACACCCAGGCGTGGCAGACCCGCAAGTTCGTGCAGGATCAATTCAGCGCCAACGTCCGCGGCACCTTGTTCGAAGGCTGGGCGGGGCCGATCTCCGCGGCCATCGGCGGCGAATATCGAGTCTATACGTCCGAGGGTGATGCGGATGCGAACAGCGTGGCCGGCGTGTTCACTTCGAACAATGCCAGCATCCTGCCGCGAACCACCCAGCGAGTCACCGAAGGCTATCTCGAGCTCGCGGTACCGTTGCTGAGGGACTCGGCGGTCGGCAAGTCGCTCATCGTCGATGGCGCGGTGCGGCGGACGCATTACAGCATTTCGGGTGACGCCACGACGTGGAAGGTCGGCGCGGTCTATGAGCTCAACGATCAGTATATGGTCCGCGTCACGCGCTCGCACGACATTCGCGCACCTTCCGCGCTCGAGCTCAATCCGAACACGCGCAGCTCGTCGCAGGGCCAGACCGACCCCAAATACAATATCTCCTACGTCATTCCGGGCGTGAGCGGCGGTAACCCGAACCTCGAGCTGGAACGGGCGGACACCTTCACCGTCGGCGTGGTGCTCAAGCCGAATTGGATCCCGCGATTCCGCCTGTCGCTCGATTTCTACAATATCAAGGTCTCGGGCGCGATCGATCTGATCAGCGTGCCGACCGCGGTTGCACTCTGCCGCGCCGGCACCAATCCGGGCGTCTGCCAGATCGGGACCGATGCCAACGGCAACACCGACCGCATCCTTCGCGTGTTTGCGACCTACCAGAATGTGAACGAGCTTCAGGCCCGCGGTTTCGAGCTTCAAGCGAGCTATTCGCGCGAGATGTTCGCGGGAACAGTCGATCTGACGGTCAACGCCAATTACATCGATACCCTGTCGACCACGCTCCCCAATGGGGAGACGGTGGAATATTCGGATGTCACCGGCAATTCCGGCCAGGCAAGCGCGCTGTTCGGCATCCCCAAATGGAAAACCGATGTGGTGCTCACCTATGAGCGGCGGACCTTCGGGATCACCACTCAGTTCCAATATATTCCGTCCGGCATCCTCAATCGCGACTGGATCGGCCCCGACGATCCTGCCTACACGCCGTATCTTCCCAATAGCGTGAGCAACAACCGAGTGGGGTCGGCCTTCTACATCAATCTGAACGCGCGGGTGAAGCTGGCGGGATCGGATGACCACAGGGTCGAACTGTTCGGCACGGTCAACAATCTGTTCGACCGGGATCCGCCGTCCAACCTGCGGCTGAACGCCAATCCGGTGATCTTCGACGGGATCGGGCGCTATTATAAGATCGGTCTCCGCGCTAATTGGTGAACCGCAAACCCAGGCCCGCCCGAGGTGTAGTTCCCGGCGGGCCTGGCAGGAGTGAGAGATGATTGCTTTCGGACGCCGCTCCACCGGCGAGGCGATGCGCCGCGACCTGCAACTCAGAGACGGCCATGTCGGCAAGAAGGGCGAGTGGATGGAAAGCGGTGAGGACAAATTGCTCTCGCCCACCGTCTTCCTGATCGAACAGCCGCCGAACGCGACCATCTCCGCCCATTTCCATCACAACAACCAGTTCCAGGTCTTCGTGGAAGGCAGCGGCAAGATCGGCCCGCGCGCGCTCGCGCCGGTCACGGTCCATTATGCCGGCGCCTATACCGCCTATGGGCCGCTCGTCGCGGGGCCCGAGGGCCTGCAATATTTCACGCTGCGCACCGTGTGCGAGCGCGGCGCCATCGTAGTGGCGCGCTCCGAAGGCCTGTGGCCCGCTGGCCCGCGCCGGCATGCGACCAGCAAGCCGGTGGAGGTTTTCGACGCCGCCGCGCTGGGCGCGCTGGCCGAGCCCGCCACGGCAATCGTGCTGCCCACCGCCGAGGATGGGCTGGCCGCGACTACGACGGCGCTTCCGCCCGGGAGCACGATGCCTCCGGTTGAGATCGGTGTGGGTGAGGGGGTGTTCCTCGTCATGCTGTCGGGCAGCGTCACGCTTGGGGGCGAGCGGCTCGTCGAGCGCGAAAGCATCTATGTGTCGTCGGACGAGCCCTTCCCGGCGATCGTCGCGGGCGACGCTGGCGCGCAGTTGCTTGCGCTGGTTCCACCCCGGCGCGACGAGACCTACCCCGCTTTCAACTAAACCGCCGTCACCCCGGCACAAGGCCGGAGTGACGGAGTTGGGAACGCTGGCTCACCCTAGGTGTGATAGATCAGTTCCCGCTTCATATGCTTGCTCGCGCGCCAGTCTCCGAAAACGCCGACCAGCATCAGTGGGACGCCGCATAGCAGGACCCAGGCGACACTGTCCGCGCCGGCGACCGGCTTCAGCGCATCCGAGAGCATGCCGAACAGGAACGGCCCCAGACCCAGCCCGACCAGCGCCTGCACCAGCAGCTTGAGCGACATCGCCATCGCACGCGATTGCGGCCGCACCAGCCCCTGGATGGTCGCGAAGGTCGGGCCGAAGCCGAGCCCGGTCAGGAAGGCGGGGATGGCGAGCATCGCCACCGCAACGGTGGGGTTCTTCGTCGTGTAGCCGACGATCAGGACCGGCACCGTGATCAGCCCGCCGACGATCGATGCGGTCAGATAGTGGCGCGGGTCCTTTGATCCATAGCGATCGCCCAGCCAGCCGCCGAGCCAAGTGCCGCACATGCCGAGGATGCCGACGGAGACGCCCAGCGTCATCCCGACCTGGCCAGGGGTGAAGCCGTGCGAACGGATCAGATAGGCGATCTGCCAGACCGCCTTGCCATAGCCGAAAAAAGTGGTCGCGCAGTTGCCGACCAGCATCCACATGAAGGCGCGCGACGCGGTGATCTCGCGGAGCACTTCGCCGAGCTTGACCTTGGGCAGCACCTCGGCATTAGTGGTGAGGCGGTGCATCCTGGGATCGCGGATCAGGAAGCGGAACATCAAGGCGATGATGAGCCCCGGCACGCCGACCACCAGCAGCGCGACGCGCCAGCCATAGGCGTCCGAAAGCAGACCGCCGGTGAGCATGCCGAGCAGCGATCCCAGCGGTACGCCGAGCCCGAGGATGCCCATCGCCCGAGCGCGTTGATGCGAAGGCACCAGGTCGGTGATCAGCGAGGCCGCGGCGGGCGTGCACCCGGCCTCGCCCGCGGCGACGCCGACCCGGCAGGCGAGCAACTGGTAAAAACTCTGCGCCATCCCGCACAAGGCCGTCATGCCGGACCAGACCGCAAGGCAGACCGAGATCAATGTCACCCGATCCGCCCGCTGGTTGTCGGCGAGCCGGGCCAGCGGAATCCCGAGCGCGGTATAGAAAAGCGCGAACGACAGGCCGGTCATCACGCCGATCTGGGTGTCCGAAAGCGACAATTCCTTGGAGATCGGATCGGCGAGGATGTTGAGGATCTGCCGGTCGAGCATGTTCAGCGTATAGATGATCAGGAGCAGGAGGATCGCCATCCACGCTCGTTGCACCACCGGTTTTTCCGATGGCATCGCCACGCTCGCCTCCGACATCTTGTTCCTCTCCGCTTGTTATCGTTGAACCATATGCAGGCGGGACGGACCATTCGTGTTTCCGGTCCCGCCAGTACCGAATCAGTCCATCCAGAGCCCGCCATTGACGTCGAGTATCTCGCCGGTGACGAAGGCCGCCTCGTCGCCGCACAGCCAGGCAACTGCCGAAGTGACTTCCGCGGCGGTGCCCATGCGGCCGACCGGAATCTGGTCCACCAGCGCCTGCGGGAAGCTGGCGGTCATCGGGCTGGCAATCGGCCCGGGGGCGACCGCGTTGACGGTGATGCCCTGGCCGGCCAGCTCCTTGGCGAGATAGAGAGTCAGGGCATGCACTCCGGCCTTGGAGGCGCCATAGGCGGCGTTGCCGGCGCGTTCCTGCTCGCGGCGATCGAGCCAGGGACGGGGATTGCCGCCATTCTTGCCAAGCACCGATCCGATGGTGACGATCCGCCCGAACCCTGCCGCCCGCATCGGCGCGGCTGCCGCTTGCATCAGCAGGAATACGCCGCGCAGGTTGATCGCGTGTACCCGGTCCCATTCCTCGGGGGTGATGTCGCCGAACGCGCCGAGCGAGGTTACGCCCGCGGCGCAGACCAGATAGTCGAGCCGACTATGCTGATCGACCACCCCGCCGACCAGCGCGGCGATCTGGTCCGGATCGCCAAGATCGGCCGGGCATTGCTCGATCGCGTCGCCGGGCGCTTCCGCAAAGGCGCGGTCGGCGCTCACCACCCGCGTGCCACCCGCCGCCAGCCGCCGGGCGATCGCACTGCCGATCATTCCCCCGCCGCCGGCGACCAGCGCGACTCTGCTCATGGCGCGTCTGCCGCATGCAGTGCGGCGCGCCGCCCGAACACGGCCCCGCGCAGCACCGAGGTCGAGCCGGTATAGGTCCGGTAATAGAGCCCCATCGTCTCGCCCGCGGCGTAGAGGCCGTGGATCACGCGCCCGTCGAGATCGAGCACGCGCGCATGGGCGTCGACCTTGAGCCCGCCGAAGGTGAAGACATTGGCCGAAATCACCGGGAAGGCGAGGAAAGGCGCGGTCTCGATCGGCCGCGCCCAGTTGGATTTGGGTGGGGTCAGGCCCTGGGTTGCGAGACCGTCCGCGCGGAGCGGGTCATAGTTTCCCGCGACGCACGCGGCATTATACCCGGCGATGGTCCGCTCGAGCGCATCGGGATCGACGTCGATCACCGCCGCCAGCTCGGCGAGCGTGTTCGCGGTGACCGGCGGCCGATCGGTGCGGCTGCCGCGCTGCCAGTTGGGAACATCCTCGATTCCCTTGTCGAGGATCAGCCAGGCGAGGCCGTCGCGCTGGGCGAAGATCCGCCGCGTCACGCTCTCATAATGCGCGTCGACCGTACCCGGCGCCTCGTCGGTGAAGCGCTCGCCCTGCTTGTTGACCAGGATGCCATAGGGGAAGGTGAAGATCGCCGGCTCCGCGATGCCCGATCGCGGATCGATCGGCTCGGCGTGATAGCTGCCGAAATCGCCATTGGGCGCTGCGCCGATATCGAGCGCCATGGCGATGCCCTCGCCCTTGTTCCAATGTCCGCCTCGCGCGACCGGGCGCAGATTGATCGCGCCGGGGCCGAGATAGCGTGCGCTCATCTCGGCATTGCCCTCGAAGCCGCCGCTGGCGAGGATCACCGAACGACCTTCGACGCATTCGCTGCCGTTCTCGCGCGAGCGGATCCACAGCCCATCGACGCCCTCGGCGCTCATGCTCAGCCGCACAGCCGTGCTCTCGAACCGGAAGTTTACCCCGCGCGCCTTGCAAGCGGCGGTGAGCGCTTCGACGATCGCCAGGCCGCCCCCGACCGGCAGCAGCCGCGTGGTGGTGGTGGTGATGAAGGCTGTGGGCAGGAACTCGAAGCGAACTCCGGCGTGTTCGAGCCAGCGCAACGTGGGCCCCGCATGTTCGACCAGCGCGCCGAGTATCTCGGGATCGACCATCGATTGCGCGCGCAGCAATGGCGACCAGCTTTCCGGATCGCCCGCCGATTCGTGGACGAAGCTGGGATCGACATGGCCGCCGGCGTTGGCGACGAAATGATCGACAAAGTCGTCGGCGACCTCGTCCACGCTCTTCATGCGCAGATAGGCCTCGGTGTAGCGCGTGTTGCCGCCATGCTCGCCTTCGGGGGCGCGCTCGATCACGGTGACGGCGAGCCCCGCCTCGGCGGCGGTCAGCGCCGCGCACAGCCCAGCCACGCCGCTGCCCACGACGATCACGTTCATGCCGCGGCGATCTCTTTCGCGAAGTCCGCGCCGGTCGAGACCTTGCCGAACATCGGGATGATCCGTTCGAGCGAATATGCATGCATTTCCGCGTTCGGCGCCGCGCAGAGATCGGAGAGCACCACGGGCGCAAAGCCGGCATCGTCCGCCGCGCGCGCGGTCATCTCGACGACGAGTGGGGTCGCCACTCCGCCGAAGAACAGCCGCTCGATCCCGCGCCCGCGCAGATGGCTGAGAAGGGGTGTGTTGAAGAAGGGATTGACGCACTGCTTGGTGACGATCAACTCGCCGTCCGCGGGCGTGAGCGCCGCCGGGAATTCGGTGCCCCAGGTGTCGATGATCGCAGCGCCATTCGCCTTCAGCCCGGCGATGCGCGGCGCGACGCTCAGACAGTCCGAATAGTCGGGTTTGAAGCCAAGCCGGACATGGATCACGTCGATCCCGGCCTCGCGCGCCGCTGCCAACGCGGCTGCGGCATTCTCCACGACATTGCCGGCGGCGGCCGCAGCGGCGAGCCCATGGGCGCCGATCTTTCCCTGCGGATCGACCATTTCATTCTGGAGATCGAGGAGCAGTAAAGCGGATTTCATATCTCTCCCTTTTCGCATTTCGGCTCGTGGCCGTTGACCCATGGGGTTCTGCAACAAGCTAGGCGCTATGTCCATATGTCAAATATATGGCCTTTAGGATATTGTGCTTAAGCCGGGACGGCGATATAGCCCGGCATTGCGAAGGCGCAATCGTTTCGTCTCAGGATGTTGCGTGCGCCTCACGGTAAAAATGGGAGGGGCACACCGCGTGAGTATTCGCATCTGGCACCATAGTTTCACGGTACTGAGTGACCTTCCGCAATATGATGCGGCGCTTTCCGCGCATTTCCGCCGCGTCTCCAGGCCGGGGACCGTCATCGTGCAACACGGCATGCTGCCGGGCACCTATCGCGGCATCTACCCGGGCGACGACATCAGGCATGTCGGCCTGCAATATCTGCACAGCCTCCAGTTCCTCGCCGGCGCGATCCGCGCCGAGCGCGAAGGCTATGACGCATTCGCGCTGAGCACCTTGCCCGAGCCGGCGCTGCGCGAAATCCGCGCGCTCGTCTCGATCCCGGTGGTCGGATATGGCGAATCGGCGATGCATGACGCGATGCACCGCGCCGGCCGGTTCGGCGTGCTGGTGTTCATCCCCGAGCTGACCGACCTGATTATCGACAATGCGGCGCGGCACGGCTTGGGCGCGCAATGCGCCGGCGTCCGCCATGTCGGCTTCCGCTTCGAGGACGTGCTGACCGGAATGGACAATCCGGCGGCACTGATCGACTGTTTCCGCGGCGCGGCGCGCGACCTGATCGCGGCAGGCGCGCAGGCGATCATCCCGGGCGAAGCGCCGCTCAATGTGCTGCTCGCGGCGGAAGGCGTGACGCAGGTCGACGGCGTGCCGGTGATCGATTCGCTGGGCGCGTGGGTCGCGGCGGCCGAAGGCGCGGTAGATCAGCGGCGGCGCGGCGATGGGGGCTCACGCGACGGCTATTTCAACGCCGTTCCGGGCAGCGACCGGCGCGACGAAGTGCTCGCCTTTTACGGCCTCACGCCGCTACTGCACGATCTCGAGCCGGCGGGACACGATCGGTGACAGTCGAAGCCGAGGCCGATCTCGTCATTATCGGCGGCGGCGCCGCAGGGTTCGCGGCGGCGGTGGCGGCGACCGAGGGCGGCGCGCAGGTCATCCTGCTCGAAAAACTTGCCCAACCGGGCGGCTCCTCGGCGCTGAGCGGCGGATGCCTCGCCTTTGCCGGCACGCCGCTTCAGGCGTCGCACGGGGTCGAGGACGGCCCCGATCTGCTGTTCCGCGACCTTCGCGACGTCGGCAAGGACGAGAATGACGAGGCTTTGGTCCGCACTTATGCCGACCATCAGCTCGACACCTATCATTGGCTCGTAGAGCGCGGCGTCGTGTTCAGCCCGGCGCTAGAGACCGCATCGGGCCAGTCGGTGCCGCGCGTCCACACGCTCGATCCCGCCGATCTGGTGCGGCAGCTCCATGCCCGCGCCGAGGCGACCGGGCGGCTGCGCTATTTTCCGGAAACCGCGGCGCAATCCTTGATCCGTGAGACCTACGGCATCGTCCGTGGCGTGATCGCCGCCGATGACAGGCGCTTTACCGGGCGCCGGGTGCTGATGGCGTCGGGCGGATTCGCCAAGGATCCGGACCAGATCCATGCCTTCGCGCCGCAATATCGCGAAGCGGTGTTCGTCGCGGGCGCGGGCTCTACCGGCGACGGCATGCGCATGGCCCGCAAGCTGGGCGCGGACCTGCGCGACATGGCCTATATCAAGGGCACTTACGGCAAGCACCCTACCGACGAGACCAACGATCACAGCCTGCAGGCGGTCTATAAGGGCGCGATCGCGGTCAATCAGGACGGGCGGCGCTACGTCGATGAATCGCTGTCGTACAAGCTGCTCGGCGATGCCTGCATGGCGCAGTCCTGGCACACGACCTACCAGATCCTCGACCAGGATATTTTCGACACAGGCGACGACCGAGTACGAATCCTCGATTTCGGCCGAAGGCTGGAAGAGGGGCTGTTCGTCGTCGCCGATACGCTGGCCGAGCTGGCGGTGCAGCTGGAGATTCCCGCCGAGCGGCTCGAGGAGACTGTCTCGCGGTACAATTGTTTCGTCGATGCCGGGGAGGATCTCGACTTCGGCCGCCGCCATCTGGTCCATCAGTTCGGCGAAATGCGGCGGATCGAACGGGCGCCATTCTACGCCTATCCCTCCACCGCGGTGGTGTTCGGCACCTATTGCGGCCTGCGCGTCGATACCGAAGGCCGGGTGATCGACGTCGATGGCGACGTCATCGCGGGGCTCTATGCCGCCGGCGAGGTGATCGGCGGCTTTCACGGCGCGGCCTATATGACCGGATCGGCGCTGGGCAAGGCAGTGGTGTTCGGCCGGCTGATCGGCGAGGCGGCGGCGAAGACATGAAGATCGTCGTCGCGGTCGCGGGCGTGCTCGACTCGAAATGGCCGATCGAGCTGGATGCGGAGGGCGTCCCGCGAATCGCGGCGGACCGGACGGTGATGAGCCCGTTCGACGAAAGCGCGCTTGAGATTGCGCTGCGGCTGCGTGACGTGGATCCCGCAAACGCGGTCGCCGCGATCGTGCCGAATGAAAAGATTGCGAGGATGGTGGCTGCGTTCCGCATCGAGGATATCGCGATCCTCGATCTGCCGTTTGGGGTGGCATGCGACCCCAGTGGCGCGGCGGAGGTGTTGGCGGGCGCGATTCCGGGCGACGCCGGGCTGGTGCTCATGGGCCGCGAGTTCGGCGATTGCGACGATGGCGCGGTTCCCCCGCTGGTCGCGGCGCGGTTCGGGCTGCCATTCTTCGCACGGGTTCAGGATGTTCGAACGGGACCGGCGCTACTGCGCGAGGCGCAGGCGGAAGAGGAATCGGTGATCCTCGCCGCGCCGATGCTGTGCAGCGTGACTAACGATCGCCGTAACCGGCTGCGCAAGCCGCTGATGAAGAATGTGATGGCGGCCCGCGCCGCCCGGTTTCGCGCGGCACCGCCGTCGGCGCCGATGGCCGTGCGGTTCGAACGATTCGACCGCGTCGCGGATGCGCGGCGGCCGGTGGCGTGCCGCATGGCGGAGGGTACGCCGGCGGAGATTGCGGCGATCTTCGCCGAGCATTTGCTGGCGTCGGCTGTGTCATGACGAGCTGGCGGATCGTGGCGCTGGCGCCCACCGAGGCGGACGGTTGCAACTGGCGGGCTGCAGGTGACAGCGCGCGCGCAATTGCCGCCGCGACGGGGCTGGACTTCGAACTGTTGCTGATCGGCGCGGTGCTGCCCGAGGGTGATGGCTGGCCCGGCCTGTCGCGTTGCACGCTGGCGCGCAACTCTGCGCGGCTGGAGACCGCTGCGCAATTCGCATCGGTCGCGGCGGCGCTTCTCGATGCATCGCCCACGACCCTGATCGTCGTGCCGCCGGGTCCGTTTGGCGAGGACATCGCCGCCGATCTCGCGGTGCGGATCGGGGGCAAGGCGCTCGGCCGCGCATCCTCGGTTACGCTCGGGGATGAAGAATTGCGCGTCACGCGCCCCGCATTCGGTGGCCGCGCCGAGATATCGCTCCGCTATCCCGAGGGACCGGCAACCGTGGCGCTGCGCGGCGCGCGGGTGGAGGAGGCGAGTGTGCCGATGCCCGCGCCGGTAATCCTCGATATCGAGGCGCCGTCGCCGGAGCTTGCGATCGAACGCACCGCGATCGCCGGGCGCAAGACGCCACTGGAGGGCGCGCGGCTGGTTGTGTCGGGCGGGCGCGGTCTGGACGAAGCGGGGTTCGCGTTGATCGAGGGGATCGCCGATGCGCTCGGCGGCGCGGTCGGCGGCAGCCTGCCGGCGGTCGATGCCGGGCTGGTCGCGGTCAGCCGGCAAGTGGGGCAATCGGGCAAGTTCGTGACGCCCGAGCTGTACCTTGCGGTCGGTCTGTCGGGCACGCCCCAGCATCTCGCGGGCATCGGCCCGGCAACCCGGCTGATCGCGATCAACAATGATCCGGCGGCGCCGATCTTCACCTATGCCGAACTGGGCGCGGTGGCCGACGCCCGCGAAGTGCTGCCGCCGCTTCGCGACTTGCTCGTCGCCGAAGCCGGGCCGGTGCGGTAAGGAGCGGGAATGATCTGGGATGTGGTCGTGGTGGGGGCCGGCAATGCGGCGATGAGCGCAGCGCTCTCAGCGCGCGAAGCCGGGGCATCGGTGCTCGTGCTCGAACGCGCGCCCGAGGAGGCGCGCGGCGGTAATTCCGCCTATACCGGGGGCGCCTTCCGCGTCGCCTATGACGGCGCGGACGACATCGCCAGCATCGCCGACGTCTCCGAACACGAGCTCGCCACCTCCGATTTCGGCAGCTATCCCGAAGCGCAATTCCTGAACGATCTCGCCGAAATGAGCGGCTATCGCGCCGATCCGGAATTGCTCTACCGGCTTGTCGGCGAGAGCAGGGACGCGCTGCTGTGGCTGCGCGAACAGGGCGTGCGCTTTCTGCCCAGCTATGGCCGGCAATCCTTTCGCGTAGATGGTAGGGCGGTGTTCTGGGGCGGGCTGACCATCGAATCGGCCGGCGGCGGACAGGGGCTGATGGACGCACTGTTCGTGCGCGCCGAGGAGCGCGGGATCGAGATCCGGTACCGGCACAATATCGTCCGCCTGCTCCAGGATCGCGGTAGCGTGAGCGGCGTGGTGGCGCGGACTCCCGACGGCGAGCGCGAGATCGCGGCGCGATCGGTGGTGCTGGCCGCGGGAGGATTCCACGCCAATGCCGAATGGCGGACGCGCTATCTGGGACCGGGCTGGGAAGCCGCCAAGGTTCGGGGTTCCCGCTACAATACCGGTGGCGGCATCCGCGCCGCGATCGATGCGGGGGCGATGTCGCACGGCAATTGGTCGGGCTGTCACAGCGTGTTCTTCGATGCTCGCGCCGAGCCGTTCGGGGTGCCTGGGGTGCTCAACCAGCAGAAGAATTATTTCGGCCTGGGCATCGTCGTGAACACGCATGGCGAGCGGTTCTTCGACGAGGGTTCCGATTTCCGCAACTATATCTACTCGCTGATGGGCGCGCGGATCCTCAAGCAGCCCGGCGGCTATGGCTGGCAGATTTTCGATGCGGAGGCCGTCGCTCTGCTGCCCGACGAATATCGCACGCCGCGCGCGGCGAAGCTCCAGGCGGATACGATCGACGCATTGATCGCTCGCCTTCAGGGTGTCGATGGTCCGCAGCTCAAGGCCACAATCGAGGCGTATAACGCCGCCTGCGATCCCGCGGTGACCTTCAATCCCGCGATCAAGGACGGCAAGGCGACGCGCGGACTGGCGACCTCCAAGTCCAATTGGGCGAATCCGATCGTCACGCCGCCTTTCACTGCCTTCGAAGTCACCTGCGGCATCACCTGCACCTTCGCCGGGGTCGCGATCGACGACGCGGCATCCGTGCGTGGCGAGGACGGATTGCCGATGCCGGGCCTCTATGCCTGTGGCGAGATGGTCGGCGGGCTCTATTACGAGCGCTATCCGGGCGGCGCCGGCCTGACGAGCGGGACCGTGTTCGGCCGTGTGGCTGGGACCGCCGCGGCGGCGCACGCCGCGACCTTCGCCCCTATCTAGCCGCGCCCGCGGCGGCGCCGCAATCCACCAGCAAGGTGATGCCCGTGATCGAGCGCGCCATTGGTGAGGACAGAAAAACCGCCGCATCGGCGAAATCCTCGACGCTTGGCAGGTGTCCCAGCGGCAGGCTGTGATGGAGCTGCGCCACCGCCTCATCGACATCGCCGGTGACGTTGGCGAGCTGGGTGCGCAGGAAAGGGGTGTCGGTCGCGGCCGGCGCGATCGCGTTCACCCGCACGCCGCGTGGCCCATATTCGACCGCGAGCGCCTTCACCAGCCCGGCGATCGCGTGCTTGGTGGCGGTGTAGACGCTGCGCTGCGGCCGGGCGACGACGCTCTGCAGCGATGCCGTGAACAGCAAGGAGGCGTTGGGGCTCCGGGCCAGGCTGGCCAGCGCGGCCTGTGCGGAGAGGATGCTGCCGGTGACGTTGACATCGACCACCCGCCGGATGCGATCCGCATCCGCCTCGATCAGGTCGCCCGCGAAGCCTAGGCCGGCGTTGGCGAGGAAGATGTCGATCGGCGCGCCGAAGCATTGCTCCGCCTGTGCCACCAGGGCGGCGCAATCTGCCGGATCGGTGATGTCGCAGCGCATGCCGAACGCGGATCCGCCAAGCTCGGCGGCGAGCGCGACCGCACCGGCTTCGTCGATATCGCCGATGCCGACATGGCAGCCCTCGGCATGAAAGCGCCGCACCGCCGCCGCGCCGAGCCCGCTGGCGCCGCCGGTGACGAGTGCGATCCTGCCCTTCAGCATCATGCGGTGCTGCCGCCATCGACCGAGAGCGTTGCGCCGGTCACGAACGAGGCTTCGTCGGAGAGCAGGAACAGCGCGGCATTGGCGATCTCCTCCGGCTGACCCAGCCGGTTCATCGGATTGGACGCGGCGCGCTGGGCGGCGAGCGCTTCCTTGTCGGCGCCCTTGGTCGATTCCTGATCGGGCCGGGCGGCGAAGACGCGCAGCATCGGCGTGTCGATCGATCCGGGGCAGATCACGTTGAAGCGCACCCCCGCGGGCCCGTAACGCTTGGCCAGCGAGCGGCTGAGCCCGATCACTCCGAACTTGGCGATCGAATAGACCGGACTGAATGGCGATCCGACCAGCCCCGCGGTGGACGACGTGAACAGCACCGATCCCCCGCGCTTGCTCAACCAGGGCATCGCCTCGCTTGTCGTCGCCATCACGGTGCGCAGGTTGAGATTGATGGTCATGTCGAACTCGGCGAGGTCGAGCCCTTCCATCGCGGCGGGGCCGGGATGGCCGACATGGTTCCACAAAAAGTCGATATTGCCGAATGCCTCGGCGGCGCGATGCACGATATCGCGCGAAAAGCCTTCGTCGAGCAGGTCGCCGCACAGCGCGATCGCGGTTCCGCCCTCCGCGCGGATCGCATCCACCACCGCCTGGGTCTTCGCATCGTCGCGATCGACGACCGCGACCGACGCGCCCTCCTTCGCGAATCGCAGCGCTCCCGCCGCGCCCATGCCGGAAGCGCCGGCCGTGACGATCCCCGATTTACCCGCCATTCGCATCCCGAATCCTCTCCTGGTTCCGGCCCGGCCGCCGCGCATCAGACACAGGTTTCCGCCTGCCGGACAAGAGCCCTAGAACACGAGTGCGGCAGAAAGATCAATAAGCGATGATATTGGCCTATAAGCACTGCCCCCGCCGCCGGACATGGATGCAGGGCAAAACGAATCCCGTGTCGCATCGGTTGATGCTTTCGCGGATAAAGTTCTATAGTCCGGTTCAAGAACTAGAGGAGAGCATTTTGGTAGCCACCGAACTCCGCCCGGATTTCAGCCGGAGCGCCATCTCCCGTTATGTCCAGCTCGCGTCCCTGTTCCGGCGTCGGATCGAGACGGGGGTGTGGGCGGTGGGATCGCAGATCCCGACGGTGGATGATCTCGCGGCCGAATGCGGCGTGGCGCGCGCCACCATCCGCCAGGCGCTCGACCTGCTGAGCGACGAGAATCTGATCGAGCGTTTCCGCGCCAAGGGGACGTTCGTCACGCGCCGCGTACAGGACGAGATATGGTGCGCGATCCCGACCGACTGGACCGGCCTGCTCAAGCCTTCGAGCGACGACGCCCGGATCGAAGTGCTGTCCAAATCGCCGCGTGTGCTCCCGCTGCCGATCTCGCACGAGCTGGGCGAGGTCGAGGAACGCTACGACCATGTCCGCCGCCGCCATTGGCGCGGGGATCGCGCTTTTCTGGTCGCGGACGTCTATATCGCCGAGTCGCTGCGCAACCAGGTGACGCGCAAGGACCTGCTCAACAAGACGGCGATGCGGATCGCGTCCGATGTGCTCGGCCAGCATATCGGCGATGCGCGGCATACGCTGACGATCGGGTCGGCCGATTTGATGACCGCGCAGCTTCTCTCGATCCCGGTCAACGCGCCCGTGGTCCATGTCCGGCGCGAAGTGGTCGATATTGCGGGTAAGCTGGTGGTGATATCGGACGGCATCTATCGCGGTGACGTGGTGCGGATCGACATCAAGTTGCGCTCGTCCGAAAACTGAACCCGGCAGTCGCGCTGCTTTGACCCCTGATGAAAATCGGCAAGAGCCTCTTGCCTGACGGGATTGTCAGTCTTAAAGGATTAGGTCGTAAGTGTGTACCATAGGCCTTCCGTGGGCGGGTGCGGACAGTGGGGAGCCTCAGCCTGATGAACATGCACGACCGCGCCCAGATCGTCGGCATCTATGAATATCCGGACCGCAAGATCATCGGAAAGACACTCGCCCAGCTCCATGCCGAAGTCGCGCGCGCCGCGCTGGCCGATGCGGGGCTGAGCAAGGACGACATCGACGGCTATTTCACCGATAGCGCCGCGCCGAGCATGGGGCCGATGTCGATGGTCGATTATCTCGGTCTCGACGTGCGCTATGTCGATACTACCGATGTCGGCGGGGCGTCGTATCTGCTCCATGTCGCGCATGCCGCCCAGGCGATCCATGCCGGCAAGTGCAATGTCGCATTGATCACCTTTGCCGGCATGCCGCGCTCGGGGCTGGGGCGCACGCCGAACGTGATGGGCACCGCGCCCGATACCGGATTCGAGCTGCCCTATCGGCCGATCACCCCGTCGATCTACGCATTGGCGGCACAGCGGCACATGTACGAATATGGCACCACCAGCGAGCAGCTCGCCTGGATCAAGGTCGCCGCGTCGCACCACGCCCAGCACAATCCGCACGCGATGCTGCGCGACGTGGTGACCGTCGAGGACGTCGTGAACTCGCGGATGATCGCCGATCCGCTCCATTTGCTCGATTGCTGCGTGGTCAGCGACGGCGCGGGCGCGATCATCGTTGCCCGGCCGGAGATCGCGCGCTCGCTGAGCCGGCCCGGCGCGCGCGTCCGCGGCTCGGGCGAGGGGCTGCGCTATCGCAAGGGTGGCCGGACCGACCTGACCGTGACTGCCGCCGCCCGGGCGGGCCCCGCGGCATTTGCCGAAGCGGGTATCACCACCGCCGATATCAAGTACGCATCGATCTATGACAGCTTCACGATCACCGTGCTGCTCCAGCTCGAGGATCTGGGCTTCTGCGCCAAGGGCGAGGGCGGCCGGTTCGTCGAGGATGGCAATCTGATCTCGGGCGTCGGCAAGCTGCCGTTCAACACCGATGGCGGCGGGCTGTGCAACAACCACCCCAACAACCGCGGCGGCGCCACCAAGATCTTCGAGGCGGTCCGCCAGCTTCGCGGTGAAGCGCATCCCGCGGTGCAGGTGCCCAATTGCGATATCGCGCTGGCGACGGGGCTGGGGGTCCAGCTTTCGACGCGGCACAGCGGCGGCGCGCTGGTTCTGGAGAGAGCGTGATGGAAACCGCATCGAAAATGCCGGCGCCGGACCGCAATCCCGAAACCGCCGCCTATTGGAACGCGGCGCGCGAACACAGGCTGCTGATCAAGCAGTGCGACAGCTGCGGTGAGTCGTTCCATTATCCGCGCGCACTCTGTCCCTTCTGCCTTTCCGACAGCAGCTGGATCGAGGCATCGGGCGAGGGCACCATCTATTCCTACACGATCGTCCATTTGCGCGACGAAGCATATGTGCTCGCCTATGTGACGCTGGCCGAGGGGCCGGTGATGATGACCAATATCGTGACACCGGACCCGCAATCGGTGCGGATAGGCCAGCCGGTACGAGTCAGCTTCGCGCCCACCATAAGCGAGGATCTGGCGCCGGTCTTCGTCCCCGTCCAACCATGAGGTGCAGCGTAGCATCGACATGACAGGCGAAGGACCGGACACGACCGCCGATCGGTCCCCGATGGCCATCCCGATCTACCGGGCGGTCTGGTTCGCCGCGATGGCGTCCAATTTCGGCGGGTTGATCCAGTCGGTCGGCGCGGCCTGGATGATGACTTCGCTCACTCATTCCGCGGTGCTGATCGCGCTGGTGCAGGCCTCCGTCAGCTTGCCCATCATGCTGCTCGCCTTGTGGTCCGGGGCAGTCGCCGACAGTTTCGACCGGCGGCGCGTGATGCTGACCGCCCAGGTCTTCATGCTGATCGTCTCGCTCCTGCTGACGCTGTGCGCCTGGCTGCAAATCCTCACGCCCTGGTTATTGCTCAGCTTCACCTTTCTGGTGGGCTGCGGCGCGACGGTCAGTGCATCCGCGTGGCAGGCTTCGGTCGGCGACATGGTGCCGCGCAAAGGGCTGCCGGCGGCGATCGCGCTTCATTCGATGGGGTATAATATCGCGCGCAGCGTCGGCCCTGCGGTCGGCGGACTGATCGTCGCGACCGCCGGGGCCTCCGCCGCTTTCCTCGCCAACTCGGTGAGCTATTTGGGGCTGATCGGCGTGCTGTCGCGCTGGCACCCGGTCCTGCCGCCCCGCACCTTGCCGCGCGAACGCATCCTCACCGCGATGGCCGCGGGCGTACGCTATGTGGCGATGTCGCCAAGCGTGCTGATCGTGTTGCTGCGTTCGGGCATGTTCGGCCTCTCGGCAAGCGCAGTCACCGCGCTGATGCCACTGGTGACGCACACGCTGCAGGGCGGGCCGCTGATCTTCGGCATCATGATGGGCGCGTTCGGGATCGGCGCGGTGTGCGGCGCGATGGCGAGCGCGCGGTTGCGCCACCGGGTCGGGATCGAGGTTCTTGTCCGCATCGGCATGCTGGGGCTCGCGGCAGCAAGCGCGGTCGTCGGCCTCAGCCGGTTCCTGCCGCTGACGATCCTCGCGCTGCTGCTGGCCGGCGCCTGCTGGCTGCTGGTGCTGACCGTCCTCAACGCCACCGTCCAGCTCGCCGCGCCGCGCTGGGTTCAGGGGCGGGCGCTGGCATTGTTCCGCATGGCGACCTTTGGCGCGATGGCGCTCGGCAGCTGGCTGATCGGGGCGCTGGCGGGCTGGGCGGGCGTCGGCACGGCGCTGCTGATCGCGGCGGGCGCGCAGGCGGCCAATGTGCTGATCGGCCTCAAGCTGCCGCTGCCGGAGATCGACTCGCTCAACCTCGATCCGCTCCAGCGCTGGACCGAGCCGCAGACCGAGGTCCCGATCGAACCGCGCAGTGGCCCGATCGTCATCACCATCGAATATCGCATCCCCGAGGACCGCGTGCCCCGCTTCGTCGCGGCGATGAGCGAGCGGCGCCGCGTGCGCATGCGCGACGGCGCGCGTCACTGGACGCTGCTGCGCGATCTGCACGATCCCGAATTGTGGATGGAGCGGTTCCACGTCTCCACCTGGGTCGATTATGTCCGCCACAACGAGCGCCGCACCCATGCGGACGCGGCCCATTCCGATCTGATCCGGGAAATCCGCGCGGGCCAAAGCGGGCCCGTGATCCGCCGCATGATCGAGCAACAGACTGGGCCGCGCCCCGCGGGGGCTCAGGCGGCGGATCTCAGCGACGCGACACAAATCGGATAGGGGAGGGCAAGGCGTTGGTCGAAATCACAGTGACCGATCGTGGCGGACAGGCGCGGCCGATCGAGGCCGACACGGGGATGTCGCTGATGGAGGTGATCCGAAACAGCGGGTCGGACGAACTGCTCGCTTTGTGCGGGGGCTGCTGCTCGTGCGCGACCTGCCATGTCTATGTCGACCCGGACTCTGCCGGCCTGCTTCCCGCGATGAGCGAGGATGAGGACGATCTGCTCGATTGCAGTTCGCACCGTGACGCGCGGTCGCGTCTTTCCTGCCAGGTGCCCGTCACCGGGGCGATGACCGGGCTGTGCGTCACGATCGCGCCGGAGGAGTGATGCAGCACTTTGACGTCCTGATCGTCGGTGCCGGGCATGCGGGTGCGCAGGCAGGCATATCCCTGCGGCAAAACGGCTTCGCCGGCAGCATCGCGATGATCGGCGACGAGCCCGATCCACCCTATGAGCGCCCACCACTCTCCAAGGAATATTTCAAGGGCGAGAAGAGTTTCGAGCGCATCCTGATCCGCCCCGCCGCGTTCTGGGAAGAGCGCGGCATTACGATGCTCCTCGGCACCTGCGTCGAATCGGTCGATGCGGGCGCACGCATCGCCGTGACGGCGAGCGGCGAGACACTCCTCTACGGCCAGCTGATCTGGGCGGCAGGCGGCCGCCCGCGCCGGCTCGCCTGCGAGGGCGCCGACCTTGCGGGAGTCCATACGGTGCGCACGCGGGCGGACGTCGATCGGATGACCGGCGAACTGCCCGGGGTGAACCGCGCCGTTGTGATCGGCGGCGGCTATATCGGGCTCGAGGCGGCGGCGGCGCTCACCAGCCTCGCCAAGCAGGTGGTGCTGCTCGAGGCGCTCGATCGCGTCCTCGCCCGCGTCGCCGGTGAAGCCTTGTCCCGCTTCTACGAGGGCGAACACCGCGCACATGGCGTCGATGTCCGCCTCGGCAGTACGGTCGACTGCATCGAAGGAGCCGGCCGCGTCACCGGGGTCCGGATGAAGGACGGCAAAGTGATCCCGGCGGAAATGGTGATCGTCGGGATCGGCATCATCCCCGCGGTCGAGCCGTTGATCGCCGCGGGTGCGGCAGGCGGCAATGGCGTGGCGGTCGATGCCCAGTGCCGGACATCGCTGCCCGACGTCTTCGCAATCGGCGATTGCGCGCTGCACTCGAACAGGTTCGCGGACGACATGCCGATCCGCCTGGAATCGGTCCAGAACGCCAATGACCAGGCGACGCTCGTAGCGAAGACGATTGTGGGACAGGATCTGACGTACGAGGCCGTGCCGTGGTTCTGGTCGAACCAATATGATCTCAAATTGCAGACCGTGGGGATATCGAGTGGTCATGACGCGACCGTCGTGCGAGGCGATCCGGTGACGCGGAGCTTTTCGGTGGTCTATCTCCGGGCGGGCCGGGTGATCGCGCTCGACTGCGTCAACGCGGTCAAAGACTATGTCCAGGGCCGCGCGCTCGTGCTCGGGCAGGTTGAAGCTGATCCGGTTGCGCTTGCCGACACGACCAGGCCGCTGAAGGATCTGAGTGGCGTCGAAAGAGCGCAAGGCGTGACATGATCGTCCGCTTCCTGAAAGCGATGCTACGTGCCGAAATGGCGCGGCGCGCCGCCCGTCGGGCGGTCAAGGTGACGCGGGCGCGGCGGGGTCTCTGTCCCGAATGTGGTGAGAATCCATGCGCGCCGACTGCGCGGTGCTGCGCCGCTTGTGTGGCGAAGGTCGCCCCGTTCATCTAGGCTCACCGCGTCGGAAACGACCGAATGGCCGCTCTGCGCACTGCATTCCGAACAGCGGATGTAGGGCGCTTAGCTGGTGCTGTTCACCAACGGTTGGAACTCGCTGGACGAGTGGGAACGTCTATGGACAGAAGAGCACTTGAGAATTCGGAGCAAGAAATTGATAATAAAAATCAATACATTGCCCTCGAAACCAATGTACCCACAAAATTATATAGGGGAACTTGGCTGGAGTCCCAATTCGCTTTCATAGATACTTCGACCGACTCCAATCACATTGCTCCAATTCAACTTTAAAGTCCACTCAAATCCTTCTCAATCCACCGTTGCTTATTTACGGCACTGGGCGCCGATGTCACACGAAGCTGAGCAAACGGACTTAAGCTCGTTGCACGGGACCATGGTCTCGAACTGCTGGTCGCTCTATAATCTCCTAGGGCGCCCTTACCTGAGACCCACTTAGCTCGTGCGGAATAAGAATGGCGGAAAATGGGGTAAGGTCCAGAAAGGGATCCGGCGCTTGCGCAAGGCTGATTGCTGAACGATGACTAAGGCGATGAACGACAGCTCAGAACCTTCGCGGAAACAGCCCGAGCGCTACACCAGCATCATTTACTTCCACGGGATGGGCACGCCCAAACGCTATGAAGAGCTAAGTCGAGTACTCGAATCGCTCGACCGCTATGGCAGCACCCATGAAGGCGACAAGCACGGGGTGCTACGCGGGCAAACCGTTGGCGTAGAGCTGTCCCGCGGCACCGCCGATGAGCCGGTCAATTTCTTGCGCTTCACCCGGCTCAAGATTGATAACGAACATGGCAAGACGGCGTTGCTTGGGCGTTACCGCCTTTACGAGAATTACTGGAGCCCCGCCGCCGCGGGCGCAGTTTCATGGCTAGGCGTCCTGGCTTGGTTGATCACCCGCGCCTTTCATCCGTTCGGAGTGATGGGCAAACCTTGGCGAGCGCATCAGCGGCTGAAGCGCAGCTACCTCAGCCGGATGTTTTACGACCGCAAGGGCATGCCGGCGCTACGTTACCGCCAGATCGCCAAGCTCTACAATGATTTCGAAGGCTTGGGCGCGCGGCGCCGCTACCGCGAGGGCCGCTACTGGCAATTCCAGTGCATGATCTCGGAAGTCTACGCCGCCGACGAGCGCGCCAAGGCCGACTTATTGCTGCTCGCCTCTCAGTGGCACGACAAGGTACTGGTCGCCCAATTCGTGCTCGCATTCCTATCGCTGACGCTGTTCGCAGCGACCGCGGGCCTAGCGGTCGCGATCCTCTACCTGAGCGCAGTGTTCGCACAACTTCTCGGTCTCAACTGGCCGTTGGTCATCGCGCTTGTCGCGCGCGCCGGCTCAATCCCGGCGTGGATGAATTTCGGCGCCATGGTGGCGCTTGTCTTGTTCGGTGTGCAACTTCGGAAATTTCTTGAGCTTTTCCTTTCCGACGTCGTTTTCTGGACGACCACCTTTGAGAAGGACATTCGCAATCGTAAGCGGCGCGAAATTCTCACCGCCAGCGAAGACACGCTGATCCACGTAATCGCCGACCCCCATTGCGAGCGTATCGTCATTCTCGGGCACAGCCTCGGTACTGCGATTGCCTATCAGACTCTGCTGAACCTCGGCCGGCGCATGACCGCCGAGCAGAACGCCGGGACTTTGCAGCCCACGCGCTACGACGGGCTTCGCAAGATCTCGCACTTCATTACGCTGGGTAGTCCGATCGACCGCATTAATTACTTCTTCCAGCTCACCTTCAGCCAATATCACCGCTTCAATCGTGTCGCCGACGAGCTAATGGGACGATCCTCCGATGCGCCCTTTCGCGTCCATGGCGACACGCCCGGCACCTTTGAGCGAGTCATCTATTGGATCAATGTTCGCGATGCGTCCGACCCGGTTGCAAGCCGCCTGTTCTCGCCGCGCGGCGCCATTCCCAATCGCGACGAGATTCAAGAAGTGCAGCTGTCGAGCAGCCATATTCCCGCGCCCGCTGGCGCGCACACTGGCTATTTCGAATCGGTGCTAGGCGCCAAGGTTTTGTATGACGCCTGCATCCTCGGCCGTGACAGCCTCCAACTGCAACTCCATCGCCCAAAGTGGTCACTTTGGGCTGCGAACGAATTGCGCGTCAACGCATGGACAGTCGCACTGGTATTCGCGTGGTCGATTGCGACCGGTGCAGTCGGCTATATCCTGGGCTCGCAATTGATGATGTTCGTTTCGCAAAACTTGCTGCTCTTCCTCGCCTGCGTGACAGCGGTGATTTGGCTGATTGGCTGGCTGCTCGATCGTGTCCATCGGCTGACGCTTGGCGGTTGACCGGCGTGGTAAGTGCCCCTAATTTGAAGTTAGGCTTTGATGGGAGCTAAACCATCAAATCATTGATGCAGCTGGGCGATGCTCTGCTGCTCAAGCGGAACCGGTGGAACGCAAGTTTCGCCGGTTCTTGCGTTTTGGAGCCTCAGCAAACCTCGATTCGCTTCTATCGACACTAATCGCGGCCACATCCAGCGGTCGATCCGAGTCCCCGGAGGGGTAGCTTGAATCAACGATTTGCTCTTCCTATCTCAGAGTTAGGCTTTGATGGCAGCCTTTTAAACCATCAAATTACTGGTCAGCTGGGCGATGCCTTGCTGCGCAGGCGGAGCCGGTGGAACTCACGTTCCGCCGGCTTTTGCGCATTTGGATTCACTCAGGGGGAAGCCAGAGGTCATCTGCAGCGTTTTGTGTAACGGCCTGTTCCGCGTTGGAGGGCTGCCGAAGGGCGATCTCAAGTCCTTGGACAACCCAGTCGTATCGGCGAAGGCGCTCGCGAGTCAGTTCGCTCGCGCGCTGCACAGGTTTCGTGCTTCCTCCGGGAGCCGGTTGCTTGACCAATCATAGATGCGTCGATGTGCAGGGGTGGGAATCGAATACCTCTGCAGCGGCCTTGAGATGCATGCGCCTGATGCCGATTACGTCCTGATTTTGACGATGAACGGATCGACTATGATTCAGCCCGAGTATCGCGACAGAGATTTGAGATATTTGAGGTTTGCGTGCGTTGGGCATCGATAGACGCCCAGTAACGATTCGCCGATGGGCTCATGTTTCATTTCCGATCGGTCGTGTCGCATTGGCTAACCAGAGCAGCTGATCACGCCCAGACTTTCGAATCGTTCAGATTCGGTGGGCGCTATGTTGTACACGGCGTCCTCATACCATACACTTGCGGCGGCATTCTTAGCTCGTGAGTTTGCCGGACCTCGCGCGACGCGCGACGGTGCCGAGAAATCGGGTGTTGGGGGCGGATTTTTGGAAGACGGGTCTGCCACCGATGCGCGGCCGACGATCGAGGGATATGTCTTGCTCGACGGTGCGCCTGCGACTGGGCGCACCGCCAAGGTCTATAAGGCGGTGTCCACGCGCGACGGCAGGTTTGTCGCCGTCAAGGCGCTCACCGCGTCGGTCGATCAACCACAATTTCTCCAGGAATCCTTCGTTCGCGAGACGATGGCGCTCAAGGAACTACTCCACCCCAATGTCGTGAAGATGATTGGGTCGGGAGTCAGCCCCGAAGGAATCAGCTATATCATTCTGGAATGGATGGATTCTGACCTGCTCCAGCGCAAGAATGCGTTTGTCCCTTTCGAGTGGCGCAGGTTCTGGGAGGAATTGGGGAAGCCGCTGACGAGTGCCGTCGCGCAAGCGCACGCGCGCGACATCTCGCATCGCGACTTGGCGCCCAGGAACATCCTGTTCGGTGCCGACAATGTCCCGCGGGTCGCCGACTTCGGCATCGCCGAGCTGCGCCGGTTCATGCGGAGCGAACAAACGCTGCGCCAGTTCGTCAGTCCGCCCTTTACTCCTCCAGAGACCGACGACGGGTCGGGCGTTCATGCGCGCGACGTCTTCTCGTTGGCGTCGATCTTCTGCTGGTGCGCGTCGCCGGTCGAACTGGAGACGTATGACGATATCGAGCGCTTCGCATCGACGGCGGACGTCTTTGAGCCCGCAGTTCGTGACCTGCTCTGCCGCGCGCTTTCGAAGGACCCCGAAGATCGTCCCGCGACAGCAGAAGAGTTTGGCGAGCAGCTCGAACGCCTGAGTCCGGCGTCACCGGGTTCGCCCGCGCTGACGTGCCAGCTTGCGCTCGCTCACAATGCCGTGGAGCGTATCGCCCGGGCCTTCGAGCTCGATGACCGGGGCGCGACCGAGCAGGCGATCCTCGAGGACCTCAACGCGATTTGCGGGATCAAGCCCAAACCTGGTCCTCCGGGATCGGTGCTTGCCGATCCCACCGCCAATCTGACGCTTCTCGGCTTGACCCACAGCTATCACGCCAAGGTCGACGAGCGAACGATGGACCGGCTGGTCATCCTGAACTGCCGGACGACACCGACCGGGCTGCTCGAACGGCAACGCGACAGCGCTCTCGTGCCCCGGATAGAATTTCGCTTTTCGAGCCGCGGTTTGCTAGCAGACCAACGCGCGGTGGCCGACATCCAGTTGCTGGTCGGCGACTATGCGCAGATACTGGCCGATGAGGAGCTGAGCGAAGAGAGCCGCCTGTTCAGCGCTTGGTCGCGCATTCTCCAAGCGCGCCAGGATGTCGAGGCGAGCAGGGAAAAGCCGGTCCGTTACGGCGAGTTCCAGGCCGATGGACGTCGGGTGATCTTCCATCTGAGTGCTCCCGTGCCGCAGGATATCCTCCAGGAGGATCGGCAGGTCCGTTTGCAGGATGGATCCTTCCTGACCGGCTATATCGAGGGCCTCGCCGACGGCATGGCGAGCTTTGTGGTCAAGGGCGGCGATGTCAATCTGCTTCGCGCCCACGGAGATATCACCGTCAACGTTTATGCCGCGAGCGAAGCGCTTCGCCGCCAACAGCGTGCGCTCGACAGCTTCCGCCAGCGCGACGTGGTGCGTCCCCATCTCGCTGACGTTCTGCTCGATCCGCTGCTGGTTTCTGTGCTCACTCCAATCGAGCCAATTGATTTCTTTCAGGACAATCTCGACCCTGACAAAAAGGAAGCGCTGGCGGCGGCGCTCGGATCCGAAGACGTAATGCTGCTGCGGGGTCCGCCGGGCACCGGCAAGACCACCTTTATTGCCGAACTGATCCTCCAGACGCTGCGCGATAATCCCGATGCGCGCATCCTGCTCGCCTCGCAGACTAACGTCGCGATCGACAATGCCATCGAACGCGTCGTCGAACTGCGTCCGCGCGCGGCGGCACCGTTTGAAGTCGTGCGGCTTGGCGCCAACGAAGAGCGGATATCCGACAGCGTCGACGACCTGCGGCTGTCGCGGCGCTTGCAGGCCTGGACGGTCGAAGTCACCAGGCGCGTCGAAGAATATGCCGAGCGCCGCGCCGCAGCGGAAGGTATCGACCGCAAGACCGTGCTTACCGGCATGCTGCTCGAAAAGCTTCTGCGCTATCAAATCGACGCGTCGCAGCTGGAATCCAACCTCAAGATCGAACAGGACGCGCTCGAGGTGGTGCTGCAGCGCGCTGGCAAGTCAGGCGAAACCAACATCCGGCTCGATCTCGACGTGGCCGGCAGCGTCAATGCGCGCAGGTTGGAGATCGCCCGGCTGATCGAAGGCCGGCGCAAGCTGGTCGAGCTGCAGAACCAGACGCGCCGCGAGCTAGCGGAGCGTGGCGAATCCGAGATGGCGGGGTTGGATGGCCGCGACCTCGCCGGCGCGGTAGCACGGTATCTCGACGGATCGGAAGCGATCGAACGACTTCGCCCGATCCTCGAACTCGGCGCGGAATGGACCGCACGGTTTGGCCGTCAGGACCATTTCGAAGCGCCGTTTCTCTCGATGGCAAATGTGGTCGCCGGCACCTGCCTCGGTGTGGTCGGCCCGCGCTCGGCGGGCGAAATGGAATTCGACCTCTGCATCGTCGACGAAGCGTCCAAGGCGACCGCCACCGAGATTCTTGTGCCCCTGTCGCGGGCGAAGCGCTGGGTGCTGGTCGGGGACAGCAAGCAACTGCCGCCATTCCAGGACGATGCGCTTCGCAACCCCGAAATCCTTGAGCGCTACGATCTTCGCCCGGAGGAAGTCGCGGAATCGCTGTTCAGCTATCTCGAACGGCGGCTCCCGGCATCGAATGTCCTGTCGCTGCGCACCCAGCGTCGGATGACCCAGCCGATCAGCGATCTGATCGCTGGCTGCTTCTACCCCGGCGCTGGACTAGAATGCGCGCGCGGTGCCGCCGATATTCGTTTTGCACCCGTGCTGCCGTCGCCGGTCACCTGGCTCGATACCTCGGCGTTGCCCAACCGCGAGCATACCCAGATTAAAGGAACGAACGGGTGCTTCAACCGGCTCGAATGCCAGTTGATCGGCGCAAAGCTCAACGCACTTAACAGGCAATTCGCCCGGCGCGACAAGGACAGGCTAAAGCCGCGGATCAAAATCGCGGTGATCACCGGCTATGCCGACCAGCGCGCCAAGCTCGAGAGCACGATCAACCCGCGCTCGCCGCGCTGGACGCATATCGACATCCTGCTCAACACGGTTGACGCGTTTCAGGGGCGTCAGGCGGATATGGTTATCTATTCGGTGACGCGATCCAAACCGGGCGGGCGCCTTGGCTTTCTCAAGGAAGCGCCAAGGCTCAATGTCGCGCTCTCGCGCGGCCGCGACGCCCTGCTCATCGTCGGCGATCAGGAATTTTGCCTCGGCATCGACGGTGACAACCCGTTCCGCGACGTGATCCGCTGGATCGCCCGCTCGGACGGCTGCATCACGGAGCCCGCGTCGTGACTCCGGAGGAAACAGCGCGATGCCATGCCGACAGGCCCGGCTATGAGCTGATCGACTTTGCTGAGGTCTGCCTGCCCATCTTCAAAATCTACATGGTCGCGTCGCTGCTCCAGCATACGCCGCTTGCCCCGATCTACGAGTTCGTGCTTCGCGCTATCCGCCTCGGCATCGACGATGTCGCGGGCATTTCCGATTGTCTGGGTATCCCGCCGAGGATGGTGCACGACACGATTAAGTCGCTGCACGATACCGAGGAACTGGCGTTCAAGCCGGGTGGTGGGGACGGCGCGGATAGCTTTGTCCTGACGCGCAAGGGCGAGCGCACGACCCTCTCGCTCGAGCGGATACGGCCGGAGCAGCAGACGATCCCGATCTATTTCGACGGTCTCACCCGCTCGCCGATCGAGCCCCCGGTGCAGACATTGTTGTCGGGCAAGCAGCCGGAACAATTGGGCATAAAGGAAATCCCGGCGCTGCCCGCCTCGAAGATCGGTGTCGGCGACATCGATATCACTGAAGCCGGGAAGCTGTTCAGCAAGGAACGGTCGATCGAAGGGCGCCGCGACCTGCTTTCGATCAAATCGATCGAACGAAGGATGCGCCTGCACCGCCCGGTCACGGCCCTTGTCTTCCAGCCGATCGACGGCGGCGACGTTGAACTGCTGTTCGCCGATGAGACGCGTATGCTCGACGCGCACAACCGGGCATTCGCCCTCGCCGAAGGCGCGCGCAAGACGCGACTCTTGTCGGAGTTCGCGAAGGTCGATCAGATCGGAACCGACTCTTTTGCACGCAAGGTTACACGCCTCGCAAAAGCAACAGAATCCCCGAAAGCGGGGACGGGAAAGAAGCCGACATTGCGGATGCGCACCGACTATCCGGCCGAGGCGATCCAGCGGCTCGCGGTCCTCGATCACCGACCGTTGTTCGCGGACGCCATCCAGCACGCTAAGCACCGGGTGATGATCTTCTCACCCTGGATCACGCCGCTGGTCATGGACCGGCCGACCATCGCCCAGATCCGCAAGTTGCTGGAGCGCGGCGTGAAACTCCATATAGGCTATGGCCTCGACGAGGAGGGCAAGGCTCAGAAGGCGATTCCGGAGGGGCTGCAGAAGCTCGCCAGCGAGTTTTCGAATTTCGAGCTGAGGCGGTTCGGCGACACGCATGAGAAAGTGCTGATCAAGGACGACGAGTTTGTCGTCTATACAAGCTTCAACTGGCTATCCTTCCGGGGCGATGCAGATCGGCGCATGCGGCGCGAACTGGGCGTGAAGATCAGCCACCCCGCTTTTGTGGAGCGCGAATATTCGCTGCTGGAAAGCCGCTTTCGCTCGAAGGCGAAGCGGAAACAGCTGGAAGGTGAGGGGTGACCCCATCGGCGTCTGCATCTGCGCAGCACAGTCCCAGAGTCGGGGCTTCGCCGATGAGGTGCAAATAAAATGCTATCCAAAGTCCAACATGTCAACTCGCGAGAGGTTAACCGGCCGGCATGAACCCAGGTGATCTGCTCGAGACGTTCCGGGTCCGGCTCGGCGCTACGCAGAGCAATGTGCAGGTCACATTGTTCCAGGCCGACCTGATGCGCGCCAATCTTGATGTGATGAAGGCAGCACTCCGCGAAGTGCAGAGCATTGCCGCAAGCGCTGGCACACCGCGTAATGCGCGCGATGCCGTAATCGCCCGCTACAATGCTCGTCTCGCCGAGATTTCGCAGTTCTTTCCGGTGTTTTTTATCTTCGAAAGCGCCTTTAGATCTTTCACCGCAGCGCGGCTCGCACTGGCGTATGGCGATGATCAGTGGTGGCGTCCGGTTCGCGACGCGGTGGTGCAAGGACGGGACCCGCTAAGGCTTCACCGCCTCGGTACTCTCCCGGCGCGCCGGGATGTGGTCGATACCGTCGCGCATCTCGTTCGCTCGATGGGACAGAACGCCGCAGGAATCACGACCTGTTATGATCTGCTCGAGGGCGGCACGCTCGCGCATGTCGAGCGGTTGATCGCTTCGCACTGGTCGGTGATCGATAGCGCGCTCAGACAGCCACTGGTCCCGGGACCCATTACTGCCTCTGGGTTCGGCGATCTGTTTAGGATCGTTCGCCATGCGCGTAATGATGCCTATCACCACCGGATGATCGGCAATCGCGCACGCGCGATCGGCATTGTCGAGCGACTGGTGGATATGCTGGACATCAGTCTTGCCGCACGGATCCAGGCGCTCGATGCGGCAAAAATTCCGCCGCTGCCTTTCACTATCCCCGTCCAGAGCCGCCACGCCTGAACCGAAGCGCGACATGCGCCCGGCCTTAAGCAAAGCCACACCGCAGCCAGCGCTTCCAGCGCTTCCAGCTATCTGGGGGTCTGCGTCTCTCTGCCCCCAAGCACATTGAGCAATACTAGCGTAGCAGTGTACTTGACTGTCATGGCGATCAATCGCGCCAAACGATGCCGGTCGGTGGCGCTGGCTTCGGCGGCGGAAGCCGTCCGGGGACCCGGTACATATCGCGCAGACCGGTCAGCACGTCGCGGATATCGGTAAGAATGGCTGCCTGGACCAATGCCCATTTGGCTACGTCGTCATTCTCAACATAGCTGACACCTACCCACCGGCGGAAGGCACCTCCTGTGATAAGAAGGTTGTCGGACTTTTTTTCGATCATCAGGTCGTGCGCGTATGACACGCGAACCGCGTTCAAATCGCGCATACGCAAATCAGTGAGCCAGCCCTCGATTGAAGTTTCGTCCCCCTTCTTTCCGTCGATGATCCGCGCTTCGTAGAACGTCTGGTGTACCGCCAGGATGAATGTTTGAAACTCCACCGCATTGGTGACCTTGCGCTGGATGCCCGAGGAGAGCGCTTTAAGGGTGCGGTTCGTCATTTTGAACGCGGGCCTCTCCCGCTCGCGTTCGCTGTAATCATTGCAGATCTGGTAGAGCTCACGAACTTCCTCGACTAGCGCATCGCACGTTGCCCTCGCGGCGAGTAGATCAACGTCGGTCGATGCGGCGCCCTTGCGCGATATCGACGCGATCTCCTCCTTGCTCGGTTCCGGCGTGGGGTCGCGCCGGGGGGGGACGACACGCCGGGTCACTCCCATTCCCAGCCCGGAGAAATAAGTCTCCAGCACATCGGCGTCGCCAACGCGGGTCGGATCTCCGCCACCCACACGGACCAGTTCTTCGAGCAGTCGGTGATTTGGCACGAGATTGACGGGCGGTTCGGTGCCGCGCTTTCCCGGCAGCGCTTCATACCATTTGCGAAAACTGCTCTCGGTTCCGATCCCGATCGCGTGAAGGTTTATCTTGAGGTCCCGATGGAGGTGAGCCGTCAACGAGATCGGCTCCTTCAGCGCGGCCGTCTCCTCGCCCGTCGCTTCATCGCCTTTTGGCGACCAATGCGCACCATCGGAGACCAGAACGATCAGTCGGTCGTTGGCAGGGTGGCCATGCCTGACAAGCAGTTCGGCCGCAAAATGCAGGGCCTTCCCAATGTCGGTACCAGCCGACTCCGCCCGGAGCAGTCCGATCGCATCCCGGAATTCCTGGACAACTTCGGCCGGTGTCGATTCGTCCATGTCCCGCATGCCGCCGCCACGCGGAAATCGTTGCACGCAATCGTCGTTAAAGCCGACCAGTGCGATCCGGGAGACGCGGCCAGCAAGGGTCAGCCGGAGCTCGAGCAAACGTCGTAAGGCTCGCCGTTGCGCTTCATCGCGGTGGAGGCTTGGGGAGCGCCCGCCCAACCGCTGCAGCAAACCCAGCTGCTCGATCGAGTCAGTTAGATCGTCGGCGTCCATCGAGCCGCTGCAATCGGCAAGGATGACAATGTCCACGCCCGATTTCACACCGGGCGCGAACACCTGGATACGCGTGCCGGCGTCGACTTCGAGTACGCAGGGCCTACCCGGACTGTAGGGTTCGGCTTTGAGAATTCGAAAGGGGATGTTGCCGATCTCGAGGGGCGCCGCGGCGATATCCTGATCGCCCGGCAAATAGAGTTGCAGTTCGCCGAGCGCTCTCGACCGGTTCAGCTCCTCGATGACCTGTTCGAGCGGGCGCTCCACGCAGAGTTCCAGCGACAGCTCGTGGAGAATATGCTTGTCGAAACCCTCGGTCGTCAGCGTCCACTGCAGGGAACCGACCCCCTCGACCGCCAGCTCCATCGCGAGGTCAGCGCCTAGCGCAACACAGGACGCAGCCAATTCGGGTCGCGGTATCGGGCGGACAACTTTTGTGATTTCGGAAGGGCTGTTCGGCCTGACGCACAATAGCGCCGCTCCCGGATTGCCTGTCGTGCTCGATGACACGGCAACACGATTGCCGGCAACAAGCACGCCGCCCTCGACAACGAGAAGTGTCTCGCGGGACCCCTGCACGATCACCGACCGCTCCCCCTCGTATCTGTTCGCTCTAGTTTCACATCCACCCCGAGGCGGGCCGATATTTCCTTGATGTTGCTGCCGCCGCGCCCGACCAGTAGCCCTTTATGGCTTTCGGGAAGTGTCACGAACAGCCACTTATTCTTCGGACGATAGTCGGAGAATACCACCAGCTGAGCCAGCTCGAATTGGCCCTTCTCAGTGAGCACGTGCTTTAGCCGTAGAAAATGGCCCTCTCCCTCGGCCTTGTCTCCGCGATCGCGGGCACGATCCTGGTCTCGACGGATCGAATGATGGGCAAGCAAATCCCCGGCAATTCTCTTGAGGGGCGGTGCCCCGTCGAGGTTGATGCTGAAACCGCTGAACAGGCTTGCAATTGCATCGAGCTCGTACGTCCTGCCGTGACTCTTGCGAAGAATGTGTCGGACGCTCTGCAACGAAGGCAAAAAAGGCCCCTTCCTTCGCGCCGTCCCCCGCGCCGCCGTGCCGAGGATGATTTCGTCCACAAGCGCCTTGTCGTTTAATCTGGCGACGCCCCGATGCGTCTGACACAATGTCAGACCCTCTTTCTCGGGTCCGTATATTTGCCAACGACTCATATGGGAGGGACAGGCTCTCTTGCCGCAGATCTTGAGCGTCGCCACGTCGACATGTTCGCAGCCGAGCGAACCTACGCGGTCGCATCCCCCATGCTCGCATTCCGGGTACGCGAGCGCATAACAGGCGATACAAAAGGAATGGTCCGGATCGCGTGGGTGTCGTCGCCGATGCTGGTCGCACCAAGCGGTTTGGCGACGGCACGTGGGGCCTTGGCACCAGAAAGTCCCAGCCTGCCCGCAACCGCATAGGGGCGCATGCTCTTCGCAAAACGAGCGCATCGCGCCGTCGAGGATCACGACATGGTTGTCACAAACCCTCGCATCGTCGCGTGTGTCCTGACACGTCGGGCAAATGAAGGGGCCATATGAGGATAGGCCCTGAGCCTTGCACGTTCCGCACGCGTAGAGCAGCGCGGGGGGTTCAAGAATGGCGCGAATGGATATCTCTGTGCCGTCGGAGACGACGATCCCCTCTGCGGGCGCACGCACTACTGTGATGCCGATCGTATCCACGCCAGCAGTCAGAACATGCGACTTGCCGGTTTGTAGCCGCTTCCCAGCGAGCGCGGGCTCCAGCTCCTGCCAGAAAGCGGCAAAGGCGTGCGGCTTGTCGAGACGCCTGGGATAGTCCCGAAGGTCGAGCACAATATCGACCGCATCGGTCCCGGTCATGATGTGGTTCCTTCGGCGCGGCGGACGAGCAGGATCTTGAGCACGACGTTCTCGGCCTCTGGCGGGGCGCCAAGATCCCGATCGAGAAGGTACATGTCGATCAGGGGCGGAGCCGAGGCGCGCAAGGCTTCGAGCGAATCAATGGTACGAACGATATCGGGCCTGGGAGCTTCGCATCGAAGGAGTACCAGATGCCCATCCTTGAGACGCTGCAGCGCGCGCGTCGCCGGCTCCTCGCCCCAGGCGATCGCTCGCCGATCCAAAACGATGGGCGCCCCGCCTGGCAGGAGGAGGACGCGAGCGTCATTGGCCCGTTGCCGGCCCATACACGAGAGCAGATCGTCTAGATCTGCGTGTCCGCCGGAAGCCCTGTACCGGGATAGTAGGGCTGCACGATCTTCATCGGTCAGCCCGCTTCCCGGTCGTTGGAGACTGTCGTAGAGCTGGTTTGCCAACTGGCGTGGGTCCGGGCCTCGTCGCCGATCAGGGGGTCGTTGACGGCTCGGGGTAGGCTTCTGTTTCCCCGTCCCTTTGTCCGAAGAACTGCCGGTCGGCTGGTGCAGCAGTGTGCGCCACCAGTCATGGACATGCTTTGCGGCGGCGCCATATCGCTGTTCGTTTGCCGTGCGGAGGCTATTGGTTGCGCTAGAACGTTCCTCCTCCCGCCAACCTCGCAGACGCTCCGCGACCTTTGGCCAAGTGGCGCCATTTGGAAGCGTGACCGCCAGCAGGTCGTTTTCGTTGCGAATTCCCGCCAACCCCATGCCGCGCAACGACAGACCGAGGACGAGCGGTGCGATTTCATCGTAATCTGCCTCAAGCGTTTGAAGCTCGGGTATCAATTCGGCGATCATGTCGAGCACCGCATCGCCTGCCGACCGGAATACGGGGGTCTCCCGGCCTTGCCGCTGACCCGGCCGGGTCTGGCGTTCCACTTCGAAACGCGCATTCAATCCGAACGCCGTTGCACGCGCACGATTGTCGTCAATGAAGGGTTGGGGAGCCGCTCCGACACGACGACCGTCACGAACGATCCGCCGCGCACGCAGCGCTATCGCCTGGCAAAGCAGTGCGTGCGCTATGGAAGAGCTGATCAGGATCTGGCCGTCGATGCACCTTACCTTCAGGCCCTGGCCTTCAGGCGAATCATCGCTCTCGGGCGCCACATCGAGCATGTCGATGCGAGAGATGCCGCTCTGTCGCCGGAGTTCATGCGTGACCCGGCCCAAATGACGTGGTGAAACCGAAGCAAAATACCGCGCGCCAAAGTGCTCAGTGCTGATGCTCAAGCGCCGCGACGCAATCCCTTCCTTGCCGGTGCTGGTAAACCCTGAACGGCCAGACAGCGCGATCAGTGCCGGGCTGTACAGCCGAAACAGGTTGCAGCTGACTTCACGCTCGACATCGCTATTGGTGGCAATGAAATGCTCGTCGCCGGTAACCGCGCTCGTCCAGGAGGAGGACTGAGAGGCGCGAAACGCGTTTGGCAGGAGCTCTCCGCCTTTTCGTTGCACCTCGCGTTCGAGCGTCGCCACGGTTTCCGCAAATAAGCTGGCGACCTGTTGTCTCGCCTGACGATTGTGGAGCCATTGCAGTTCGGTGCCCGCTAGGATTTGATTCGGTCGACGCGGACTCCAGCTCAATTTCAGTCCAGTAGGCGAGGTTTGCGACCAGCTACGCGCAATCTCCTGGGCGACATTAGGCTGGTCGCTATGGATCAAATAGCCCTTGGTGATGCGTTGCCGTGTGGGGCCATTTCTATAGACCTTCACCAACACAGCAAAGATTCCTCGTCTTTAGAGAGCACCATCGTGAGCTACTGACCCGGTGACGAAGATTTGAGTCGAATGACTTCATCCCCGTCACAATGGTCACTGTGTTACAAGGAGGCGTCAAGGCGGATTTATTCGTTTGCACGACGAGGTCTGAAATAGCCGGTTCACACCTTGCTGCATTCATCGGGATTGAGAAATTGGGGAAAGCCTTCCCCTAAGCGCGAGCCCGTCGGTCTCTCCCTACCCCTTCTGCGGGGCCGGAGCCCCGCAACGCCCCGGTAAAGTGGAGCGGGCCTGATGACGCACACTGCCGGCTGACGCCGGACAGGGTGCGGCTTCTGTCCGCGGCCCGCGGCACTCCGGCTGCGCAGCCGGGCGACGCGCCCGGTTTCGGCGCGGACGACAATTGCCGCCCGGCGCTCGAAGCCCGGTTCGACGCCGCAGATCCGCCTGCTCCGCTCGGGGTGCCTGCCTTTGCTGGGAGCGGCTGCGCCGCTGATTGTTGCGGACGCCGCTTCGCGGCGGCGTTGCTGGTGGCCTCCCGTACGCGGGAGTGGGCGGCGCTCCCTCCTAGGCCCGCCCGCGTCCCCGGCAAGCCGGGCTGCGCCCGGCTCCTACACTGCGTTGCGGCCCTCCGGGTGCCGGACCCGCTCTTGCGGGCCTCTCCGATCGCTTCTGCCGCCCACCCCCGCTTCCGGGGGCCATGCCGGTTTTGGGGCGGTGATGGAGGCTGGCGATGCAGGTCACTCACTCACGTCCCGCCGGTGGCAAGCGGGGGAACCGCGCGGCTGGCGCCGCGCGCGGGCGCGGAAAAGAACCGTCAAGACGGGGTACGGGCGCGGGCGATCTGGCGCGGGTCAATCTCTATGATGAAGTGACCGCGCGTATCATCGCGGAGATGGAAGCCGGGCGGGTGCCGTGGGTCCAGCCTTGGGGCAAGGCCAACAGCGCGAGTGCGGGCTTGCCGCGCAACGCGCTGACCGGGCGCAGCTATTCGGGGATCAATGTTCTGATCCTGTGGGGCGCGGTGATCGGCGCGGGCTATCCCTCGCAAGGGTGGCTGACCTTCAGGCAGGCGTTGGAAGCTGGCGGTGCGGTTCGCAAGGGCGAGCGCGGGATCAGCGTCGTTTATGCCGACCGCTTTGTCCCGGAGGCGGAGAAGGCGCGGGCCGTCGAGACGGGCGGCGATGCCCGGACAATCCCGTTCCTCAAGCGCTTCACCGTGTTCAACGTCGCTCAGTGCGAGGGACTGCCCGCGACCCTGTCGCCCGAGCCTGTGCCACTGCCCGATCGCGAAATCGTACCCGTCGCCGAGGCGGTGATCGCCGCGAGCGGGGTCGAATTCCGAATTGGCGGGAGCGAGGCCTATTACGCCCCGCACCCCGACTTCGTGCAGGTGCCGCCGCAACCGGCCTTCTTCGATCAGATCAATTACTACCGGACCGCGCTACATGAGCTGACCCATGCCACGGGCCACCCCTCCCGGCTCGGTCGTACCCTGACCGGTGCATTCGGGTCGAAGGATTACGCGCGCGAGGAGCTGGTTGCAGAACTCGGTTCGGCGTTCCTGTGTGCGAGCCTCGGCGTCGAGCCGACCGTGCGCCATGCCGACTATCTCGGGTCGTGGCTTGAAGTGCTGCGCGAGGACAGCCGCGCGATCTTCCGCGCCGCGAGTGCCGCGAGCAAGGCCGCCGACTGGCTGCTCGCGCAGTACGCCGAGGCGCAGGACGGGAGGGCGGTCGCATGATCCTGCTCCCTCCCGATCTTCGCGCGGCGCTTTGCGCCAACGCGGCAGCCTCGCGCGACGACGCGCGGTTCGACCCGGTGCCTGTGGTCAAGCTGTTCAACCCGCTGAGTGCGGGCACTTGGTTGGCAACCGAACTCTACGAGGACGGCGACATGCTGTTCGGGCTGGCGGACCTTGGGTTCGGCTGCCCCGAGCTTGGCACGTTCAGCCTGTCCGAGATCGGGCGCGTCCGGCTTCCGTTCGGCCTCACCATCGAGCGCGACATCGGCTTCGCCACTGCCTTCCGGCTTTCGGTGTGGACCGAACGCTCGCGTCAGGCGGGCTCGATCATCTGGGCCGAGACCTTGTTGAACCGCGTCGCGCTGAGCCGCGCCGCCACAGGACTTCCAGCCGAACGGGACTGACCGGCGGCGGATGACGTGGCGGCCGTTCGCCGCCGATTAGCCGGTCCCGCCGCTCTCTTGGGGGGAAGACGGGACCGGCGCTCACCATGGAGCAAGGACAATGAAACTCGAATTCATCCCACTCGGCAACCTGGCCATCGGCAAGGCGAACATGCGCCACGGCAGGAAGAGTCCGGACGTGTCGGACATCCTGCCGACCGTTCGCAAGCGCGGGGTCCTGCAGACCCTGCTGGTCCGCCCGAACTGCGCGCCGGGCATGTTCGAGATCGTCGCCGGGAGTCGCCGCTACCATGCCGCGCGGATCGTCGCCGAGGAGCGGCTGGCGGCAATGGGAGACGACAAGGGCGCCGAACTCGATCCGCAGATCGACATGCTTCCCTGCGCGATCCTCGACGAAGGCGACGACGCCGACGCCATCGAGGCGTCGATGATCGAGAATATGGCGCGGCTCGACGCCGACGAGGTCACCCGTTGGGAAACCTTCACGCGGCTTGTCCGTGAGGGCCGCACGGTCGAGGACATTGCGCTGACCTTCGGGCTTCCCGACCTGACCGTCCGCCGTACGCTCGCGCTCGGCAACCTGCTCCCGCGCATCCGCGCGATGTACGCCAAGGAGCAGATCGACCGCGTGACGGTCCGCCACCTGACTCTCGCGAGCAAGAGCCAGCAGAAGGCGTGGCTGGCGCTCGCAGACGACGACAAGGCCTATTGCCCGACCGGCCACCAGTTGAAGGCGTGGCTGTTCGGCGGCCAGTCGATCACGGTCAAGCACGCGCTGTTCGATGTCGAGGCGAGCGGTCTCGCGATCATCGCCGACCTGTTCGGCGAGGACCGCTATTTCGCGGACAGCGATGCGTTCTGGACTACGCAGAATGCGGCGATCGAGGAACTCCGTGCCGCCTTCATCGAGGCGGGATGGGCCGACGCGGTAATCGTGCCGCCATCGCAGCAGTTCGCGACCTGGGAGCATGAGAAGGCAGCGAAACGCAACGGCGGTCGCGTCTATCTGGACGTGCGGGCATCCGGCGAGGTCGTGATCCACGAAGGCTATGTCAGCCGCAAGGAGGCGGCGCGCGCGGCGCGAGGGGAGGAAGAAGGCGCGAGCGCCAAGCCCGTGCGGCCCGAGGTCACCGCGACGATGCAGACCTATATCGACTTACATCGCCACGCCGCCGTGCGCGCGGCTCTGACCGGTCGTCCCTCGGTTGCGCTTCGCCTGATGGTCGCGCACGCCATCGGCGGCTCGCACCTGTGGCGCGTCCACCCCGAGCCGCAGGCCGCGCCGAATGATGCTGTGCGTGAGAGCGTAGAGACGTGCCTCGGCGAAACCCTGTTCGACGAGCGCCGCCGCGCGGTGCTGGCGCTGCTCGGTTTCTCGCTTGAGGAGCCGACTGTCACCGGCGGCAATGGCGACGAGTTCGGAGTCGTTGGCGTCTTCCGGCGATTGCTCAGTCTGGACGACGCGGCGGTCATGGAGGTCACCGCCATCGTCATGGGCGAGACGCTCGCCAGCGGCAGCGCCACAGTCGATGCGGTCGCGGCGCAGGTCGGTGTGGATATGGCGAGCTACTGGCGTGCCGACGACGCGTTCCTCGAACTGATCCGCGACAAGGAAGTCCTTGTCGGCATGATCGGGGAGGTCGCGGGCGCGGAGGTTGCCAAGGCCAACGCGGGCGAAAAGACCAACGCGATGAAGGCAATTATCGCCGACAGCCTTGCCGGGACCAATGGCCGGACGAAGGTCGAGAACTGGGTGCCGCGCTGGCTGGCGTTTCCGCCGTCCAGCTACACCGAGCGCGGCGGGGTCGGCAGCGTCCGCGCACATGGCAAGGCGATGGCGGCGCTCGCGCCGCCGGAGGACGAGCGCGCCGAAGGCGATGCGTGTGCTTCGCCCGAGGCTCCGGCACCGCAAGCGGAGGAGGAGCACGCGCCGCTCGCGGCATGAACCGGCGTGGGCGGCGGTCGATCCGCTGCCCGCGCCTTCCAACCTAGAAATTCGGCGCGCGCCTCGCTCAGGCTCGGCGCGCAAAAGGAGCAGTGACATGCCCGACCCTTCCAAAAGGCGCATGCGCCGCCTACGGCGCGCGCATCAGACGATGCCCGAACCGGTGCGGGCGGTGTTCGACCGGGCACGGTTTCAGAACCTCGATTATTACCAGATCGCCGACGAACTCGGCATCGACATCGCCGAGGTCGAGCGCCGTATGGCTCAGGCCATGATGCACCTGATGCGGAACACCGATGACACCCGTCCCGGCGGATTGGAGCGATTTGGGGCTTGGCTTCGCGCCGCTTTCGGACGAGTCTGGCGGCGATGAAGCACGAGCTGGATCATTTACCCGAAGGCAAGCGCCGCGAGCTGGCGCTTGTCGTCGAGCTGATCCGGGAAGGGTTTGCACGCGCGATCAAGTTCCGCAGCCAGCCGCGCTTCCGCCACGGCAAGCTGCTCAAGATCATCTTGTTCGGCAGCTATGCGCGCGGCGACTGGGTCGAGGATCCGGTCGGGCGCTATTTCTCCGACTATGACCTGCTGGTCGTTGTCGATCATGAAGACCTGACGGACGTGCCCGAGTTCTGGCTCAAGACCGAAGACCGATTGCTCGAGGTTCTGGCAGAGGGCACGCGTCTGCGCACGCCGGTCAGTCTCGTGTATCACAGCCTCGACGACGTGAACGAGAAGCTGCGGCTGGGCCGGTACTTCTTTATGGACATTCTGCGCGATGGGGTCGTGCTGTTCGAAGAGGAAGGGCATCCGTTCGTCGAGCCCCAGCCGCTCTCACCGACAGAGGCCCTCGTAGAGACGCGGGCCTTCTTCGAGCAATGGCTCGAAGGCGCGAACAGTTTTGCCCGCGGATATCAGCACGCGGTAAACGACGGCGATCTGAATAAGGCTGCCTTCGACCTGCATCAGGCAACCGAGCGCCTGTACCAATGTCTGTTCCTCGTCCGGACGCTATACACGCCCAAGACGCACAACCTGAACCGCCTCCGCTCGCTGGCCGAGGACATGGAGCCGCGTCTCAAGCAGGTCTGGCCGTCCTCTACCAAGGAGGAGCGACAGGCCTATGCCCGGCTCCGCGAAGCGTACATCAAGGCCCGCTACTCGCGCGAATACCGCATCACCGCCGAGCAACTGGGCTGGCTGGGCGAGCGTGTCAACGTGCTCAAGACGGTTGTCGAAACCGCGTGTGTCGAGCGGCTGACCACCTTGGCGGAAGCCGCCTGAGTCCATCAAGCACACGCGCTACCAATCGGCATCACTCCGCGCGGATTGGGACCGACTCCGGCCTCGAACGCCAATGACCTATGGCCGGTCGGGCCGTCTCGAAACCATCGCGCCGCACTATTTTCCCCGCAGCAGGCTGCTCCTCGCGCAGCAAAATAGCACCTCGCTCCGGTCCTCCGCTCACGCTTCGGCCTTCGGTTCGGACGCCCCTTGTCCCGTCCACTGGGTAGGCGTGTCGGCACGGGACGGTCCCGGGCCGCAAGCAACGGAGTGAAGACAATGGCTGCAATCGGATACGTGACCAAAGGCTCGGACGGCTCGTTCAAGGGTTCGCTCAAGACGCTCAGCATCCGCGCCGACATAGCAATCGTCGCGAATGACAACAAGACCAGCGACAGCCAGCCCGACTACCGGGTGACGTCAGACGGCGTCGAGATCGGTGCGGGCTGGAACCGCCGCTCGCAGAGCTCGGGCCAGGACTATGTGTCGCTCAGCCTCGCGGCGCCTGAGTTCGGACCGCGCCGGCTCTACGCCAATCTCGGCCGCGCCGCGGGCGAGGCCGAGGACCGGTTCGTGGTAATCTGGAACCCCGCTGACTGAAGGCAAGCTGCCCCCGGCCAGAGGGCCGGGGGCTTCAGGCTGCCGCGAAGCAACGCATCAGCTCCATACGGAGTGCGGAGACGACGCTCCAATTTCTTGTCCGGAGTCCTTGCGTGCCGCTCGCGGCGGAGCCTCAAACCTTCTGCGGATATGGAACAAAATCCTTTTCGGCTTTCCACATACTGAGCATCGTAACAGCTAGTTTGCGGGCAACCGCCATTCTCGCCTTCGAAAATCCGACCTTCTTCCTAAGGTCGAGTCCCCACTCGCGGAGTGCGGAACTCTGCTTTGCTCGGGTCAAAGCGACCCCGGCTGCGAGAACAAGATAGCCTCTGGCCATCGCATCTCCTGCCCTCGTGACCCGGGTTCGATGGAGACTTGCGCCTGACTGCTGCACCCGAGGAACCATGCCAAGATATGCTCCCACATCTGCGGTGCGAGCGAACCGGTGCGGGTCGTCGATCGTCGCGTAGAACGCGATCGCGCACATCGGACCGACGCCTGGAATCTGAATGAACCGCTGCACCATGGGATTGAGCCGGGCTATGCGAGCGAGTTCGTCATCGATGAGTTTGATGTGACCCGATAGCGTCTCCCAAACCTCAACGAGCGGCAGTAACTGCGATACAATCTGCGATGCGCCCGTACTTTGCAGGCGAGCGAATTCCGCCTCGATCGCTGGCCTCATCGCTTTCCCATGCGGCACTCGCCGTATCTGACTGCCGTGATTTCGGAGCAGCGACCGCAGCGATGTTTGTACCTCTGCCCTTGTGTCTACCAGCCGCTTTCGGACGCAGAGCTGGTTTCGCATCACCTCGGAATCGTAGCTCTTGGAGTAAACCGAAAGTCTCGATAGCTCGCCGAGCCGGGCAATCTCCGCCAAGCCGCGGGCGTCGTTCTGATCTGTCTTGTTGTGACGGATCGAGAGATAGCGGTGCGTCTTTCGGACATCCAGGATGACGACCGGATAGCCCATCTTCTTGAGCTGTCGCTCAATCTCGCCTGGCGCGCCGCTTTCCATGACAACCGAATCGATGTCGGCGATGTCGAACATCGACAGGCCCCGCGCGATGTCTTCGGCACTCGATCCGGTCGAGCACTCGAGTACCGCTGGGCCGCGCTTCCGCAGCACGCATACTCGTGTGCAGCTTTCGCCGACGTCGAGCCCAACCCAATGTTTTGCGCGCATGCTCCGCACTCTTGAGGCTTTCGGCTGGCGACCACCAAAAAGCGACCTGGGTGACGCGTTGGCCCCCAATACAAATTCACGGCGTATCGCCAGCCATGGCCGATTCGACCCGGATGCTGTCGTGAAACAACGATGCGACGTTCCCGTGACGGGCATCTGATTTCTTTTCGCGCGTCGCTGGCGCGACCAAGCTGCACGCCGGCAATGGATATTCGGCTACGGGGGAGAGAGAGGGGCACGTCAGAGATTCCGAGGGTACCGGCGCGTGAAAGCGGCCGTCAAGGATGCGCGGTTCCCCCAATTTGCTGCGCAAATCGGCTCCCCCACGCCCCGCTTCGCGGCGCCCTGCGGGCGTCCCTGACCGCCGCTTCCACGACCGGTCTCCGGACTGCGTCTCGACCTTGAGGCGACATGAAAGGAGCTTGTCATGAACATGATGTCCACTGTTCAAATCGCGAAGATCGATCCGGTCGCGGCGCTGCTGGCTGACCTCACTGCCGGTCTCGACGCGGCGGGTGCTGCGTCGATCGCGCGCTATTTCATCGATAGCGAACTTGCCGATTTCTGCTGGGACGCGCGTCAGCGCGAAGCATGGATCGGCGAATACGAGAGCCTCGATGATGAGGTTGGAACGCTCGATCGCATCGTGATCTTCAGCGACTTCGACGGGCGATTTCACGTCGGAATCGCGCTCGTCAATGGTGACGGTCGCGTGCACGATTTGCGGCAGCATCGCAGCTTTGTCAGCTTCTGGGATGCCGATGACGCGTTCGAGCGGCTTCGACAGTGAGATCGATTTCTGCACCGGGAGCGGCGTCATCGGCGTCGCTTCCGGTGCTTTTGTCATGCGCTCAGACTTGGCGGTTGATGGTGGGCGGAAGGCAGGGAGAGAAGGGCGAGAAAGAGGAGGGGGGAGAGCAGGAGGGAAGAAGGGGTATATGCAAGATAAAGCGAAAAACGGCTCGCCGCATTTTTCGCGCTAACGCTTTGTCTGCACATCTTTTTTTAGGGAGACGGTGTGCCTCGCGAGCACCGCTTCGCGAGACTGTTGCGGGGATCGCACCCCCCAAACCCGCAGAAGTCCATGGGTTTTCCGAGAGATACTTGCCGCCAGCGCGCAACCATCCGCATATCCTCAACGATGGCACAGGACGACGACCATTTCGAGATCAGGCCCGGAGGCATTGGCGCGCGGGGCGGGCGCAAGCCGGGCATGCAGGCGAAGATCCTCGCGCGCACCGCGAGGCTAGGCGGCAACCCGCGACGGGTAGGCGGATCATCGCTTAACACGGGAACGCCCGCGCCGCGAACCGGGCGCTTCAATGCACGAGGTCGCGGCGCCAAGTTCGCGGCGGCGTTCCCGCGCGGATCGGGGTGGTCGGTCGATGGTCGCAGCGGCGCACGCATTCGGCCGCGCCGCGTGTTGGTGAAGGCCCGCGTCGTGAAGCTTGCCGGCAAGGCCGGAGCAGTCGGGGCGCACCTCCGCTATCTTGAGCGCGACGGTGTCAGTCGGGACGGCGAGCCGGGCCGCTTCTATTCGACGTTCGCCGATGAGGTGGATGGCAAGGAATTCGCCGGGCGCGGGGCCGGTGACCGCCACCAGTTCCGGTTCATCGTGTCGCCCGAAGATGGCGCGCAGTTCGATACGCTCAAGACCGTCACCCGCGACCTGATGGCGAAGATGGAGCAGGACCTCGGCACCAACCTCGACTGGATCGCGGTCGATCACTTCGACACCGGCCGCCCTCATACGCACGTCATCGTTCGCGGTGTCACCGAGGATGGCAAGACCCTCAACATCGCCGGCGACTATATCGCCCATGGCATCCGCCATCGCGCGTCCGAGATCATGACGCGCGCGTTAGGGCCCCAGAGCGAACTGGAGCTCCGCGAGCAGCTTGCCCATGAGGTCGATGCCGAGCGACTGACGCGCCTCGATCGAGCAATCCTCCAGCGCTCCCAGGACAACGTCCTCGACCTTCGCCAGGATCGTGGCGCACTGGGTGGCGACAACGGCGTCCAGCAGATGCTGATTGGTCGTGCCCGCCAGCTTGAGCGGATGGAACTCGCCGAGCCGACCGGCAAGCTGACATGGTCGCTTGCGCCCGATCTGGAGAAGACGCTGACCGATCTGGGGCGGCGCGGCGACATCATCCGCACGATGCACAAGGCTATGGAGCTGCTTCCGGAAGGTCGCGGCTTGCAGCCGATCGCTATCCGTGACCCGGCCCGTGATGCTGAGGCGATTATTGGACAAGTCGTCCAGCGCGGCGCGGCGGGCGACCACCATGACCGCCGATACCTGATCGTCGATGGGATCGACGGGCGCACCCACTATGTCGATATCGGCAGTGACGATCAGCCGACGCCGCGCGGCAGCCTAGTGAAGCTTGAGCCGCGCCATATCGAACCCCGGAAATCGGACCGCACCGTCGCCAAGATCGCCGGCGCCAATGGCGGGCGCTACAGCGTCGATATCCATCTCCGGCATGACCCCAACGCCAGCGAGGATTTTGCCAGGACGCATGTCCGGCGGTTGGAGGCGATCCGACGTGCGACGGGCAATGTCGAGCGCATGCCCGACGGCAGCTGGACGATCGCACCCAATCATCTCGATCGCGTGCGCGAGTATGAGCGGGGCCGGGCTGACAGGTCGCCGATGACGATCACGGCGTTGTCGCCGGTGTCGGTCGAGATGCAGACCACGCTCGACGCGCCGACCTGGCTCGACAAGGAACTCGCGGCGCAGGAACCGCTGAAGCTTGCGGCATACGGCTTTGGCAAGGATGTAAACCGGGCGCTGTACCTGCGCCAGCAATGGCTGGTCGATCAGCAGCTTGCCGATATCGACGGTGAGCGGTTGCGGCTCCGCCCCGGCGCGACCGAGGCACTTCGGCAGCGCGAGATACGGACCTTGGCCGGGCAGCTCAGCAACGAGATGGGCATGGGTGTTCGGGAAGCGGTATCCGGCGAACGCATTGACGGCATCTATCGGCGTTCGGTCCAATCCGCATCCGGCCGCTTTGCGCTGATTCAGCAATCGCGCGAATTCGTGCTGGTGCCGTGGCGCCCGGAAATGGAGCGGCACATCGGCCACCAGATAACCGGCATTCCTCGCGGCGACTCGATGAGCTGGAGCGTGGGGCGCGGCCGTGGCGGACCGATGATCGGCATGTGATGCGGTGCGAGATCGTAGAAATAGAATGTCTAGCGTGCTCCCGTCTCCCTACACTTATCGCGCCAGATCGCGACTATGACGGACACCGCCCGCCAGGCGGTCCGCGGGCCTCTTGAGGCGGGTTGGAACAGGAAGCAGATCGAGAAAATGAAAACGTTCAAGACCCGCCATCAGCTATTCCTGTCCGAGGAATTGAGCAATCGCCTGGCTCAGCGCGCCAGGGTAACCGGCAAAGCCAAGTCGGATATCCTCGTGGAAGCGCTGGATGCGTGGTTCAACCGCCGCGGCGGCGGCGGGAACTGCGAGGCCCTTGAAGCCCGGGCCAACGGAATTGAGCGACGAATCGAAGCGCTCGGACGAAGGCAGGGCATCTTCTGGGAAGCCTTCGCGCGAATGCTGCGACACCAGCTCGCTATGGCAACTGTGTTGCCGAAGCCTGACGACGCTGGCCGCGCGTCCGCGGCCCGCCAGTTCGAGAACTTCATCGACCAGATGGCCGAGATGCTCGCGGGTAAGGAACCACCGGCAACCGATGATCCTGCAATCGAAAAGCTGAGGAAGCTCCATTGAACGACGAACGCATCTCGGTTCGGATCCCGGAGGCTTGCCGGTTGATCGGGATCAGCCGGTCAAAACTCTACGAGCTGATCGAAGCTGGAGACATTCAGACGGCGAAAGTCGGGGCGAGGAGGCTCGTCCTTGTCAGTAGTCTGAGGACGTTCGTCGAGAGCCGAGCCGAGTAGGGTCTCCCGACCGCTTAGCGCCCAATCACGCCATCCAAAGGGCCTAGGCCAATGCCCGAAAGTGGCTCCTCGCGCGAGCGATGATCGACACAAGCGGCGGCACGAGGTAGCTGTCACTGCTGGGCCACCTCGAGATAGCCACTATGAAATCTGCATCGTTGAGTACCATCTTAAGTAGCCTGACCAGCCCGCAAAAGATCGCGCTTGGAAGATTTGTTGCCGGCGTGAAGACGCATGCATATCCCCACATCAATCCGCGGACGGCAGCAGCTTTGTGGTCAAAAGGACTGATAAAGGGCGAGATAATTCAAGGCTCGCGCGTATTCATTTTGACGGAGTTGGGTGAGCAAGCTCAGCGCGAAGAACGACGCGACGGTGAGGAGCGCTAAGAAATATTTTCGTTTCTAGCACAATCTCTGGAAGTCGCCTCACGTCGGCGATTTCACACTCCCAGACGGCGACAGGAGTCCAGCCCATTCGATGAAGTGAATGCACATTCCGAGCGTCACGATCACGATTGCGCCGAAATTTTTCAGTCCAAAACTGTATCCTCGATTTTGGTTTTCTCGCTTTGCGACAGCCGTCGTGTTGATGCCAAAAACACCCATGAACGAAAATCGCCAAGTGCTCGTTCGGAAAGATTACATCTGGCTTGCATGGCAAATTTTTGGCCGTCAGTCGGAACCTGTGCCCCGCCGCGAATAGGGCTCGTCGCAGCGCCTTCTCAGGTGAGGTGTTTTGGCTTCGCACCGCGGCCATACTGCGGGAAGTTCGGGCAGAAGGCCTAGGACCTCTCGCTAAAAGACGCTCCATTGAAAGCGTGGTGATGTCTTCGCCGCTCACAGGAAATCTTGACGCCCCTGGATCAGCCGACAGACGTTCTCCGCGAACCGATCAGCTTCAATTCCTGGGTCGGCGGCAGCCAGATCGAACCTAAGATTCGAGAGGCGCTTGCCAGAGGTTGTGGTGCCCATAAATCGCGACATCTCACCATCTCTTGTAGGACAGACAAAGCCGCCAACATCGACGCCCATGACATCCATGAATGAGAGAACCTCGTAGCGATCCTGCTCACTCACATCCGGTTTGTATTTGGCGTCGAGAATCGCGACTACGGCGTTATCACGTTCGATAATAATGTCTGGGTGGACACTAAAGCCGCCGCCGTCAGTGAAGAAGCGGCGCGGCTTTTTCCATCCGTCGAAGATCTTGAATCCTTGGCGGGAAAGGCGCTCTGCGAGCTCCCGACGCAGATACGCTTCGAACACTTGGGAAACGTCGACGATCAGCGAATCGAGATTCAAACTCCCGCTCAGGCCAACATCTGGTATCGAGCTTGCCAGCACCGCATAGGCGGACCAAAGAGGGTCTGAATAATCTCGCCGAATCCCGTGGTCCGAAAGTCGGTGCGTCAAATTGGCCAGCAGATCCGGGTTTCCCGACCTCCAATCTCCAACATTCTGAAATCCGGCCAGCGCGATCGACGCTTCACGCGTTAGTGGTGATTTAGCATCATTCTTACGGTACCAATCAGCGACAATTTTGAGCGCTTCTTTGATCGCGAAATTTTCGGTAGTACTTTCTGTGAGGATACTTTGGTCGAACTCATGACGATAGCGTATGCCCTTGGAAGCGTGCCGACGAATTGTCTCCGTAGCTAAGAATCTGCCTCTCCAAGGTATTCGGTGCTCGGGGCGTTCGTAGCGCTTGATCAAGCCTCTAGCGATAACCTTTAGGCTCTGGGCCACGAGTGACGGGCCGAATAGCTTCTCGACATTCTCAGCGCGAAAAAACCCAGAGGTGTAACCTCGTGCAAACCCACTTATTGCCGTCGGTGCCCGCTGAGACCTAACCAGCATCAAAGATAAATTGCTGATGCTGGCGCGCGGCCTAACGCGGATCGAGACATTAGAAGTTAGCGGAATCAGGCCGACATATTTTGTCGAGCGGAGAATGATCTGTCCGCCCTTGAACGCTGTTGTCAGGTATCCTTTGGCGGCGATTCTCGGGTCAATTTCAAGCTCACCGTCACGTATCAGAGACGATAGCCGAACAGCGACCTCACTAAACTCGTCACAGTCGACGATCTCACTCGGCATCCGCGGCGCCTTCGAGGCGGCTTATGAGAGCGTAGAAACTTCGCTCGATGTTGGATGCTTCCCCTTGGTCGCTCAATGTGAGCGCTACATCGACTGCCGGCTTAATGCGATACCGCCAGACGGTGAGCAGGTCATCGACTGAGGACACACGGGCAAAGTAGCTATGCCCCAGGCCAAATGGCAGGAGTTTTTGAGCATTGTCGAACCAGTCTCCGATCAACGGCACTTGGCTTTGGTCGAAGCCCCCCGCGTCCTCCAAGAGCGTCTCAACGACTTCGCGAGACGGTTCGATCGATATGTGATCAAATCTCCGCACGAACGCCGCATCCGCCTGAGCGATGCTGCGGTCCGTAGGATTCATCGTGCCAAGGAGCACAAGGTTCTTGGGAATTGCGCGAGGTTCACCAGAGAATGGCAGCAAAAAAGTCTGCTCGCGATAATCCTGCTCGATGTATGTAAGGAGCTCGCCGAAAATTCGCGCGGGGTCGCCACGATTGATCTCGTCGACAATTACTACGACGAGACCGCCATCCGACCGAAGCTCCTCAGCTCGAGAACAAGCGTTGAGAAATGTTTTGTCGACGACTTTGTAACCAGACGTTGCCTCTTGGCTTGGTCGGTAACCTTCGACAAAATCCTCATAGCCGTAGCTTGGGTGGAACTGGACCCGGAAAACGTCCTTCTCCTCGTCGTTCACGAGGTGTTTGGCAACGCGCTTAGCGTAGTAGGATTTTCCCGTACCGGGAGTACCAGAGAGAATTATACCGGAAGTCCCGAAATGAAGGAGCTTCTGAACCTGCGTCAAGATAGGGTCGTTGAGATCCATCTCGCCGGGATCAGCCGGGATGGCCGCCAAGCCTTTGGCACTGCGAATATCTGCGACTAGACTTCCGATGATCGCAGCGTCGTAATCTTGTTCAACCACAGAATCGTCAAAAATCCGTGCGGCTTCTTCGTCATGAAAGACGAATATCCGATCGTAGTCGGCATCGTGCTGCTTGAATTCGGCTCGAAAACGCGTCTCTAAACTGTGAGCTGTAGCATCATCGGCGAATTGCTCATTCCGGAAGAGCAGCGCCGCCACATCCACGACGGGTGCACGAGTGACACTTTTGCCCTTGCTCAGAACCTTGTCGCGAAAAATCTCACCGTAGTCGCCCGACAGCGTCCATTCTTCGTGGTCGCCCTCGCGGATAAAAGTTGCGGCCTTCCATTTCCCTGCGAAGGTGTTCTTACGAATTGTAGCGGAATTTGAGTGGGGGAAGCCCGCTTCGGCATATCTCAAGGTGACCGGATTGAAGTACGGCTTAGCCTGATCCGCGCTTTCCAATCGAAAATAGGCGTCCCAAAAGTCAAACTCGTCGGGGGTCTCGTTGAACGCGACCGGCTCGGTTTCGACTCCCGCACCGGCGCTTAATAGCGCCAACAGCGGAAACAGGTGAGTCGAGCCCTGCGCATGGACTCGACTTTTCCAGTCGGCCAAGTTGGTCAGTGCGAGAGCTACACGGTCGGCGCGAATCTGTTTCATCACGCAACTTGGTAGTGCTGCTCCTGATCTGCGTCACCCCTAAGAATATCGAGGATGTGTGAGCCTATGGCCTTCGCGAGCAACGGCGGAACGGCATTGCCGATCTGCCGCGGGATTGCCGAACCGACAAATTCGAAGCGGTCGGGGAATGACATGAAACGGGCTGCCTCGCGGTGAGAGATCGCGCGATCTTCGTCTGGATGGAGAAATGGTCCCGAGGCAACATTCTTATAGTTGCAGGTGATCGTGTAAGACGGCTTGTTTGGCGATATCCGATGGTAGAGCGTCGTACAGTCCCGACGCAGCTCTCCATTCGAAATCCTCCGCATCCGCTTAAATCGTTCGGGAAGATGAGCGGCCGGGACCGCCCGCAATCCCTCACCTTGGCCGATAAACTTCGCCACCTTGCTAGCCTGGTCCGAAAGCGGACGGCCGACATGCATGGAAACCTCTGTAGGTGCCCCCGAACGACAATAGACCTGATAAGGCCCCCTGGGAGCGGTCTTATATGGTCGATGCTGGCGAGTGTAATCCTTGCCGATTGGCGGCAAGTCCCCAATCGCCTCTTCCACGGTGATGTAGGGGCGTAGCCCCTTTTCAGGATCTCCGTGGGTTGGCATCGGGAACGTCAAAGGCAACTCTGCTTCGCACGTACCCATGAAAAGGATACGGTGGCGAAGTTGGGGCACGCCATAATCCGCGGCAATGACCTGAGCAAAATTGGTCCGATACCCAATTTCCTCAAACGCCGCTTCAATCTGTCGACGAAAGGCTCCCTTGTTATAGGTCAGCATTCCCCTGACGTTCTCCATCAGGAACATCCGGGGACGGATCTCGTCGACTAGCCGCACAAAGTGCTGGAAGAGAAAATTGCGCGGATCGTCCTGCATCCGCTTACCGTGAGTGCTGAAACCTTGGCAGCTCGGGCCCCCCGCGATCAGATCAATCCGATCAACCTCAGCTAGCTTCATAATTTCAGCGCCCGAAATGGACGCGATGTCCTCTTCAATTACCGGAACACCAGGGTGATTGTGGCGGTAGGTGGCCGCGGCATGCTTATCAAAGTCGACCCCGACTTTAGGCCGAAAGCCCGCCTGTCGGAGCCCCTCACTCAGGCCTCCTGCTCCGCAGAACAGATCAACTACTGACGGACCTGAGCCATCGGACATGCATACCCTCCTTCGCTTGCCGTAGCCCCCTACTTACCACTTGGAGTCGCGGAGAACAACCATAGAACGTACCTTTCACACTTACGTTTTCGCCGCTCTACACGCAACGACGCCACAGCGTTTGTCCACAGGCGATTCGAGCGAACGCGGTGAAACGAAAGCATCAGGACGCGGCCCCCCTTGGGCCGCCTTCCATGTGCGACCCCCGGAAGCAGCCGGTCCGTTTACGGCCCAATAGCTGCCGGGCGGGGACTCGCCCTAGTATCGATCATTCGTGCAGCCGAAAACAGATCCCGAAAATGGTCGCTTGTTCAGCGATCGTCGATCTACGAAGATGGTAGATTGCCGACTGCGATGACCCGCAGGTCGCGGAAGGCCGGACTGATCTGCAGCGCCGCGCTACGCCTATCCCCCTGTCGACGAGAGCATCTAGGATGCACAGGAGCTTCTGACCGAGCGCGAGCGGCAGCGGCGGCGCGCGGTCAGCGATGTCCTGTACGCGTGAAGCGATCCTAGCGGCGATCATCGTGCCGCGCCAGCGTGCGCCCGGGTCTGCCTTGGCCGAGAGTGCGGCGAGGACAGCAGCGACGAACGCGTCCGCGGGGAAGTGCTCGCGGCAGCGCTCGGCCAGCGCCAGGAAGCTCCATTGCCGCAACGAACCTGCGGCGCACTCATGCTGTCTAGCCGCCAACGGTCTCGACGACCTTAGCCGTGGCGAAGGATCTGCCGTCCCCGACGAGCTCGGCGCCATTGCGAACGCGTGCCATCGTCCCGCTGCGCATCAGCAGGTTTAGATGGTCCTGTTCGGCCTTGGGCAACGCCGCCCACCAGCTCGGCCGCAAGAAAAAATTGTCCGAATGTACGAACAGAAGGCGCACCAGCGCATCGGCCTTGCGGTCGTCATCGACCCGCACGAACGAATCGGCGAGCGCGGCAGCCGGGCCGGCGGCATCGCCGATCCAGCCGAACACCATCACCGTGTGCCCGACGAAGCTCGAGACGGTGAGCGTGACATGGTCGAAGTCGACGTCGCCGCGTCCGAGCCGCTGCAGTTCGTTGTCGTGGAAATCGAATTCCGGGTGGAACGCGCTGCAGGCGACGATCGGCAGGACACAGTCGAACCGAAACGCGCGAAAACGAAAGCCTGCGCGACTGCCGGAGAGCAGCCGCTCGTCGAACAGCGACGTCCACCGCTCGAGATCGCGCATCCCGATCTCTATACCAGCGATCATACTGTGCATGTACCGCTGGATCGCGGCCTGCTGGGAAAAGGATTGGCCACGATCCATTTCGCGCTGGACCTGCGTTCCCTGCCGCTGCGCTTCCTTGGCGAAGCGCTCATAGGCGATCGCCCGATACGCGAACAGGAACGCATTGTCCGTGTCGAGCGGCACCTCCTTGCGCTCGATCGGCTTGAACAATGCATCGTCGTGCTTGCCGCAGAAGCCGGGGAAAACCGACGCGTTGCCGATCCCAATCCGGCGCGGCGAGGGAATGCCCTCGGATTCGATCATGTCCTTCATGATCGGCTTGACCGTCATGACATGCCCGGCGTCCGCGATCGCGGACAGTCCGCCCTTCTTCTGGATAGTGTGCGCCTTGACGATCTTGCGACTGCACGGGTCCGCCTCCCGGCCCGGATGCGAGCAATATCCCTTGCGCAGCGCGTCCCGCAGTTCTGCCTCGATCGCGAAGTTGTCGATCGGGTCCTGCTCGTCGCGCCGGAAATGGCACCATTTGAATTTCTTACCGGACTGACACCAGCATAGCTCATAGGGACCCATCGACTCCCTTGGCTGGATCGGATCAGCTTGCCTCGGCGGAGCGATGAGCTACGGGTGATCGAACATAGTGGTCATATAGGAACCAAGAACTCCAAGTCGACGCCAGGCCGGCGCACAAGCCGAGCAAACGAGCCGCGCCTCGACCGAACAATATTCAAAGATTGGCTAGCGCCGATACGCTATGCTGAGGCATGCGATGACTGTACCAACGCTTTGGACGCGCATTGAACGGGAAAGCCAAATGTTCTTATTCGACAACGAGACCAAGGTCGATCTGCTCAATAACGAACCGATCGCCTCCTCGATTGTCGCCTTGCTCCGGGACAATCCAGCGAAGCCTATCACGGTCGGCGTCCATGGCGACTGGGGGGCGGGGAAATCCAGCATCCTCGAGCTCGTCGAGGCGCAGATCGAAGCGCAGGAGGATACGCTCTGCCTGAAGTTCAATGGCTGGCGGTTCCAAGGGTTCGAAGACGCGAAGATCGCGCTGATCGAAGGAATCGTTACGGGGCTGGTCGAGAAACGGCCGGCGCTGACCAAGACAGGGGATACGGTGAAGGATATCTTCAGCCGGATCGATTGGCTCAAGGTGGCCCGGCATGCCGGCGGCCTCGCCCTGACCGCAACGACCGGCATTCCGTCCCCGGACATGGTGGAAGCGCTGCTCGGCAAGCTGAAGGGGATGGTCGCGGATCCCGCGAAGCTCGCGACCAAAGAGAATCTCGACGGCGCTATCGAGGGCGCGAAAGACCTGCTTAAGCCGTCCTCGAAGAAGGTGCCGCAGGAGATCGAAGCGTTCCGGAAGGCGTTTGACGAGCTGCTGGAAAAGGCTGGTGTCAAGCAGCTCGTGGTCCTGATCGACGATCTCGACCGGTGCCTGCCCGACACCGCGATCGAGACGCTCGAGGCGGTGCGGCTGTTCGTGTTCACGAACAACACCGCCTTCGTCGTCGCGGCGGACGAGGCGATGATCGAATATTCGGTGCGCAAGCACTTCCCCGACCTGCCCGACACGACGGGTCCCCGCGATTATGCACGCAATTATCTCGAGAAGCTGATCCAAGTCCCGTTCCGGATCCCGGCGCTGGGCGATGTCGAGACACGTTCCTACGTGACGCTGCTGCTGGTCGGCGCCGAATTGGGCGAAGATCATGAAGGGTTCAAGACACTCATCGCCGAGGCGCGCCTGGCGCTCCAGGAACCGTGGAAGAGCGCCGGCGTGGACGCCGCGATGCTGCGCGATGCCCTGGGCGATTTGGGCGACGACGCGGCCGCCGTGAATGCCGCGCTGACCCTCAGCGACCAGATCGCGCCGCTCCTCGCGCGCGGCACATTCGGCAACCCGCGGCAGATCAAGCGCTTCCTCAACGCCCTGCTCCTGCGCGAGCATACCGCCAGGGCTCGCGGCTTCGGTGATGACTTCAAGCGGACCGTGCTCGCCAAGCTGATGCTTGCGGAGCGCTTTATCCCGCGCCTCTTCGATCGCATCGCCAGCGATGCCGCCCGGCATGACCTGGGCCGCTCGGAGCGCCTCGGCAGGCTCGAGGCCGAGCTCGACGCGCCGCCAGAGAATGCGGAAGCCGGTGCCGACGGTGCGGACGGGTCCGACCGCGCGAAGCGCAAGGCGATCAAACCAGCCGCCGCCGCCGATCAAATCCTCGACGAATGGCGCGCCGACGAACGCGTCACCGATTGGGCAAGGCTGGAGCCGCGGCTCGCCGGCGTCGATCTTAGGCCCTACCTGTTCATCGCCCGCGACCGGAAGGACTTCTTCGGCGCCTCTTCCACGCTCGGTCATCTCGAAGGGGTCGTCGACACGCTGATGCTGCCCAAGCTGGCGCTCGGCGCCCATGGCGCCCTGCTCGGCCAGCTCGCGCCGGCCGAAGCCGGGAGGGTGTTCGAGGGCGTGCGGTCGAGGATCATAACCCACGACGATTTTCGGCGTCCGCCGCCGGGCGTGGACGGGGCGATCGCGCTCGTGGTCGCGCACCCGTTGCTGCAACCCAACCTCCTCGACCTCATCGAGCAGCTCCCGGCGGACCGCTGCGGGGCTTGGGCCACGACCGGCTGGAATGCCGCGCTGACCGCCGATGAATCCAAGGCGCGGCTTGCTGTTATCCTCAAAGGCTGGGCGCAGCAGGACGGCAATCGGGCGCTCAAGATGGCGGCGGGCGTTGCGGTCGGGGGCAGTGGCAAGGGAGGGAGGCGCTGATGGGAACTTCGACACCGTTCCGAGGGGCGGGCCCCAGATCGCCGCTGGTGCCGGATTTCGTGGACGACGATCCGGGCAGTCCGGCCCCGGCACCGCAGGATGGCGACGGCGACGGTGAACCTCCGCCCGCGGTCCCGCCGGCGCCACCTCCTCGGCCCGCTCCGCTGCCCCCCCCGATTCCGGACCGGTTCCGCAGCGCGCGCGCCAATTTCTCGCGCTTCGCGAGCTCGGGCGGGGACGACCGCCGGGCGCTCGGCCGCGCCGTTTCCCGATATGTTTCGCAGGCGGCGGGCGGATCGGGCAATGCCGCGAGGCGGATGGGCTCCTCGCGCGGCGCTGCCGCGCGCATGGCCGGCTTCCTAGGCGACGTCGCGACACAGGGCCTCCAGGCCGCGTTGGCGAGCTTCAACCTCGCGGGACTGGCCGGACGTCCGGCCACGGAGATCCTCTCGGCGCTCGTCGAGCATATCTGTCCCGAAGGCGGGTCGATCGACGAGGGAATCGCCCGCGACGCGTTCCTCGAGACCGTCGTCGATCTCGCCGACGCCGGTGTCACCGATATGGCGAACCTCACGTCCGAGCAGATGCAGACCGTCCTTGAACTCTATGTCGCTCATACGATCGAGGACCGCATCTATAACGACATTGGCGTGCGCGGCGTCGAGCTCCCGGCTGACGTGCGCGCGGCCGAGGAGGTCCGCGACCAGCTGCACGATTTCATCCGGGGCGGCGTCGTCGACGCTTTTTCCGAGGCGGCAATCGATTTCACCGCGATCGACCCCGCGACGATCGCGCAGACCATCGAGCAGGTCTACCAATCCTCGTTCGACATCCTCGAGGCGCTCGGCGAGCAGGAGGCAGGCGAATGAGCCGACATCTGATCATCGGTCGACTCGGGCCAGGCGACCGGACCCGAATCCCCAAGGCGACGGACGAGGCCGCGACCGAACTCCGGTTCGGGCCTGCCGAGGGGCTGAATTTCGGGATCGGCAACGCGCTGGCCGACATGCGCGCGCTGGGACTCCAGCCGGGCGAGGTCGCGGCCGACCTGCTGATCCTCGCCGCGCATGTCCATGCGGCGGATACCCGCATCTCGCGAGACAGCGAGGCGCAGGACGGCTGGACCCGCGAGATCCGCCTCGTCGTGCCAGTGAGCGATCCCGCCCTGTGGGACGGGAGCCGGGTCACCCTAAAGCGCGCGCTCGACTTCTTGACCGGCGACCGCTGGCAGATCGGTTTCAGGGCAAGGCCGCGCACCCATCGCACCCTCGTCGTCCCACCCGAACCGCGGCTCGAGGATCTGCCCTATGATGGCGTCAGCCTGTTCTCGGGCGGGCTCGACAGTCTGATCGGCGCGATCGACCGGGTCTCGGCTGGGCACACACCGCTCTTCGTCAGCCATGCCGGCGAAGGCGCGGTCAGCGCCTCGCAGGAGGGGTGCTTCGGCGGGCTACGCCGTGCATTCCCCAGGAACAACCTTGAGCGAATCCGGGTCTGGATGGCGTTCGAGAACGGACTGGTCGAGGACGTAGCGTCGGAGTCGACCACGCGCGGACGATCGTTCTTGTTTTTCGCGATCGCCGCCGCGGCCGGGTCGGGGCTGGGAAAGCCGTTCGACCTGCAGGTGCCCGAGAATGGCCTGATCGCACTCAACGTACCGCTCGACACCTTGCGGCTCGGCGCGCCGAGCACGCGCACCACGCATCCCTTCCATCTCGCGCGGTGGAACGATCTGCTCGCCGAGCTCGGGATCGCCGGCCGGCTGGTCAACCCCTATTGGGACAAGACCAAGGGCGAGATGGTCGACGGGTGCGCCGACCAGGCCGTGCTGCAGGCGCTCACACCCCATTCGCTGTCCTGCTCGTCGCCGGCCAAGGCGCGGTGGCTCGGGCTGCCGCAGGGCCATTGCGGCCATTGCCTGCCGTGCCTGATCCGGCGTGCGTCGCTGCTCGGCAAGGACCCGACGCCGTATATTCTCGGTAATCTGGCGGCGACAACCCTCGACACAAGGAAGGCCGAAGGCATACAGGTCCGATCGTTCCAGCTCGCGATCGCGCGGCTGCGGCGCGACCCCGGTCTCGCCAGGCTGCTCGTCCACAAACCCGGAAGCCTCGCCGACGTGCCTGCTGATATTGATGAGCTCGCTGAGGTCTACCGCCGCGGACTCGAGGAAGTGGGACGACTGCTCAGAGGCGTGCGCGCGGCGCCCGCATGAACCATGCCGACGCGATCGAGCGCTCGGCGCTGGTCGACTTCCACTGCCACCTCGACCTCTATCCGGACCTTCAGGTCGCGATTGATCAGTGCGAGAAGGACGCGGTCTACACGCTGGCTGTGACGACCACGCCCAAGGCATGGCATCGCAATCACGAGCTGGCGTCCCGCACCAAATATGTTCGGGCGGCGCTCGGGCTCCATCCGCAGCTCGTCGCCGAGCGGGCGGCCGAGCTTGCCCTATGGAACGAGCTGGTGCCGACGACGCGCTATGTCGGCGAGGTGGGGCTGGATTCGGGGCCGAGCCACTTCCGCTCGCTCGCGCTGCAAAAGCAGGTCTTTGAGGCGATCCTCGGGCGATGCGCGGCGCTCGGCGACCGCATCCTCACGGTGCACAGCGTCCGCTCGGTGAAGCCTGTACTCGACATGATCGAGGCCCGGCTGCCGCGCACGCGGGGGCGCGTCGTGTTGCACTGGTTCACCGGTTCGGCCTCCGAGCTGCGGCGCGCGCTCGAGCTCGGCTGCTTCTTCTCGGTCAACGCCGCCATGCTCGACGGCGGGCGGCGAGAAGCATGCGTCGCGGCGATCCCGTCCGGTCGCATCCTCACCGAGACAGACGGTCCGTTCACCCAGACGATGGGGCGACCGTCGAGGCCGAGCGACGTATCGGCGACGGTGGTCAAACTGGCCGACATGCGCGGTGTCGAGCCCGCCGCGATGGCGAGGCAGATCACCGCGAACCTGAAACATCTGATCGCCGGCTGAAGTGCCATGCGACACGCAGCGGCGCGATCGGATGCGAGCTGGTCGACCGGCTGCATCATCATTGGCAACAGATCGCGCAATGCCCGGCCAAGGCACACCATGCGTATTTCCCGACAGCCGGGTTTCCGCTGTGCGTGCGTTGCTCAATCTGTCAAAGGCGACGAGGACCAGCTCGGCGATGCGGATAGGTCCGTATCGCCAGCGCATAGTGCCGGCGGGCATCAGGGAAAGTCCCGTAGCGATCAAGGCACATCATGAGTTCGGTCGGGCGGCGGCTTTCACCGATACTGGTCCGGAAGATGACAGACCGCTACAGGCCCAGTTTCGGTCGTCGGTTCCCGATCAAATCCGCTTTCGCTGACTAAATTCGACCGACACCACTTTCCCGCCGCCGCGAAGCTGGTCGAGGTAGTCTGACCAGTGCTGCATCATACGAACGCGCTCATCCCAATATTGGCCGCGTGCATAGGCGCGCCGCACCCCGTTGTTTTCCATGTGCGCCAGCTGGCGTTCGATAGCATCCGGATTCCAGATGCCCATCTCATTGAGAAGGGTCGCGGCCAAGGCCCTGAACCCGTGAGCCGTCATCTCTTCCTGTCCGTAGCCCATTCGACGCAGCGCGAGCGTGATGGTGTTTTCCGACATCGGGCGCTTCCAGCTGTGGCAAGCTGGGAAGACGTACGGGCTATGTCCGGTGAGAGGACGAACCTTGTCCAGCAACTCGAGAACCTGGCTTGAGAGGGGCACCTGATGGGGCCAGCGCATCTTCATCTTGTCGGCGGGAATGGACCAGACGGCGCGATCAAAATCGAACTCAGCCCATTCTGCCTTTCGCAGCTCCCCAGGCCGGACAAAGACGTGTGGGGTCATCTGGAGCGCGAATTTGGTGATGCCGTACCCCGAGAAGTCCTCGATGTCGCGAAGGAGACCTCCAACCCTCTGAGGAGAGGTGATCGCGGCAAAGTGCTTCGTCTTGGGAACAACGATCGCCCCACGAAGATCGGCTGCCACATCGCGCTGCGCGCGGCCTGTGGCGATGCCGTAGCGCAGGACTCGGCTGATGACGCTACGCATGCGGCGCGCGCTTTCGTACCTCCCGGTGGCTTCGAGCTTGCGAAGTACGGCCAGCACCTCAAGCGCTTCAATCTGATTGACCGGGCGGTCGCCGATCAGCGGGTAGGCTTTGCCGAGCAGCCATTGCACCTTGTCGAGGGTAACGTCGGCGCGGCCTTCCCGAGTGATCTTTGTGATCCATTCCTCGGCGACGGCTTTGAACGACGTGCTCGCATCAAACTGCGCGCGGATCTTCCTGAGCTTCTTCTCCGCGCCGGGGTCCCGGCCCTCAGCAACCATCTTCCGGGCTGCGTCGCGCTTCTCGCGCACTTCCGCCAGACCGACTTCTGGCCAGACGCCAAGCGCCAGCGTCTTCTGCTTGCCCAGAAAACGGTATCGGAGGCGCCAGTATTTAGCGCCGTTGGGCATCACGAGGAGGAAGAGCGAGCGCTCGTCTGAGAGCTTATAGGCCTTCGCCTGAGGCCGGGCATTCTTGATGCTGAGTACGGTAAGCGCCATGGGGTATCTCCATCCGAAACCGGGTGGAAAACGAGCCCAGATGTACCACCAAAATGGGGTACCTTTGGGCAAATCCACCCGAACAGCGTCGGACAAAGTAGCAGGAAAAGCGCTTATTTCTCAGTCCGTTGCTGGACGTCTGGGGACGTCCTCGGACCGGAAAATGGTGCCCAGAAGAGGACTCGAACCTCCACGGCCTTGCGACCGCCAGCACCTGAAGCTGGTGCGTCTACCAATTCCGCCATCTGGGCACGGGGTAGGCGCGGGGCACTACGTGGGGGGGTGGGGGTTGTCAACCGGGCTGGCGACAAATCATTCGGGCAGCTTGCAGATATCCACCCAGTGAGTCGAAACCAGCGCGGCGAGGCGTTCGGGGGCCATTTCGACCGAGCTGGTGAGCGAGCCTGCCGCCGGGAAAACCGTCTCGAATTCGCGGATCGAGACGTCGCAATAGACCGGAATCGCGGTTGCGAGGCCGAAGGGGCAGACGCCGCCTACCGGGTGGCCGGTGACGGCCAAGGCTTCGTCGGGGGCGAGCATTCTGGGGCGGCCGCCGAATTCGGCCTTGGTCTTGCCGTTGTCGATGCGGGCGTCGCCGCGTGCGACGACCAGCATCATTTGGTCGCCGACCCTCAGAGCGATCGTCTTGGCGATGCGGGCGGAGGCGACGCCGAGCGCAGCGGCGGCCTCGGGGACGGTGGCGGTGCTGACGCCGTGATCGATCAGCGCGAGATCGGGGGCATTTTCGGCGAGCCAGGCGCGGGCGGTTTCCAGGGTCATGGGCCCCGCTTATCATGGCCGCGGGGCTCGCCTATAGCGGGGACGAACAGGGGAGGGGCGCGATGGCTGTCAACGCGATACCGGCATCGGCGGCGGCGGCGGGCAAGCGGGCCATCTGGCGGCATCTCTATTTCTGGGTGCTTGCCGCGATCGCCGCGGGAGTGCTGACCGGGCTGCTCTGGCCCGATCTGGGCAAGGCGCTCCAGCCGCTCGGCGACGGCTTCATCAAGCTGGTCAAGATGATCATCGCGCCCGTCATCTTCCTGACGGTCGCCAACGGCATCGCCGGCGCGCGCGAACTGGGCGGGGCGGGGCGCGTAGCGGTCAAGGCCTTCGCCTATTTCCTGTTCTTCTCGACGCTGGCGCTGGTGATCGGGCTGATCGTCGCCAATGTCGTCCAGCCGGGCGCGGGGATGCATGTCGATCCCGCGACGCTCGATACCGCGAAGATTCACGGCTTCGAGGAAAAGGCGCACGAGCAGAGCGTCACTGGCTTTCTGCTGGCGATCATCCCGACCAGCCTGTTGTCGGCGCTGACCGAGGGCGCGATCCTGCCGGTGTTGCTGGTGGCGATCCTGTTCGGCGTGTCGCTGGCGATGGTCGGGGCGCCCGCGCGGCCGCTGGCCGACATGCTCGAGCGGCTCGGCCTGGTGGTGTTCCAGCTGGTGCGGATCGTGATGTACGCGGCGCCGGTGGGCGCGTTCGGGGCGATGGCGTTCACAGTGGGATCGGTCGGACCGAAGGCGCTGGTCGGGCTGGCGACGCTGATCGCCAGCTTTTACCTGACCGCGCTGATCTTCGTGCTGGGCGTGCTGGGGCTGGTCGGCTGGCTGTCGGGCTTTTCGATCTTCAAGCTGCTGCGTTACCTCAAGGCCGAACTGCTGCTCGTGCTCGGCACTTCCTCGTCCGAAGCGGCATTGCCCGCGCTGATCGACAAGATGGAGCGCGCCGGCGCGGCCAAGTCGGTGGTCGGGCTGGTAGTGCCCGCGGGCTATTCGTTCAATCTCGACGGCACCAACATCTATATGACGCTCGCGGCGCTGTTCATCGCCCAGGCGACCGGCGTGGAGCTGTCGCTGGGCGACCAGATCGGGCTGCTGCTGGTGGCGATGCTGAGTTCGAAGGGCGCGGCGGGGGTGACCGGATCGGGCTTCATCACGCTGGCGGCGACGCTGGCGATCGTGCCGTCAGTGCCGATCGCGGGGATGGCGCTGATCTTTGGAGTCGATCGCTTCATGAGCGAATGCCGGAGCCTCACCAATTTCATCGGCAATGCGGTGGCGACACTGGTGGTGGCGCGCTGGGAGGGCGCGCTCGACCGCGAGGCGCTCACGCGAGCGCTGAACGGCGCGCCGGACGCTCGCTCCGCCGTGATCGGCCCGGAGGCGGATCCCGACTGACCTTCATTTTTCGCGATCAATCCCCACATGGAAACACTCAGCACATATTTTCGCGCAAGGCCGGAAACATGCAGACCGCCACTACCGCACTCGCCCCGGCCGATGAGCCCTTCGGAACCCTCCTTGTCGTCGATGACGATCGCGATATCAGGCAATTGCTCGCGAGCAGTCTCGAAGCGCGCGGCTACCGGGTAGAAACCGCGTCGAGCGCGCGCGACATGGACCGGGTGCTGGCCCGCGTGCCGGTCGATCTGGTGATCCTTGATATCATGATGCCGGGCGAGGACGGGCTGTCGGCCTGCCGCCGCATCTCGCGCGCCGATGGGCCGGAGATCATCTTCCTGAGCGCGCTGGGCGAGGAGCCCGACCGAATCCTGGGGCTTGAAGTCGGCGCTGGGCATTACCTGACCAAGCCCTGTTCCCCCCGCGAAGTGCTCGCCACGGTGCGCGCCGCGCTCCGGCGGCGGGGCGGGGCGCCCGCGGCCGAATTGCAGAGCTATAGCTTCGAAGGCTGGCGGATCGATCTCGACGCGCACGAACTGTTCGATCCGCAGGGCGTGCTGGTCGGCCTCACCGATGGCGAGTTCGCGGTGCTGCGCGTGTTCATCGAACGGCCGCGCCGGGTGCTCAGCCGCGAGGCGCTGCTGGCGGCGGCGCGCGGCCCGGATTCGGACGCCTATGACCGCGCGATCGACGTTCAGGTCAGCCGATTGCGGCGCAAGCTGGGTCCGGGCGGCGACGAGATCATCCGCACTGTGCGCAACGAAGGCTATCTGTTCGTGCCGCGCGTGACGCGGGCGTGAAACCGGGGCGGGGGCCGCGATGAAGCTGTTCGGACGCTCGGCCGAATCGCCGCTCTTCCTGCGAATTTTCCTGCTGATGCTGACATGCGTCGCCGTGGTGCAGCTGCTCAACTTCGCCTTGCTCGTCGCGGTCCAGCCGCCGCCGTCGCGCGCCTATACGGTGGGCGACATCGCCAAGGTTCTGGAGGATGGACACGATCCCTCGGGCGAGCTGGAGTTTACCGAGCGCGCTCCCACCAATCCCGCGATCTGGGCCCCGCGCGCCGACCGCATTCGCCCGGCGCTGGCGATGTCGCTGGGCGTGCCGGTGAGCCGGATCGAATTCGGCTTCGTCACGCCGCCCTTTCCGCAGCGCGCGCCGACCTATGATCCCGGCAGCTTGCCGCCGCCGCTCGCGCCGCCCACGCTGGCGGGTGCGCGCAGCTTCCTGGTGCTCGACGATTTCCTCGCCTCGTATCAGATGCCCAACGGCAAATGGGTGACGGTGCGGCCGGCGGGTCATGCGTTCGAGCTGTGGCGCTGGCTGGCGCTGTTGTCGCTGATCGGGACGGCGGCTGCGGTGATCCCCTTCGCCTGGGGGCTGGCGCGGCGGCTCGCCAAGCCGATTGCTGCCTTCGCCGAAGCCGCCGAACGGCTGGGCCGCGATCCGCGCGCCGAACCGATCGCGCTGACGGGGCCGATCGAAATCGGCGAAGCCGCGGCGGCGTTCAACCAGATGCAGGCGCGGCTCAATCGCTATGTCGACGATCGCGCGACTGTGATCGCGGCGATCGCGCACGACCTTCGCACCCCGCTGATGCGGCTCGAATTGCGGCTGGAGAATGCGCCGGAACGGACCCGGCGCGCGTGCGAGAACGATATCCGCGATATGGAGTCGATGATCGCCTCGACTCTCTCCTTTGTTCGCGATACGTCGCGGCCCGCCGCGCGGCGCCCGCTCGATTTGCGCTCGCTGGCCGAGAACGTCACCGACGACATGGCCGATATGGGCAATGACGTGACGCTGGCGCCGGGCGGAGCGATCGTGGTCAATGGCAACCCCGCGGCGCTCAAGGCGCTGATGTCCAATCTGGTCGGCAATTCGGTGAAATATGCCGGCAGCGCGCAGCTCTCGCTAGGGCGGGACAAGGGACAGGCCGTGATCGAGGTGCGCGATTGCGGCCCCGGTATCGCCGTTGAGGATCTCGAGCGAGTGTTCGAACCCTTTTTCCGCAGCGAACCTTCGCGCAATCGCGATACCGGCGGGATCGGGCTCGGCCTCGCCAGCGTCCGCGCCGTGGCGCGTGCGCATGGCGGCGACGCGACCGTTCAAAACCGCCCCGAAGGGGGACTGCTCGCCCGGGTAACGCTTCCCATGTGACCGCTGCGGCGGGCGGCGTTGGTCTAGGGCCGCGCCGTCGTCGCAGTGAAGGCGGCGCTGATGGCGCTGTGGAGCGGCTTGGGCCGGAAGCTCGAATCATAGGGAGTGCCGCGTACTTCCTGCCCGTCGGAACGCGGCGCGAAGCCCTGCAGCCAGCTATATTTGTCGACCATTCCCCAGAACAGCACGTCTCTGAGCTGGGGATAGGAGAACATCAGGTCCAGATAGCCGCGCGCATAATCCGCCACGCCCTGGTCGCGCGTCGCGGTCGCGGCGGGCAGCCCGTTCTCGCGCACGTCCATCTCGGTGATGACGAGCCGGTAGCCGAGCGCGACCACGGCATCGAGGAAGGCGCGCCACGACGGGGACTGATTGGCGATCAGTGTCGCGACGGCGGTGCCCGAGGGCACGTCGAGGTGCGACTGGATGCCGAGCGCGTCGCACGGCACGCCGCGCGCCTTGAATCCCTGGAGCAGCGCCAGCACCCCCGCGCGGTGCGTCGCCCCGCCTTCGAAGCCCATATAGTCGTTATAGACCAGCTCCACGCCCGGCGCCTCCGCCCGCGCGGTGTGGAACGCGAGGTCGAGCGTCGCCTGCGCCCCGCCGAGCGCGGTGCTGAGCGCGGTTTCGTAGAGCGTGCCGGTGCCAGGATCGACCGCCTCGTTGACCACATCGTAGCTGACGATCTTGCCGGCATAGCGGCGGCATACCGTCTGGATATGCTCGGTCAGGATGCGAGTCGCCTCGGCCACGCCCGCCGCGCCTGCGCCATAGGGATGGGTGTTCGCCCAATCGGGCATCCAGCGGGGCTGGTGCCACAGCAAATTATGCCCCCGGATCGCGATTCCCTTCGTCTGGGCATAATCGACCATCGCATCGAAATGCGCGAAGTCATAAGTCGTCGCGCTGGGGCGGATCGACTGCCATTTCATCTCGTTCTCGGCGACGAGGATCGAGCAATCGCGTTCGAGGATCGCGGCGTAATCGGGATTGGCGAACGACGCCGCGTCGGCCCCCGCGCCCGACCAGGCGAAGGCCGACCCGAAGCGCATCTTCTTCGCGTCCGCCGCGACTCGAATGCCGGTGACGGGAGCCGGCGTCGGCGTCGGAGTCGGAGTCGGCGTGGGGACCGGAACCGGAGTCGGAGTGGGCGTGACGATCACGCCGCCGCCGCCGGTCGCTGCGCCACCGCTGCACCCGGCCAGCGCAAAGGCCGAAGCGCCCGCCAGCCACTGAATCGCCTCACGCCGCGACCGATCCGTACGCATCCCGATTTCTCCTCACCGATTCGCGGTCTTTGCCGTTCCGGTTTTTGATGATAGCGCTAACAGGTGGAGGCGGCGGCCGGGTGGAGTCAACTCCGTCCGTGACATGCGGCCCCGGACACGAGCCGAGGAGGGGATTTCCGATGAGCTGGGACGAGCAAAGCCGCCGCACATTGCTGGCGGGAATGGGCGCCGGGCTGGTTGCCGCCGCCACGCCGATGACAGCGTTGGCAGGCATCCGCCCCGCGCCGGTCAGGAAGCTGCGCTACGCCGTGGTCGGTCTCGGCAGTTACGCGGTCAACCAGATCATGCCGCGCTTCAAGGATACCGAAAGCTGCGAGTTGGTGGCGCTGGTCAGCGGCACTCCGGCGAAGCTGGAGAAATACGGCGCGGAATACGGCATCCCGGCCACGCACCATTACAATTACCAGAATTACGACAAGATCGCCGACAACCCCGATATCGACGCGGTCTACATCATCCTGCCCAATTCGATGCACGCCGAGTTCACGATCCGCGCGGCCAGGGCGGGCAAGCATGTGATGTGCGAAAAGCCGATGGCGGTGAGCGCCGCCGAATGCGAGGCGATGATCGCCGCGTGCCGCAAGGCGAAGGTCAAGCTGATGATCGGCTATCGCTGCCATTTCGAGCAGTATAATCTCCATGTGATCGAGCAGGTCCGCAGCGGCGCGATCGGCAAGCCGCACGTCATCACCGCCGAACATGGCTTCTACGCGCAGCCCGGCCAGTGGCGGCTCGACCGGCCGCTGTCGGGCGGCGGATCGATGATGGATATCGGCATCTACAGCCTCAACGCCGCACGCTATCTGTCGGGCGAGGAGCCGGTGCTGGTCACCGCGACCGAGTCCACCGACAAAAGCGATCCGCGCTTCAGGAATGTCGAGGACCAGATCGATTTCCAGCTGAAGTTTCCGTCGGGCGTGATCGCCAATTGCATCTCCAGCTATTCGACCGGGCACAATGCGTTCCGCGTAACGGGCGAGAAGGGCTGGATCGGGATGGAGCCCGCGACGCCCTATTCGGGGCACCAGCTCTGGATGCGCCGGAACGGCAAGACCGAGCAGAAGATGCTGCCGCCCGCCCCCAAGAACCAATGGGCCGGCCAGCTCGATCACCTTGCCGAATGCGTCGCTTCGGGCAAGGAGCCGATCGTTGCGGGCGAGGAGGGGCTGAAGGACATGCGGCTGATCGAGGCGATCTACCGCTCGGCGCGCGAGGGCCGCGCAGTCAAGGTCGGCGCATGACCTTCGATCGGCGGAGTGTGCTGACCGCGGGCGCGTTGCTCGCGGCATCGATGCCGTTCGCGGGGATGGCGCAGGCCGCGCTTCGCCCGGATCACAAGGCGAAGATCAAGGGCCTGATCCGCCAGATGACTCTGGCCGAGAAGCTGGGCCAGATGACCCAGATCCCGGGCGGGCGGCAAAAATCGCTCAATTCGCGGCTCGATGCGACGATGCTCGACCGCGTGCGCAAGGGCGAGGTGGGGTCGTTCCTCCATGTCGCCGGCTCGGAGGCGCTCAAGCAATTGCAGCGAGTCGCGGTCGAGGAGGGGCGGCTAAAGATTCCATTGCTGTTCGCGATGGACGTGATCCATGGGTTCCGCACCACCATGCCCGTCTCGATCGCGCTGGCGTCGAGCTGGGACCCTGAGGCGATGAAGCTCGCCGCGCGCACTGCCGCCGAAGAGGCCTGGGCGGCCGGGCTGCACTGGACCTTCGCGCCGATGATCGACGTCGCCCGCGACGCACGCTGGGGCCGCGTGGTCGAAGGGGCGGGGGAGGACCCCTATCTCACGTCGCGCATGGCGGTCGCACAGATCGAGGGCTTCCAGGGCGATGATTTGTCGAAGGGCCGCCGCGTCATGGCCTGCGCCAAGCACTTCGCCGGGTACGGCTTTGGCGAGGGCGGGCGCGATTATGACAGCGCCGATATTTCGGAGCGCACGCTCCACGAAGTGATCCTGCCGCCCTTTTTCGCGGCGCAGGCGGCGGGCGCAGGCAGCTTCATGACCGCGTTCAACGATATCGGCGGGGTGCCGACCACGGGCAACGCCGCGATGGTGCGCCATTTGCTGCGCGAGCAATGGGGCTATCAGGGGCTGGTCGTCAGCGACTGGAACGCGGTGAAGGAACTGATCGCCCACGGCGTCGCGGCGGACCAGACCGAAGCCGCGGTGCTGGCGCTCAAGGCCAGCGTCGATATGGATATGTCGAGCAACAGCTATGCCGAGCATCTGGCCAAGGCGGTGGCCGGGGACAGGTCGCTCGTCCCGCTGATCGATCAGGCGGTCGAGCGTATCCTCTCCGCCAAGGCGCGGCTGGGGCTGTTCGACGATCCCTATGGCTTTGGCGATCCGGTGGCGGAGAAGGCGGTGCCGGCGAAGAATCGCGGTGTGGCGCGCGACCTGGCGCATCGCTCGATCGTTCTGCTGCGCAACGAAGGCGCGCTGCTGCCGCTGCGACCGTGGCGGACGGTCGCGCTGATCGGCGCGCTTGCCGACGACGCCATGTCGACGCTGGGATCGTGGCGCGCGCGCGGGCGGGCGGACGAAGCGCTGACACTGAAAGCGGTGCTTGAGCATGCGAAGCTGATCAGCGGCTATGCTCCCGGCGTCAGCGTGCGCAGCCCGAGCATGGCGGACATCCCCGCCGCCGTGGAACTCGCCAAGCGAGCGGAGCTGGTGCTGCTCGCGATCGGCGAGGACTACGACTATTCGGGCGAGGCGCGCAGCTACGCCGATATCGGCCTGCCGGGCCCGCAAGCTGCGCTGATCGACGCGATCAAGGCGACCGGGAAACCGATTGTCGCGATCCTGATGAACGGGCGGCCGCTCGCACTGGAGAAGGCGCTCAAGGATATCCCGGCGGTACTCGAGACCTGGTATCTCGGCCTCGAAAGCGGGATCGCGATTCTGGACGTGCTGACCGGCTATGTCTCTCCGGGCGGCAAGCTGCCGATCGGTTTCCCGCGCGATGGCGGACAGATGCCGATGACCTATGCCCATATGGCGTCCGGGCGCCCGGCGAATGCCGACCTGACGGTCGATAGCGCGCGCTATCACGACGTCGATATCGGGGCGCTGTTCCCGTTCGGGCATGGGCTCAGCTACTCGAGCTTCGATTACGGCGCGGTCGCGTTGAGCGCGGAGGCGATCACGGCCACGGGCAAGCTGGCCGTGAGCGTGACAGTCACCAATTCGGGCAAGGTCGCGGCGGACGAAGTCGTCCAGCTCTACATCGCCGATCCGGTCGCTTCGGTCGCGCGACCGGTGAAGGAGTTGCGTGGCTTTGTCCGGCTCAGCCTGAAGCCCGGCGAGACGCGCAAGGTCAGCTTCACGCTCACCCCGGATCAGCTGGCGATCTGGCACGACGGCAAATGGCTGATCGAACCGGGCGAGATCCGCGTGATGATCGGCAGTTCGTCCGAAGACATTCGGGGTCAGGCGAGCTTCCGGATCACGAGCGGCGGCATGGGCAAGCAACCCGCCACGGCAATCGCAACCAAGGTGGAAATCGCATGATGGGCGAACCCTGGCATACGCTGATCATCGTCGCGCTCAGCATCGGCGCGGTGGTGTTCATGGTGCTGCAGCTCAAGATGCAGCCCTTCCTCGCGCTGCTGATCGTCGCACTTGCCACGGGCCTCGCGTTCGGCGGCGACCCCGCCAGCGTGATCGCCGCGATCAAGAAGGGGACGGGTGACGCGCTCGGCTATGTCGCGGTGGTGATCGGGCTCGGCGCGCTGCTGGGCGGGATGCTCGAGGCGAGCGGCGGCGTGACCGCCATCGCGCACCGGCTGCTCGCGGTATTCGGCGAGAAGCGGGTGCCCTGGGCGCTGCTGGCGGTGGGCGTCATCGTCGGAATCCCGCTATTCTTCGATGTCGCCTTCATCATCCTCGCGCCTTTGGTGGCGACGCTGGCGGTCCGCGCCGAGCGGCGCGTGACCTATTTCGCGATTCCCTTGCTGGCGGGCCTGATGGCGATGCATGCGCTGCTGCCGCCGCATCCGGGCCCGGTCGCGGCGGCAGAGCTGTTGCACACCGATTACGGGATGCTGGCGATCTACGGCCTGGCCTGCGGCATCCCCGCCGCGATCATCGCCGGGCCGCTCTACGCGAAATATTTCCACTCCGCGCCCGGCTGGGGAGACACCAGCCCGCCGCCGATGCTCGATGAAGGCGCGCCGCAGACCCGGCCGATCGGCTTCTGGTTCGCGCTCTTCTCGATGCTGGTGCCGCTCGCATTGATCATCATCGGCACCGTCGCCGACAAGACGATGGCGGCAAGCTCCGCCAAATCGGCGCTGGTGTTCGCGGGGCATCCGTTCGTGGCGCTGGTCGTGGCGTGCCTGATGGTGATGATCTGGCTGCGCGCGACCAAGGGCGCGCCGCTCGCCACCATTTCCAGCATCATGACGCGCGCGCTGGAGCCTGCCGGCGTGATGGTGCTGATCATCGGCGCGGGTGCTGCGTACAAGGAAGTGCTGATCGAAAGCGGGGCGGGGGTTCAGATCACCGCGGTGATGACCGCCGCCAACATCTCGGTCATTTTCTTCGCCTTCTTCCTCGCGGCGTTCGTCCGGATCGCGCAGGGCTCCGCGACGGTCGCGATGGTCACCGCGGCGGGGCTGGCCGCGCCGATGGTTGCGGCGGCGGGGCTGACGCCGGGGCAGGTCGCGCTGGTGACCGTGGCGATCGGGGCGGGGGCCTCGATCATGAGCCATGTCAACGACACCGGCTTCTGGCTGGTGAAGCAATATCTGGGGCTGACCGAGGCGCAGACGCTGCGCAGCTGGACGATTTGTGCAACCATCGCCGGGCTGACGATGCTGGGGATGGCGTTGCTGCTGTGGAATTTCGCGTGAGGGAGGGACGAATGGGCTTCAAGGTTTCGCGCCGCGCTTTGGTCGCGGGCATGGCGGTCGCGCCGTTCGTGCCGGGCATCGCCTTCGCCAAGGAGATCGTCGGCAAGATCACTCGGTTCGATCCCGCGCTCGACGCACTGATCGATGTGAGCGCGCCGATCGAAGTGATCGCCAAGGGCTATCGCTGGGCCGAAGGGCCGGTCTGGGTGAAGGCGGGCGGTTACCTGCTCTTCTCTGACGTGCCGTCGAACCTGGTGTGGCAGTGGAAGCCGGGCAAGGCGGCGGTCAAGTTCCTCGAACCCTCGGGGCTGGCCGGCCCGATCCCCGCCGCCATCCGCGAGGCCGGCGCGAACGGACTCGCGATCGACGCCAAGGGCAACCTCATCATCGCCGACAGCGGCAACCGCTGCATCTCCAGCCTCGATCTCAAGACCAGGCAGCGCACCGTGCTGGCCGATCGCTATGACGGCAAGCGCTTCAACAGCTGCAACGACGTCGCGGTCCACCGCAACGGGACGATCTATTTCACCGATCCGCCCTATGGGCTGGCGGAGGGTGACACCTCGCCACTCAAGGAACTGCGCAACAACGGCGTCTATCGCCTGACCCCGAGCGGTGAAGTCCACGCGGTCGACGACACGCTGTCGCGCCCCAATGGCGTCGGCGTCTCGCCCGATCACCAGACGCTCTACGTCTCGATGTCCGACGAGAAGCGCCCGCATATCCTGGCCTATCCGATCGATGTCGAAGGCGCGGTGAGCGGCGAGCCGAATATCTTCGCCGATTTCAGTGCCGAGCTGGCGCAAAAGCTGCCGGGCCTGCCCGATGGGCTGAAGGTCGCCAAGAGCGGGCATTTGTTCGCCAGCGGGCCGGGCGGCATCTACGTGCTGTCGCCCGAGGGCAAGAAGCTCGGCCTGATCGCGACCGGCAAGGGCATCGCCAATTGCGCGTTTGGCGAGGACGGCAGGACGCTGTTCCTGACCTCGGGCGACATGGTCGCGAAGGTGCGATTGAAGCAATCGGGCTGGTAACTGGCGGTTCCCCTGCCTTCGCGGGGGAACAGCTTCCTTGAGGCGCGATCAATCCCTACAGCTTCACAATGGCCGAAGAACAGGCGATTCCCGCCGCAACCGTGATCGTGATGCGTGAGCTGGCCGATGGGCCGCCCGAACTGCTGATGGTGGAGCGCGCCGCCGCGATGCGTTTCGCGGGAGGTGCGCTGGTGTTCCCGGGCGGGCGCATCGATCCCGGCGACCATGCGCTCGCGGCGACGCTGGGCGGCGACCCCGAGGACATGGCGGCGCGCATCGCCGCGATCCGCGAGACGCTGGAGGAAGCGGGCGTCGCGGTGGGGCTCGACATCGCGCCGGCTGCGATCCCCGAGCTGGCGCGCGCGGTCTATGCCGGCGAGCCGATGGGCGAACTGATCGCGGCGGCGGGCGGCACGCTGCACCCGCAGGAACTGGTCCCCTTCACCCGCTGGCTCCCGCGCGGGGTGCATCACAAGGTGTTCGACACGCGCTTCTACCTCGCCCGCGCGCCCGCCGATGCCGAGCCGGTGGCCGATGGCAGCGAGAATGTCCGCGTCTTCTGGATGAGCGCGCGGGATGTGCTGGCCGAGGCCGATGCGGAGCGCGCGCACATCATCTTTCCGACCCGCCGCAACCTCGAAAGGCTCGCGCTGTTCGCGTGCTGGGCCGATGCGGTCGCGGATGCCCGGGCGCATGAGCCGCGCACCGTCACCCCCTGGATCGAGCGGCGCGAGGATGGCGACCGGCTCTGCATCCCCGACGATCTCGGTTATCCGGTCACCTGGCAGGCGCTGGGTGAGGCGATGAGAGGTTGAGGGGGCGGGGATGAGAGCGGTGCGCCGGGCGGGACTGGCCGTGCTCGCGGTGCTGCTGCTGGCCGGCGCCTTCCTGCTCTACGCGGTGATCCGCGGACGGCCGCAGGACTTGCCCTGGACTCCGCTCGATCTCGCCGAGCCGGTGGGGCTGTTCACCGGGCGCAAGCTTGCCGGCCTGACGCATGATTTCCCGCGCTGCCAAGCGCTGCTGAACCGCGCGGGAGTCCGTTACGCCGTGGTGCCCGAGCTCAAGGACGGCGAGCATTGCGGTTATGCCGACGGAGTACGCTTCACCGGGGGTGGACCGCGCCGCATTGATTTCCTGCCCGCCGACCTCAAGGTCGCCTGCCCGGTCGCGGCGGCGCTGACGCTGTGGGAATGGAATATTGTGCAGCCCGCCGCGCTGAGGCATTTCGGCAAGCAAGTGAGCGCGATCGAACATTATGGCAGCTATTCGTGCCGCCACATCGTCGGCAAGGGAGGGGAGGGCTGGAGCCAGCATTCGACTGCCGATGCGGTCGATATCTCGGCGTTCCGCCTCTCCGATGCGACGCGAATCACCGTGAAGCGCGACTGGAAGGGCGGCGATCCCGCCAAACAGGCGTTCCTGCGCGAAGTGCGGACAGGGGGCTGTAAGGTGTTCGCCATCGTGCTCTCGCCCGATTACAATGCCGCCCATGCCGACCATCTCCATATGGACCAGTCGCCGCGCGGCGAATTCGGCTGGCGGGGCTGCTGGTGAAGACGCTCGCCGATCCCGGCAATGCGCTGGCCGAGGGGCTGGCGGCGATTCGCACCGAATTTCAGGTGCCCGCGAGCTTTCCGCCCGAAGTGCTGGCGGCGGCGGAGAAGGCGGCGCGGCGTGCCCCGGCCGAGCATGTTGACCGCACCGGGCTACCCTTCGTCACGCTCGATCCGGCCGCCTCGACCGATCTCGACCAGGCCTTCCATATCGAAGCGAGCGGGGCGGACCTGCTCCTCCATTATGCGATCGCCGATGTCGCCTGGTTCGTCGACGATGGCGGCGTGATCGATGCCGAGGCGTGGCGGCGCGGCGAAACCTTGTACCTGCCCGACGGCAAGGCCGGCCTCTATCCGCCGGTGCTGGCCGAGGGCGCGGCGAGCCTGTTGCCGGGCGGGCCGCGCCCGGCGGTGATCTTCACCGTGCGGGTGCGGCCCGATGGCGGCGTCGTGCTCGACGGCGCCGAGCGAGGCATCATCCACAGCCGCGCCAAGCTCGCCTATGACAGCGTGACGGCGGCGGAACTGCCGCCCGGCTTCGCCGACCTCGCCGCGCGGATCGAAGGCGCGGAGGCGAAGCGCGGCGCGGCGCGAGTCGATCCCCCCGAGCAGCAACTCGAGCGGCACGGCGATGGCGGCTACGAACTCGTTTTCCGCCCGCATCTGCAATCCGAAACGCGCAACGCCGCGCTGTCGCTGGCGACCAACCTCGCGGTGGCGGACCTGCTTCAGGCGCACCGCACCGGGCTGTTCCGCGTGATGGCGCGGCCGGAGAAGCCGGCCGTCAAGCGGCTGCGGTTCACCGCGCGGGGGCTCGGGATCGACTGGCCGGGCGGCATGGACCTTGACGCGCTGGAGCGGCGGCTCGACCAGCACGATCCGCGACAGGCGGCGCTGATGCTCGCGATCCGCCGCGCGGGGCCCGGCGCGAGCTATGCGCCGTACCGCGAGGGCGAGACCCCTTGGCACAATGCGATGGCGGCGACCTATGCCCATGCCACCGCCCCGCTGCGCCGGCTGGCCGACCGCTATGTCGTGCAGGCGGCGCTGGCTGTGGCGAATGGCCGCGCGGTGCCCGAGCCGGTGAGCGCCGCGTTCGAGAAATTGCCGCATGTGATGGCGAGAGCCGATGCGCTGGCCGGACGAATCGACCGCGCCGTGATCGACCTGGCCGAGGCCGTGCTGCTCTCCGGTCGCGAAGGCGAGACCTTCGGGGCGGTGGTGACCGAGGTGGTCGACAAATGGGCCAAGGTCCAGCTTTGCGACCTGCCGGTGCGTGCGCGAGTTTCGGCCGGCCGCCTGGAGCCGGGAGAGGCGCTTCGGTTGCGGCTGACGGACGCCGATCCGGCGAAGCGAACGATCATGTTCGAGCAGACTTAATCGTCGGCCAGCACCTTCGCGGCAATTTCCTTCAGGTCGCCGACGACGAGCAGCGAGTCACCGCCTACCAGTCCGACCTTGGTCTGCCCGTTCTCGTCCTGGCGGAGATAAGCGATGTTCGCCGCCACCACGTAATAGTTACCGCCGCGCGAATGGAGTTCGACAAACTTCATGACCGTTTCCCCTGACGCCGGCGCTGTAACACCAATGAAGTCGGCCCGGGTTAACGGCGCGGCGGAGCCCCAACGAAAAAAGCCGGAGCTTTCGCCCCGGCTTTCTCAACCCCGCTCAGGGTATCTCAGTTGGCGAGCGATGCCCCGCCATCGACCTTTTCCACCCATTGCGGGAAGAAGGCCGGCTGGCGGTTCGACCAGCCCGAGGCGGTCGCCGCGGCTTCGCTGATCGACTGGAGCAGCTTGCGGCGCAGGTCCGGATGCAGGTGCGGGAGCGCCGCCGCCGAGCAGAAGGCCGCCGGCAGCCACGGGCGAACCTCGGCGCCGACGAGGCGCTCGTAGAGAAAGCGGTACGACGAGAAAGCGATCAGCCGGCCCTGGCTCAGGTCGAACGCCGAAACCGTGACGAGCGGCGCCATGAATGGCTCGATCGCGTCGAGGCCGCTATCGTCGGGCAGCAGCGCGCGAATTTCGTGGAGGCGATCGTACATGCGGGCCTGGGCGCGGATGCTGGCCGCTTCGACCACGTCGCGCGACCAGACCGACATCGCGTCCTCGCGCTCCAGCCCGATATCGAGCGATCGGCGGATATAGCGCTGCGTCGCCGCGCTGAACCCTGCGAATTCCTTCATTTCGGCCAGCGTCATCGCGCCTTCCGCCGGTTTCATTCTCGCGCCCATCTTCACACTCCCGCCCGCATTCAACTCCTCACCAGTGGATCATGCGCGCAAATGGTTAACGCTGCGCTTAACCCTCTGTCGTCCCCTGTTCAGCATTGGAGTCGATCCACTTTTGCGTTGCAACATCGTTGCGATGAACCGAGTCCCGCTTCCGGAAAACGCTGGCGGGTGATGCTCTTGGGCAACAAAGCTGTCGATTAAGGGCGGCCGCGTACCCGGCGAATCACGCAGCCGATGTTGCAACGCAACCGAAACGATTCCGTTACGCGAGCGATTTCAACTCACCGCCGTTCAGCCTCGACTCGCCGAAAGGTTCCGACTCGGCTTCCCCGCTCACCGCTTCGACTCAACGCTTCGTCCCATCGGGGGCGTCGGTGGGTAGACTGAGTAACCGCAATCTGGTGGACACGGATCGTCGAACAACCGGCGGGGACTTATCTTGAATTTTCGTGTTCTTGCAGCGCGTTTTGCGCTGGTGGTGGCGCTTTGCCTGACGGCAGCCACGCCTGCGAACGCCGCCGCCAGCAAGGCGAGCAAGGTTCTCCAGTGCGTGCCCTTCGCGCGCCAGATGTCGGGCATCGAAATCCGCGGCAACGCATGGACCTGGTGGAGCCAGGCCGAGGGCCGCTATCAGCGCGGCGACGACCCCAAGGTCGGTTCGGTCATGTCGTTCCAGCGCACGTCGCATATGCCGCTGGGCCATGTCGCGATGGTTTCGAAGATCGTCAGCGACCGCGAAGTGCTGCTTACCCACGCCAACTGGTCGTATCGCGGCGGCATCGAGCGCAACGTTCGCGCCGTCGATGTTTCGCCGGCGGGCGACTGGAGCCAGGTCAAGGTCTGGTTCGCGCCGACCGGCGATCTCGGCAGCTCGGTCTATCCGGTCAACGGCTTCATCTACCCGAGCGGCGAAGGTTTCGTGCCCACGCTCGACCGTGAGCCTTCGCTCGAACTCGACCTCAGCGACCTGGTGCTTGAGACCGATCTCGGCGAGTAGGGCTGTCGGCTCGTCGCGGACCTTCGCTACCTTCCTTTTCCGTCACCCTGAACTTGTTTCAGGGTCCAACCCTCCACGGGCGACGGGTTAGCTTGTTGCGCGATGGATGCTGAAACAAGTTCAGCATGACGCAAGTTGGGGGCGAGTTACCCCTTGGGCTTGAACGTCATCGCCACGCCATTCATGCAATAACGCTTGCCGGTGGGCCGTGGCCCGTCGTCGAACACATGGCCCAGATGCCCGCCGCAGCGGCGGCACAACACCTCCACTCGCGACATCCCCAGCGTCGAATCATTCTTGTTGATCACGGCATTGGCCAGTGGCGCATAGAAACTCGGCCAGCCGGTCCCGCTCTCGAACTTGGTCGCCGACGAATAGAGCGGCAGCGCGCAGCCCGCGCAGCTGAACGTCCCCGCGCGATGCTCCTTGTTGAGCGGGCTGCTGCCCGGATACTCGGTCGCGCCGTGGCGGAGCGTCTGGTACGCGGCCGGGCTCAGCCGCTTGCGCCATTCGGCGTCGCTCAGCGTGAACTCGAATTTCTGCGCGGCCTCGGCGGGCCCGGCGCTGCACGCGGCAAGCACGGTCATGCCGGTGGCGGTGAGAAGCGTACGGCGGTCGACGTTCATGGCGAATTCTCCTGCGAAGCCAATGTGGTAGCTCCGCGCCGTTCCGCCAAGTGGACCCCGCTCAATAGCGGCTGAGTTCGACCGGCATCGCCTTATAGCCATGGACGAAGCACGCCGCGATTCGCTGAGGTTCGCCGGTCACGTTCACGCGCAGGCGGCGCTTGGCCATTTCCTCCATCAATATGCCGATCTGCAATTCGGCGAGCCGGGCGCCGACGCAGCGATGGATGCCGTGCCCGAATGCCAGATGACGGCGGGCATTCTCGCGCTCGACCTTGATCTTGTCGGCTTCGGGAAAGACGCTCTCGTCGCGATTGGCGGAGACGTACCAGAGCGCCAGCTTGTCGCCTTCGCGGATTTTGTGGCCTTCGACTTCGGTGTCCTGCGTCGCCGTCCGCCGCATATGCGCGAGCGGAGTCTGCCAGCGGATGATCTCCTGCGTGGCATTGCCGATCAGCCCGGGATCGGCCTCCAGCTTGGCGCGTTCGTCGGGAAACTGATTGAGCCCCCAGGCATAGGCGCTCATCGAATTGCGGGTGGTGTCGTTGCCGCCGACGATCAGCAGGATGAGGTTCCCGAGGAACTCCATATCGTCCATCTCGGCCATCGCCTCCGAATGGAGCATCATCGAGATGAGGTCCGGGGTCGGCTCCTTGCCTACCTTGCCGCGCCACAGATTGCTGAAATAGGCGGCGCACTGGAACAGGATCTGGCGGCGCTCCTCCTTGCGGACGGGATCGCGCGCGATCTCGATATCGCCGGCCCAGTCGGACCAGGTGGTGAGCAAGCGGCGGTCCTCCCACGGGAAGTCGAACAGGATCGCGAGCATCTGGGTGGTCAGCTCGATCGAGACGGTATCGACCCAGTCGAATTCCTCGCCCACCGGCAGCGCATCGAGGATCTCGGTGGTGCGGAAGCGGATATTCTCGGTCATCCGCACCATCTCGCTCGGCGTGAAGGCGGGGGCGAT
>Ga0164241_10000287_pt1 | contig 107292 bp, 94 predicted proteins | sample OricomyardsoilBY_FD_108780 | JGI IMG/M metagenome (GOLD analysis project Ga0164241, IMG submission 108780) | Backyard soil microbial communities from Emeryville, California, USA - Original compost - Back yard soil (BY) | ecosystem: Environmental > Terrestrial > Soil > Unclassified | place... | reverse complement strand
TATGGCCCCGTGCCAGAAGGGCGCAGGTGGTGTGATAGCCGATAAATCCGGCGGCCCCGGTCAGAAGGATGTTCATGCGCTGCGCCCTTATGCTTGCTGGCCGCCTTATTTATGGACGGCTGAGGGGGCAATATGCCATGAAACCTCCAGCTTCAACCCGGCGTTATCCAGATCATGACATCACAACGCGTTCGTAAGGCTGTCTTCCCTGTCGCAGGCATGGGGACCCGTTTTCTCCCCGCCACCAAAGCCGTTCCCAAGGAAATGCTGCCCGTGGTGGACAAGCCGGTGGTGCAATATGCCGTGGAAGAAGCGCGCGAGGCCGGGATCGAGCAGTTCATCTTTGTGACAGGTCGCGGCAAGAACGTGATCGAGGACCATTTCGACCACGCCTATGAGCTGGAATCCCTGCTGATGGACCGGGAGAAGACCGCCGAACTGAACAGCCTTTTGGAGGTTCTGCCCAATACCGGCTCGGTCAGCTTTACCCGGCAGCAGAAGCCGCTGGGGCTGGGCCATGCGGTGTGGTGTGCCCGCCATCTGGTGGGCGATGAGCCCTTTGCCGTGCTGCTGCCGGACGACCTTCTGGTCGGCTCCAAAGGCGCGCTGGCGCAGATGATGGATGCGTATTACGCCGTGGGCGGCGGGGTTGTGGTGGCCGCCGAGGAAAAGCCGCGTGCCGAGGTCAGCCGCTATGGCGTGATTGATCCGGGCAAGGTGCATGGCAATGTCACCGAAGTGCGCGGCATGGTGGAAAAACCGCCCGTCGAGAAAGCGCCGTCCAATCTGTGCATCATCGGGCGCTATATTTTGCAGCCGGAGATTTTCGAGGATCTGGACCGCAAGGAAACCGGCGCGGGCGGCGAAATCCAGCTCACCGATTCCATGGCGAAGATGATCGGCCGGATGCCATTCCACGCCGTCACCACCGATTGCCAGCGTTACGATTGCGGCGACAAGGTGGGCTTTTTGCAGGCCAATATCGCGGTCGGCCTTTCCCGCCCGGACATTGCGCCCGCCTTGCGCGACCTGCTGAAGAAGTTTGAACTTTAGAGCGTTATTTAAAGACTCCAACGCCTCAAACTCTTAACGATTTTCCGCTTAAGAGTGGCCTTTCTTTCGAGGGAACATCCATGCGCGTCGCAATGATCGGAACGGGATATGTCGGGCTGGTATCGGGCGCCTGTCTTTCGGAATTCGGCCATGACGTGATTTGCGTCGATAAGGACCAAGCCAAGATCACCGCCCTTGAAGCGGGGCAAATCCCCATCTTCGAGCCGGGGCTCGATGAGGTGGTGGCTGCCAATGTCAAAGCGGGGCGTCTGTCCTTCACCAGCGATCTGAAAAAGGCCGTGCCGGGGGCCGATGCGGTGTTCATTGCGGTAGGCACGCCGTCACGGCGCGGCGATGGCCATGCCGACCTCACTTATGTCTTCGAGGCGGCGGGCGAAATTGCCCAGTCGCTCGATGGCTATACGGTGGTGGTGACCAAATCGACCGTGCCGGTGGGCACCGGTGGCAAAGTGCGGGACATCATCGCCAAGGCGCGGCCGGATGTGGATTTTGATGTCGCCTCCAACCCGGAATTTTTGCGCGAAGGCTCGGCGATTGAAGATTTCCGTCGCCCGGACCGTGTGGTGGTGGGCTGTGAGGGTGAGCGCGCGAAAAAAGTGATGCGCGAGATTTATCGCCCGCTTTATCTCCACGAAACGCCGATTTTGTTCACCAGCCGCGAAAGTTCCGAACTCATCAAATATGCGGCCAATGCGTTTTTGGCGACCAAGATCACCTTCATCAACGAAATGGCCGATCTATGCGAAAAACTCGGCGCCGATGTGCAGGATGTGGCGCGCGGCATTGGGCTTGATGGGCGTATCGGCAACAAATTTTTGCACGCTGGGCCCGGCTTCGGCGGCTCCTGCTTTCCGAAAGATACGCTGGCGCTTTTGAAAACCTCGCAGGATGCGGGCGCCCTCACCCACATCGTCGATGCGGTGGTGAAGGTGAATGATGCGCGCAAAATTGCGATGGCCGAAAAAATCGAACGCGCTTTTGGCGGCGTGAAGGGCAAGACCATTGCGGTGCTGGGCCTCACCTTCAAACCCAATACCGACGACATGCGCGATGCGCCGAGCCTTGTAATCGTGCCGCATTTACAAAAAGCAGGCGCCACCATTCGCGGCTATGACCCCGAAGGCACCAAGGAAGCGCGCAAGCATCTGGACCTCACCTATTGCAGCGAAGCCTATGAGGCGCTCTCCGGCGCCGATGGCGTGGTCATCCTCACCGAATGGAACGAGTTCCGCGCGCTGGATTTTGCCCGCGTGAAGGGGCTGCTGAAGTCTCCCCTGATGGTGGATTTGCGCAATATCTACCGCCCGGACCAGATGGCTGAAGAAGGTTTCATCTATGTCAGCGTGGGGCGGGCAACGCGCAAACCCGCGTAATACACAGGAACTTTGCGAAAGTGTTTTTCGCCGCAAGGCCTTAGCGCCCGTTTCGGCCCTCCGCTATCTTGCCATTGGCAGCCCTGCTTGCGATAGAAACCTGTCCAGCAGGTGAGTTCCCGTTTGGTGGCCACGAAGCATCGCCGCAAGGCTTTCGCGCGTCTGGCAGCGCCCGGCATTGCCCTGGCGCTGGGCCAGGCGGTGGGCTTTGGCGCGCCTGCTGTGGCGGCTGGGATTCTGGACGAGCGGCCATGGACCCACCGCAATCTCTATGGCGAGGTCGGCCTGGTGGATATGCCCTCGGCGCGCATGGCCGATGACGGCGAACTTGCCCTTTCCATCAACGCACTCAAAAACACCCAGCGTTACACTTTGAGTCTTCAGGCCCTGCCCTGGCTCGACGTGTCGTTCCGCTACAGCCATCTCTCAAACTACAACAACACCGATTATTACGACCGCAGCTTTGCGGTGAAGCTGCGCCTGTTGCAGGAAAGTGCTGTCCTGCCCGAACTTTCCATCGGCCTGCGCGATCTGGAGGGCACCGGCGTTTACGGCTCGGAATATCTTGTCGCCAGCAAAAGACTGTTCCGCGATGTCGATGTGACGTTTGGCGTTGGCTGGGGCAGACTTGGCTCATCGGGCGCAGCGGCCAACCCCATCGGCGAAATTTTTTCTGCTGCCAAACGGCGCAAGGCTCCGGGCAAAACAGACCAGATTGATTTCAGCCAATTGTTTCGCGGGCGAAACATCGGCCTGTTTGGCGGTGCCTCCTGGCACACGCCGATTCCCGATCTTGATCTGATGGTCGAATATTCTTCCGACCGCTATGTGGAGGAACGCCGTTTCGGCATGCTCAAACAAAGCATGCCGGTGAATTTTGGCCTCTCTTACCGGGTAATACCCCACGTCACGCTGGGCGCGAGTTTTCTCTACGGCAACACCTTTGGCCTGTCGCTCACCCTTGATGGCGATCCGACGCGGGCGCTGGAAAGCACGCGCCTTGGGCAAGAGCCGCCCTTGGTCCACATTCGCAGCGTGGACGAACAGCAGGCCGCCATTGCCAGCCTGACGCGCTATAACGCGCCGCCAGGCAGGCAGGCGATTGACCGGCCATGGCTGCCCACACGCTATGCCGGGCGCGACGATCTTTATGCGCTGAACGAGGCAATGTCGGCACTCGGCACCAGCGTTCTGGATTACGAAGTGGATGGCTACAATCTACTTGTGAACACACGCGGCAAGGTTTCGCAATCGGCCTGCGCCTCTGTTGCGCGCCTGCCGGGCCTTGGCGCCATGAACCTCAAATCTGTCGCGGTTTCAAATTTGCGCAAAGGCGGACAGGTGGCGACCTGCCAGATTGAGCCCCAAGGGATACGCTATGCCGCCAATGCGCGCCCGCGCAGCGATGTCTATCTGGGCGATGCGCCGCCGCCGCTGCCACGCAGCTCCGCGCCGGAAGATATGGAGCGGGGCATCATCAAAGCGGCGGCCAAGCAGCACCTGTTGATTGATCGCGTGGCCGCGCTGCGCGGCGAGATCTGGGTTTATTTCACCAATCACCATTACTTCCTGGAATCCGAAGCGGTGGGGCGGCTCACCCGTGTTGTGATGGCTGAGGCAGGGCCCCAGATCGAAGTCTTGCACCTTGTCTCGGTGGAACATGGCGTGCCGCTGCGCGAAACGAAAATTCTGCGCAGCTCGCTCGAACGCACGCTGAAAGCCAATGGCAACGCTGCCGAACTGGATAACGCGGTCAGCATTTTGCCCGCGCCGCTGGACAACCCGGCGCTCGATGTGCTGCGCCCACGCAACTATCCGCGCTGGAACTGGTCCATCTCGCCGGAAACGCGGCAAAGCCTGTTTGATTCTGATCGCTCTGTGGAGGGGCAGATATTGATCGGCTTTGCGGGCAGCGTCGATCTTTATCCCGGCTTCACCGTGGCCGGTAAGATGGACGTCAACATCTACAACAATTTCACCTATACCCATGCAAGCGACAGCGTGTTGCCGCATGTGCGTTCCGATGCGCAGCGTTATTACAAGAGCGGCGTCAATGGCATCGCCAATCTCACTGCCGCCTATCGCACAAGGCTGGCGCCAGATCTGTTTGCCAAAGTCGAAGGCGGATATCTGGAAGACATGTTCGGCGGTGTCGGCGCGCAAATCGTCTGGCGGCCGGAAAATTCCCGCATTGTCATTGGCGCCGATATCTATCAGGTGTGGCAACGCAATTTCGACCGGATGATCGCGTTCCTGCCCTATAATGTCGTGACCGGCCATCTCAGTCTCTATTACGAATCTCCTTGGTACGGGTTGAACTTCAATGTCCATGCCGGGCGCTATTTGGCGGGCGATTATGGCGCGACCTTTGAAGTGGTGCGCCGCTTCGAGAGTGGTGTGGAGGTGGGCGCCTTTGCCACCTTCACCAGCACGCCGTTCAATAAATTCGGTGAAGGCAGTTTTGACAAGGGCGTGATCGCCCGCATTCCGCTGGAATGGGGCCTGCCTATTCACACCCAATCGGCTTACACTATGGTGCTGCGCCCGCTGCAACGCGATGGCGGACAGCGGCTCGACAATGATGATTCCCTCTACCTGGAAACCCGCAGAACTTCCTATGGCGCGCTGGCCCGACACATCAACGATGTTCCTAATCCGTAAGACGCGCTGGGCGGTGCTGGCTTGCGCCGGGCTCATTTGCCTTGCGGGATGCAGTTCCGAGCGTTCGGATATGAGCCTGCTTTATGGCGCGGCCGAAGGCCTGGTGACGGGGACAGACACAGCGTCGGTCACGCAAGGGGAGGTGGACGCGACGCCCGCGCCATCGCTTGGCGTGCGCCTCGGGGACGGGCCGGAGCGGCTTGCCGTGCTGGTGAGTGATGCACCGCATTTGCGCCTCTGGGCCGCCGGTAAAGCCTTTGCGCTCCAGACCGATGGTGGCCGCATTTTGCGCAGCAGCGGGTTCAGCGCCAATCTTTCGGGCGTGAGCGGCGAAAATGGCGCGGCCGCCTCGCTGCGCGATGAGCGGGCCAATGCTGCACAGACAAAAGCTGCGCGGCAGCGCACGCTGTTTTACGATTTTGCCGATCTGGACGCCTATTCGGTGCGGACTGTGTGCGCGCTGAGCGAAGACGGGCGCCAGACCATTCACATTCTCGGCAAGCCCATTACCACGCGGCACATCACCGAACGCTGCCGGGCCGATTTGCTCGGCTGGTCTTTCACCAACAGCTATTGGGTGGGCGAAACCGGCTTTGTCTGGAAGTCAGTGCAAAACATACACCCGCGCCTCGCCCCCCTCACGCTGGAGGTGCTGCGCCCGCCGACCACAAACCCGCCGGTTATGAAATAGACCGTTGCGAAACAGAGGCGAGCACGCTCAGGGGATCAGCCCGCGCGCGCGCAAATAGGCCACCGTTTCGCCCGCCAAAGTCTCTGCATCCGTGCCCACGGTTTTCAGCGTGAGGTCGGGGCCTTCGGGTGCTTCATAGGGGCTGTCGATCCCGGTGAAATTCTTGATCTCACCGGCCTTGGCTTTTTCATACAGGCCTTTGGGATCACGCCCCATGCAGACCTCGATGGGTGTGTCAACAAACACTTCGACAAATTCACTATCCCCCACCAGCCCGCGCGCCATGCGCCGCTCGGAGCGGAAGGGCGAGATGAACGACACCAGCACAATCAACCCCGCATCGACAAACAGCTTGGCCGTTTCGGCGACGCGGCGGATATTTTCCACCCGGTCCGCATCGGTGAAACCGAGATCGCGGTTAAGGCCATGGCGCACATTATCGCCATCCAGCAGATAGGTGTGGCGGCCTTCGGCAAACAACGTGCGTTCGACGATATTGGCGATGGTGGATTTTCCGGAGCCTGAAAGACCGGTGAACCACAGCACAACCGGCTTCTGCCCCTTTTGCTCGCCGCGCACCATTTTGTCGATGTCGAGCGCCTGCCAGTGAACATTGGTGGCACGGCGCAGGCCAAAATCAATCATGCCGGCCGCAACGGTCGCGTTGGTGAAACGGTCGATCAGGATGAAACCGCCGGTATCGCGATTGGTGGCATAGGAATCGAACGCGAGCGGGCGCGAGGCGGAGAGATTGGCGTAGCCCACTTCGTTCAATTGCAGCGTCTTGGCGGCAAGGGAATCGAGTGTGTTCACATCCACCTTGTGCTTGAGCGCGGTGATGGTGATGGGCGCCATGCGTGTGCCCATTTTCAGCAGATATTGGCGGCCCGGCAGCAATTCTTCTTCGGACATCCAGAGAATATGGGCGGCAAACTGTTCCGACACTTCGGGCCGCGCGGATGGCGCGGCCAAAAGATCGCCGCGCGAAATATCTATCTCATCGGCCAGAGTGAGGGTGACCGCCTCGCCCGCCGCCGCCTCTTCGCGGTCTCCATTCATCGTGACGATGCGTTTGACATGCGAGGTGCGGCCCGAATTGGCCACCACAATCTCATCACCCGGTTTCACACGGCCTGAAACGATGGTGCCGGAAAAGCCGCGAAAATCGAGATTGGGCCGGTTGACCCATTGCACGGCCAAGCGGAACGGCTGTTCGGCAAGTGCGGTTTCAACATCCACACTTTCCAAATGCTGGATCAGCGTGGGGCCCTGATACCACGGCGTATAGGCGCTTTTGTCGGTAACATTGTCGCCAAAACGCGCCGACATGGGGATGGCGACCTGGCTCGCAAAACCCAGCGGCTGGGCGAACTGGGTGAATTCGGCAACGATCTCGTCAAACACGCTTTGCGCGTAGTCCACCAGATCAATCTTGTTCACCGCCAGCACGACATGGCGAATGCCCAAAAGCGAGGCAATATAGGCATGGCGGCGTGTTTGCGTGAGCACACCTTTGCGCGCGTCAATCAGAATGATCGCAAGCTCTGAGTTGGAGGCGCCCGTCGCCATATTGCGGGTATATTGTTCATGGCCTGGCGTGTCGGCGACGATGAACTTGCGCGCAGAGGTCGCGAAAAAGCGATAGGCAACATCAATGGTGATGCCCTGCTCGCGCTCGGCTTCGAGCCCATCCACCAGCAGCGCGAAATCAATATTGTCTTCGCCCGTGGTGCCGTGTTTTTTGGAATCCTTCTGTAACGCGGCCATCTGGTCGTCGAACAGCAGCTTGGAATCATAGAGCAGTCGCCCGATCAGGGTGGACTTGCCGTCATCGACACTGCCGCAGGTGAGAAAGCGCAACAGCGACTTCTTTTCCTGGTCGGCGAGATAGGCTTTCAGGTCTGCGATGGGCTGGTTCATCAGAAATACCCCTCGCGCTTTTTCTTTTCCATCGACGCGCTTTCATCGCTGTCGATCAACCGGCCCTGGCGCTCGGAGGTGCGGGCGGTGAACATTTCGGCGACAATCTCTTCCAGCGTCGCCGCCGGCGACTCAATCGCCCCCGTCAGCGGATAGCAACCCAAAGTGCGGAAACGCACGAGACGGGATTGCACCTCTTCGCCATCGCGCAATTTCATGCGCTCATCATCGACCATAATCAGCGCACCATCGCGCTCTACCACCGGGCGTTTGGCGGCAAAATACAGCGGCACGATGGGGATGTTCTCCATCATGATATATTGCCAGATATCGAGTTCGGTCCAGTTCGAGAGCGGGAACACGCGAATGGATTCACCCTTGTTGATCCGCGTGTTGTAGACGCGCCAAAGCTCTGGGCGCTGGTTCTTCGGATCCCAGGCATGATTGGTGTTGCGGAAGGAGAAAATCCGCTCTTTCGCACGAGACTTTTCCTCATCGCGCCGCGCCCCGCCAAAGGCCGCGTCAAAACCATATTTATCGAGCGCCTGCTTGAGCCCCTCGGTCTTCATCACCTGCGTGTGCAGGGAAGACCCGGAATCAAACGGATTGATCCCGCGGCGCACCCCATCCTCATTAATATGGGCGAGCAACTTGAGCCCCAGCCGCTCCACCGTCTGATCCCGAAACCGGATCATCTCCCGGAACTTCCAGGTCGTATCGACATGCAACAGCGGGAAGGGAGGCTTCGACGGATAAAACGCCTTCATCGCCAAATGCAGCATCACCGAGGAGTCTTTGCCGATGGAATACAGCATCACCGGGTTAGAAAACTCCGCCGCCACCTCCCGCATAATGTGGATGGATTCCGCCTCTAGGCGCTGAAGGTGGGTTAGGCGGGTGGAGGATAGAGGTGGATGCACAGCAATAGTCCTAGCAGGTCATGTAATACACATACACCATGTAATAACTTCTATTGAACAGCTTCTCGCAGTGAATAATCTAACCCCACAAGCTTCGCAAGCGCGTGTCAGCTCCTAAAATACAATTAAACGTTGGCAAATTTTCCTAGCGCCGCAGTCTGAGAGGCGAAGAAGGCTCAGTCACGGAATCATTAAGCCGAAACAGAAAACATTTGGTCAGTCTTAACACTACCAATCACCTGATCGAGCCAACCATCGCAGAATAAGCGTGATTTCAGCAGATACATGCTCCGCACATCGTCCGCAGTACCGATCGCAATGACCCGCACCGCCTTGGCCCCCAGCATTGTGGGAGACACAATCAACCTTCGAGCAGCAATAGGAACTGCTGGTCCAAACGGATAAACATCGCAATCAGCATCGCGAGTGAGGCTTCCGTCCAAAACTTGAAACACTAGTAAATCGTCAGCTTCGTTTTGCCGGAACGAAACAGTATTTGCATCAAAGTCACCAACAAGATTCCAGCTCGGCTCAATTAGAAAATTACTGTCGCAAGCCGCTTGCGTATCCTCCCAATAATCTACGATGAGAATGCCGCCCGTTGTCGTTTCCTGCGCAACAATTCGTACGATCTGTTTCTCTGAGAAATAAGGTGTATAGCCCCCCATGAATCCTTGGCTGTTAGAATTACCAATTTCCCGAAGCAGTTTCACTCTGCTAACCGAATAGCGCCCTACATCAAAGGCTTCAGCAAACTGCATGGCCTCGCCTTGCAAGCTATGGGGGCCATTATGCGTAGTACCAGATCTCGTCCAATCGCGAGCGCGACCCGCTTCGTATGAAGCCACCCCAGGATCAATAACAAACCGCCTTCCGCACCAAGATATTTCGCAAGTGAGGTATCCCGAATGCCCGTGCCCCGGATATTCCCCCCGCATCTGCGGACCGGCATCCATCAACACACAATTGTCGAATGCAGATAATTTGGCGATGCCCATTGCAGGAAGGACAAACGCAGACGGCAAATCGCGTTGGCCTCCCTTTGAGAGAAAAACCTGCGCTGGAGGCGCGTCTCCCAGCGACGTATCATTAAATATAGCGACATCTCCATCGGGGTGCGTCAATCCCTCCAGCGCCGCCGTCATCTGCTTTACAAAATCAGTCAGGCGCTCGCGCGCTTCACTGCTCAATCCTCGAGCCAATCGAGCCAGACGAACCATTGAAAGTACATGGACGTGATAGCCTGGTGTCCGCTCCGCATGCCCACCGTCAGACAATATCTGCTCGGCAAGTATGCTAATGAGCTGGCATTCAAATTCAGGAGGAACGCTCTTAGCAACTGCTGAGTTCCAGCACAGGAGCGCGACCATGTTGAATGCTAGATGATTATAGCCAAGATGATCCTCGCGAAAGCGCTCCAAGAATCCTGCACAAATCTCTGCATGAGCGATAATTCTATTCTCGGCGGACGCCTCAATCGCGTTTGATGCTCTGCCATAGTGCAGAACTGCGATCAGATTGATCAATCGGCAAGAAACAGAGATTGGCTTCCAGCATAGAGCTCTGCTCCAATTTGACGCGCGTCCAGCATATTCAATAGCAGACAACGCCCGTGCCACATAGTCAAAGTACTCCTCTGCAGCATGCTCCGCTGGCGGTACAGAGAATCCCAGATATGCGAGCTCAAAATCCTGTGTCAGCTCCTGCGGGTTGCTTCCTAATAACGACCAATCAAAGGCATCTAGCGGCCCAACATGCCGCAATCTTCCGCGCAAAAGCACTTCTCCGTTCTGGACGGATGCTCCATCAGGCGGAAACACAGGTCTTCTCCAGCCCATGATTTCGATAGCAAGTGGAGCAATACCCGAAACCTCCAGGTCACCCGAGGCCCAAGTGCGGTGCCTAGAAACGCGCCTTACGTCAAAGCGGTTTAACGCACAGAGCTTTACCCAGTAGCTCAGTCTCGCAATCAAGCGAGACTGAGGGACACGCAAGATCCGTCTCACTCTAATTGAGAAAAGCGTATAGCAACTTTGAGCCATATCGTCGATAAATCCGCGCCTGGTACAAAGGAATATTACCATCAAGTCATCGCGGGTAATTATGTATTTTATAACGCACGAGCTCGAATAAACGGCTCACAATTGGCTACGGCAGTCTAACTGAGAATACCACGCAGTTTTCCACTTTAGCCCACAGCGTTCCGTACAAGATACGTCGTGATCGTTTCATCAGACGACAATAGCCACTTGGATGGAGACGACTGGCAAAGAATTTCGACATTTCCCAGCGAGAATGGCGGCTTGTCCAGATAGACGCCCGAGCCCAAATATACTCGGACATCACTGCCAGCAAGTTTATCCAGGTTCGCTTCAATAAAGTGAGCAGACCCTGGATGGTGTTCAGCGATAATTGCATAACGATAGCGGCGGATCACTCGAAGTATAGACTGGATCTGCTCGTTTGAGAGATGTTGCAAAACCTGCCGCACGAGGCATAGTTCCCCGTCAGGTAACTCGTCTTCCACAATATTTGCGCACATAAACCGAACGCCTTCCTGGCCGAATGCCGCTTGATTGCGAACAATCAACTCGCCGACGACATCAACCCCCACGTAGTCCAGGTCCGCCCGAGCAATCTGCCCTCCTACTCGGAAATCACCACATCCTAAATCCACGACCGACTGTATGTGATTCTCCAAAATGAATGCATTAACGGTGTGGACGAAGTCACTGCTCGCAGCCATGTCAGACCCGGAGCCAGAAAAAAAATCACCCGGTGCCCCACCCCACAAATTCGATTTGTAAATGTCAGTGAAGACCGCGCGCAAATCACGCGCTCCTTGGCCACCGCGCCGATTTTTCAATCGCGCCCAAAACCGTAACGCACGATAAGGCAAAAACCGACGTAATTGCATTTTCAAATTCGACATCATTCGTAGTCCCAATACATTGGCCGTCACTCACCCTTCGCGAAACCGCGAACCGCGATCAACGATCTACCGCGTTCCACAGCGATCAGTTCAAGCCAGCGGTAGGAAAAATGCGCGACGATAACGCATAAACCAAACGTAATGACGATAAAAACTGCTGGATAGAACAAGCCAAAGACCGCTACGGGCATCACCAATGTCACAATACGCACAATAAACATATGCGAAAGATAAAGGCTGTAAGAGCTGTCCCCGATTGGAACAAGCTTGCTCACAAAGCGATTACCTTCAACGGCCTCGCGTAGCGGGGTGCATAGCGCAATTGCGCCAACCAACAGGGCAGCCGGAATGCCCCATACATATCCACGCAGATCAGCGGCTTCAACGCCGTAGGAATAATGTGAATACGCCACCTGCCAGATTATCAACGCAATAGTGATAGCTAAAATGCTAACCAACGGGCTTATCTCAATTTTACGCAAAAACATCTGCGCAATCACGGCACCATATGCGAATTCCAGTACATTGGTACGTGTCCAATACCATAGCATCATCGCATCGCGATCAAACACGACACCAATCAAAACTGTGATTACGAAATAGACCAACAGCACTGGCAAAAGGTGCCGGCGTGGAAGCAACAAGAAAAGCGCAAATACGACATAGAAATACATCTCATAATTCAGCGTCCACCCGAGGCCAAAAACCGGCTCCATCGATCCGTCTTCCGGTCGCGCGAACGGCACAAAGAGGTAGGAGGAGATGACGTGAGTTAAATCCGCGGCCGAGTGGTTAAGCGTGGAAGGATGCAGTAAGGCCACGGCCAAGAAAAGACTGGTATAAAACCAATAGACTGGCACAATTCGCAAAAGACGCCGCTTCAGAAAATCAGCGGCATCCCCGCTACCACCAGGCGCGTTACGCGTCGTATAGACCATAATAAAGCCGCTAATGACAAAAAACAGATCTACTCCAAACGTCCCTGAGCGCAGTTGATGCAACACCGCATTGCCAGCGAAATCAGTCTGGGCGGACACCTCCTTCGCCATATGCGCAACCACGACCAACCCGGCGGCTAAGGCACGAAACACCTGGAGGTAGGAGAGTTTTGTCGTTAAGGGCATGGGAATAACTCTAATCGTAATTTTGGGGAAAATTTTCCTCGTGCGCAGCTTAAATCGGTAAGACATCTGGACAGTTCGGTCAGGTGCCTAGACAGCAAAACCTACTTATTATAGGAACTTTGGCACGGTATCGAGGCCTAGCCCAGCGAGATTGTTCCCATGCAGGACGCTTCAAGCGCCTCCCCCAACGATTCGACGATCTCATATGGTGGCGTATTTCGGTACTTCATGCGAGGGCGCAAGGAATTTGTCATCTGCTTAGTTCTTTTTCTATTGGTTGCCACAGTTGCAGCAATTCTTTCGGAAAAGGAATATCTCGTCGAAGGCACGATCAAGCAAACAGATTTGACGGACGTCTTGAGGCCCTCCCAGGGCATGAGCGGCGCACTCGGTTTGCTATCTGCAGCTAGCAACACAAACGATAGAATCAATAGTTATATTTCAGTTATCACGTCACCAGAGGTTGCTGAGAAACTACTGAGTAACAGTAGTTACATTGATATTCTGTTTGGCGGCAAATGGGTCCGGCAAGGCAATTCAACGGAATGGAAACACAGGAAAGGTATTGGCTGGACACTGAAGCAGAACTTTTGCTCTGCGTTCCAGATCGAGTGCCCGGATCACCTTACGGCTCTTCAAGTCAGTCAAGAACTTGGGCAGCACATTGCCCTTGAGCCATCATCCACGATAACGCAGGGCGTCCTTACTAGCATCGGTAACACTGATACGTTCGATATTTCGCTGCGCGGGAAAAATCCCCGTGCACTGCTAAAAATGCTCGAATTCCTTCACGATACAGCCAACACAAGAATCCAACACAGTCAGATTGCGCTCGCAACGCAAGTCTCAGAAAACCTTGACCAAAGAGTGGGGCTCATCCAAAACGAAGAAGTTCGCAGCCAGGTAATCTCGCTTCTGTCGACCCAAGAACAAAAACTCGCAGTGCTCCATGCAGGTGGAATTAGCTATGCAGCTGCATGGCTTGTTAGCCCGACAGTCTCTGCCTGGCCTGTGCGCCCGAACATTCCTCTATTTTACATTCTCGCTTTCGTAGGCGCCCTTGCAACCGCACTGATCATTGTCGTATTGCGCGAGCACCTCTCGAAACCCCGCGCGCTGCCTACGCAATAACCCCTCTCCCCAGAAAGAGGTCTGATTTCGCTAGCCATGGAACACAACGCCAGCAAGCTAGAGTATTCAGCAGGCATCGTCCTTACATTGCCGATTTTTGCGTTCTTTTTTGTTTATGTATTTGGCATATTTGTAGGACTTACTCAGGGAAAGACACTATTCCTTGGTAGCCTGGGCGCATTTCTTTTGGCGCTTGCAGCGCTAGGCGCGTTTCGAATTGTGCCTCAGATTTTCTTATCGCCAGCGCAAACTGCATTTGCTATAAAACAGAGCACGCTCTTCGGCGTCGCGATCTCGATGCTGCCGTACGCCGCGATTTGTTTTATTTCAGAAGACTCCAGCAAGCAACTTATTTATCTGGCAATAATTTACGCCTCAATGGCGCTAGCACTCCATTTTCGAATTGACGAACCCCTACTCTCGAAGCTGGCGATAATACTATTTATTGCCGTAAGCATTCACCTATTGCTGTTTCCTGTATTAGGATTTCCAAAATTTTACAAATCGCTTTTTGCTCAGAAGAACGTCTTCGCGCTCAATATTCTGATTATTTTCTTTAGCTCATATTTTGTTTTTCAGACGTCTTGCATTCGCAACAACAAAGTATTGGCTGCATGCACCATGGTGACTTGCATCACCTTGGTACTGTTGAGTCACTCTAGAGGAGTATTTCTAGATATCGCATTTTTTCTATTCCTTAGCCTCTTTTGGAGGTTCTTTTCGAAAAGCCGCTTCAGGTATTGGGCTATATTCTGCAGCTTCATTCTGATGATCGTCGCCCTGATACCGACTTACGTCTTTTTTTCGTATAGCGCGGCAGGTTACCAGATGAACGCTTTTGTGCACGAGTACACAGGCGTTCAACTCTTCAGTGGACGTAACATTATTTGGCCGGCCTATCTCTACTTCATTACGCTGAAGCCGTTCCTAGGCTACGGTTTTGGAGACAGAGTCGCAAACATGATGATGACTGTTGGCCTTCCACCAGACGTCATTGGACTGTCGGCACACAATCTATATTTGATGGTGGCAACGCAGACGGGACTGCTTGGCCTTACCGCACTTATTTTCTTTTTTGGAATGCTATGGGCGTTACTCTATAGAAACCGCCTGACAAAAGTTGGCTCGATTGCATGCGTTGTTTTTCTGACAGGTCTTTTCAATGAAATGTTAGAGGTCACCCTTATACAGACCAATTTTGATGTGGTCGTATTCTTTTGGTTTCTCGTTGCTTTAGGGCTACGTATGGATAGGAATGCAAATGCAAAGTTAAGATGAGGGGCTATGAAACCTGACATCGACCAAGCTAAATCGGGTGTAATTTACGCTTCGCTAGCCTCAATCGTATTTCTGGTGGCAGCTGCCACGGCAGATGGCGCTGAGAAGCCGGGTTGTACGATACCGACATTCGAGGATAATTTTCTCGATAATTCTCTTGATAAAATGAAATGGAGTATACTGAACGCGCGAAAGCCGGAGGCAGAACATCCGAAATCCGGACTGCAAAATTATAGCGCGAACGGGGTGAAAACGGGTCCGGGCGGCTTGCAAATCGTGATTTCTGAAAAGCAACCTGGCTCCCAATATTGGTCAGGCAGGATCGGAACAAAGCAGGCATTTTTGTATGGGCACTTTGAATTTGAAGCAAAATTGCCAGTCGGTCGCGGACTGTGGCCGGGATTGTGGATGCGGACACCTACGAATCTACCTCTCAACGGCGAAATCGATTTGGTGGAAGCGTTTGGCAGCGATCCCAATGCCTTCCAAAGCACATTGCATCCTTGGGTAGATGGTAGAGAAAATCGCCAATATTGTGCTTTAATTTCAGTTCGAGGATTATCCACCGTGAAACGACCCGCTTGCGCCACGGTGTCAGACAAGATCAAGTTGAGTTCCAATCTTTCGAAAGATTTCCATACCTATGCGGTCGACTGGAAGCCGGACCAAATCACTTGGTCACTCGACGGCATTCCCTACTTTAGCGTTCGCGAAGAAATCCCTGCCTCACCGATGGCCATTTTTATCAATCTCGCGATAAGCCCGTTACATGACGGGGCATCAGATGAAAGCTTGCGGCTTCCGCAAATTCTAGCGGTTAGAAAAGTTCGCGTCTGCGAGGGATTTAATTAAGTGGAGCAGCGCCTCGAGCAGAATTATTGACTTCGATGGGGCGCGCGTCTTAGTAGCTTACCCACGCTAACCGGGGAGGGGCCGTGGCTAACGAATCATTATTTCCTGAGTACAAACTGCTTCGCTTTAGTAGGCGCCAAAGCTGTTTCCTCTTCTGGAACATTCTTGGTGAGCTGATCGAGCCGCACCACACAATCCTTGATTTTGGCGCAGGGCGAGGGAGGCAGTCTGACGTCGGGGGACGTCAGCTGCGCTGGTTGTCTCGATTCAAGGGGCGCGCTGCTAAATTAATCGGAGTCGACCCCGATCCAGTGGTGTTGCAGAACCCGTTTATCGACGAGGCACATGTCGTCCCAGCTGGAGAAGTGTTGCCACTACCGGACGAAAGCGTTGACGTAGTCTACAGCTACGCCGTCTTTGAACATGTAGACAATGCTGAGTTAGCCGCTACGGAATTGACCAGAGTCTTGAAGCCCGGTGGTTGGATTTGCGCATGGACTCCAAACAAGTGGGGCTATGTAGCGATTGCCGCGAGGCTCGTGCCGAATAAGCTTCACGCAACCATAGTGTCTCGCGCCATTCCAGGCAGCCGCGACGGGAAAGACGTGTTCCCGACGCGCTATAAGATGAATACGCGTAGAGCTATTTCGCGGCTGTTTCCAGGTTTTCGCGACCTGAGCTTCCTATATAATGGCGAACCTTCATATGATTTTGGCCACACATGGATTGCCCGCTTCTGGCTTCTATACATGGCACTGACTCCGGGCATTCTTTCGCAGGGATTGTTTGTCGTCCTTCAAAAACCGCCGGCTGGAACAAAGCTTAGAAATTGCGCACCAACATCCCCAATTACCGAAACGATCCAGCCCGGATGAAATCAATTGAGATCATACGGCCTCGTATTAATCTGCGAGAACATCATCATACCGACGTCAAGAGTTAGACATAGTTCCAAAAGGGATGTGTATCACGGCCGTTACGGAAACAACCCGAAGTTAGACACGCCTTCTAAAGAAGGGACCGCCAAACGCTATCACTATGGCCCACATCCTCGCACCTTCATGTCTTCCAGCTTCGCGAAGCGCCTCAAACTCTTACAAGAACTCACACCCTATCAGCACATCCACGATATTGGACAACCCGACCGAAACACTTCAGGTTAAATCTGTTGCATTACAACCCGGGACTGAACATCTAGCGCACTGGGAGGCTAGCAAGAATAGCCTCTGCAGATTTTCGCCAAGAGAGGTTTTCTTTCACCCACATGCAGCCCGCCTCAGCCACTCGCAGACGTAAGGCGTCATTATCCAGGAGCTGTTCGAGTGCGTCCGCAATCTCCACGGGAGAGCGGCCATCAACAAGAACGCCGGTTTTCCCATCTTCGATAAAATCAGCTGGCCCCCCATCCTTCCCCGCTACAGCAACTGCTCCGAATGACATCGCGTCTGCGATTGTAAGACCGAATCCTTCGATATCCCTTCCATTGGCGGTAGTAATTTGCGGATGAAGAAAGATATCCGCTTTCTGATAGAGTTCGCAGATATCGCCTTCCGGGATATGGCCAAGCAGCGTGACATGGGTTTCAAGATGGAGTTCATTTATAAGTAAGCTCAAGCTGCCACGCATAGGTCCATCACCGGCGATGACATAGCAGAAATTTTCTCGCCCGCGACGGATGAGCTCAGACACTGCTCGAACCGCATTTTCCACATTCTTTCTTTCTACCAAGCGACAGAAAGTATAGATTCGCAACGGCTTGCTTGTACCAACCCTATTTATCGGTGCGCCAGAAAAACTTAACCCATTCCACGCAATGAGCCAACGCCCCTTCGCAGACGTCACGAGCGCCCGTGCAAGACGGGCTATTGTCGGGCTCACCGCAACGACAACATCGGCCCGACTTAGAATGTGGTTCATTAATAATTTCAAAAATCCCGATGCAATCAGCACTTCACGCCCATGCACAGTGACGACGAGAGGTGCTGAGGGCCGCAGTACAAAGGCCGGTGCCGAAACACGCCAAGTCGTGGCATGCACCATATCAACATGCCTGCCCCGGAGAACGCGCCAACGCCAGAGCATTCGGAAGAAGATGCATATCTGGCCACCACCTTGCCCAACATTTTCAACCAAAACGTCGCCATCGCGCCAAATCCCTGGAGGCCCGCTACACTGGGTCAGCACGTAGGTGCAATAACCCAGTGCCGAGTAGGCTTGTGCCATGTCACGACTGTACCGCTCTATTCCCCCAGCATCGGGGAGATAGCCCTTGGCGATCAGTATGACAGATCGCTTTCGCGAAGTTGGCGTCACGTTCTGCGCCCATTGAACTTGCGGATAGAAAAATACGGTACAATAAGGATACCGTTAGTGAACCTAACATAGGCTATGAACACACCGTACATTACAATAAATACCGCAGATTGCGCTGCCGCCGCTGAAACTGCGCTACCACCGAGCAACATAATCAAGATTGCCTCACTGACGACAGAGATCGCAATTAAACCTAGGACAAAGCGAGCCCTGCCTGTCATGCGCAAAACCTCATCCACCGGGCCACCAAAGCATTCACCTATGGTCCCTAGTAATAGAATGCCTAAAGCTATCGTCGCCGACCTATAGGCATCACCGAAAATCAGCGCGATCCCCTCCCCTCCAACAACCATCGTTCCGATCAGGGCTACAAAAGCAGCAACACTCGCGACAGTCGCAATGGTACGGCCTATTTTCTCAATCTCGTCCCAATCACCACGCGCAGCTGCCGCTACGATTTCAGGCCGCACAGTAAACCTGATAGCGGCCATGATTGAGGCAACCGCAACAGCCAGACGACTCGCAACAGCAATCGAACTTGCGGCAGCAGGCCCTTGGAGCGCGCCCACCATCCAAACAGGAAGCCAGTAAAGCGTAGATTGCAGAACGCGCGAAACGCATATTGTAAACCCCAGAGAGAACGCAGGCATCAACGGCGCATTAACAATGGTACGTGGAAGTCTTCCCGTTACAATAGCAAGGCATATAATCGCGGCTACTACGCTGCCAAGCGCGCTAACGACAGTAATCAGAAGCACATCATCCAAACCCACATCGTGGACCAAAAAGAAAAAAGGTAATAGCAACGCGATCTGGAAACTGTTTGCGGCGGGATAGAAGAAGAATGACCCGAGCGATGCCCAGCCCATAGCGAGCAAACACTGCGCACAGAAAAAAACTGCTCCGTAGCAGAGCCACCAGGCTACAGCTACAGCGATCTGAAGCACCGAAAATCCGACGAGGTACCCGATAATGGCTCCAACCACAGCCAGCGCGAAGGATATGATCGCGGTAAACTGGGCCGCGCGCGTCACCAGTGACCGCACTTGCTCACTTTCACCAGACGCTCGCTTCAGCGCAATGCTTTTTACCAAGCCGTCTGGCAAGCCCACGCCAGCCAAATAATAGGTCGTCGATACCGCGCCGAAAATAAGGAAATAACTTCCAGAATCTGCGGGTGATAGATGGTGGGTGATGAGAACTATAATTAAGAACTGCAATCCAATAGAAAAATAACGAAAACCAACCGCAGACAAGTAGTTGAACATTATGCTTATGGCCTTCCGCTATGGCGTCCAGTCAACTTCATCCAGCATTGCCGTCGATCGCAGAATACATATTCTCCTCGAGCTTTAGAAAATGTACTTCCCAAGTCCAGTTGCTCAGCACATAGTTTCGAGCTCGCTCTCCAAGCGCCCATGCCCGCGGCACATCAGACAGAAGCGCAACGACTTCGGCGGTGAAATCCGAAGCGGTGTCCGCAACAATCAACGTACCATTGGGCGCCTGAATGCCTTCATTGGCAATTGCAGTAGCCACCAAGGCCTTGCCGCACGCCATATACTCAACAATCTTATTCTGCATACCTCCCGCCGCCCTTATAGGGGCAATGCAAACCGCAGCAGAGCGTATGTAGATGCTTACATCGGGAACGGTTCCCGTGACGATAATGCCATCGCGGCCATGCAGAGCACGAATCTCAGACACAGGATCACGCCCCTGAATAACAAACTCAGCTTCGGGTCGTGCGGCGCGGATGCCCGGCCAACAATTACCAGCGAACCAAAGCACAGCTTGCACGTTGGGCGCATATAGCATGCTGCCCGAGAAAACGACTCGGTCAGCAATAACGTCGGCGGGCTGAGCCGCTACAAACTTTCGTGTGTCCGTTCCATGCGCGCCATAAATCCAGTTGTCCATCTGGGGCAACCCTTCGTCGCGGCAGACATTCTGTATCGCCTGCACGTCCTGAGGACCGATGAGCACTACGCGCGAAAAACGGCGCCAGATGCGTGCCTCATATCGCGCCAAGCGCCGCCACTCGACCCAGTATAATAGTTTTTTCCAGCCACGCTCCTCGTCTCGGTAAAGGCGCTCCGTATTTAGAGTTTGTGACAATTGCATGGCGAGAAATGATACCGCGCCTTTGATCAAGCGGCGAGACATCTCCGCAACCGGCGGCACTACGGGTGCACTTCGTAGGTAGTAGGCATAAACAACGTCATACCTGCCTTGCGCCACCGCATTGCGCACGTCGCGAACAAGCTGCTCGTTGCGAAAGAGGCCAACTTGAAGCGGCTCACCTTTTAGCATAGAGGAAAACAACCCACAGATTTTTGCAAGCAGCGTCTGCGGATAGATATGAATAGCACGACAAGTTTTTGCGAGCCATTGCTGCTGATCGGCAGACATCGCACCATCTGCATCAAGTGTATAGAAGTCTACTGTATGGCCACGTGCAGCTAGGAAACTCAAGAGGTGCGAAACTGTAAGCTGATCACCGCGCATCATTGGAAATGGAAGGCGGCTATATACGACACCGATCCGTAACGGGCGTGACGCAGCGGCACACTCCATCGCCTTTGGGAGGTCAGACTCTATCAAAGAGTTTGCCATGCATCACTTAGGGCAATGCATCAAGGCGGGCTGTCTTGCCACCCTGCAGCCCAAGTGCGGATGCCTGCCCGTTCGTATCAATAATGAGATCAAATTTGCCTTTTTTGGCATCATCCTCTGACACGAGAAGATTCGCCAAATTTGGAAGGTGTGCGTAACTGTACCCCAAATTCTGACCCACCAGAAGCTCCGGGCGTAAAGCGGAATCAAATATCTTCAATGAAAATCCTGACTGCAAAAGGCGACGCGCCAGATCGAGATTTGGGCTTTCGCGCAGATCATCGCTTCCTGATTTAAAGGCAATGCCAACCATCAAAACCTTCGCGTTCGGCGCGAGCCCTGAAGTGCAATACTCAAATAAGAATTCTTTGTGAGCCTCATTTGATTTGATAAGGGAATTGATCACTGCCGTATCAACCTTCGCCTCCGCAGCGAGGTACTGTAGCGCACGCACATCTTTGGGCAGACAAGAACCGCCGAACGCCCCACCTGGGCGCAAATAGTAGGGCGAAATATTCAACTTGGTATCCGCTACAAATATTTCGTGTACCTTTGCGGCGCTTACCCCGAGCTTCAAACACACGCGTCCGATCTCATTCGCAAAAGAGACTTTCATGGCATGGAAGGTATTGTCGACAAATTTGGTGAATTCCGCTTCACGATACTTTGTGTAGAAAGTGGGTGCTAAAATCCCCCTATTCAACGCTTCCATGTTTGCAGAAGGATTTCCATCCCAGGTACCAATTACAATTTTTGGCGGGTTGAAGTAGTCTTGTATTGCAACGGATTCACGCAGAAACTCTGGGTTGTAGACTAGCTCGACCGCTCCGATCTCCTCGCCAAGGATGGATGCGAAAATAGGCAGTATCAGTTCTTCAGTTGTACCTGGCCTGATGGTCGAACGATAGACAACAGTTAGTGGCTTACGTCTTTGCGGCGATACAGTTCGCGCGATTTGGCGCGAAACCTCGGCGATATACGACATATTATGCGAGCCATCTGATGCGCTCGGCGTGCCGACGCAAACAATTGCCAAATCACATTCATTTAGCTCTGCGCCCAAATGCTGTGTCGCCTTCATGGACCCATTTCTGACTGCGCCGCTTACCAATTGATCTAACCCTGGCTCAAAGAGCGGCGTCTCCCCACGATTTATGCTTGCAACTTTATCACCCGATGTATCCACGCCTACGACCTGGTGTCCCGCTTTCGTCAAGCACCCTGCCGCCGTTAGCCCCACATACCCAAGTCCATAAATTGCTATACGCACGCATAATCCCTTCTGGCGAACATTTGGCGTTAATTCTGGCTGATAACCGAAATCGAAGCCGCCGACACAGCAAGATCGGAAAGTATCTTCCCGATATTCACCGCAAACTGCTGCAGATCAAATGGCCGCAAATCGCGTGGCACTACGATCAGCGTTCCAGGCGCTAGCCGTTCTGAGCCGAAGCGGAACAGGCTTGATTGCACGGGGCGGGACGATCCGTCCGGATTGATCACGTAGACATATCCGCTGTCCGCATAGCGGCCATAACCGCCCGCCAACTCGATATAATCCTTCACGCTGCGGTCGGCTTTTTGCGGGTAACTGCCGGGGTTCAGCACTTCGCCAACAACGGTGACTGAACTCGGCCGCGGCGGGATATAGAGAAAATCGCCCGGTTGCAGCACTACGTCGTCTTCAGGCTGGGTTGCCAGGCTCGCGGGGTCGGCGATCACCGTTACCCTGCCCGATGCTTGCGTGTTGTGCAGTTGCGTCACCAGCCCTTGCAGAAAGGCCGCCGCTTCGCCTGTTGGCGCGGCTGTGGCGGCGTTGGGGCCAGAGCCCATCGCCACGGCCATCATCAACTGCTTCTCGATATCGTCCGCCGAGCGTTCATAGCCAATCTTTTGCGTTTGCGCCGCAGACTTGCGCAGGAACACCGCGCCATAGGGATAGGCTTCCTGCGTCAGCCCGCCTGCCTGTTGCAACACTTGCGACAAGCGCATACCGCGCGTCATGTCGAAGGCTCCGGGAAACCGCACCTCGCCCTGAACCACTACGGTGCCTTGGTCTGAATCCGTATAGATCGGACTGAAGCGATAGGCATCACGCGGGCGCACGTCGATGCTTGCAAGATTTTGCCCAGTGATCGGCACAGTCAGTTGCTGCGTCTTGGAACGCCCCGTCGCCGGATCAGCCTCTGTGCGCAACAGAGAAACGCTGGACATATCGGTCCAATTCAATGCGCCGCCTGCCGCTTCAAGCAAATCGCTCAACGCAATCTGCCCGCCCACCAGATATGTGCCCGGCCCGCGCACCGCGCCGTTCAGCGTTACCCGGTGATCGGCGAGAAAGCTGATCAGCACGGCAGGATCAATACCGATCTGCTGCCCAAGCCCCGCAACATTCACCAGTTCACTGGTAACCGGCACATTGCCTTGCGAGGATGTGCGTTGATCGAGCGTGAATGGTCCGGCATTTGCCTGCTGGATCATCGCATTCTGTTTCGCAATAACTTCCGCAGGATCTGGCTGTTGGGGCGGCAGACCAGTTGCCTGCCCGCTCCCCTGAGCGCCTTGCACCATGGTTTGCGGAGACATTTGTGGAGGCATTTGCGAAGACGCTTGCGGCGTCATCTGCTGGGGGGCCGAAGGCGCGCTGGAAAGCGCCGCGAGCTGCGCACTGGTCGCCTGTTCGCCCTGCTGGTTCTGCGCTTGATACTGACTTGTCGCCGCGTCGGACAATCCGGCAAACACCGCCGCATTCACCGCCTGCCGTGTCGCAACCGCCGAGGCCGTTGCCGCCGAATCCGTGCCCGTTGGCTTTGCGGCGACGCTCAGAAAATCCACCTGCTTCACATAAATATCGACCGCGTTGGTCATCAGTGCCGCTTCACGCCGGTTGAACACCCGCACGATATCGTTGCTCAGTAGCGCGATGTCATTATGGCCCTCGCGCACTTCGGTGGGCGAAAACGCGATCACATGGCGCTGCAATGTCTTGGGGTCTTTGCGCGAAATCACGCCGAGCAACATATAAGGTGCTTCGCCCATTGCGCCTTGCGCCCGCAACAGATCGGAAAGATTGCGATGGGTGCTGAGCGAATAGCTGCCCGCAAGACTGGTGGGGCCAAAGAATTCAAAGCGGCCCGCCGTCGAGGTGGCGGATTGTTCAACAAACAAAATATCGCCGTCCTGCGCCCGCCCGCTCAGCGAAGACAGCGCCTGCAAATTCAAACGCCCCTCCGCATCGGTCGCCTGAAGCGCATAACGGAAAGTGCCGCGTACCTGTAAACCGCCACCCAACCGCATCAACTCTGTCAGCGAGATCGCGCTCTGACCCGGTCCAAGCTCGTAAATGCCGGGGCGGCGTACCCAGCCGCTCACTGCCGCCACTTTGCCGAGTGTCGGCACAACAATGCGGTCACCATCCTGCAACAACACCTGCGGCGCCGATCCATCGTTCAGCAACACGCGATACAGATCATACGGAATGGTGCGCGCGCCACGAATGATGCGGATATTACGCAGCGAACCCGATTTCTTCACGCCGAGCGCAAGCACCAGCGCATCCAGCGGGCTCGAAAGTCCCGTCGCCATTTTCACGCCCGGCGAATTCACTTCACCGGCCACCGTCACACTCACGCGGCGCAGCTGGCCGACGGAGACATAGACGTTGGTGGAAATATAGGCCTGCTTCACCGCCGATTGCAGCGATGCCTGAAAATCAGAAAAGCTGCGCCCCGCGGCGCGAATGGGCGGCAGTTTCGGCAACGACACATTGCCGTCATTGTCCACCAAAACCGTGTAGCTGGAATTTTCCTGCCCACGCAGGCTGATCTGCAATTCATCGCCCGGGCCCAGAACATAATAGCCCTGTATCGCACCAACCTGCGGCACCGAAATCTGGTTCAAGCCGGAAAAGAGATCATATCCGAACTGGCGCAAGGGCAGCCCCGCGCGATCAGACAGAATCAATTCAATACGAGAAGGCGCAGCAATCGGCGGCGGCGCGGCGGGCGCCTGAATCGTTTGCGACTGCGGCTGGTTCGATTGCGGAACCTGCATCCCGCCATTGCCCTGCTGCATCTGCTGCAAAATGGCGGAAATATCTGCGCTCTGCGCGCCCACCGGCGGGGCGAAACCAAGCATACCAACGCCCAACAAAATCCCGGTCAAAGACGCATGGCGCAAAAATTTCCTGCCTGCAGACCTCATGTGTCGCTCTTTCTAGCTGGGGCGATTGGCTACGTGGCCGGGAACGGCCGCACCATAGGGCCGAATCACAAACCTAATCAAGATGTTAGGAGACGGCTGAAGGGGGATTTGGTGAGCCCGGATGGGTTCGAACCATCGACCCTCTGATTAAAAGTCAGATGCTCTACCACTGAGCTACGGGCCCCCAAGGCGGCGGACCATAGGGGCGCACTTTCCCCTGGTCAATCAACTCTCTGCGGCATTTTCAGCAGTTTTAGCATAAGCGGCGAAGACTTTCTGTGCACAAGCTGCAACTGTTCCTTCGGCAATGGCGGCACGCAAGCCCGCCATAAGGTCCTGATAATAGGCAAGGTTGTGCCAAGAGAGCAGGATGGAGGCGATAATCTCCCCCGCTTTGACCACATGATGCAGATAGGCGCGGCTGAACCTCTGGCACGCTGGGCAGCCGCACAGTGGGTCCAGCGGGCCGTCATCCTCGGCATGGCGGGCGTTGCGCAGGTTGAGGGGGCCGTTGCGAGTAAAGGCCTGCCCGTTGCGGCCAGAGCGGGTCGGCAGCACACAATCGAACATGTCGATGCCGCGCAAAACGGCTCCGGCAATATCATCGGGCTTGCCCACCCCCATGAGATAATGGGGCCGGTCTTCGGGCAGATGGCGGACGGTGGCGTCCAGCACATCGAACATCGCGGCCTGCCCTTCGCCCACGGCAAGACCGCCCACCGCATAGCCATCGAAACCAATGGCTTTCAAATCTTCCGCCGAACGCTGGCGCAGATGGGGGTAAACGCCGCCCTGCACTATACCAAAACAGGCATGGCCCGGCTGCTCCCCGAAGGCGTCCTTGGAGCGCGCCGCCCAACGCATCGAAAGCGCCAGAGATTTTTCGATCCGCGCTTCATCGGCCGGAAATGCGGGGCATTCATCCAGCACCATCTGAATGTCGGAGCCGAGCAGGCGTTGAATCTCCATCGCCCGTTCGGGGGAAAGAAATTTTTCCGCCCCATCGATATGGGAGTGGAAGCGCACGCCCTCTTCCGAAATTTTCCGCAAGTTGGAGAGCGACATCACCTGAAAGCCGCCTGAATCGGTGAGAATGGGCCGCTCCCAGCCCATGAAGCGGTGCAAGCCCCCGAGCCGCGCCACCCGTTCCGCACCGGGTCGCAACATCAGATGATAGGTATTGCCGAGCACAATATCGGCGCCAGTGGCGCGCACCTGTTCCGGCAACATCGCCTTCACCGTCGCTGCTGTGCCCACTGGCATGAAAGCGGGCGTGCGAATCTCGCCGCGCGGGGTGGAGATGATGCCACTGCGGGCCGCGCCGTCCTGCGCGTTGATCTGGAAGCTGAAGCTCATGCGGGCCGGAATAACAGACAGGCATCGCCATAGGAATAGAAGCGATAGCGCGCGGCAATCGCTTCGGCATAAGCGGCTTTCATGACCTCGGTGCCTGCGAAAGCGCAGACCAGCATGAACAGCGTCGAACGCGGCAGATGAAAATTGGTCAGCAGCACGTCAGCGGCTTTGAACGAATAGCCGGGGGTGATGAAAATATCGGTCTCGCCCTCGAAGGGGTGTATCTGCCCATCGTCCGTGGCGGCAGTTTCCAGCGTGCGTAAGGAAGTTGTGCCCACCGGCACGATCCGCCCGCCCTTTGCCCGCGCGGCGTTCAGGCTGGCGGCGGCCCGCGCCTCCAGAAGCGCCCATTCGGCGTGCATTTTATGGGCATCCGTATCCTCAGCCGTCACGGGCAAAAAGGTGCCCGGCCCGACATGCAGGGTCAGCGTTTGCCGGGAAATACCGGCGGCCTCCAACTGTTGCAGCAAGGGGGGCGTGAAATGCAGGCCCGCGGTCGGGGCCGCGACCGAGCCGGGAGCGCGGGCAAAAATCGTCTGATAATCGGCGGTGTCCTGCGCATCGGCTTTGCGTTTTCCGGCGATATAGGGCGGCAGCGGCATTTCCCCCGCTTGCACGATGGCCGCATCAAGGGCGGCCCCAGATAATGTGAAGGCGAGCGCGACCTCGCTGTCGCTCACACGGTCCAAAACCCGCGCCTTTAGCTCCCCGCCCAGATCAAGTGAATCCCCAGCGGCCAGTTTGCGCGCGGGCCGGGCAAAGGCCTGCCAACGGTCGGGCGCCAGCCGCCGGTGCAGCAGCACTTCAATCTTCGCGGGGGGCCCGCCCTCGCCCCGGCCCAGCCGATGCCCCCGCAGCCGGGCGGGGATGACTTTAGTGTCGTTGCTGACCAGCACATCACCCGCCCGCAGAAAGTGCGGCAGGGCACCAATGTGGGAATGCTCGATCCGGCCATCGCCATGCACCACCAGCAGCCGGGCAGCTTCCCGCGGCAGTTGCGGCCGCAGGGCGATCAAGTCCTGCGGCAGGTCGAAATCGAAAAGTGAAACATCCATCCCGCGCGCCCTACCATATCGGCGGGTAATACGAACAGCGGCCCGTCAGTATGGTAGGGCGCGGGCAAATTGCCCAATTGCAACTATAAACAGAAATGTTCATACCGAAAACACAACTTCTGCTTATGAGCTTGACACAAAAGGGGAGTTTTGATCCTTTGGACCTCACGTTTACCAATGGTGCAGCGCACCATAATGAGACCAGGGATAACAATCCGGCTCTACAAGTTTTGTTTATCTATTTGTGGTGGATTTCAGGGGAAAGACGAAAAAACCGACCCGGCCCAACCGGGTAGTCGTCATGCGTTTGCCAACCGTCGACCATCCAGAACGGTAATGGAGAGTTCTTTAGATGAATATGGATGTGCGTCACGCCCTGCTATCGCCGGTTTCCTATGTTCCGCTGGAAACCTTTCCCCCCGTCGCCAGCCGCGTGAAAAGGCTGATGGATGTGGTGCTCTGCTTTCTCACCCTGCCCGCCATCCTTGTGGTCGGCCTGCCCATCGCCTTGCTGGTGATGCTGGACGGCGGCGGCCCCTTCTTCATCCAGACCCGTATCGGGCGGGGCGGCAACCGCTTCCACTGCCTCAAATTCCGCACCATGGTGCCGGATGCCGAACGCAAGCTGAAACGCATCTTAGAAAAAGATCCCGCCGCCCGCGCTGAATGGGACCGTGACTTCAAATTGAAGAACGATCCGCGCGTGACCCTGATCGGCCGCTTCCTGCGCAAGACCAGCCTTGATGAACTGCCGCAATTCCTCAACGTGCTCGTGGGGGAGATGAGTATTGTCGGCCCCCGCCCGGTGACCCGGGAGGAGTTGAACCTCTATGGCGACAACACCCAGCTCTACCTTGCCTGCACTCCCGGCATCACCGGGCTGTGGCAGGTGAGCGGGCGCAACGATGTCAGCTATGCCAATCGCGTGGCGCTGGACATTCGCTACGCGCTGACCTGGTCGCCCATGCAGGACATCAAGATCATGCTGAAAACCCTGCCGGTGATGATTACCCGCAAAGGCGCTTACTGAACCGCGTCCAGCACCGCCGCGATAATCCGGTCCTGCGTCGGCGCATCCAGATAGGGATGCATCGGCAGGCTGACGACTGTTTTGGACAGACGCTCGCAGACGGGAATGGGCGCAGATGGATAATGCGCATAGCCCTTCTGCCGTGACAGCGGGATCGGGTAGTACACCGCCGTCGGAATCTCTTTCGCCTTCAGCGCGACCTGCAATCCGTCACGATTGCCCACCTGAATCGTATATTGCGCCCAGGTCGATTGGGCGCCGTCGATCACCCGCGGTACAATGATTTTGTTGGAGGCCGCAAAGGCGCTTCCATAACGCTGCGCCACCATTTCGCGGAGCTCGATCTCCTCCGGGAAGATCTTCAGCTTCTCGATCAGGATCGCCGCCTGAATCGTATCCAGCCGCGAATTCACCCCGATGCGCACATTCTCGTATTTATCCGTGCCCTGCCCATGAATGCGGATAGAGCGCAACAATTCCGCCAGCCCATCATCATTGGTAAAGCTGGCCCCGCCATCACCGAAACAGCCGAGCGGCTTGGCCGGAAAAAAGCTGGTCGACGCCGCATCGCCGATTCCGCCGGAGCGCCGCCCATCCAGCAGCCCGCCAAAACCTTGCGCCGCATCGCACAGCATTTTCAGATTCTCACGCGCCACAATCGGTTCAAGCTTGCGATAGTCCGCAGGCTGGCCAAACAGATCGACCGGCATCACCGCGCGGGGGGTGAGCTTTCCATCACGCCGCACCAATGCGATGGCCGCTTCAAGGCTCGCCGGATCCATGTTGAACGTGTCTTCGAGCACATCGACAAAAACAGGCGAGGCGCCCACCAGCGCCACAACCTCCGCCGAGGCAGCAAAGGTGAAGGCCGGAACGAACACCGCGTCGCCTGGCCCAATGCCCCAGGCGCGCAACACAATCAGCAACGCATCGGTGCCATTGGCGCAAGCGATGGCATGTTTGACACCGGCAAATTCGGCCAACTGCGCTTCGAGCGCCTGCACTTGCGGCCCCATGATCCACTGGCCGCCCTCAACCGCCGCATTGATGGCGTTTGTCAGAGGCGCGCCAAGGCGGCGGCGCTGGGCCTGCAAATCAATAAACGGAATCATGAAACCTCGACGGGCTAAGGACTCCCGATTCTAGAAGGATAGGCGCAGCACTTGCGAGAAACTTAATGTTGCAGAATGCGTCAGTCGGCACGTTGCCGCTTGCGGATCGCAATCCCGGCCGCAAGACTTGCGCCCATCAATACCAGCAACAGCCATTGCGCCGCATCGTTCACCGAATCGGGCAATACAAAAGCGCCAATGCCAAAACACAGCGACGCCATGAGCGATAAGGACCGCCACGGAAGCTGCATCAACCGTTCGCGCCGCCGCTGCGCTTTCCAGGCCAGAAGTTCCTCCTCCAGAGAAAGCTCCGCCACAGCCGCATGATCCGGCACAGGGCTCTCAAACGGCAGCAGGGCAGCAGGTTCCGGCGCTGCCTCAGGCGAACTCACCGGGCCAGCAGGCATGACACGCCCGTGGCGATGGAACACAACCCGCCTGCCGAACGATCCCGCTGCCACCCATGTCCACCAGATCAACCGCGCGCCTATGGTGTCACGCCCGGTTTAGCGATGGTTTAAGGAATTGCCCTGCTTTTGCAGGATCGCTGGAAGGCTTTGCGTCTCAGCCATCGGCTTCGATGTGCGCTTTCAGAATCTTGTCCGGCTCGCCCGAAATCGCGCCATTGTTGTGATCGCCACCCTTCTTGATGGCATCGACATGGTCCATCCCCTCAACCACCTGGCCCCACACCGAATATTGGCGGTCCAGCCACGGCGCATCGGCAAAGCAGATGAAAAACTGGCTGTTGGCGCTGTTGGGATTGCTGGTGCGCGCCATCGACACGGTGCCCCGGATGTGGGACGTGGCGGAAAATTCGGCCCTAAGATCGGGCAGATCGGAGCCGCCGGTGCCCGTGCCGGTCGGATCGCCGGTCTGCGCCATGAAGCCGGGAATGACCCGGTGGAACACAACGCCATCATAAAAGCCCTTGCGCGCAAGTTCCTTGATGCGCGCCACATGGCCGGGCGCCACATCGGGTTTCAGTTCAATCACCACCGGCCCGGATTTGAGGTCGAGGATCAGGGTATTTTCAGCATCGCGGGACATGGCTTCAGGCCTTTCTGCGCTCTTTGCAGCGTTTGATGAGCAATTTGGTGACATAGGGGCTGGTGAAATGCGAAACATCTCCGCCCAGCATGGCGATTTCCTTGACCAGCCGTGAGGCAATGGCCTGATGGCGCGGATCGGCCATCAGGAAAACCGTTTCGATTTCCGGGTTGAGGCGCTGGTTCATCCCCACCATCTGGAATTCATATTCAAAATCCGACACCGCGCGCAAACCGCGCACGATCATGCTGGCGCCAATGTCGCGCGCGAACTGGATCAACAGACTGTCAAACGTCTGCACCGTGATCGTGGCGCGCCCGTCACCGGCCAGCGGCTCGGTTTCATGGCGCATGATCTCCATGCGCTCTTTCAACGAAAAGAGCGGCGTCTTGGAGGCATTGGTCGCCACCCCGATCACCAGATGATCCACGAGCTTCACCGCCCGCTTGATGATATCGAGATGGCCCAGCGTCGCCGGATCGAACGTGCCTGGATAAAGCCCGATACGGGTTTTTGCCCCCATCGGCGCGATCTTTTTGGCTGCCACTATTGGTCCTCTTGTTCCGAAACGTCTTCGATCCGCTCAACCGAGACAACGCGCTCATTGTCCTCGACCCGGAAAATCGTCACCCCGCCGGAGCCGCGCCGCTGAATGCTGATGCTCGCCACCGGCACGCGGATGATCTGGCCCTGATCGCTGATGAGCATCAGATCATCGCCTTCCTCGACCGGGAAACCGGCGGCAACGGCGGTGTTCTTTTTGCCCATGTCGAGCGCCACAATGCCCGAACCACCGCGCCCGGTGAGACGATATTCAAAAGAGCTTGAGCGTTTGCCATAACCGTTTTCCGAAACCGCGAGCACGAACTGTTCCTTCGCGCCGAGTTCGGCATAGCGTTCGGGCGTCAGGGTGGCTTCATCGGTGCCGTCATCGGCATCGTCGGCCACATCCTCGATCACCTCTTCGCCGGTGGCCGCGCGCCGCGCCGCCGCCGACTGTTTGAGATAGGCTCGCGCCTCGGCGGAGCTTGCATCGGTATGGTGCAGCAACGACAGGCTGACCACCCTATCGCCTTCGGCCAGTTTGACGCCGCGCACGCCGGTGGAATCGCGCCCCTTGAAAACGCGCACATCCGACAACTGGAAGCGGATGCACTTGCCTGCCCGCGTCGTCAGCAACACGTCATCAGAATCGGTCGCGGTATGCACGCCCACAATCCCGTCACCGGGATCGAGCTTCATCGCGATCTTGCCGTTGCGGTTGATGTTGACGAAATCCGAAAGCTCATTGCGCCGCACATCGCCCGACGTGGTGGCGAAGACGACATGCAGCTTGCTCCATTCGGATTCATTTTCGGGCAGCGGCAGAATGGTGGTGATGGTTTCGCCCTGCTGCAACGGCAACAGATTGACCATCGCCTTGCCACGGCCCTGGATGCGCGCTTCCGGCATCCGCCACACCTTCATCTTGTAGGCCATGCCGATGGAAGAGAAGAACACCAGCCAGGCGTGAGAGTTGGCCGCGAAAATATGGGTGACGAAGTCTTCGTCCCGCGTCGACATTCCGGCGCGGCCCTTGCCGCCGCGGCCCTGCACGCGATATTCGGCCAGCGGCGTGCGCTTGATATAGCCCGCATGGGTGACGGTGACCGCCACATCCTCGCGCTCGATCAGCGCCTCATCTTCGATTTCAGTATCGGCGTCGATCAGCTCGGTCAGGCGCGGCGTCGCGAATTCATCGCGAATGGCGGAAAGTTCGGCGCGCACGATGGCCTGCACGCGGGCACGGCTGCGCAAAATGTCGAGATAATCGGCAATCGCCACGCCGAGCTTGGTCACTTCATCGGCGATTTCATCTCGCCCCAGCGCGGTGAGCCGTTGCAGGCGCAAATCCAGAATCGCTTTTGCCTGTTCTTCGGAGAGACGGATGGTGCCGCTATCCGAAAGCAGATGACGCGGATCGGCGATCAACGCGATCAACGGCGACACATCCTTGGCGGGCCAGTCGCGCGCCATCAACTGTTCGCGCGCCACCCCTGCATCGGGCGCGGCGCGGATCAGCGCAATCACCTCGTCGATATTGGCCACCGCAATCGCAAGGCCCACCAAAATATGGCCGCGATCGCGCGCCTTCTTCAGTTCAAAACGGGTGCGCCGGGTGACCACTTCCTCGCGGAAGGCGACAAACGCAGCCACCATGTCTTTGAGGTTCATCAGCCGTGGCTGGCCATCATCGAGCGCCAGCATGTTCACGCCAAAGCTCGATTGCAGTTCGGTATAACGATAAAGCTGGTTCAGCACGACATCGGACGAGGCTTCGCGCTTGAGTTCGATCACCACCCGCATACCCTGCCGGTCGCTTTCGTCGCGAATATCGGCAATGCCTTCCAGCCGCTTCTCGCGCACCAGATCGGCCATGCGTTCCTGAAGCCGCGCCTTGTTCACCTGATAGGGAAGCTCGGTGACGATGATGGCGTCGCGGTCTTTGCGAATTTCCTCGACATGGCAACGCGCCCGCATCAACACACCGCCGCGTCCGCGCGCCAGCGCCGCGCGCGCCGCCAGCTTGCCGATGATGAGGCCAGCGGTCGGAAAATCCGGCCCCGGCACGATCTCGGTCAGCGCATCCATGCTGATGGACGGGTCTTCGATATAGGCAAGGCAGGCGTCAATCACTTCGCCCAGATTATGGGGCGGAACATTGGTCGCCATGCCCACGGCGATGCCGCTGGAGCCGTTGACAAGCAGATTGGGAAAGCGCGCCGGCAGCACCACAGGCTCGCTCTCGGACGCATCGTAATTTTCTTTGAACGCGACCGTATCCTTGTCGAGATCCTCGGTCAGCGCATGGGCGAGTTTGGCACGGCGTACTTCGGTGTAACGCATCGCGGCTGGCGGATCGCCGTCCACCGAACCGAAATTGCCCTGACCATCGACCAGCGGCGCGCGCATCGAAAAAGGCTGCGCCATGCGCACCAGCGCGTCGTAAATCGACTGGTCGCCATGGGGGTGATATTTACCGATGACGTCGCCGACCACGCGGGCCGATTTGCGATAGGCCTTGTTCCAGTCATTGCCCTGTTCATGCATCGAAAAGATGATGCGGCGATGCACCGGCTTCAGCCCGTCACGCACATCGGGCAGCGCGCGCGAAACAATCACGCTCATCGCATAATCGAGGTAAGAGCGCTTCAGCTCTTCTTCGATGGCAATGGGTGTGATGGCGGTGGGAGAGGCGCTCGCGCCGCCCGCGGGCGGGCTCGACGTCGGCGGCAGATCGCTCAAATAACGCTCCCCAAAAGAGGTCTAAAAAGCCCCATCAGAAGGGGGCGGAATCCAGCATCAGAATTAGCATTTTTGGGGCCGCCGAAGCCAGCACCAATCGCCCTCATTTCACACTGGATTCGGGGACGAAATCCTTGGGCGCATTGTCTGTTTCCTGGTCGGCGGCAGGGGTTGCATGTCCTTGCGCCTTTTCAGCGAGCAAGGTGCGATATTCCTCCATCACCCAGGAAATGCGGTAGGCCAGCATTTCGCGCGGCCCCCTTTTTTTGGGCGCGTCGTAATAGGCAAAGGTGATGCCGACAAGATGGCCGTCCTTGGCATCGACCACCGGCCCGCCGCTGAAACCCGGCCCGGCATTGGCGGTAATGGTGAACCGCGCCTCGCGCAGGCTCAAGACCGGCCCTTGCGCCATGCGCAGTGATCCGGCCGCGCCCTGACCATAGAGAATCACCTCCTGCCCGACATCGGGATCGGCGGTGGGCAACGGGCCCGGCCCGCCCACAATCTCCTCATGGATGCGGATGAACATCAGATCCTCGCCCGAAGGCGCGCGGCCGATAATATCGGCCTCATCCACCAGATTGGCGTTGTGGGCGTTGGTGACGGCCACGCCTTCGTCGATGATGGTCGCGGCCCCGCGCCGCATGCCGGGAAGGCTGAAGGCATGCAGCGGGACATAATTGGCCGCAATGCGCGGGTTGATAAAATCGTCCGCCGGAAACCCGGCGCCGACCCAATTACCATCAACCTTGTTGGTACAAGCTGCTAGCGATACCGCAGCGAAAATGACTCCGGCAATAACCCGACGCATCCATCAACCAATACTTAGAAGGGTATTTCGTCGTCCATATCGTTGCCGCGATCAAAATTCACCGGCTCGGACCGTCCGCCGCTACCCCCGGCAATTCCCCCTTCCGAGCGTCCCCCGCCTTCACCCTTCCCGTCAAGCATTTGCAGCTCCCCGCGGAAGCGATTGATCACGATCTCGGTCGAATATTTTTCCTGCCCGTCCTTATCGGTCCATTTGCGGGTGGCGATCTGGCCTTCGAGATAAACCTTGGCGCCCTTGCGCAAATATTGTTCGGCGACCTTGGCGAGTTGCTCGTTGAAGATCACCACGCGGTGCCATTCGGTCTTTTCCTTGCGCTCGCCCGACGATTTGTCGCGCCAGCTTTCGGAGGTCGCGATGGACAGATTCACCACCGGCTCGCCGCTGGTCATGCGCCGCACTTCCGGGTCTTTCCCCAGATTCCCAACGAGGATCACTTTATTGACGCTGCCGGCCATTGTTCTGTCCTTCCATTTCGCGAGGGGCACACTAATCGGCGGCGCTGCCCACCGCCACGGTTGCCAACCCAGAATGTTCTTATTATGTTCTGTTCCTGAGGGTCAATCCCCAGCAAAAATGATCTTCTAATCTGCGCTTTGCACCCTATATGCAGCCTATCCCAGAGCCCATAAACCTGCACTTGCACGGCCACCCACGGCGCGGCCAAACCCCGTGCCCCTGAGCATAGAGTTCCCATGCAGAAGAACATCTCCATTCGCGGCGCCCGCGAGCACAATCTGAAGAATGTCGATGTGGAAATCCCGCGCGACAGGCTGACCGTGCTCACCGGCCTTTCGGGTTCCGGCAAATCCTCCCTCGCCTTCGACACGATCTATGCCGAAGGCCAGCGCCGCTATGTGGAGTCCCTCTCCGCCTATGCCCGCCAGTTCCTCGAACTGATGCAAAAGCCCGATGTGGACCATATCGAGGGCCTCTCCCCCGCTATTTCCATCGAGCAGAAGACCACCTCCAAAAACCCGCGCTCTACGGTTGGCACCGTCACCGAGATCTACGATTATTTACGCCTGCTCTTTGCCCGCGTCGGCATCCCCTACAGCCCCGCCACCGGCCTTCCCATCGAAAGCCAGACGGTGAGCCAGATGGCCGACCGCGTATTGGCGCTGGAAGAGGGCACACGCCTCTATCTCCTCGCCCCCATCGTGCGCGGGCGCAAAGGCGAATACCGCAAGGAACTTGCCGAGCTGCAAAAGAAGGGCTTCCAGCGCGTCAAGGTGGACGGCAAATTCTACGACATCGCCGAAACACCCGCCCTCGACAAAAAGCTGAAACACGACATCGAAGTCGTGGTCGACCGCATCGTGGTGAAAAAAGACATCGGCAACCGCCTGCCCGATTCCATCGAAACCGCGCTCGGCCTTGCCGATGGCCTGCTGCTGGTCGAATTCGCCGACCAGAAAGAAAAGGGCGCGGCCAAACAACTTATCATGTCGTCCAAATTTGCCTGCCCGGTCTCCGGTTTCACGATCCCGGAAATCGAGCCGCGCCTGTTCTCCTTCAACAATCCGCACGGCGCCTGCCCGGCCTGCGATGGCCTTGGCACCCAGCTCTATTTCGACCCCGTTTTGGTGGTGCCGGATGAAACACTCTCCTTGCGCAAAGGCGCCATCGCGCCCTGGTCCAAATCCTCCTCCCCCTATTATTTGCAAACGCTGGAGGCGCTGGGCCGCTTCTACAAATTCTCCCTCAATACCGCGTGGGCAGACCTGCCCAAAAAGGTGAGAGAGATCATCCTCCACGGTTCGGGCGAGGACGAGATCAAGTTCATCTACGATGACGGATTGCGCCGCTACGAAAACAAAAAGACCTTCGAGGGCGTCATCCCCAACATGTCGCGCCGCTTCAAGGAAACCGATTCCGCCTGGGTGCGCGAAGAACTCGAACGCTTTCAGGATGCCAGCCCCTGCGATGTCTGCAACGGCTATCGCCTGAAGCCCGAAGCTCTGTCGGTGAAAATCGCTGGCTTACATATCGGCCAGGTCTGCGAACAGTCGATCAAAAATGCCGACACCTGGTTTCGCGATCTCGACAAGGATCTGAACAAGCAGCAAACCGAAATCGCCGCCCGCATTTTGAAAGAAATCCGCGCCCGCCTGAAATTCCTCAACAATGTCGGGCTGGACTATCTCACGCTCGCCCGCGCTTCCGGCACGCTGTCCGGCGGGGAGAGCCAGCGCATCCGCCTTGCCTCACAGATCGGCTCCGGCCTCACCGGCGTGCTCTATGTGCTGGACGAACCGTCCATCGGCCTGCACCAGCGCGACAACGAAAAACTTCTGGAATCGCTGCGGGGCCTGCGCGATCTCGGCAATACCGTGCTCGTGGTCGAACATGATGAGGATGCCATCCGCACCGCCGACCATGTGATCGACATGGGACCGGGCGCCGGCATTCATGGCGGCCACATCATCGCCGAAGGCACGCCTGAAGACATCATGCGGTCGCCCAAAAGCCTGACCGGCAAATATCTCACCGGGATCGAACAAATCCCCATCCCCGCCAAACGGCGCAAGGCGGCCAATAATCGCTGGGTGAAGGTGATCGGCGCACGCGGCAACAATCTGAAAAACGTCACCGCCGAAATTCCGCTCGGCACCTTCACCTGCATCACCGGCGTTTCGGGCGGCGGCAAATCCACCCTTGTCATCGAAACCCTGTTCAAGGCTGCTTCACGCAAACTCAGCCAAGGACGCGAACATCCCGCCCCGCATGACAGGATCGAGGGCCTCGAATTCCTCGACAAGGTGATCGACATAGATCAAAGCCCCATCGGGCGCACGCCGCGTTCCAACCCGGCCACCTATACCGGCGCCTTCACGCCGATACGGGACTGGTTTGCCGAACTACCGGAATCCAAAGCGCGCGGCTATCAGCCGGGGCGCTTTTCGTTCAACGTCAAAGGCGGGCGCTGCGAAGCCTGTCAGGGCGATGGCGTCATCAAGATCGAGATGCACTTCCTGCCGGATGTCTATGTCCAGTGCGATGTCTGCAAAGGCAAACGCTACAACCGCGAAACGCTGGATGTGAAATTCCGCGACCAGTCCATCGCCGATGTGCTGGACATGACGGTGGAAGCAGGCGCCGAGCTTTTCAAAGCCGTGCCCTCGATCCGTGAAAAGCTGGACACACTCAAACGGGTCGGCCTCGGCTATATCTCCATCGGCCAGCAGGCGACCACGCTGTCGGGCGGTGAGGCGCAGCGCGTGAAACTGTCCAAAGAACTCTCCCGCCGCGCCACAGGGCGCACGCTCTATATTCTGGATGAGCCGACCACGGGCCTGCATTTCCACGATGTGAAAAAGCTGCTCGAAGTGCTGCATGAGCTGGTGGACAACGGCAATACGGTTGTGGTGATCGAGCACAATCTCGAAGTCATCAAAACCGCGGACTGGATTGTCGATCTGGGGCCCCAAGGCGGCGATGGCGGCGGCGAAATCGTCGCCAGCGGCACGCCGGACGAGATCGCCAAAGCCTCCCGCTCCTTCACCGGGCAATATCTGAAACCGCTGCTGAAGGGCCGCGTGCCAGAAAAGCTCGTCGCTCCGGCACGCAAGGTCAAAGCAAAAGCTGCACGGTAAAATACCTAACCCTCCCCTTGAGGGAGGGTCGATAAAATTCGCAGCGCAGCGGAGAATTTTTCGGGGAGGGGTCCGGCGGTAGCAACCGTAATCTGTTGGCAGCCGCTCTTTGCGGACTCAAAAAACAAAAGGGCCGGACACAAACGTCCGGCCCTTTTCATTTCAACCCGACAAACCTACTTCTGCGCCAGCACCTCAATCCGCACCGAGCGCCCATCCAGCGGGCTGCAATGCAGCGTCACATCACGCACATCGTTGTCGCGGCCCGGCAGGTCGAAGCTGTAGCCACGGCCCTGTTCCAGCCGCATCCCGCGATCAATCTTGAGATTGGTGGAGCGGCCATTACTGTAGCGCACAGTCACACGTGCACAGCGCGCATCGCCATTCAACGCTTTCAAGCCGATCCGTTCCACATTGCGTCCGCGCCATCCGGCCACCGCCTGTTCGCGGTCATTGCGGCCTTCAAAACTTTGCGTGGCAATACTCACCCAATCGCGGTCATTCCAGCCGCGATCGTTTCGCCCATGATGCCCCGGACGTGGCCCTGCTGCCGGCCCCCAGTGGAAAATACGCGACCAGGTACGATCCCAATCCGGGCTCTTGCGCCATTCATCGCGGTAGGAATTCACTTCCGCGAAAATGGCAATGGTCGCACCGGAGCGCCGGTCGGCACGGCAGGCAAAGTCGATCTTGCGCACCCGCGCCCGATCACCGGGAAGCTCGATCACCTGAGATCGCCCGGCCCGCAGGCGGCCACTGAAAATTTCGCGTGAAGGGCCATTGGCAAATGTCGCGCGCACACTGCGACATTGCACATCGCCGCCCTGCACATTGAGGCGTAACCGATCCACCCCTCCACCAAAGCGGGCATAGCTGGTATCGCGATCCATGCCGTGGCTCACATCGACCGCGCCAATGCGCACCCAATCATCCGCCATGGCCGATGCCGACAGGCCACAGGTCAGCACCGCTGCCGCCAGCCCAAATGTCATTGATTTTCTCATGAAGTCTCCCTGTACCGATTGCCCCATTGTCGAAACGGTAAAGGCGAGAATTTGTTCCCGCTAAGCTCAGATCAAGGCAACATCGCGGCGCTTCAGCCAACGCCACGCAATACCAAGCGCCAGCAGAAACACCAGCGCCGCCACAAAGAATGCGGCACCGGGAATGATGATCGGTGCGGCGGGGCTGACAAAATACGCGAACAATCCCGTCCAGATCGGCGGGCCCACAATGCTGGTGAGGCTGGTCAGGCTTGCAAGCGCGCCTTGCAGCAACCCCTGCTCATTTGCGGGGACAGACTGAGACATCAACCCCATGGTTGCAGGCTGCGCCAGCACCCAACCAAACACACCAAAAGCCATGATGGGATACACCATCCAGCCGGAGGGCACGATGCCATAGGCCGCCGTGAGGATGGCGCTCACCAACAACCCCATCAAAATCGCCCGCCGTTCGCCGATACGCGGCAACACAATGCGCACCAGCCAGCCTTGCCCCACGACAAACATCACCCCGACCGCCGCAAGCGACAGGCCAATTTCAAACGGCCCCCAATGAAAGCGATAGGAGGCGAACAACACCCAGGTCATTTCCGCCACGCGATTGGCAAACATCGCCAGCACATAGACCACCATCATCCCGCCAACGCTGCCATAGCGCCCCAATTCGCGCAGCGCCCCAATGGGATTGGCCCGCGTCCAGGCGAACGCCTTGCGATGCGCCGCATCGAGCGATTCCGGCAGAATGAAAAAGGCAACGATGAGATTGAGGAAGGTGAGCCCCGCCGCCGCCAGAAACGGCAGATGCAGATCAATCGCGCCCAGCAACCCGCCGAGCACCGGGCCGGTGATAAACCCAAAACCAAAGGCCGCCCCGATCAGGCCAAAACTCTGCGCCCGCTTTTCGGGCGGCGTAATGTCGGCGAGATAGGCATTGGCTGCCGAAAAACTCGCCCCCATCGCGCCGGAGATCAGCCGCCCCGCCGCCAGCCACAAAAGACTGGGCGCAAAGCCGAGCAGCACATAATTGATGCCCATGCCCAGCAGCGCCAGAAGAATGATTGGCCGCCGCCCATACCAATCCGACAACGCGCCCAATACCGGCGCGAGCAAAAACTGCATCAGCGCATAGGCGCTCGCCAAAGCGCCAAAGATCAGCGAGGCGCGCGAAACATCCCCGCCCTCGAATTGTTCAATCAGTTTCGGCAGCACCGGGAAGGCAAGCCCGATGCCGAGCATGTCGATATAGACGACACCCAGAACCACAATCGTGCGCGCCCGCGCCGAAGACCCAGCAAGACTGCGCATGGACTACCGCGTCAGGCGAAAGATTGCGCGAAGCGGGCCTGCATCTCTTCAGGGCTCACATCTTCTTTACGCGTCGCAATGAACCAGAGGTGGCCAAAAGGATCGGCGATCATGCCCGAACGGTCGCCAAAAAACTGATCCTGTGCGGCACGCAAAACAGTCGCCCCCGCTTTTTCCGCACGCGCCATCGTGGCATCCACATCTTCAACATAGAGATGCAGTTTGACTGGCGTGCCGCCAAACGCAGACGGCCCCAGCGCACCAAAATCAGGATATTCGTCTGACAGCATCAACCGCCCGTCGCCAAGTATGAGTTCGGCATGACCGATGCGCCCATCCTTGTCGATCAAACGATAGGCCTCACGCGCCCCCAGCACAGACACATAAAAGTCGATGGCCTTCGCCGCGCCCTTCACGGCGATATAGGGCGTCAGGCTCAAAGCGGCAGCCATGGCAAACTCCTGTTGCAAGATGCGCCTAATTACGTTACGTATCGTAACGTAATTGAAAGCCCTGTCAAGCATGGCGCCGGACAAACCAAACAAAGAAGAAAAACCAACACGGGGCCGCCCGCGCGATCCGGCAATCCGCAAAAAAATCCTTCGTGCTGCCGCGCAGTTGCTGAACGAAGGCGGCCTCAGCGCGGTGACGATGGATGCGGTGGCAGCCCTTGCGGGCGTCGGCAAACCCACCATCTACCGTGAATGGCCCAATGCCCACGCCGTGGCCATGGCGGCCTTTCTCGAAACCGCCAAACCACCCAGACAGGGGCGCGCACACGCCACTGCCATCGTAGCCTTACGCGCCCAGTTGCGCGCCATCGCCGCCGTCTTCGCCACCCGCACGGGCCGCAACACCGCGATGATGATCGCCGCCGCACAGAATGACAGCGAGCTTGCCAAAGTCTTCCGCAACCAGTTCATCCTGGGCCGCAGGGAAGAGGGCCGCGCCCTGCTGCAACAGGCCATCACCAAAGGCGAATTAAGAGCGGACATTAATCTCGATGCCACACTCGACCTGATCTACGCCCCGCTCTATTTCCGTCTGCTGATCGGCCACGGCCCGCTTGATGCGGCGTTCACCGACACAGTGCTCGACCTCGCCCTCAACGGCCTCAAGCCTCGCTAGCAGGTCTCTCCCCGCCCGGCGGCACCAGCGTGCGATAAACAAAAGCACTTGCGGCAAGCTGCAAACCAAACAGCAGCGGCGAGAACACAAAACTCAGCACATGCAGCAGCGGCAATTGCGAGCGCATCGCGTCCATCCGCGCAGCCGTTTGCGCAGCGGTCGCAGCACTATTGGGTATGATCGCCTCAGACCCCAGAAGCGCCACTTCGCACAGCGCAATCACCAGCATCACCGGCCCCAGCACCGCGAGCAGAACAGCAAACAGCCGCCAGAAATTATGCGCCGTCAGCTGCCAGCCCCGGCCCAGACTGATCCGCTCTTCCGCCACCGTCACGGGCGCGAGCAAAACATAGAGCCGCACAAACACATAAAGCGTCGCGCACACGATGATGAGCGAGATCATCCCCCCCACACTCGCCACCACAGGATTGGCGCTCACAGCCGCCGCAGACGAACCCGCCGTGACGCCAAAAAGCCCCAGCACAATCCCGCCAATCAACCCCGCCCCCAGCGAGATCATCAACAGCAGCAGCGCCATCACCAGCCCGAAGGAGAGCAACGCGCCATACATGCGCCACTCCGCAATACCGAGCGAGAGATTGAGAAACGCCTTGCGCGGCGCAAGCCCCAACGCGGCGCGCGTCACCGCAACATAGATCATCGCGTACAGGATCAGCGACGCCACCAGATAGAACAACATCCCCACCGAAGCCTGCCCCATCAAAGCGGCATTATCCTCGGCCAGCGCGCGCGACATGGTTTCGTAATAGGGCGACAGCACATAATAGCTGCCCAGCGTCAAAAGCAGCACCGGCAGCCAGATCTGCCCGATAATCGCCCCGATATTCCCAAAGGTGAAGCCATAGGAAAACAGGATCGTCTTGCGAACAGGAACTTTGGCCATCCGGCCCTCCACAAAGAGTTTACAAGAACGCCACTTGCACCCACCCCCACCCCCGGTAAGCTACCCAAAACATTCAGGGGCGGAAAATGACACTCAACGACTATAGCAACACCGACGCCACAGGCCTTGCCGCATTGGTGGCTAAAGGCGATGTCACACCGCTCGAACTTCTGGAAACCGCCATCGCGCGCTGCGAAGCGGTGAACCCCAAGCTCAACGCCATCATCTACAAAGATTATGACAACGCACGCAACGCCGCCGCCAAACCGGCCAGGGGCCCGTTCGCAGGCGTGCCCTTTCTGCTCAAAGACATTATGGGCCTCACCGCCACCATGCCCACGCGCAACGGCTCGCGCTTTGTCCCGCCCATACCGTGGCCGCATGACGATAATCTAACGACGCGTTTCAAAAACGCAGGGCTCATCCCCTTCGGCAAAACCAATGTCCCCGAATTCGGCCTTGTGGCGACAACGGAATCCAAACTCTACGGCGCAGCCCATAACCCATGGAATCTGGCCCATTCGACCGGCGGCTCCTCCGGCGGTTCGGGGGCAGCGGTGGCCGCCGGCATCGTCCCCATCGCCCATGCCAATGATGGCGGCGGCTCCATCCGCATTCCGGCATCGTGCAACGGCCTTGTCGGCCTCAAACCCAGCCGTGGCCGCATCAGCAACGGCCCGGACTTTTCAGAAAGTCTCGATGGCCTCGCCATCGACCTCGTAGTCTCAAAATCGGTGCGCGACACGGCGACCGCGCTCGACATCGCATCCGGCACGGTGCAGGGGGACCCGTATTGGGAGCCGCCCAAACCAAATTCCTTTCTCGCCGCCATGGGCACACCGCCCAAAAAACTACGCATCGGCTATGCCGTGAAAACGCTGGATGGCAAGCCGCTCCACGCAGATTGCATTGCCGCCGTAGAAACCGCCGCCAAAATCTGCCGCGCGCTCGGCCATGAGGTTGAAGAAGCCTCCCCTGCGCTTGATGTGCAACGCCTCGTCCCCGCCTTCATGGCGTTGTGGACCGCGAACCTCGCCGCCATCATCGACACCATCGCCATGTTCACCAGCCAAACGCCGAGCGACGCGTCGTTCGAGGGCACAACATGGGCGCTGTATGAAATCGGCAAGACCATCAGCGGCAGCCAATATCTGATGGCCAAAGCCGCGTTGCAGATGGCGGGCCGCACCGCCGCACAATTTCACCAGACCTATGATCTCTGGCTTACCCCCACGCTCGGCAAACCGCCGCTGAAACTTGGGCAGTTCAATCCAGATGAACGCGACGCGCTAAAGGCCTTCGCCGAACAAAGCGATTATGTGCCTTTCACCGCGATGCAAAACGCCACCGGCCAGCCCGCGATCAATCTGCCGCTCTATTGGAACGAAGCGGGGCTTCCCATCGGCACCCAATTTGTCGGCCGCTTCGGCGATGAAGAAACCCTGCTCAAACTCAGTCATCAGATTGAACAGGCCAACCCCTGGGCCCATCGCTACCAGAACATAAAGGTCTAAACCTCATGGCGGATTATGAAACGCTGGATGCCATTGCCCTCGCCACCCTGATCGCGAAAAAGAAACTCTCCGCACGCGAAGCGGTAGACATGGCCATCGCGCGGGCCGAAAAATTCAACCCCACCCTCAACGCCATCGTATTTGAAGATTTTGAGCGCGCGCGTAATGCCGCCAAAGGCAAACTGCCCAAAGGCGTCTTCGCAGGCGTGCCGACACTACTGAAAGACATGCGCGCTGGCGCCACCGGTATGCCCACGCGCAACGGTTCGCGCTTCGTGCCCGCAACGCCAGCCGATCACGATTCCACGCTGGTTGCGCGTTATCGCGCGGCGGGCCTCATCCCGCTGGGCAAAACCAATGTGCCGGAATTCGGCATTCTGCCCACCACCGAGTCCAAACTTTATGGCCCATCGCGCAATCCGTGGAACACCGAGCATTCCACCGGCGGCTCATCTGGCGGCTCGGCTTGCGCGGTGGCCGCAGGCATCGTCCCCATCGCCCATGCTACCGATGGCGGCGGCTCGATCCGTATTCCTGCTGCTTGTTGCGGGCTTGTGGGGCTGAAGGTCAGCCGTGGCCGCATCACCCAAGGCCCGGACTATGCGGATGCGACCAGCGGATTGTCGGTGGACAATATGGTGAGCCGCTCCGTGCGCGACACCGCCGCCGCGTTGGATGCAAGCTGCGGCGTCGATTACGGCGATCCCTATACCGCGCCGCCGCCAGAAGGCTCGTATCTCGACGGCATCAAGCGCAAATCGAAACGCCTGCGCATTGCGGTGTCGTACAAAACGCTCGACGGTAAAACGCTGCATCCCGATGTGGTGGCGGCGGTGAAGAAAACGGCAAAGCTGTGCGAAAGCCTGGGCCACATTGTCGAGGAAAAATCCCCGCCGCTCGATCCGCGCCAGACAACACCCGCTTTCATGACCCTGTGGGCGGCCAATGTCGCCTATGGTGTGGGCATGCTCTCCAAACTCAGCGGCATCGCGCCCTCGACCGATGTGGTGGAAGGGCTGACCCTTGGGCTCTATCACGCAGGGCTGGCAATCCCTGCAACAACGCTGATGGCCGCCAAACAGGTGCTGGATCGTGCGGCCCGCAGCATGGCGCAGTTCCACGAAACCTATGATGTCTGGCTGAACGCGACCTTGGGCGCGCCGCCGATCCGGCTTGGCATTATCCAGGTCGATGAACAGGACCCTGCCAAAGCCTTTGCGCCCATTCTCGATTATGTGCCCTTCACCGCGTTGCAAAACGCAACCGGCCAACCCGCCATTCAGCTGCCGCTGCATATGAACAAAGCGGGGCTTCCCATTGGCGTGCAGTTCGTCGCGCGCTATGGCGGGGAAATGATCTTGCTCAAACTCGCCGCTGAACTTGAAAAGGCCGCGCCCTGGGCGGATCGTCGCCCGACATTAAAGGTCTAAAGCCATGTCCTTTGCGCAGTACGATGCCCATGACGCAACCGGCCTTGCCCATCTGGTCCGCCGCAAGGAGATTTCGCCCAGCGAGCTTCTGGAAGAGGCCATTGCCCGCATTGAACGGCACAATCCGGCGCTGAACGCGGTCGTCTACAAGGCCTATGATGAAGCGCGCGCCGTGGCCAAAGGCAAACTGCCCGATGGCCCATTCAAAGGCGTGCCCTTTCTCATCAAGGACATCGGCATGGCGGTGCAGAACTGGCCCATGACCAATGGCTCGGCACTGCTGCGCAATAACGTAACCTCTTACGATGCGGAGTTGACGCGGCGCTATCGCAGTTCGGGCATGGTGCTGATGGGCAAAACCAACACGCCGGAATTCGGCATCCCCGGCACGACTGAAGGGCGTCACCTTGGCATCTGCCGCAATCCGTGGAATCCGGCGCACAGTTCGGGCGGCTCGTCGGGCGGGGCTGCTGCCGCCGTCGCCTCCGGCATGGTGCCGATGGCCCATGGCAGCGATGGGCTGGGCTCCATCCGCATCCCGTCCGCGCAATGCGGGCTATTCGGCATGAAGGTGACGCAATACAGAAATCCCGGCGCACCCGATGATGGTGGCCGCGCCCATGGTTTTGTGGTCGATCATGTGCTCACGCGCAGCGTGCGTGACAGTGCGCTGATGCTGGATTGGACCGGCACACCCGAAGACGATGCGCCTTATGCACCGCCGCAAAAAAGCGGCCTCTATGGCGATGATATTCAAACCGCGCCGGGCCGTTTGCGCATCGCCTTCTCGACCGAGAATCCGAGCAACACACCGCTGCATCCCGATATGAAGCGCGTTTTCGATGAAACGGTGAAACTGCTTGGCGAACTTGGCCACACGCTGATCGAAATTCCGATCTTCGGCATAGACTGGCGCAAGCTCTATCGGGCGCAAGGCTGCGTGTCGGGGGGAATGTTCGCGGCCTCGATCGACGCATTGAAACAAAGCCTCGGCCGCGAACCCGAAGAAGATGAAATGGAGGCGCTCGCCTGGGCCGCCTATCGCGGCTCCAGCCACCTCACCGGCGCGCAGGTCGGCTGGGGGCTTCATACCTTGCGGGAGATGAGCCGGGAAATCCTTTCCCGCTGGCGCGCCTTCGACGTGCTGCTCACCCCCGTCACCATCACCCCCGCCCCGCCCATCGGTCATCTCGATCCGGTGCATGTGGACCCGCGCGAATTCAACAAGCGCCAGTCCCGCGTCTTCGGCTACACCCCGCCCGCCAACATCACCGGCCAGCCCTCAATGTCGGTGCCTTCAGGCTGGTCGGCGGATGGCCTGCCCATCGGCATGATGTTCACCGGCCGCATGAGCGACGAAGCCACCCTCTACCGCCTCGCCGCCCAACTCGAACAAGCCCGCCCCTGGTCTCAAAAGAACCCCCCCATCTGGGGTTGAACTTTCAAAAACAAAGACTATATTCCTCACCCCCTTCACTTATCCTCCCCTGCGCAGCGGGGGAGGTGCCCCGCGAAGCGCGGGCGGAGGGGGGAAGTCCCCCACCCCTCACGCCCCTCAAAAACAACCTCCAAGCCTTTTCCCAGAAAGAACAAATGCTTAGCGAAATTCACATCATCGGCGGCGGCCTGGCAGGCTCCGAAGCAGCATGGGCCGCAGCCCAAGCAGGCCAAAACGTGGTGCTGCACGAAATGCGCCCCACCCGCCAGACCGATGCCCACCAGACCGATAGCCTGGCCGAACTGGTCTGCTCCAACTCCTTCCGCTCCGATGATTGGGAGAACAACGCCGTCGGCCTGCTCCATGAGGAGATGCGCCGCGCGGGCTCCCTCATCCTCAAGGCCGCCGATGCAAACAAACTCCCCGCAGGCGGCGCACTGGCGGTAGATCGGCACGCCTTCTCCGCCGCTGTCACGCAGGCGCTCGAAGCCCACCCCCGCATCATTATCCAGCGGGAAGAAGTGGCGGGCCTGCCCCCGGAAGACTGGCAATCGGTGATCGTGGCCAGCGGCCCCCTCACCTCGCCCGCTTTGGCGCAAGCCATTGGCAAACTGACCGGCGAAGACTCGCTCGCCTTCTTCGATGCGATTGCCCCTGTCATCCACCGCGAGTCCATCAATATGGATGTGGCGTGGTTTCAGTCCCGCTACGACAAGGTGGGCCCCGGCGGCGGGGATGCGGATTATCTCAACCTGCCGATGGACGAAGCCCAATATGCCGCCTTCATCACCGCATTGATCGAAGGCGAGAAAACCGATTTCAAGGAATGGGAAAAATCCACGCCCTATTTCGAAGGTTGTCTGCCGATTGAGGTGATGGCCGAACGCGGGCCTGAAACATTGCGCTTCGGCCCGATGAAGCCGGTGGGCCTGCAAGACAAGCGCCACGACAGGCGCGCCCATGCGGTGGTGCAATTGCGCCAGGACAATGCGCTCGGCACGCTGTGGAACATGGTCGGTTTTCAGACCAAGCTGAAACATGGCGAACAGACACGCATCTTCCGCAGCATTCCCGGTCTGGAAAATGCACAATTCGCGCGTCTCGGCGGCCTGCACCGCAACACCTTTCTCAACAGCCCGCGCGTGCTCGATGGCGCGTTGCGGCTGAAAGCGCAGCCGCGTTTGCGCTTTGCAGGCCAAGTCACCGGTGTTGAAGGCTATGTCGAAAGCGCCGCCATTGGCCTTCTGGCGGGGCGTTTCGCAAGCGATGAAGCGCGGGGGTTTGCACCCAATCTTCCGCCGCCCACCACCGCCTTCGGCGCATTGCTCGCCCACATCACTGGCGGCGCGGATGCCAAAACCTTCCAGCCGATGAATGTGAATTTCGGTCTTTTCCCCGACCTTCCCAAGACCCCCAAAATCCGCGGCAAGGATCGCAAAAAAGCCATGGCCCACCGTGCCATCGCCGATCTGACGACATGGCTCGCAGGCATCAAGGAGGCTGCGGAATAATCAGAACATACCGCGCGTGGCAGCAGACAGCAGCGCCCAATGTTTGCGCGCGGGCGCAACCTCCGCCGGGTGGCGAAACACATCAAATCCCGGCGCGCGCATGGTTTTGAGATAAAGCGGCACCAAGGCGAGCGGCAGAAAAGCGGAAAGATTTTTTCCGGGCCGCCCAAATGCGCGGGCCTTTTTCAACTGCGCCTCCGCCCGCTGCGAAAGCGCGCCCATCAATCCGCGCAAGCCTTCGCCGCCATGGCCCGCAAAAATCTGCTCCGGCGTCAGCTCAAACTGCGTCAGCAAATCGAGCGGCAAATAAAGTTTACCGCGCGCCGCATGATGCGGGATTGCGCGCAACAATCCGGTGAGTGCATAGGCACTGCCCGCCGCCCGCGCCTGCTCCGGCAAAACCTTGCCGCCCAGCACAATCCCGCAAAGCTCAATCAACGCCCCGACAGTGCCCGCGCCATAGCCTTCCAGCGCCGCCACACTCTCAAACATCTGAGGCAAAACATCCCGCCGCCGCGCCTCGATCATCGCCTCGAACAGCTCTTGCGGAAGTGCGTTCTCTTTCAGCACCGCTTCCAGCGCCAGCGCCACATCATGCGTGCGCGGTGCACCGGCGCGCGCGCCCTCCACCGTCTCGCGCCACCATTCCAGCCGGATCTCGCCCATCATCGGCTCGCGCACCGTCTCGCCCACCCGCGCGATCTCATAGTTGAAGGCATAAAGCGCCATCAGCGCAGGCCGCCACGGGCGGGGGGCAAACAGCGCCGAAAAATACCGGTCAGGATCGTGCCGCCGCACAAGCCCGGCACAGACCTCAAAGGAAGCGCTTCTGTCCATGGTCACCAAAGAAAAGCCGCCCGATATAGCGGGCGGCTCATCCTAGTCCAACACCCATTCCGCAGTCAGACGATGTTCTGCGCCGCCACCATGCAAAACAGCATAGGGATGGAGAGCAATGTGTTGATACGCGAGAATTGCCCCGCGGTCCTGGCCGAGGCCGCCTTTTCCACCGCCGACAGATCGGGATATTTGCCCGCGATGTTCAACGCCTTCTGCTGGTTCGGCCAGATCAGCACCCAGACGTTGAACCACATGATCGTGCCCAGCCACATGCCGATGCCGATAATGATCGCCTTGGGCGAGACAAAGCCCTCCACCGCATCCAGCGTATAAGCCTGCAAGAGATAGCCGTTCTGATAGGCCAGAATAATCCCGAAGAAGATGGTGCTCATCGCCCCCCAGCGGAACCAGAAGAGAGCCGCAGGCGTAATATAGCGCCCCAGTGCGGGGCGCAGATCTTCAGGGATTTTGGGGGTGGTGGGGGTGGAGACAAAGTTGAAATACCACAACAACCCGATCCACATCACACCCGAAATGACATGCAGCCAGCGCACAAGAAAGGGCCAGAAACTGGCCGCATCAAAGCCTTGCGTCCGCGCATAAAGCACAAACACCAGCGCCGCGAGCACAAAGCCTGCGATCACAACACTGCGCAAATTTCCCAGAAACGCCGCCATGCCCCAACTCCCCGATTTGAGTCCCTGCGGCAGTTTAGCGCAATTTCACGGGGGTGTGTTAGGGGGAGCCTAGATTGTGAGTTTTTTGGGCCGCCGCACCTGGAGCCACCCTACCACGATGAGCCGCGTCACCATCACCGCCGTAAAGAAGGAGGTGATGATCCCAAGGCCAAGGGTCACCGCAAAACCCCGAACCGGCCCGGAGCCGAGCTGGAACAGAATCATCGCGGCGATCAGATGGGTCATGTTCGCATCCACGATGGTTGCCATGGCCCGGCGGAAGCCGGTGTCGATGGAGGCGATCATGCCGCGTCCATTGCGCTGTTCTTCGCGAATGCGTTCATAAATCAAGACGTTGGCATCAACAGCCATGCCTAAAGTCAGCACGATGCCGGCAATACCCGGCAAGGTCAGCGTCGCACCGAACAGGGTGAGCGCGGCAAGCAGCAATACGACGTTGAGGGTCAGGGCGACATCGGCGAAGAGGCCGAACATGCCATAACGACCGATCATGAACAGCGCGACCAGAACCAGACCAGCAATAGCCGAATAGCGTCCGGCCTTCACCGAGTCTGCGCCCAGTTCGGCGCCCACGGTGCGTTGCTCGATCACTTTGAGCGGTGCAGGCAGAGCACCCGCCCGCAACAGAACGGCGAGATCGTTCGCCGTCTGGGGTGTGAAGGTTCCGGAGATTTCACCCTGCCCACCGAGAATCGGCTCGCGAATGACCGGCGCGGAAATCACTTTGTTATCGAGCACGATGGCGAAGCGGCGGCCCGTATTGGTTTTGGTGACGTCACCGAACTGACGCGCGCCCACCGAATCGAAGCGGAAGCTGACGATGGATTCATTGGTGCGCTGGCTGAACCCGGCGGACGCATTGGTCAGACGGTCGCCCGACACCATGATCCGTTTCTGAACCACCAAAGGCGGCAGGGGTTGTTTATCCGGCCCCGTTTCCTGCTGAAGCAGCACCGACCCGATCGGCAGAATACCGCGCATCGCCTGCGCCAGATCGGCCGTTTCATCGACCAGCTGGAAGGTCATCTTGGCGGTGGTGCCCAGAAGATCAATCAGACGCTTGGGATCGGAAAGCCCTGGCACCTGCACCAGAATACGATCTTCGCCCTGCCGCTCGATGGTCGGCTCGCGGGTGCCCATTTCGTCGATACGACGGCGCACGACTTCGATGGACTGGTTCAAGGTCTGGGTTTTGGTTTGAACCTTGTATTCGTTGTTCAGCGTCATCACCAGGCGGCGATTGCCAGGCTCGGTGATGGCGAATTCTTTTGTCCCGCCGCCCAGCAGTGCGCCGGAGAGAACCGGGTTGAGATCGGCCAGAACTTTTTTGGCGGCATCATATTGTGTCGGCTCGCGCACCGTCAGCGTGATCGCATCGTCCTTTGACGTGACATTGAAGGCGATGCGGGCCTTGCGCATTCCCACACGAATGTCACTCATCACCGATTCAAGTTTGTCCTTCTGTACCTGATCGAGCTGAACTTCGAGCAGGAGATAGGACCCGCCTTGCAAGTCCAGCCCAAGGCTGACGGCGCTTGTCGGCATCCAGGACGGCAACTTGCTGAGGACGCTGTCAGGCAAGGCATTGGGGAGCGCAACGAGAATGCCAACCAGCACGATCAGGCCAGTGACAATACGACTCCAGAGAGAGACCTGCAGCATCCTTGCGATCAGTCCTTATCGGCGCTTTTGGCGCGGACTTCGCTCAGGGTCGTTTTCAAAACGCGGACTTGCACATTGTCCGCAATGTCCACCAGCAGTTCCCCCTCGTCCTTCACCTTGGCGACCTTGCCGATGATGCCGCCAGCCGTGACGACTGTGTCGCCCCGGCGCACATTGTCTACCATCTCGCGGTGCTGTTTCACGCGCTGTTGTTGCGGACGGATCATCAGGAAATACATGATGCCAAAGATTGCGATGATCGGCACAAACGACGAGAGAAAAGACGGGTCCATAATGCTATCCGATGATTTCAGGCGCGTTCCAGCGCGGGCGGACTATAACGGCGAGGCCCCGCATTGCAACCGCGCCCCCAAACAAGGCTAAACCCATGTCTACACGCGAAAAATCCGAAGAAATCAGCGTTACCGGCGCGGTTCTGGCCCGCATTGCCGATGCGCTGGACCGGTTGGCGCCGGGGACGGGGTTATTTGTGGCGCCTGAGATGGGGGGTGCGTTTGTTTGGGAGCCGTCGCATGGGGGGCTGCTGGAGGTACCGCAGGTCGCGCATATTCCGCTGTTGCTGCTCAAGGGGGTCGATCAGGCCAGGGACACGCTGCTGGAGAATACAAGACGGTTTGCGGACGGGTTGTCGGCCAATAACACCCTTTTGTGGGGGGCGCGGGGCATGGGGAAGAGTTCGCTGGTCAAGGCGGCCCATGCCGAGGTGAACAAGGGGCGGACGGGGAAGGACCAGCTTGTGCTGGTGGAAATCCACCGGGAGGAGATCGGCACACTGCCGGTGCTGCTGCGGCTGCTCAAGACTTCGCCCCGCCAATATCTGCTCTATTGCGATGACCTGTCCTTCGACCGGGACGATACGAGCTACAAATCCCTCAAGGCGGCGCTGGAAGGCGGGCTTGAAGGGCGGCCGACCAATGTTCTGTTCTATGCAACCTCCAACCGGCGGCATCTGATGCCGCGGGACATGATGGACAATGAACGGTCCACCGCCATCAACCCATCGGAGGCGGTGGAGGAAAAGGTGTCGCTCTCGGACCGCTTTGGGCTTTGGCTGGGCTTCCACAATTGCGGGCAGGACGAATATCTCGCGATGATCGACGGCTATGCGCAGCATTATGGGCTAGACCTGAAACCGGACGTGTTGCGAAGCCGGGCGCTGGCCTGGGCGGCTGGGCGCGGCGGGCGATCGGGGCGTGTGGCCTGGCAGTTTGTGCAGGATCTGGCGGGCGAGTTGGGCAAACGCCTCGATTAACGCGACGCCATCAGCAGCAGGCGGGGATCGACGGGCTTGGTCTCGCGCCGGATTTCGAAGTGGAGCTGGGGCTGGGTGACGTCGCCGGTTTCGCCGGTATAGGCGATGACCTGCCCTTTGCTCACTTGCTCGCCTTTGTTGACCAGCGTGCGTTCGGCATGGGCGTAGGCGGTGACGTAACCGTCTTCATGTTTGATGAGGACGAGATTGCCGTAGCCCTTTAGCTCATTGCCGGAATAGGTCACGACGCCTGCGGCGGCAGCGTGGATCGGGGTGCCGAGATTGGCGGCGATATTGATGCCGTCATTGCGCTCACCCGACGCCGAGATGCCAAAGGGAGAGATGACGCGGCCAGATATGGGCCAGGCGAAACGGGCGGTGCCCGGATCGCGGGAATGATCCTGATAAGCGGAGACATCGTGATCGCTTGGCGTGCCACCTGCGAGGCGGTCGATCACCGAATCCGCTTGATTGACCAGGGTGGTGTCATCCTGCGGTTTGTAGGAAGCGAGTGTGAGGGTTGGCGCATAACGGGGTGTGCTGCGCGGCTTGGGCTGCGGGGTCGGGACTCTGCGGGCGACGGCATAGGTCGGGGCGCGCGCGGCGCCGGGGACGCGCAAGGTCTGACCGGCATAGATGCGGTCGCGATTGGTGAGGTCGTTGGCGTCGATCAGATCGAGGGCGCGGACATTATAGCGGCGCGCGATTTCGTAGATCGTGTCGCCGGAGCGCACGGTAACGGTGAAGTATTTTGCGGTAACGGGACCGCTGGCGATGGGCGGCTCTTTATCGAAATGCGAGCAGGCGGACAGCGCGAGCGCGGCAAGCAGAAGCACAATGGCTTTGCGGCCATTACCCTTTTTGCTGTGATCCACCCGCATTCTGCGGCTCCTGGGGCACGCCCGGTAACAGGGGCACGAACATCACGGGGATCATCTGCTCGCGAATCACTCCCGTTTCAGACTTAATAATCTTGGTTAAAAGTTGAGAAATACTTTCCGCGCCAGCCTGTTCGCCCACGGGAATGATCATTTTTCCGCCTATTTTCAGCTGTTCCACCAGAATCTCGGGAACTTTGGGGACGGCGGCTGTCACGATGATGCGGTCGAACGGGGCCTGTTCCTGCCAGCCCTTGTAGCCATCACCAAATCTTGTGGTGATGTTGTCGAGCTTGAGCAGGTTAAATCTTTTTTGCGCCTGGGCGAGCAGATGGCGGTGGCGTTCGATCGTGTAGACCCGGCGGCAAAGAGGCGAGAGGATGGCGGACTGGTAGCCGGAACCGGTGCCGATTTCGAGCACGCGCATTTTCTCATCCAGCTCAAGGGCTGCCGTCATATAGGCGACGACATAGGGCTGGCTGATGGTCTGGCCGCACGGAATGGGCAGCGCGGTGTTTTCATAGGCGCTGCGCTCGAACAGGTTTTCGACAAAGAGTTCACGCGGCGTATTCGCCATGGCGGCGAGAACACGCACATCTGTGATGCCTTGTTCGCGCAGCGTGTGAATGAGCGGGGCTGCGCGATCTTCCGTCACGTTTTGGAATCCGCGGCGAAGTCTGCGCGCAGGGTTTCCAGCACGCGCTGTTCGGTGAGGTTGAGATGCAGCGGCGTGATGGCGATGGCCCCGTGATAGATCGCGTGCAGATCGGTGCCTTGTGGCGGGTTGGAGCGCACACGGCGAAATCCGATCCAGAAATAGGGATTGCCGCGCATGTCGATCCGGCGATCCATGATCGCGGTTTGCAGATCGCGTTTGCCCTGCGCCACGATTTCGATGCCCGCCACATTTTCTGGTTCGCGATCCGGGAAGTTGATGTTCATCAACACATCGTCAGGCCAGCCGGATTTCATCAGACGGCGCACGACATTTGCGCCATGGGCAGCGGCGCACTGCCAGCGCACATCATAGCCTTCCTCAAAACCGTAGGACTGGCTGAGGGCCACAGAGGGGATGCCGAGCGCGGTGCCCTCCATCGCGCCTGCGATGGTGCCCGAATAGGTGACATCATCGGCGAGATTGCCACCGCGATTGACGCCGGACAAAACCAGATCGGGCTTGCTGTCTTTCATCACTTGCGCGACCGCCATCATCACACAGTCGGTCGGCGTGCCGGTGATCGCGAACCGCTGATGCGAGACCTCTCGCATCCGTAGCGGATGCGAGAGCGTGAGAGAATGAGAGGCGCCGGACTGTTCGGTTTCAGGCGCGATCACCCACACATCATCGGTGAGGTCGCGGGCGATTTTTTCGGCAATGGCGAGGCCGGGGGCGTGGATGCCGTCGTCATTGGTTACGAGGATACGCATTCGGGTACTCCGGATTTGTGGGGGTTGTGCGCTTGGCACAATCGCTTGGCGTGACGCGATGGAGATACGGTGTGCATTTGGCACTCGCCCCCTCACCCCGGCCCTCTCCCCCTCCGGGGGCGAGGGAGATGTTCTTACTCATGGCCATGGTCGCGTTCATGTTCATGGTTGGGGAATGTGTCATGGGGCGATCTTTGTTTGACCAGCCATGTAGGGGCGCAAGGCGTCGGGGATGGTTATTGTGCCGTCGTCGTTTTGGTAGTTCTCCATGACGGCGATCAGGGTGCGGCCTACCGCGAGGCCTGAGCCGTTGAGGGTGTGGACGTGGCGGGTGCCTTTGCCGTCTTTGGTACGGAAGCGGGTGTTCATGCGGCGAGCCTGGAAATCTCCGCAGTTGGAGCAGGAGGAGATTTCGCGGTAGCGGTTCTGGCCGGGGAGCCAGACTTCGATGTCATACGTCTTCACCGCAGAGAAACCCATGTCGCCGCTGCACAGGGTCATGACGCGATGCGGCAGGTTTAGTTTCTTGAGCACGGCCTGCGCGCAATCGGTCATGCGTTCGTGTTCGCTCACCGAATTTTCCGGCGTGGTGATGGAGACGAGTTCGACTTTGGAAAACTGGTGCTGGCGGATCATGCCGCGCGTGTCTTTACCAGCCGAGCCTGCTTCGGAGCGGAAGCAGGGGGTCCATGCGGTGAGGCGCAAGGGGAGTTGGTCGTCGCTAAGAATTTCATTGCGCACATAGTTGGTGAGCGAAATTTCAGCGGTGGGAATAAGATAGAACGGTCGGGCTCCAGATCTAACGACCAGAGAATTCCCCTTCGTTGATACTTCATAACTCTGAATTTTTCGAAACTGCTCAACAAACTTTTTCTGTGTGTCAGCATCTTTGAATACCGGGTCCGGTCCATCAAAATAGGAAATATCGCTAAAATCTGCCTCGAATCCTGCTTCAGTCTTAAACAGGTCTTCGGCGAATTTGGGGAGTTGGCCGGTGCCGAAGGCGGCATCGTCGCGTACCAGGAGCGGCACCTGCATTTCGGTGTAGCCGTGCTCGCCGGTTTGCAGGTCGAGCATGAAATTGCCGAGCGCGCGTTCGAGGCGGGCGAGGCCGGATTTGAGATAGACAAAACGGGCGCCGGAGACTTTGGCGGCGCGGTCGAAATCCATCTGGCCGAGGGCTTCTCCCAGATCGAAATGTTCTTTGGCGGTGTTGCTGGGCACTGGTGTGCCGAAAGCGCGGGCGGGGACTTCGATATTGCCGCTTTCATCCGGGCCGTCCGGCACATCCGCTGCGGGAAGATTTGGAATTGCGGCGATAAGTTCGTCGAGGGCTGCTTTGAGGCCGCGCTCTTCCTCTTCGCCTTTCTGAATCTCGTCTTTCAGGCCGGAGACTTCGGCCATCAGGGCTGAGGCTGCGGCTTCGTCCTTTTTGGCTTTGGCCTGGCCGATCTGTTTGGAAGCGTCGTTGCGGCGGGCCTGGGCCTCCTGAAGGCGGGTGAGCAGGGCGCGCAAGGCGTGATCGCGGTCGAGAATCTCTGTGGTCAGGCTCTGCGCATCGGCAAGGCCCCGGCGTTTGAGGCCGCTGGTGAAGGATTCGGAAGCGTCGCGGATGGCGCGGATGTCGTGCATGGGCGGATGGTCCTGAGGCTCGAAGGGTCATGGCATTTGCGTGGGCGCGTTCGCAAGCCATCCAACACAGGACTTCATCGGCGCGGAATCCGGCGCGGGCGACGAGTTTGCGGATTTCAGTCCGCCGCGCCCGTGTAGCGGCGGAATAGGCGCCGTGTTTGAGCCGGTTGCGGTTGCCGGGCGGGGCGCCACGGGGGCGGCCGGTGCGTTTGCCCATTTGAACCTCAGAAATGTGGGGAGGGGGTGGGGTGGTAAGGCATTGAAATGTTGTGCGTCCTTTGGGCGGTCCTATTTTCTTTGGGGATTATAGGCTTTATTTCATGTTTTTCAAGGATAATTTTCTGGTTGGGTGGCGGGGGGGGGGGTGTGGGGGGATGACGACTTCCCCCCTCCGCCCTCGCTTCGCGGGGCACCTCCCCCGCTTGCGGGGGAGGATGGGGAAGGGGTGGAGCGCGTGCTAGCTGGGTGGCCGCACTACGGCGGAGGCCGCCCGTCATAAATCTGCGGCGGAGGCCGCCCCGTAAATTAATGGCGGCGGGCGCTCATCCTGGATTTGCGGCGCAGGGTGCCCATCGCGAAGAGGCCTGCGCCGAGCAGGCTCAGGCTTGCCGGTTCAGGGACTGCGGTATCGGCGACGCTGAAGAAATTGCCGAAGGCAAAGCCGCGCGCGATGTCCGGGGCGGAGATGGTGAAGGATTTGATGCCCTGCCCTACCCAGCCGAAGAATTTGGCGCCGCTGTCGCCCGCGACCGACTGCGACAATACCGTATTGTCATCGAGGGTCAGGGTGATGGTGTAGCTGCCGTCCATATTCGCCGGTTCGATTTCGAAGCCGAAGGCTTTGACCGGGGTGAGTTCGGCGGTGAGATCGTTAGTGCTGGCATAGACGGCGCCGGTATAGGAATGGGCCCAGGTTTCCCAACCCGTGCCGACCGACCCGGCATGGGCGATGCTGGCATAGGGCGACAGGGTGAGCTGGACGCCATCATCGAGGGTGATGTCGAAGACCGGCAGGTTGTTGACGCGCGCATCTTCGGTTGTGTTGGTGATGGTGCCACCGGCGGCGGTGGCCCAGCTTGCCTGATCGTCATAGGTCACGACGCCGGCCAGGGCAGGAAGTGTGCAGGCCATGGCAGCGGCGAAAACGAGAGCGGACACTGTTGGCTTTAAATACATCGACTGCCCCACAAGGTTGATGAACGTGGTTAAAGCAATCTCTGTGCCTGTCCGGGCTGGGCCTGCCTTTTCCCGCGCAGGTGGTGAGCAGGCGTAAACACAGTTAACAGTTTTATGCGTCAGGCGGGGGGCTGCCCGGTCTGGCGGGCGCGGCCCCGTTCGATCCATTTCACGCACCAGATCGAGATTTCGTAGAGCGCGCAAAGCGGGAGTGCGAGGCTGACCATGCTGATCGCATCGGGCGGGGTGACGATGGCGGCGAGCGCGAAGATGCCGACAATCGCGTAACGCTGGGAGGACCGAAGCTGCTGTGCGGTGACGATGCCGACCCGGCCCAGCAGCGTGAGCAGCACCGGTAGTTGGAAGGTGAGACCGAAGGCGAAGATCAGCGTCATTACGAAATCGAGATATTCGCTGACCTTGGCCTGGAGCTGGATGCCCAGCGTGTTCTGGCTGCCTTGCGTTTCGTAGCCGACGAAAAAGCGGATGGCGAAGGGCAGCATCACATAGAATACGAAGGCGGCGCCGATGGCGAAAAGGACCGGGGTCGCCACCAGGAAGGGCAGGAAGGCCTTGCGTTCCTGGCGGTAGAGGCCGGGGGCGACGAACAGCCAGATCTGGGCGGCGATGATGGGGAATGCGAGGCAGATGCCCGCGAACATCCCGACCTTCACATAGGTGAAGAACGTCTCATACAGCGCCGTATAGATCAGATGGGCGTTGGGCTGGCCTTTGAGCGCCAGAGCCAGTGGTTCGGTGAGAAAGGCATAGATCGGGCGGGCAAAGCTGAAGCTGATGAGGAAGCAGACCGCGAATGCGGCCATGGCCCAGAGCAGCCTTTTGCGCAGCTCGACCAGATGCTCCATCAGCGGGGCTTTGGTCGCCTCGATGGCGGCTTCGTCCTTGGCGTCCGGTTTGGTCAAGGGGTGTCCGCTTTTGAGGGGGCGGCCTGTGGGGATTCTGCCTGTGGGGATTCTGCCTGTGGGGGTTCTGGCTGTGGTGGTTCGACGTGTGTCTCGGCGGGGAGGATGCCGTGTTCTATGGAATGGTTGAGGGTTTGATCGAGGGACGCAAGCGGGCGCTCGGCGCGCAAGGCGGCGATCTCTTTGCGCAGTTCATCGAGTTCGGCCTGACGGGCCATTTCGTCGAAGCTGTTGCGGAATTCTGTCGCCATGGCGCGGGCCTTGGCGATCCAGCGGCCGAGCATGTGCATGAGGCGCGGCAGGTCTTTGGGGCCCACCACGACCAGCGCCACGATCATGACGATGAGGATTTCACTCCAGCTCAGATCGAACATGGTTTTTGATAGCATACGGGACGCGAAAAGCGGCCCGGGCGGTTATCTGCCGACGCTATCCTTTTCGTCGCGGCGGTCGGGCAGCGGGCGGGGTTCATCAGGTTCGTTGAGGCCCTGACGGAAGCTTTTGATGCCTTTGGCGACATCGCCCATCAGGTCGGAAATCTTGCCACGGCCACCGAACAGAAGAACGGCAACAATGACCAGAATCAGAATGTGCCAGATGCTCAGGGCACCCATGGGACTGTCTCCTTCGACCCTCGCGATGGTCTGTTAAAGCCCTTATTGGGGCTGCGATGCAAGCGGGCCATTAAAGATGAGGCGTGGGGGGAAAACGAGGTGGTTGATGCGCCAGGGTTCCCTTCCCTCGGCGCGTTGCGCCTCGCCGGGAATGACAGTGGGTGGCGATCCTCAAGGCACCAGGATTTCGGCCTTGCGGCCATAGGCGGCGGCCAGCGCGGCGAGGCGTTTTTGTACCGGATCGGTGGCTATTCCTGCGAATTGGGCTGGAACTTCGAGCAACAGGCGGTTCTGGGTGAGTTTGAGGTGGTAATGCGACAACTGGCCCGCTGCCGAGGCGGAAAGCGCGAAGGCGAGGCGCAAGGTGAGGCCGAGGATGCGGGCGGTGAGTTCATCCTCGGAATTGAGCAGCCCTGCCTGTTTGAGCTGGCGGGGAAAATCTTCATCGCCGGAATAGCGGTGATAGATGGCGGTGGCGATGAGGGCGCGGGTGCGGTGATCGGCCCCGGAGAAAGGCGCGGTGAGGACCTGATTGAAGGCCCCAAAGGCGCGGTCATCCGGGTGGCGGCGCCAGTTCACATCCGAGAACAAACAGGCGGCGCGGCGGATGCGGGAAAGCTCCCCCGTCTCGGCGGGATAGAGCGCGCGGGACCAGGCGAAGATTTCATCGGCATGGGCCGGGACGCGCGCCTCGCGGATATTCATGTCTTCGGCGAAAGCGAGCAGCGGGTCTTTGGCGCGTTCGTCTTCGCTCAAATGGGCGTGCAGCAGACCTTCGCGCAGGCCGAAGGCGGAGATCACGATCTCTTTGAAATTGGCTTCGAGCAGTAGCCGTTCGAGCACGACGGCGCCGTAGGGCAATGCTTCAGCTCTACGGCGGGAAATGACTTTCATCCGCTCCGCCGATTTTTTGGAGAGCTGGGAAATCACCTTGCAGAGTTTGAGGGCGCGGCTGCGCGGGATCGCATAATGCTGCAGGACATGGAGCGGGTAGTTGCAGGTTTCCATGTCGATGCGTGCGAAGCTGCGCCAGATGCCGCCCACCGCATAGAGCGAGCGGTTTTCCAGCGGGCCCAGATTTTTGAGCGCGGTGAGACCTTCATCGACAATGCGGCGGGCACGTTCGGCATCGTCTTTCGCAAGGTCCATCAGCCGTAACGGGCCGTAAGGTAGCGTCATCGCCGAACCGGCATAGCCGTTTTGCACGGTCACCATGTCGAGGCTGCCGCCGCCGAGATCGGCGACCAGGCCATCGGCATCCGGCGTGCCGGAGAGTACGCCTTCGGCGGCGAGGCGCGCCTCTTCTTCCCCCGACAGGACGTGGATGGGGCTGCCCCAGGCGGCCTCTGCGCGGGCGATGAAATCCGGGCCGTTGACGGCATCACGCGCAGCGGCCGTTGCCACCGCTTCGCGGATGGGGACGCCCAGCGCATCGGCGATCATGCGGAAGCGGGTGAGCGCGTTCAGCGCCAGCACCACACCATCGGCATTGAGTTTGCCGGTGGACACCATGCCGCGCCCGATGGCGCAGATGGCTTTTTCGTTGTGCAGCGTGGCGGGACTGCGGCGAAAAGAATCGAACACCGCAAGGCGCACCGAGTTGGAGCCGATATCGACAATGGCGACATGACCTTCCCGCGAATCTTCGATACGCGCGAAAGGACGCGGCGCGGAGGCGGGGACAAGAATTGGCGATGGTGCGAGGCTCACGAAATCAGTTTACCGGGGCGGCTGCGCGATGCAAACCCGCGCAGCTCATTTCTTCAGCGCGCGGCCACGGCCCGAAAGCGATGGATTGGTCATGAAATAGGTGTGCGCGGAGAAGGCGCCGGGATCGGAACCGTGAGAATCGCGAACATATGTCCCATCGCCATGCATGTGCCAGGATTGGGCACGGTCTTTGAGCAGTGCGCCCAGAATTTGGTCCAGTACCTGTTGATGCACGGTGGGATTTTCGATCGGCACCAATGCTTCGACGCGGCGGTCGAGATTGCGGGGCATCCAGTCCGCCGACGAAATATAGACGCGGGCTTTGGGCGACGGCAGGCCGTGGCCCGCGCCGAAGGCAACGACGCGGCCATGTTCCAGAAAACGCCCGACAATGGATTTGACGCGAATATTCTCCGACAGGCCGGGCACGCCGGGACGCAGGCAGCAGATGCCGCGCACCACGAGTTCGATTTTCACGCCTTCGCGGCTGGCTTTGTAGAGCCAGTCGATCAGTTCGGGATCGACGAGGGAATTGAGCTTGATCCAGATCGCGGCGGGGCGGCCTTCATGGGCGTGGGTAATTTCTTCGGCGATGGAATGAATCAGGTGTTTGCGCAAGGTCAGCGGCGAGATGGCGATCTTTTCCAGCTTCTCAGGCTCGGCATAGCCGGTGATGAAATTGAACAGCTTGGCGGCATCGCGCCCCAGTGCCGGATCGGCGGTGAAGAGCGACAGGTCGGTGTAAATTTTTGCGGTGATGGCGTGATAATTGCCGGTGCCGAAATGCACATAGGTGCGCAACTGGCCTGCTTCGCGGCGCACCACCAGGCTGACCTTGGCGTGGGTTTTGAGTTCGATGAAACCGTAGACGACCTGCACGCCTGCGCGTTCGAGATCGCGCGCCCATTTGATGTTGGCGGCTTCATCGAAACGGGCTTTGAGTTCGACCAGGGCTGTGACGGATTTGCCTGCATCCGCCGCTTCGATCAGCGCCTTGACGATGGGCGAGCCTTCGGAGGTGCGGTAGAGCGTTTGTTTGATCGCGACCACATTGGGATCGAGCGCTGCCTGACGGATGAACTGGACCACCACGTCAAAACTTTCGAACGGGTGGTGGACGACGAGGTCTTTGGCGCGGATGGCGGCGAAACAATCGCCGCCGAAATCGCGGATGCGTTCGGGGAAGCGGGCGATATAGGGTTTGAACAGCAGATCGGGGCGGCGATCTATGATGATGTGTTTGAGATCGGACACGCCCATCATGTGCTGGATGACGAGATCGCTGCGGCCCAGATCGAGACGTTCGGCGATGAAATCGCGCAGGTCATCCGGCATCGAGGCGCTGCATTTCATGTGGATGACAGAGCCGCGGCGGCGGCGTTTGAGCAGCGACTCAAACAATAAAACGAGGTCTTCGGCTTCTTCTTCCACCTCGACATCGCTGTCGCGCAGGATGCGGAACATGCCGACGCCGGTGGCGATGTGATCGGGGAAAATGTGGCCGAGGAACATTTCGATCACGCCTTCGAGCGCGACGAAGCGCACCGCCTTGTCGCGATCGGGCAACGCGATGAAACGCTGGAGTTGTTGCGGCACCGGCAGCATCGCGGTGACGATGCGCCCGTCTTTGCGACGTTTGAGGCGCAGGGCCATCGCAAAGCCGAGATTGGGGATGAAGGGGAAGGGGTGCGCCGGGTCGATGGCGAGCGGGGTGAGGACCGGGAAAATCTGTTCGCGGAATTCTTTTTCCAGCCAGTCGCGATCTGCCGTGGTGAGCTCGGCCGGTTCGAGCACCGAGACGCCGACGGCGCGCAGTTCTGCCCTCAGTTCGACCCAAACAGTTTGCTGGTCGGCAATGATCTGGTTCGCCACCTGTTCGACTTCTGCCAGTTGCTGGGCGGGGGTGAGGCCGTCGGCGCTGGGGGTGGCGATGCCGGCCTGCACCATGCCTTTCAGCCCGGCGACGCGGACCATGTAGAATTCATCGAGATTGGAGGCCGAGATCGACAGGAAGCGGACCCGTTCGAGCAGGGGATGGGCCTTGTTCTGCGCCTCCTCCACCACTCGCCGGTTGAAGGCGAGCCAGGACAGTTCGCGGTTCACGAAACGCGAAGGGTCAGTCAGTTCAATGGCTTGAGCTGAAGCTCCAGGGCTGAGCGCGACCTGTGCGGAGACTTGCCGATCTTCGGAGAAGGTGATTTTGGGTTCAGCCATGGCCTGAAGCTAACCCAGGATTGTTAAGGTGTCATGGCAGAGGGGACGACCTTTAGCCCAGCAGATCGCGGATCAGGGCGGTGGTGACGGGGCGTTTTTCGGCCAGGGCTCTTGCGTCGGCGCGGGCCACGAAATCGCGGATGGCGGCGGGGGAGCGTTCCAGTGACAGGATCATCTGGGAGATCACCGCTTCAGGAACCACGAGCTGGCGGTCCGCGAAAAGTTTGCGGGCGATGTTGGCAAGGAGGGCATCGTCCGGGGCCCAGATCGGGAAGGCGAGCAGGGCCGCAAAGCGCGAGGACAGATCGGGGAGCACCGTGGTCCAGCCCTTTGGGGCTTCGCGCGCGGTCAGCAGGAAGGGCGTGCCGCGTTCGAACAGCGCAAAGAGCGCGCGGTCGCGTAGCTCGCTCGGCAGCGCGGTATCGACATCTTCGACCGCGATGGCTTCACCCTGTCCGAGTTGGGCGACGGTATCGAGATTGAGCGCCGAGGCGGTGAGGATTTTGGCGTGGGCGGCGGCGGCCCATGCCGCAACGAGATGGGATTTGCCCGCACTGTTCGGGCCGTAGATCGCAGCAGGGGCCGGCCAGTCGGGCCAGCGGTCGATGAAGCTCACCGCTTCGCGGTTGCCGCCGCTGACGATGAAATCGCCACGGCCCAGCGCAGGCGACATTTCCCAGGACAGGATCAATTGCGAGGGCATGATTAGTGAGCAGACATGTTTCAGGCCGGGCGGCTGTGGCGGATCGCGGCGCGCAAGAAGACCTGCCCATAAGACAGCCATGAGGCAAGGGTGAAGACCGCCGTTGCCACAGCGGCGATGGTGACCAGTTGCGGCACGCTGATTTCGAACGCAAGCACCACAAGCATCAAGCCGACATAGCCGACCTGTACTGCCGTGCTGAGTTTGCCGAGGATTTGCGGCTGCACCCGCAAGGGCCAGCCCATATATTTGGCGAGCAGCACGGCGGCCACGATGGCGCCATCGCGCGCCAGCACCAAAGCGGTGAGCCAGGACGGCGTGACAGCGATGAAGGTGAGCGCGAGGAAGGAGGCCAGCATGAGCAATTTGTCGGCCGCCGGATCGAGCCAGGCGCCGAGGTGACTATCGAGGCCGAAGCGTTTGGCGAGGAAGCCATCCGCCGCATCTGTCAGCCCTGCGAAGACGAAGACGCCAAGCGCCGCCGGATAGGCATGGCTATAGAGCAGCATGGCTGTGAGCGGGGCACAGGCCAGACGCAGGCCCGTCAAGCAATTGGGGATTTGCCGCAGCAGTGCCGTCACTTCTGTCCCTCTGTGCGGGTGAGCCACCACAGCCCGTCACGCATCGTCATGGCGATACCGGCATCGGCCAGCGTGCCACGCAACTGATCCAGACTGCCGACATAGGCAAGCGACAACCTGGCCTGGCTGAGATTGAACGCCACCATGTCTATACCGACAACGGTTGGAACGGCGCCGAGTTTCGCTTGCAGGGCGGCCCAATCCGACAGCGACGAAAAGCGCGCATCGACGGTGAGGCGCGCTCTCTGGCTGAAATCGACGGCGGATTTGTTTTTCCAGAATTCCACAATGGTTTCGAACGCGGCCTCGGCGGCGGCGGTTGCGCTTTTGCCGCTTGCATCCACGCTTGGCGTGATGGGCTGGCCCGCGGCGAGGCGTTTGAGGCGGATGCTGTTTTGGCCTTGGGTGAATTCGGCCACCACCACATCGCTGGCCCGAAGCCGGGCGGCGATGGGGGCGACGGCGGACCAGGTTGCGCTGTCGAAGGTGAGGCCGGCGAGGGCTGTGGCATCGGCCCCTTCAGGCAGGATGATGCTGACGAGGCCCCCGGCAAAATGCGGATTGGTCCAGGCAAGGGTCCAGGAATCGCCCTGCACATAGGAGGGGGCGACCGGGATCACCAGAATGCGGCTGCTCTGGGCCACCACATAGGAGATGTTGTTGGCGCGCAGCAGCCGTTCCACCGCCGGTTGGCTGAAGATATAGGTGACTTTGGCCACATAGCGGGTGGTGGAGCGGCGTTCATCCGACACATCGAAGGTGCGGATCAGGCGCTGGACGGCGGCGTCATCGAGCTGGGGCTGGCGGGGCCAGTCTTCCTGCCTGGTGATGCGGCGGTAGAGGATGGTCCACGCCTTGGGGCGACCGCCATTGATGGCGATGGTCTGGGCCTCGACCGAGGCGGCGGCGGAGGCATCCACGGCCACGTTTTTGACCGTGAAGGGGTTTTCGCCCGCCCGGGCGGGCAGAGCCGCCGGGAAGGCAAAGGTGAGGGCGAAGGCGAGCGTGAGAAAAATCCGGGGCATGGCAAACCTATAGCGCACAAATGAATATAGAGGGCGGGCCCGGAAGGCGAAAGCGTGGCTTGGCCTTGGGCGCGGGCTCGTTTAAGGGGGGCGCGAGTGCCCCTTGCTGGATTATGCCGATGACCACGCCCCCCTCTGGCCGCAACAGCCTCACTTATAAAGATGCTGGCGTCGATATTGACGCAGGTGAGGCGCTGGTGGCGCGGATTGCCCCTGCCGCCAAGGCCACCCGCAGGCCGGGGGCCGATGCGGCGCTGGGCGGGTTTGGCGGGCTGTTCGACCTGAAGGCGGCAGGCTTTGCCGATCCGGTGCTGGTGGCGGCGACTGATGGGGTGGGGACCAAGCTGAAGGTTGCCATCGACACCGGGCTGTTTGCGGGGATTGGGCAGGATCTGGTGGCGATGTGTGTCAACGATCTGGTCGTGCAGGGGGCCGAGCCGCTGTTTTTTCTCGATTACTATGCGACCGGCAAGCTCGAAGTGGAGCAGGCGGCGGTGGTGATTGAGGGCATTGCACGGGCCTGCAAGGACAGTGGGTGCGCGTTGATTGGCGGGGAGACTGCCGAGATGCCGGGGCTTTATGGCAAGGGGGATTTTGACCTTGCGGGCTTCAGCGTTGGCGCGGTGGAGCGCGGTGCGATTTTGCCCAAGATGGACGTGATGGTTGAGGGCGATGTGTTGATTGGCGTCGCGTCCACGGGGGTGCATTCCAACGGGTTTTCGCTGGTGCGGCGGGCGGTGGCCGATAGTGCGCTGGGCTATGGCTCGCCTGCGCCGTTTGCGGCAGGTCAGACATTGGGTGAGGTGTTGATTGCGCCGACTGCGCTCTATGTGAAGAGCGCGTTGGCGGCGATTGCGACCGGCGGGGTGAAGGGTCTTGCGCATATTACCGGCGGGGGGATCACCGAAAATGTGCCGCGGGCTTTGCCCGATGGGCTGGATGCGCTGATTGATTTGTCGAGTTGGGTGCCGCTGCCGGTGTTTGGCTGGCTGTCTTCGACGGCGGGGATTGCGGTGTCGGAAATGTTGCGCACCTTCAATTGCGGGATCGGGCTTGTGGTGATTGCGCAGGCGACGAAAGCCGATGCGGTGATTGCGGCCTTTGCGGATGCGGGGCAGACGGCTTTGCGCATTGGTACGCTTGGCAAGGGTGAGGGCGAGGCGAAAGTGCGTTATGCGGGGGCGTTGGCACTCTGATGCACAAAGTTCGGACCGCTGTGCTGGTTTCGGGGCGCGGGAGCAATTTGAAATCGCTCATCGCGGCGGCGGCGCGGGCGGATTTTCCGGCTGAGATTGTTTTGGTGCTGTCCAATGTGGGACATGCGGGCGGGCTGGATGTGGCGCGCGCCGCGGGAATTGAGGCGCGCGCGATTTCCCACAAGGGGTTTGAGAGTCGCGAAGCGTTTGACCGGGCGATTGATGCGGCGTTGCGCGCGGCGGGTGTGGAGCTTGTTTGCGAGGCGGGGTTTATGCGCATTCATTCGGAATGGTTTGCGCGTGCGTGGGAGGGGAAATTGCTCAATATTCACCCTTCCCTTTTGCCGTCGTTCAAGGGGATTCATGTGCACCAGCAGGCGCTCGATGCGGGCGTGAAGGTTTCGGGCTGCACGGTGCATTTTGTTGTGGCGGAATTGGATTCCGGGCCGATCATTGCGCAAGCCGCTGTGCCGGTTTTGATTGGGGATACGGCGGATACGCTGGCGGCGCGGGTGTTGGAAGAGGAGCATGTGCTCTATCCCGCCGCGCTGGAGATGGTGGCGCGGGGGGATGTGGTGCTGGAGAGTGGGCGGGCGGTTTTTAGGCGGGTTTGAAAGCGTTTGGCACCGTTTGGTGCGCCCCACCTGGGTTCCCTTCCCTCGCTTCGCTCGCCGGGAATGACAGTGGGGTTGGGTTTAGCCGATGATGTTTGCGGCTTTGAGGGTTTCGCGCCAGTGTTGTTCGCGTTCTTTTAGCGCGGTGTTGAGCAGATAAGCGGTCAGATTTTCAGTGTCGATTTCTTCTACGGCTTCGTAGGTGAATGCGGCTTCGCCATGTTGGTTGAAGGCGGCCAGGAGTTTTTTGTTGGTGTGACTGCCGGTGCGCAGCGTGAAGAACGTGCTGTTTTGTTGTGTGTCCAGATTGCGGGTGGCGCCGACCCAGATTTCGTTTGTGGGGGTGCAGCGTACCGCGAAAATACCCGGTGAGGTTTTGCGCTCTTTATAGGCGCGGGCGGCTTCGCGTTTTTGGGTTTTATCCATCATCCTAATCCTGCCAATTTGGCCGAGATGTCCCACAGGCGTTTGGCATCGGCATCATTTTGCGCGTGTTTGGTGGGACGCTTTTCTTTGCATTTGTAGAAATATTTGCCGCTGATGTTGGCGACCTCTGGCGAGGTGGCGAGATAGAGCATGGTTTGCGCGCCTTGTTCGGGGCTGATGGCGCCGACCGGCTTCACCAATTTAGTGATGGTTTGCACGATGCCGCCGCTTTGGTCGCCAAAGCGCGTCGCCACGAAACCGGGATGGAGGCAATTGGCGGTGACGCCAGTGCCGTCCAGCCGGTGGCTGAGTTCGCGCGTGAACAGGATGTTGGCGAGTTTGGACTTGCTGTAGACGTTGAAGCCGAAGTAGCGCTTTTCGGATTGCAGGTCGTTGAAATCCAGCGTCGCGCGGATATGTGCGTCCGACGCGGTGGAGACGATGCGGGCGCCCGCTGTGGCTTTGAGCCGGTCCAGCAAGAGGTTTGTCACCACGAAATAGGCCATGTGATTTGTGGCGAAGGTTTTTTCCAGACCGTCGATGGTTTCCTCGCGGCTGTTGAACAGGGCGCCTGCATTGTTCATCAGCACGTCGATTTTGGCTTCGGCGGCGGCGATGGCATTTGCCACGCGCTTCATTTCCGACAGGCGGGTCAGATCGGCCAGATGGACTGTGTGGCCGCTGCCTTTGAGCTTTTTCAGTGTGGCATCGGCGCGGGCTTGATCGCGCGCCACCATGACGAGGCGGGCGCCCTGTTCGGACAGGCGGATGGCGGCGACCTCACCTATGCCGGAGGTGGCGCCAGTGATGACGATGGTTTTGCCCTGCATAGCGCGGTGCCCCGTTGGTGACGGGGGGACGATAGGTTTTTTTGGGGAAGGTTGCACGCGGATGGGATGCGGGACTGGTATGTCGGAATGGTGAAGCGATGTTCGGGGAGGGGTGTGGTGGTGAGACCGGGACCCCTCCCCGAAATTTGCGAAGTGCAAATTTCGACCCTCCCTCAAGGGGAGGGTCAATCAAATTGCAAATTTCGATTTCGGTACGCTGTCGCTACCTCAACCCTCAAGGGGAGGGTGGGTAGGTTATGGCAGGATTTCTAGGTCGCTGAAGAAGAAGTGGATCTCTTGCGCGGCGGTTTCTGGGGCGTCGGAGCCGTGGACGGAGTTGGCTTCGATCGACTCGGCGAAATCCTTGCGGATGGTGCCGTCAGCCGCCTTGGACGGGTCGGTGGCGCCCATCACTTCACGGTTTTTGGCGATGGCGTTTTCGCCTTCCAGAACCTGCACAACCACCGGGCCCGAGGTCATGAAGGCGACCAGCGAGTTGAAGAAAGGGCGTTCGCGGTGGACGCCGTAAAAGGCTTCCGCCTGCTCTTTGCTCAGCTTGATGCGGCGCGACGCGATGACGCGAAGGCCGGATTTTTCGAAGCGGGCGACGATTTCGCCTGTGAGGTTCCGGCGCGTCGCGTCCGGCTTGATGATCGAGAACGTGCGCTCAAGCGCCATGGGAAACCCCGTGAGTGAGAGTGAAAAGCGCGCGCCTTATACAAGTGTGGTTTGCATTGGCGCAAGCCAGCTTCTTATTTGTCGCGCGATTTGCCGGAAAACCGCTTCACACTTTTCCGATCGCGCTCTACAAGCCGCCCCATGCTGGTCATAGACAACATTACCTATCGTATCGCCGGTCGCGAAATCTTGGCGGGGGCCTCGGCGCAATTGCCGACGGCGCGACGGGTTGGCCTTGTGGGGCGCAACGGGGCGGGGAAAACCACGCTTTTGAAGCTCATCATGGGGCAGCTTCATGCCGATGGCGGGGATATTTCGCTGCCCTCTGGCGCGCGGATGGGGGCGGTGGCGCAGGAAGCGCCGTCCAGCCAGATCAGCCTTTTGGACACCGTGCTGGAGGCGGACAAGGAACGCTCCGCCCTTTTGACCGAATCCGAGACTGCGACCGATCCGCACCGGATTGGGGATATTCATTCGCGGCTGGAGGCGATTGACGCCTGGTCGGCACCGGCGCGGGCGGCGGCTATTCTGTCCGGGCTTGGGTTTTCGCCCGAGGATCAGCTTCGTCCGTGTGCGGAATTTTCGGGCGGGTGGCGGATGCGGGTGGCGCTGGCCGCCATTCTGTTTTCGGCGCCTGATCTTTTGCTGCTGGACGAGCCGACCAACTATCTCGACCTTGAAGGGGTGTTGTGGCTTGAGGATTTTCTCAAGCGTTATCGCGGCACGGTGTTGATTGTCAGCCATGACCGGGATTTGTTGAACACGGCGGCGGAGTTCATTCTCCATCTCGATAAGGGCAAGTTGCAGCTTTACACTGGCGGCTACGACAAATTTTCGGAAGCGCGCGCGGCCAAGAAAATGCTGGATGCATCCTTCGCCAAGAAGCAGGACGCGACCCGCAAGCATCTGCAATCTTTTGTCGACCGGTTTCGTGCCAAGGCATCGAAAGCACGCCAGGCGCAGAGCCGCATCAAGATGCTGGAGAAGCTGGGGCCGGTGTCGATTGCGCTGGACGAGCATGTCGCGCCTATTCGCATTCCGCAGCCTACCGAAGCCAATCCGCCGCTTATCACCATGGACCGGGCTTCCACCGGCTATGAGACCGGCAAGACGATTTTGAGCGGGCTTTCGATGCGGATCGACCCCGATGACCGGATTGCGCTGCTCGGCAAGAACGGCAATGGCAAATCCACTTTGGCGAAATTGCTGGTGGGCAAGCTGGAGAGCACGGGCGGCGATCTCGTTCGGGCGAAAAAGCTGATCCCAGGCTATTTTGCGCAGCATCAGTTGGACGAACTTGACGGCTCGGTGACGCCGCTGGTGACGCTGTCGCGCGCGCGGCCCAAGCTGAATGAAACGCAATTGCGCACGCAGCTCGCGGGCTTTGGCTTTTCGGCCGACAAGGTGAAGACCGATGTGGCGAAGCTTTCGGGCGGGGAGCGGGCGCGGCTGATGCTGGCGCTGGCGACGCTGGACAGACCGAACCTGCTCATTCTCGACGAGCCGACCAACCATTTGGACATTGATGCGCGCAATGAATTGATGACCGCGCTGAATGATTTTGAGGGCGCGGTTATTCTGGTCAGCCATGATCGGCGGTTGATTGAATCCACCGCTGACACCTTGTTGCTGGTGGCCGATGGCACGGTGCGGCCGTTTGATGGCGATCTGGATGATTACAAGACGTTTTTGTTGTCGGGCGATGGCAGGCGGCCGGGATCGACCAAAGAAGACAAGCCTTCCAAAGCGGCGCGGCGGGCGGATGCGGACAAACGCAAAGCGTTGAAGCCGTTGAAGGAGCGTGTGGACGCGGAAGAAACGCAGATGGAGGCGCTGGGCGCGGAAATCAAGAAATATGATGCGACGCTGGCTGATCCGCTTTTGTTTGTGCAGGATGTGAACAAGGCCAATGCGGTTTCCAAGAAGCGGGCGGAGGCAGCGCGCAAGCTGAAGGCGGTGGAAGACCGCTGGATGAAAGCCAACGAAGAGTATGAGGCGGCGCTGGCGGAGTAGGCGCTGCTCGTACGAAAGCTGAAATACGGAAAATTACTGCGGCGGCTGTTGCGAATCTCGATAGACCCCTCCCCGAAATTGCTTTGCAATTTCGACCCTCCCTCAAGGGGAGGGTTTGGTTGTGGTTTTTTGCAAATTTCGATGTCGGTACGCTGGCGCTACCTCCACCCTCAAGGGGTGGGTTGAAGGTTATCGGCGCGCGTATCTGCGGGCGATGTCCAGCCATTCTTTTTGGGCTTGGTGGTAGTGTCTGGGGGCGCCGTCCAGCATTTTTATGATTTCGGCAAATTGGGCTTGTGCCTCTTCGCTGTGGCCGTGTTTTTGGAGCAGCAGGCCGTAGCGGGCGCGGGCTTCTTCTCCGGAATAATAGGGGACGAGGCGGGCATATTCGGTGAGGGCGTCTTCGTCTTTGCCTTGCAGCTCCAGCGCGCGGGCGTAGATGAGGTGGGCATCGGGCGAGATGAAGCTGGGGTCGGCGGTTTGCAGGTGATCCAGCGTGCTTTGCGCCCCTGCCCCGTCGCCGGAGGCGAATTGGGTGCGGGCGAGGCCCATTAACAGCGCGGGATCATCGGCGAACTGGCCGACGGCGGCTTCGCTGTAGATGGAAATGGCTTCGGCATAGTTGCCGCGGCGGGCATATTCTTCGGCCAGCGCGCGTTTGGAATCGACCGAGCCGGTCATTTCGACGGCGCGGCGCGCTTCGCGGAACGATCTGTTGGGATCGGCGATGGCTTTGGCTTCCGCACCGAATTTTTGCGCGGCGCGGCTTTTGAAAAAGGACGGGACGATTTCCACCGCGGCATAGACCAGTGCACCGAAGATCGGGATGAAAATCACCACATAGACCCAGATGAAATTGCGGCCCGTTTTGATGATGTGCACCACACAGGCGAGCATCAGCGCGATGGGTAAAAGATATTCGATCAACCCTGTTTCTCCCATTTGCCGCTGGGGCTTTCTTTCCAATAGGTCACGTCGTGATTGGCGGCGCGGGCACTTCGCCAGGCGTTGCGGGCGGTTTCGACCGCCTGGTCATCGCGGCCATCGAACAAAAGGACGATGCGGGCCAGCGCCGTGACATCCTGATCCGCCCAGTTGGGGGCCTCTGCGCCGCCGACCAGAAAGAGGATGTTCGCGGCATTGGGATTGCCCGCTTCCACCGTGATGAGCACGGGTTGGCGCGATGCATCGCCATCACCTTTTTGGGCGTGGGGAAGGAAACTTTCCTCCGAGAAAGTCCACAGCAGATTGTCTATCGCTTGCGCGCGATCTGATGATTCTGCGCGGATCACTGCGCGCCAGCCGCGTTCGCGCGATTTTTCGACGAGGCCGGGGAGCACGTCGTCCAGCGTGCGGCGTTCCAGATGGTAGAACAGGACTTCACTCACGTTTCATACACATCGGCGATCAGCCGGTTGAGGATGCGCACGCCCCAGCCTGTGCCCCAGCTTGGGATCAGCGGTTTTTGTTCGCCGTCCTGCCAGGCGACGCCTGCGATATCCAGATGGGCCCAGGGTGTGCCCTCTTTCACGAAACGCTGGAGAAATTGCGCCGCCGTGATCGAGCCGCCGAAGGGACCGCCGATGTTTTTCATGTCGGCGATTTTAGATTTGATGAGCTTGTCGTAGCCGGGGCCCATGGGGAAACGCCAGACGGGTTCGCCTTCTGTCTTGCCCGCCTCTGTGAGGTTTTGGGACAGTGTGTCGTCGTTGGAGAACAGGCCGGCATATTCATGGCCCAAGGCGGCGATGATCGCGCCGGTCAGGGTTGCCAGATCGACGATGGCGGCGGGTTTGTATTTGGTTTGGGCGTACCAGAGCGCATCGGCCAGCACGAGGCGGCCTTCGGCATCGGTGTTCAGAACTTCGATGGTTTGGCCGGACATGGAGGTGAGCACATCGTCGGGGCGGATGGCTTTGCCATCGGGCATGTTTTCGACCAGGCCGATGATGCCCACAACATGGGCACGCGCCTTGCGGCGGGCGAGCGCCAGCATGGTGCCGGTGACGGCGGCAGCGCCGCCCATATCGCCTTTCATGCCCATCATGCCTGCGCCGGGCTTGAGGGAGAGGCCGCCGGAATCGAAACAGACGCCCTTGCCCACCAGAAGGACGGGGGATTTGGATTTGGCGCGGGCGCCGTTCCATTCCATCGCCACCAGGTGGCTCGGCTGTTCGCTGCCTTTGCCGACACCGAGAAGGGCGTTCATGCCGAGCTTTTTCATCTCGGCCTCACCCAACACCGTGACTTTGAGACCGGCTTTGCTGAGGGCGCGGGCCTTCCGGGCAAATTCGGCCGGGGTCAGCACATTGGGCGGCTCGTTGACCAGGTCGCGCGCCAGTGTCACGCCCTCGGCTACCGCCGAGAGGGACTGGAACTGCTTTTTGGCGGCCGTGGGGTCGGCGGTGGCGATGGTGACGGCGGTGAGGCTGGGTTTGAAATCCTCAAGGTTTTTGCGGCGATAGGTCGTGAACTGATAGGCGCGCAAGCGGACGCCGAAGGCCAGATGGGCGGCGAAGGTGGCGGCACTGAGCTTGGCGGATTTGGGCAGGTCAATCTCAAACGTGACGGCGGCCTCCCCGCTGTGGAGCAGGCGGGCGATGATGCTGGCGGCGAGTGTTTCGGCGCGGGCGGGCGTGATGTCGGCGCCCTTGCCCAGGCCAACCAGCAGGATGCGGCTGGCTTTCAGCCCGTGGGGGGCCAGGATTTCGAGAATTTCGTTGGGCTTGCCCTTGAAGCGGCTGTTTTTGAGCGCGCGGGCAAGCATACCGCCTGTCGCCTTGTCGGCCTTGAGGGCCGCCTGTGTCAGCAGCCCGTCCGCCTCGGCACCCAGAATGAGGGCGCCCTGGGATGCGGGGCCTTGCGCGGCAAAGGTGAGCTGCATGTCAGAAAATCTCCGAGCCATTTGAGGCCATTGGGCGCGATAGCGCGCATGTACTTATGTTTGCAAGTCTTTCCCGGATCGCAGATGGTGCCGGGGATGTCGGGGCGGGGCCTCGATGCTAGTTTAGGTCGAATCTGCAAAGGGGCGAAAGCCCGGCCATGCCGCGCCTTTCTTATTATGTGCTCCGGCAGTTGGCAGGGCCTATGGCCCTGTTCACCCTGCTGTTGACGGCGGTGATCTGGCTCACCCAGTCGTTGCATCTGCTCGACCTCGTCATCAATCGGGGGCAATCGGCGCCGACCTTTGTGTATCTGACCATGCTGCTGTTGCCGAGCCTGCTGGTCATTCTGCTGCCGGTGGCGTTTTTCGCGGGCGCGCTTTACGCCCTCTCCCGCCTCAATGGCGACAGCGAGCTGGTGGTGATGTCGGCGGCAGGCTACAGCCGGGTGCAATTGGCTGTGCCGGTGTTTATGGCGGCGGCGCTCACCATGGCGCTGACCTATTTGTGCGGACTTTATCTGATGCCGCTGGGTCAGCGGCTGATGAAGGACAAGGTCCTCGATATTCGTGCCGATATTGGCACCGCGATGTTCAACCCCGGCGAGTTCAATACGCCAGTGAAGGGGCTCACCGTTTTCATTCGGGATATTTCTTCCTCCGGCGATATTAGCGGCGTGCTGGTGCATGACAATCGCAATGCGCGTCGGCCTATCACCTATCTGGCCGAGGGCGGGCAGTTGGTGCAGACGCCGATGGGCGCGCGGCTCATTATGCGCAAGGGCACTATCGAACAATCCGATACCGGGGGGGCGCGGCTTTCGATGTTGCGCTTTGACCGTTACGTCTTCGATCTCGATCAGTTTGCCAGCCCGCAGCGGTTTTCTGAACGGGCGGCGAGCGAGCGCTATTTGCCGGAATTGTTCTGGCCGAATTCGGCGCATCTGACGCAGCGGGCCCGCGCGATCTATCTGGCCGAGGGGCATAACCGGCTTGCCTCCCCACTCTACTGTTTTGCCTTTGCGCTGATCGCGCTGGCGGCGGTGACGCGCGGGCGGCGCGGGCGCGGGGCCAATGCGCTGCGGCTAACCGTGGCCTCGCTGCTGGCGGTGGGCTTGCGCATTGCGGGGTATGGTTTGCAGGGCTTTGCGGCCAATCATCCGCTGGCCAATGTGTTGCTTTATCTCGTGCCGCTTTTAGGGGCGGCGGCGGCGCTTGCGGTGTTGATGGGTTTTGACCCGGAGGAGATTGTGCAGCGGCGGCGGGCGGCGCGGGCACAAAGCGCGCAGGCCACGGCATGAGCTGGTCGTGGACGCTCTATCGCTATCTCGGCAAGCAATATCTGCTGGGCGTCATGGTGGTGTTCGGCACCTTTCTGTTGCTCGCTTATTCGATTTCGCTGGTCGATCTGTTGGGGCGGACCGCTGGCAAGGCCGTGCCGATGTCCGTGGTGATTGGCATGGGGTTTTTGCACCTGCCGGATCTGGGGCAGAAGATGTTGCCCTTTGCGGTGTTGCTGGGCGGGGTGTTCACCTTTGTCCGGCTGTCGCGCAGCCAGGAACTGGTGGCGACACGGGCGGCAGGGGTTTCGGCTTGGGATTTTCTCGCCCCGCCTTTGGTGGTGGCGGTGACGCTGGGGGTGTTGGCGGTGACGGTGGGCACGCCCGTCTCTTCGAAATTCCTTTCGCGCTTTGCGGCGCTGGAAGCGCGCTATGTGCATGGTGAAGCCTCGCAGCTTGCGGTGTCCATCAACGGGCTGTGGCTCCGGCAGGGCGATGCGCAGAGCCAATCGGTGATCCATGCTTTGCGGGTGTCGGATCAGGGTTCGCGGCTTTCGGAGGTGATTATTTTTCTCTATGGCGCGCATGACCGGTTTTTGGGGCGCATAGACGCAAAGGATGCGGTGTTGCATGAGGGCCATTGGCGGCTCAGCAATGCCTGGGTGAGCGGGGCCAATGGGCAGCCCACCAAGCATGTGACTTATGAGTTGCCGACCACGCTGACGCCGGCGCGGATTCAGGAAAGTTTTGCCTCACCCGACACTTTGTCGTTCTGGGATTTGCCGGAATTTATTCGCGCGGCGCAGGCCGCGGGCTTTGCCGCCACGCGCTATCAGCTTTATCTCTATACGCTGCTGGCTTTGCCCGCTTTGTTCGCCGCGATGGTGTTTATGAGCGCGAGTTTTTCGCTGCGGCTGTCGCGCTATGGGGGCACCTCGAAGATCATTCTGTACAGCGCGATTGCGGGTTTTGGCGTCTATTTCTTTGGGGATGTGACGCAGGCGCTCGGTCAATCGGGTGTGCTGCCGCTGCCATTGGCGGCAACGGTGCCGGCGGCGGCGGCCATTTTGATCGGAATGACGCTCGTCTTCCACCAAGAGGATGGTTGAGCGTGGGCGGACGGCGTGGACACTGGGCGGCGTTGCTTGTTGGGCCCGTGATGGCGTTGTGGCTTGGCGCGTCCTATGGCGCTGAGAACACGCGCCCGCAAGCTGATGAAAACGTGCTGTTGCAGGCCGATGAAATTATTTATGACATCAACCAGCGCGAAGTGACGGCACGCGGGCGGGTCGAGATCGACTATGGCGGGCGCATTCTGCTGGCGGACCGCATTTCTTATAATCAGGAAACCGATACGGTGACGGCGGCCGGGCATGTCAGCGTCACGCAGGCCAATGGTGATGTCGCGTTTGCGAACCATGTGGTGCTGACCGACAAGATGCGCGATGGCGCGCTGGAAGGCTTTGCCGCCCTGATCGGCAAGAACGGGCGGCTGGTGGCGGGCAGCGCCAAACGCAGTTCCGGACGGTTCACCGAAGCCATGCGCGCCGCCTACACGCCCTGCAAAATTTGCGCGAAAGAGGGCCGACGCACCCCGCTCTGGCAGGTCAAAGCCTATCGGGTGGTGCATGATTCCGTGCGGCACAAGATTGAGTTCAACGACGCGACCATCGAGCTTTTTGGCGTGCCGATTTTGTATACGCCCTATTATTCGCAGCCCGATCCAACGGTGAAATATTCCACCGGCCTGCTTTCGCCCGTGGTGGGCACTTCGACCACGCTCGGCACCTTTGTGAAGCTGCCGGTTTATGTGTCGCTTTCGGGCTCTGAGGATTTGACAATCGAGCCATGGTTCACCGCGAGCAATGGCCAGGTGCTGGAGGGCGAATATCGTCGGCGCTTCGACGCTGGCGGGTTCTGGTTGCAGGCCTCGGTTGCGCATAACCCCAATGGCGGGCTCGATGCGGAGACCTCGCAGACTTATGGACATCTGTTCGGATCGGGGCAATTTCGGCTCAACGATCACTGGAAAGCGGGCTTTGATGTGCAGCTTACCTCCAACGACACCTTTCTCAAGCGCTATGACATTTCGACCGAAGACCGGCTGGTCAACGACATCTATCTGGAGAGTTTTTCCGGGCGCAGCCACTTTGCGCTGACCGGCTATTTCTTCGAGGGCCTGCGCGCCAGTGATAACAGCCGCACCATTCCGTTTGTGCTGCCGCTGGTGGACTATTCCTTTGTGCCCGAACGCGACGTGCTGGGCGGACAGATCCGTTTCGATTTCAACACGGTGGCGCTGACCCGGCAGGACGCGACGACGTTGCTGGGCACCAACGACCAGCGCATCACCGCCGAACTGCGCTATCGCCTGCCCTTCACCACCAGCAATGGACAGGTGATCGCGCTGACCGCCGATCTGCGCGGCGATGTCTATCATACCGATCCGGCCAATCCTTTGGGCATTCCGGGGCTGGTGGGCAGCCCCAAATTTATTTCGCGCGGCATTCCCTATCTGGCGGTGGACTGGCGCTGGCCGTTTGTTTCGGCGGCGGGGCGTTCGACCTCGTTCATTCTGGAACCGATTGTGCAGGGGATTTTGCAGCCCTATGGCGGCAATCCGGTCGGGATTCCCAATGAGGATGCGACCTCGTTTGAATTTTCCGACGCCAATCTGTTCAGCTTTTACCGCACGCCCGGCTACGACATTGTGGAGACCGGTCCGCGCATCAATGCGGGCTTGCGGGCGGCGGCGATTTTTAGCGGCGGCGAACTCGAAATGCTGGTGGGGCAAGCCTTCCGGCCCAAGGCAGACCCCAAATTCACCAACCAGTCCGGCCTCAACGACGCGCGCTCCGACATTGTGGGGCGGCTCGATCTGAAGCTGCCGCCCTATCTCGACTTCACCGAGCGGTTCCAGATTGACGAGAAGACCGGCACGATAAAGCGCAACGAAGTCTATTTCACCGGCACGATGGGGCGCTCCTCCATGCGGGTGTCTTATGTGCGGCTGCCGCAGGATGCGGCGCTGGGGCTTGCCGCCCGCGAGGAAGTGAACACCCAGGCGATTGTGGGCTTGTTTGATTATTGGGCGCTGCTGGCGGCGGTGGACCGCGATTTGCGCAACGGCAAGCTGCTCGATACCGAGTTTGGCGCGGGCTATCAGGACGACTGCCTGAACATTTCCATTGCCTATCGGCGGCGTTACACCTCCGACCGCGACGTTCCGCCCTCCACCTCGGTCATTCTTCGGTTTAATCTAAAGACCGGGGATCAGCCGCCGGGTTCGTTCGATCTGTTCCCGGCTGACGTGTTTGCGTTGCATCCTTGAGGCCCGCGACTCTCATGTCCTTGAATGGAACGGGGATTTGCTTTAATTCGCGAAGCTGCGCTCCTTTGCCGGGGACGGGGTTTGGAGCATTCGATCTTGAAACAGCGACCGAAGAACAGTCCCTTGCGCAAGTCTCTGATACTTATCACGGTTTTTGGAACCCTGGGTGTGGGCATGGCCCTGCCGGTGCTGGCTCAGAAGGCTGGCGCGCAGGTGGCCACCACCGAAAAGCCCGCCCGCAGCACCACCAAGGATGGGGCAAAGGAAACCGTGATTGTGCATCCCGGCGACGGGGTGGCCGCGATTGTCAACGATTCGGTGATTTCGGAATATGACCTGAACCAGCGGCTGGCGCTGTTTCTGGCCACCTCCGGCTCGCAGCCGCCGCCCGACAAGCTGGCGCAGATCCGCCTTCAGATTCTCAAGCAGCTTGAGACCGAGCGTTTGCAGCTTCTGGAAGCGCAGAAGAAGAACGTGTCTGTTTCCGCAGCCGATGTGGACCGGGCGGTGAACAATATTCTGACAGAGAACAACCTCAAGAAAGAGCAGCTTGAGGAGATGCTGACGCGCGGCGGGGTGGCGATGGCGACCTTGCGTTCCCAGATCGCGGTGGGCATTGCCTGGTCGAAGACGGTGCAGGACCAGTTGGGCGACCGTATCAACATCACCACCGAAGACGTGGATGACGAGCTGAAGCGCATTGCGCAGGGCGCGCACAAGCCACACTTCCTGGTGGCGCAGATTTTCCTCTCGGTCGATAGTCCTGAACAGGACGACAAGGTGCGCAAAGATGCCGAAGGGCTGATTGCGCAGATTCATCAGGGTGCACCGTTTACCGCTGTGGCCCGTCAGTTCAGCCAGAACCCGACCGCGGCACAGGGCGGCGACATTGGTATTGTCAATGAAGGCCAGCTCGCCCCCGAACTGAACAAGGCGCTGCTGGGCTTGCGGGCTGGCGAGATTTCCGCGCCGATCCGCTCCACCGGTGGCTATTACATTTTGCTGCTGCGCGAGCGGCAGGAAGGCGTGGGCACCAAAGTGCCTGATGCCTCGACCTTTGTGACCAATGCGACGCCGCCGGGAACCTTGCCGCTGTCGCGCATTTTGCTGCCCACCGGCGACAAGCCGGACAAGGCGCTGCTGGAAAACGCCTTCAAGGCGGCGACGATGCTGCGTGAGCGGCTGGAAAGCTGCGAGATGGCCGAAAAGGTGCCGCAGGCTGTGCAGGGCGCGATGTTCATGAAGCTCGGCGTGATGAAGCTGGCCGATTTGAGCCAGCAGATGCAGGACGCGCTGGCCAAGACCGGACCGGGCGAAACCACGGCGCCATTCCAATCCCCCGCCGGTGTCGAATTGATCGTGCGTTGCGACAAGGCTCCGCCGAAGATTGTCACCTTCAAAATGCCGACGCGCGAGCAGGTGGAGCAGCAACTGTTCGAGGAACAGATCACGACTTTGTCGCGGCAATATATGCGCAACCTGCGCCGTACCGCCAATGTCGAAACCAAGATCAACTGAGATAGCACCGACCGGCCTGCCCGTTCTCATCACCATGGGCGAGCCCGCTGGCGTGGGACCTGAGGTGGCGGTGGCGGCGTTTCAAGCCTTGGGCGGGCGCGTGGGCGATCATGCGCTGAGACTTGTTGGCGATGAGACGGTGTTTCGCAGCTGTGGCGCGGTACCCGATGCGGCGCTGATTGCCACCGTTGCGACGGCGGGCCGCCATGCGGGCAAGCCGGATGTGCGGTTTGCGCCTGCCGTGATTGAAGCGATTGCGCTTGGGGTGAAAGCGGTGTTGGGGGGCCAAGCCACAGCCCTTGTGACCGCGCCGATTCACAAAGCGGTGCTGACTGAGAGCGGGTTTGGCTTTCCCGGTCATACGGAGTTTCTGGCACATCTTACGGGTGTGCCCCGCGCTGTGATGATGATTGCGAGTGATGCGTTGCGGGTTGTGCCGCAGACCATTCATGTGCCGCTCAGTGCTGTGCCTTCGCTCCTCACCACTGACGCGATTGTGGAGACGGCGCGCATTACGCTGGCGGCGCTCAAGTCCGATTTTGGCTTTACGCATCCGCGGCTGGCCGTTGCGGGGCTGAACCCTCATGCGGGCGAGGACGGGACGATTGGGGCGGAGGATCGCGCGATTCTTCTACCGGCTGTCGAGATTTTGTGCGCTGAGGGGCATGATGTGCGGGGGCCGCTTTCGGCGGACACGCTGTTTCATGCCGAAGCGCGAAAGACCTATGACGCGGTGCTGTGCATGTATCACGATCAGGCGTTGATACCGGCCAAGACTCTGGGGTTTTGGGATGGGGTGAATGTGACGCTGGGATTGCCGATTGTGCGCACCTCGCCCGATCATGGCACGGCGCTGGATATTGCGGGCAGCGGCAAGGCTGATATGCGCAGCATGGTTGCAGCGATTAAAATGGCTGCTGAAATAGCGGACCGGCGTGAGGCAATTGGGCGTGGATGATGGATTGCCGCCGCTGCGCGATGTGATTGCAGCGCATGGGCTCGCGCCCAAGAAATCACTTGGCCAGAACTTTTTGTTCGATCTCAATCTGACGCGGCGCATTGCGCGGGCGGCGGGGCCGCTTGAGGGCCAGACCGTGTTTGAGGTTGGGCCGGGGCCGGGCGGGCTGACGCGGGCGCTGCTTGCCGAAGGGGCTGCGAAGGTGATCGCGGTGGAGCGCGATGCCCGCTGCATTCCGGCGCTCGAAGACATTGCGCTGAAATATCCCGGGCGGCTCACCATTCTGGAAGATGATGCGCTGGCGCTGGATGAGGCGGCGTTGTTTGCGGGCGGCGCTGTGCGGGTGGCGGCGAACCTGCCTTATAATGTCGGCACTGCTGTTCTGGTGAAATGGCTGACGGCACAGGTGTGGCCGCCGTTCTGGACGAGCCTGACGCTGATGTTCCAGCGTGAGGTGGCTTTGCGGTTGATCGCCAAGCCGGGCACGGAACATTATGGGCGGCTTTCGGTGCTGACGCAGTGGCGGGCGACGGCGAAGATTCAGTTTGATGTCTCGCGCGGGGCGTTTGTTCCGCCGCCGAAGGTCACCTCCTCCATTGTGCGGATTGAGCCGCTGATGGAACCGGTGGCTGAGGCGCGGCTGGGCGATCTGGAAAAGATTACGGCGGCGGCGTTTGGGCAGCGGCGCAAGATGTTGCGGCAGAGTTTGAAGGTTTTGTCGGCGGATGCTGAAGGGCTGATTGCGCGAGCCGGGATTGATCCGACGGCGCGGGCGGAGGTCCTTTCGGTGGAGGAGTTTGCGGCGTTGGCGCGGGTGTTTTTTGGCTGATGTAGCGGCGCATTTGAGACGCGCTTTTTGGCTGTAGGCGTTCGATCAGACGCCTGGGTCCCCTTCCCTCTCTTCGCTGCGCTTCGTTCGCCGGGGATGACAGGTGGTGGTTGAGGTGCGTGGGGGTGCGTGCGAGACTGACTTAAAATCATATGGGAGATGTTCGGATGCGCAGTCAGGTCGTTGTGGAATTTGGGGCGCCGCTTCAGGAGATGGAATTTCCGACGCCGGTACCTGCGGGCACCGAAGTGGTCATCAAGGTGCACAATGCCGGGGTTTGCCATAGCGATGTGCATTTGCATGACGGCTATTTCGATATGGGCGGCGATGGCAAGCGGCAGGCTGTGCGGATTGGGATGCCGCATACGCTCGGCCATGAGATTGAGGGGGAGGTTGTGGCGGTTGGGCCCGATGTCACGGGCATTGCGGTCGGCAAACGCTATGCGGTGTTTCCCTGGATCGGTTGCGGCAAGTGCCCGTCCTGTTTGCGGGGGGATGAAAATCTTTGCACGGGGGCGGCGCGGAACATTGGCTGCTCTAATGGTTGCGCGGGCGGCTATTCCACCCATGTGCTGGTGCCGGATCAGAAATATCTCATCGACTATGGCGCCACCGAACCTGCGCTGGGCGCGGCCTATATGTGTTCGGGGCTGACCGCTTTTGCCGCCATGAAAAAAGTGGGCGCGGTGGGGCCTGCCGATCAGGTGTTGGTGCTGGGCTGCGGCGGCGTGGGCATGATGGGTGTGCAATTTGCCAAGGCGCTGTTCGGCAAGGGGCCGCTCGCCGCCGATATTGATGACGGGCGGCTGGAGGCGGCGAAGGCGGCTGGCGCCTCCGCGACCTACAACACCAAAGACCCCGCAGCGGCCAAGCGGTTGATGGCTGATACCAATGGCGGCGCGCTGGCGGTGGTGGATTTTGTCGGCTCGGAGGCGACCTTTGCCTTTGCGATGCAGACGGTGCGGCGCGGCGGCAAGATTATCATTGTTGGCCTGTTTGGCGGGCAGATGCAGATGGCGCTGCCGATGTTCCCCTTCCGCACGATTTCGATTGGCGGCTCGATGGTGGGCTCGCTTGGCGAAACGCAGGAAATGATGGCGCTGGTGCGGGCGGGCAAGGTGGACCCGATTCCGTTCACCACACGCCCGCTTTCGGCGGCGAACCAGACGCTGAATGATTTGCGCGATGGGAAAATCACGGGGCGCGTGGTTCTGACGCCGTGAGCGCAGGCGAAGTAATTTTGGAGCCGGATCTGCCAATTGTGGATCCGCACCATCATCTGTGGGACCGGACGGGGGCGGGCACTGACGGGATGCGCCATGGCTTCATGGACATCATCCGCACCATTCCGCGCTATCTGTTTGACGAATTGCTGAAGGATGTGCGCAGCGGGCACAACATTCGCGGCACCGTCTATATGCAATGTGGCGCCATGTATCGCGCCAGCGGGCCTGAGGCTTTGCGCTGTGTCGGCGAGACAGAATTCGTCAACGGCGTCGCCGCGATGAGCGCGAGCGGAATTTATGGCGAGTTTCGCGCCTGCGCCGGGATTGTGGGACATGCCGATTTGCGGCTGGGTGCGCAGGCGGAAGATGTTTTGCGCTCCCACATTGCGGCAGGGCATGGGCGGTTTCGCGGGATTCGTCATAGTGCGTCTTATGATGACGATCCTTCCGTGCTCGGGCCATTGCATGGGCGGGTGGGGCCGCAGCTTTATCTCGACCGCACCTTCCGCGAGGGCTTTGCGCTGTTGCAGCGTTTGGGGCTTTCGTTCGATGCCTGGCTGCTGGAGCCGCAATTGCCCGATTTGATTGATCTGGCGCGGGCCTTTCCCGATACCGTGATTGTGCTCGATCATGTGGGCACGCCTTTGGGGATTGGGCGTTATGCGGGGCGGCGCGAAGAACGGTTTGATGTGTGGGCGCAGAATATTCGCGCGCTGGCTGGGTGCCCGAATGTGAACGTGAAGCTGGGCGGGTTGCCGATGCCGTTTGCCGGGTTTCGCGCGGCGATGGCGGGGCCGGACGAAACATCTGAAGTGCTGGCGGCGCAGTGGCGGCCTTATATCGAGACCTGCATTGAGGCGTTTGGCGTTGAGCGCTGCATGTTTGAGAGTAATTTTCCAGTGGACCGGTTTGGCGCGAGCTATGCCGCGCTGTGGAATGCGTTCAAGCGGATTACGGCGGGGGCGAGTGCGGACGAGAAGGCGGCGCTCTATAGCGGGACGGCGATGCGGGTGTATCGGGTGAGTTTGGATTGAGGGTTCGCGTGCGTTCCCTGAAATGTCATTCCCGGCCGAGCACTTGCGAGGGGAAGGGAAGCCAGGTGTTTGATAGAGAGTGCGGGTTTTGACGCCTGGGTCCCCTTCCCTCGCTTCGCTCGCCGGGGATGACAGTTCAAAATTAATTTTTGGCCGTCAGATTGCGGACGAAATCTGGTAGGCCGATTTGGCGGGTGCGTTTCAGGCGTTCGGCGGCGAGGATGGTTTCCAGTTGCATCAGCGCTGTGTCCACCACCTCGTTCACGATGATGTAGTCATATTCGGGCCAGTGGCTGATTTCACCGGCGGCTTTGGCCATGCGGCTTTGCACGACCTCCTCACTGTCTTGTGCGCGGGTGTGGAGGCGGCGTTCCAACTCGTTGTGGCTGGGGGGCAGGACGAAGACGGTGACGACATCTTCCCGCGCTTGCTGCTTTAATTGCTGGGTGCCCTGCCAGTCGATGTCGAACAGCACATCCTTGCCGCTGGCGAGAATGTCATCGACGGCTTGTTTGGGTGTGCCGTAGCGGTTCTCGAAAACGGTGGCGTGTTCGAGGAAGGCGTTGGTTTTGGCGCGGCGCTCGAATTCTGCCGCTGCGAGAAAGAAATAATCCCGGCCTTCGATTTCCCCTTCGCGCGGTTTGCGGGTGGTGGCCGAGACGCTCATCTGGATGGAGGGATCGCTCGCCAGCAGGCGGCGCGAGAGTGTGGTTTTGCCTGCGCCGGACGGCGAGGACAGGACCAGCATCAGGCCCCTGCGTTTGATCTGGCCCCCGCTCATCGCCCTTACTCCACGTTCTGGGATTGCTCACGGAACTGGTCTATCGCGGCTTTGAGCGACAGGCCGGTGCGGGTGAGCTGGATGTCGGTGGATTTGGAGCAGAGGGTGTTGGCTTCCCGGTTGAATTCCTGCGCCAGGAAATCGAGCTTTCTTCCTACCGCATCGCCAGAGCCGAGCAGGGTGCGTGCTTCGTGGACATGGGCGGTGAGACGATCCAGCTCCTCGCGCACATCGGCGCGGGTGGCGAGCAACGCCACTTCCTGCGCCAGACGATCTTCGGCAATGGCGCCGGGGGTGAGGAGTTCGTTCAATTGCGCGGTCAGCCGGTCTTTCAACGTGGCGGGCTGGGTGGCGGCGAGTTTGGTTGCGGCCAAGACAAGCGCGTCGATTTCGTTCAGCACATCGTTCAGCACATGAGCGAGTTTGGCGCCTTCGGTTTTGCGCGCGGTGCTGAGCGCATCGAACGCCTCCGCAAGGCTGGAAAGAATGGCGGCATCGCGCATTGCGCGCTCTGGCGCTGTGGCGGGCAGCGTGTCTTCCTGCACAATCACGCCTTTGAGCGCGAGCAGGCCATCGATGCGGGCGGGCGGCAGGCCGGTTTCGGACGCGATTTCCTTGGCGATTTTGACGGCGGCGGCGAGCGCCACTGCATCTATTTTCAGCCCGCGTGCATTTTCGCCTGTATCAATGCTCAACGTGGCCTGAAGCGAGCCGCGTTTGAAGCGTTCGGCGGCGAGCGGGCGGGCGGCGCTGTCCACACTCTCAAAACCCGGCGGGGTGCGCAGGCGTATATCGAGGCCGCGGCCATTGACGCTTTTGACCTCCCAACGCCAGCGCATGGTCTCACGCGCGCCTTGCGCTTCGGCAAAACCGGTCATCGAAACAACGGCCATCTGCTGGCTCCGAAAATCTGCGCGTGAGACTAGAGCGTTTTCCGCCGAAGTGGAACCGGTTCGGCGCTAAGAAAGAGCGACAATTCAAGACTCTAGAGCGCGCATCCGATTCAATCCAAATAAATCGCGCTCTAGCGAGTGGCGGGCGAAAGTTTTTGTTGCGCTCTGATCTTGCGCCATTTGGCGACATTCTTCGCATGGTCGGCAAGGCTGGGGGCGAAGACATGCCCGCCGGTGCCATCGGCCACGAAATAGAGATCATGTGTTTGATCGGGGTTGAGCACGGCGGCGATGGAATCCGCGCCCGGATTGGCGATCGGGTGTGGCGGCAGGCCGTCGATCACATAGGTATTATAGGGCGTCGCCGCCTTGATCTCGCTTTCATAGATGGGACGCCCCAGCGGATAGCCGCGCGTGATGCCGTAGATGATGGTGGGATCGGATTGCAGCGGCATGCCGATGCGCAGGCGATTGACGAAGACCGAGGCGACGTGCCGCCGTTCCGAGGCAAGCGCGCTTTCCTTTTCGACGATGGAGGCAAGCGTGAGGGCATCTTCGCGCGTCTTGAAGGGCAGATCGGCGGCGCGGTTTTCCCACAGACGGTCGAGCAATGTGGTTTGCGCGGTTCTCATGCGATGGAGAAGTTCGGCGCGGGTGGTGCCGCGGGTGAAGAGATAGGTTTCCGGCAGCAGCGTGCCTTCGGGCGGGACTGGCCCTGCATCGCCCACCAGCACGGCGTTGTTTTTCACCAGATCGTAGATCATCTGGCTGGTGAGACCTTCGGCGGCGGTGAGCTTGTGCTGCACGCTTTTGCCGGCGTTCAGAAGCGCGGCGATGTCGGCAAGGCTGGCTTTGGACGGGATGGCATATTCACCCGCTTTGAGACCTTTGGCTTGACCGCGCAGGCGCGTGCCGATCCAGAACAGCGTGTGATGGGCGATGACATGCGCGTCTTCGAGTTGCTGGGCGATGGCCGAGACGCCCGCGCCCGGTGGGATGAGGACAAGAGTTTGCCCACCGTCTTGCGCTGCCGGGCCGGGGGCTTTGTAATTTGCGGCTTCCCACTGAAACGCACCCGCGACAATCACGACCACCGCAATGATGATGGCGATGATGCGGGTCATGTGCGCGCTTAAGAGGCCCGTGTGAAAATCAGGCAGGCATTGGTGCCGCCGAAGCCGAAGGAGTTCGACATCACCGTATCCACCTTGCGTTTCTTCGCGGTGTTGGCGACCAGATCGAGCTTTGTTTCAACATCGGGATTATCGAGGTTGATGGTCGCCGGCACAATGCCATCGCGCATGGCGAGGAGGCAGAAGATCGCTTCAACCGCACCCGCAGCCCCCAGAAGATGGCCGATGGAGGATTTGGTCGAGGAAATCGAGGTGCCGGGGGCGGCATCACCGAGCAGCCGTTCGACGGAGCCAAGCTCGATGCCATCGGCCATGGTGGAGGTGCCGTGGGCGTTCACATAGTCGATGGCGGACGCGTCGATCCCTGCACGTTTCAGCGCCATTTTCATGGCGCGGAAGCCACCCTCCCCATCTTCCGACGGGGCGGTGATGTGATGGGCATCGCCGGACAAACCGTAGCCAGTGATCTCGCCATAGATTTTCGCGCCGCGCGCTTTTGCGTGCTCATATTCTTCGAGCATCACCATGCCGGAGCCTTCACCCATCACGAAACCATCGCGGTCCTTGTCGTAAGGGCGCGAGGCGCGTTCGGGCGTGTCGTTGAAGGCGGTGGAGAGCGCACGGCAGGCGTTGAAGCCCGCAATGCCGAGGCGCGAGATCGTCGCTTCCGCGCCGCCTGCCAGCATCACATCCGCATCATCGAGCATGATGAGGCGCGCGGCATCGCCAATGGCGTGCGCGCCGCTGGCACAGGCTGTCACCACCGCGTGGTTGGGGCCCTTGTAACCGAACTGGATGGAGGCGTAGCCGGAAATGAGATTGATCAGACGGCCCGGCACGAAGAAGGGCGACAGACGCCGCGGGCCTTTTTCGTTGACGAGCAGGGCTGCATCCTCGATGCCCGGAAGACCGCCAATGCCCGAACCGGTGAGAACACCGGTGCGGAAACGGTCTTCATCTGTCTTCGGCTCCCAGCCGCTATCGATCACCGCCTGCTTCGCGGCGGCGAGGCCGAACAGGATGAAATCGTCGATCCGGCGCTGTTCTTTGGGATCGACCCATTGATCCGGATTGAAAGTGCCGGCGGTTCCGTCACCGCGCGGCACATCACAGGCGATTTTCGTGGCGAGGTCGTCGGTCCTGAACTTGGTGATCTGACTGGCGCCGCTATGGCCCGCAATCAACTTCGCCCAAGTTTCTTCCACGCCGCAGGCGAGCGGCGAGACAATGCCTAGACCGGTAACAACGACACGACGCATGGGGCTATCAAGCAAGGCCGAATCAGGCCTGCGCTTTTTCGATGAACTTCACCGCATCGCCCACTGTGACGATGGTTTCGGCGGCGTCATCGGGAATTTCAACGCCAAATTCTTCTTCAAAGGCCATCACGAGTTCGACAGCATCCAGACTGTCTGCGCCCAGATCTTCGATCAAGGACGCGCTTTCGGTGACCTTGTCGGCATCTACGTTCAGGTGCTCGACGACGATCTTTTTCACGCGTTCCGCAGTATCGCTCATTGTGCTTTCGAAACCTCTCAGTGTTGGCATCGCCGATCGGGGGCTGCCCGGCGGGATGTTCCCTCGCAAAATGGCGGGCGAGGAATGGCCGCTTGGTAACACAATTGGTTTTAGGCTGCTACCAATGATCTAAGCCATTGGCATAGCACTCAAATCATTGCCATTCCACCATTGGCGTGGATGGTCTGGCCGGTGACATAGCCTGCTTCGTCGCTGGCAAGGTAGACGACGGCGGCGGCGATCTCCTCCGGTCTGCCGTAGCGGCCCGCGGGGATGCGTTCCAGAGAGCCGGATTTCTGGGCTTCGGTCAGCGCATCGGTCATCGCGGTGGTGACAAAACCGGGGGCGACGCAGTTGACCGTGATGTTGCGGGAGGCGACTTCGGCGGCGAGCGATTTGCTCATGCCGACGAGGCCAGCCTTGGCGGCGGCGTAATTGCCCTGGCCCGGATTGCCCATCGTGCCGACCACAGAGGTGATGTTCACGATGCGGCCCCAGCGCTTTTTCATCATGCCGCGCAACACGCTGCGCGACAGGCGGAAAGCGGCGGTGAGATTGACCGCGAGCACCTGATCCCACTCATCATCCTTCATGCGCAGGAACAGATTGTCCCGCGTGATGCCGGCATTGTTGACCAGAATGTCTATGGGACCGGCGAAACTTTCCGCCGTTTTGGGCAGGGCTTCGACGGAAGCGGGGTTGGAGAGATCGCAGGCCGTGATGTGGGCGCGTTCACCCAGTTCAGTGCGCGCCCGTTCCAGCGCATCGGCGCGGGTGCCGGAGAGGATGACGGTGGCGCCCTGCTCGTAGAGGGCTTTGGCGATGGCGCCGCCGATACCGCCGGACGCGCCGGTGACGAGGGCGACTTTGTTTGTCAGATCGAACATGGGGCTTCCTTTACCTCTGCCTTGTGGGGGCTGGTAGCGGCAGCGTGCCAGCGGAGCGCAGTGTTTTTCGGGTGGGGGGCCGCTCTGCGTGGCGGGCACCGCCCCCCACCCGGATCGCTTCGCGCTCCGACCTCCCCGCAAGGGGGAGGTGAGGATAATTGGTCATCACAGTGTTCTCGCGAATGCTTCGATATCCGCGGGGGAATCGAGGGTGATGTTGGCAAGCTCGCGGTCGATGCGTTTGACCATGCCAGTGAGAACTTTTGAACCGCCGAGTTCGATTGTGGTGTCGATGCCCAGCGCTTTCAACGCTGCAACGCTTTCGCGCCAGCGCACGCGGGCGGTCACCTGTTCGACCAGCAGGCGGCGGATTGCTTCGGGCTCGCTTGTTTCAGTGGCTGTCACGTTGGCGAGCACCGGGGCGGCAGGCGGACGGATGGTGACGGCGGCGAGTGCTTCGGCCATTTTTTCGGCGGCGGGTTGCATCAAGGGCGAATGGAAAGGCGCGCTGACATTGAGCAGCATGGCGCGTTTGGCGCCTTTGGACTTGGCGATTTCGCCTGCGCGTTCCACCGCTGCCCTGGTGCCGGAGATCACGACCTGGCCGGGCGCGTTATCGTTGGCGACGACGCAGACGGGATTGGATTCGGTGGGGAGTGCGGCTTCTACCGCTTCTTTCGCGGCGGCTTCGGCCATTTCGATTTCGGCGCCGAGAAGGGCGCTCATCGCGCCCTCACCTACCGGCACGGCGGCCTGCATGGCGCGGCCACGGGTTTTTAGCAGGCGTGCGGCGTCGGCTAGCGTGAAAGCGCCTGCGGCGCAGAGCGCGGTATATTCCCCCAGCGAATGGCCCGCGACGAGGCGGGCATGTTTGGCGATGTCGAGGCCGCCCTCTTTTTGCAGCACGCGGATGATGGCCATGCTGGCGGCCATGATGGCGGGTTGCGCATTTTCGGTGAGGGTGAGTTCGCTCTCCGGCCCCTCCCACATCAGGCGCGACAGGCGCTGGTTCAGCGCATCGTCAATTTCCTGAAAGGTTTCGCGGGCGGGGGCGAACGCCTCCGCAAGGGCCTTTCCCATGCCGACGGCCTGGCTGCCCTGACCGGGAAATAAAAATGCGCGTGTCATATTAATGGCTCCTGACGCGCGGGATTACCGAGAGCCGGGGGCGAGCGCAAGAGCGCGCACCCGGCCCAGCACCAGCACCACCAGAGCGGGCATGAGCAGGAACCCCGCGAGGCTGAGAAGCCCTGCGCTGTAGCCACCGGTGGAGTGTTTGAGCCAGCCCATCAGGGTTGGGCCGATGAAGCCGCCGAGATTGCCCACCGCATTGATGAGCGCGATGCCGCCCGCCGCCGCGGTTCCACCCAGAAAGGAGGGCGGCAGGGTCCAATAGGTGACCAGCGCCGCATAGATCCCGGCCGAGGCGCAGGTGAGCGCGAAGAGGATCACCACATTACCGCCAAGCAGCGCTGCGCCGACAAGACCTGCCGCCGCGAACAGGCAGGGCAATGCGATGTGAAAGGGCCGTTCATTGTGCCGGTCGCTTGAGCGCGCCCAGAACACCATGGCGATGGTGCTGACGATATAGGGGATCGAGACCACGAAGCCGGTTTGCAGATTGCTGTAGCCCAGCGCCTTGACGATTTGCGGCATCCACAAGCCGAGGCCATAGAGCGGCAGGACGATGCCGATGTCGGAAATCGCCAGCACCCAGACGCGCCAGTTGGAAAGTGCAGCCCACAGACCTGCGTGCTGCGGGGCTTCGTGACGCAGCGCCTGTTGCACGCGGGATTTTTCGTCCGCCGTGAGAAATTTTGCGGCTTGCGGACCATTGGGGAGCACAACGAGCACGGCGAAAGCGAGAAGACAGGAGGGCAGACCTTCGATCAGGAACAGCCATTGCCAGCCGCGCAAGCCCCATGCGCCATCGAAGCCCAGAATATAGCCGGAGAGCGGGGAGCCCAGCGCGCTCGACAGCGGGATAGCGGCGAAGAAAAGCCCGTTGAATTTGGCGCGCTGCGATTGGGGAAACCAATAGGTGAGATAGAGCATCATGCCGGGAAAAAATCCGGCTTCGGCGACGCCGAGGAGAAAGCGCAAGGTGTAATAGCTCAAAGGGCCTTGCGCGAAGGCCATCGCCATCGAGATCAGGCCCCAGGTGAACATGATGCGGAACATCCAGAGCTTGGTGCCGACTTTTTCGAGGATGAGATTGGATGGCACTTCGAAAAAGAAATAGCCGATGAAGAAAATGCCCGCGCCGATGCCGAAAGCTTCCGCGCTGAGGCCGAGATCGGCATTCATGGTGAGCGCGGCGAAGCTGACATTCGCACGGTCGAGAAAATTCACCACATACATGAGGCCCATGAACGGAATGATCCGCCAGGCGATTTTTGAATAGATCGTTTCCATGTGTGCGACTCATGCCCCGTTTGGAACATGACGCATTCGTCAACGAGGCGGAACCGCGATCACATTTTCATCCAGCAATTGACGCAAGCATGAGCGGGGTTCTTACTGGTCTTGCCCAAGCTTCGGATCCCGAGGCACGAGGGCAAAAAGACGGGCCCGCCTTGCGGGCCGGTCGGCCCGAGCGAACAGGCCACTTGCGCCAGTGCTGAAGGCCACAACCAGAGGGCGCTGCCTCTAAGCGGGCAGCGCCTTTGGTTTTTGTGGGGCTGAGATCGCTTGGGGGCGGTGGTGGGATTTACCCCTCCCCGAAAAACGCTCCCGCGTTTTTCGACCCTCCCTCAAGGGGAGGGTTAAAGGGGTAAACTTGCCCTGGCCTGCTCCCTTCCTGTATAGGCGCGCGTTCATGGCGACTGCGGTCGTGGGAGGTTCTTTGGAACCTATGCCGGAGGTCCGGTGTCCTTGCGATCCATAGTCGAGGCCAGCCATCCCGGCAGGGCTCGATTCCGCAGCGTAAACAGGGACTTAAGCAACATGGCTCTTTACGAGCATCTTTTGATTGCGCGCCAGGATATCAGCGCGCAGCAGGTGGACGCACTCGCGACCCACTTGAAGACCATTCTTGAGCACGAAGGCGGCAAGGTCGAGAAGCACGAATATTGGGGGCTTCGCGGGCTTGCTTACCGGATCAAGAAAAACCGCAAAGGCCATTATGTTCTGCTGAACATCAATGCGCCCGCCAATGCGATTTTCGAACTGGAACGCCAGCTCAAGATCAATGAAGACGTGCTGCGCTACATCACCGTGAAGGTGGATGTGTTCGAGCAATCCTCGAACAAGAACAAGCGCGAACGTGAAGACAACAAGACTGAAGGCGCTGATGGCACCGTCGTTGTCGCGACCGAAGAAGAAGGAGCTGCCCAATGAGTCATGCTGGTAGTGGCGGCGGTGGTGGCGGTGGCGGTCAACGCCGCCCGTTCTTCCGCCGGAAGAAGACCTGCCCGTTCTCCGGCGCCAATGCGCCGAAGATTGATTACAAGGACGTGAAGCTGCTCCAGCGCTTCATTTCCGAACGCGGCAAGATCGTGCCGAGCCGCATCACGGCGGTGTCTGCGAAGAAACAGCGCCTGCTTGCGGTCGCGATCAAGCGGGCGCGCCTGATGGCGCTTCTGCCATATGTCGTGAAGTAGGAGAACCGATATGCAAGTTATCCTGCTTGAACGGGTCGAAAAGCTTGGCCAGATGGGCGAAGAAGTGCGCGTGAAGGACGGCTTTGCCCGTAACTTCCTTCTGCCACAGAAAAAGGCCCTGCGTTCCACCAAGACGAACCGCGAATTTTTCGCGGGCCAGCGCGCACAGCTTGAAGCGCATAATCTTGAACGCAAGAGCGAGGCCGAGAAAATCGGCAAGGCGCTTGAGGGCAAGGTCTTCACGCTGCTGCGTCAGGCCGGTGATCGTGGCCAGCTGTATGGCTCGGTCTCGCCGCGCGATATTGCGGACGCGATTAGCGCCGGTGGTTTCACCGTCAGCCGCACGCAAGTGCCGCTCGACAAGGCGATCAAGTCCATTGGGCTCTCGCCGGTGTCGGTGGTGCTGCACCCGGAAGTGCGCGTGAGCGTGACGTTGAACGTCGCGCGTACCGAAGACGAAGCCGAGCGCCAGGCGCGCGGTGAAAACGTGCTGAACGAAAAGACCGCAGAAGAAGAAGCGGTGGTCGAAGCTGAAGCTCTGTTTGACGAGGGCGCTGCCCCCGCCGAAGAAGAAGCCGAAGAGGCCTGAAGCCGTTTATCGGTTGAATGAAATGAAAGCCGCGGGGAGAGATCCTCGCGGCTTTTTTCATGTTTTAGGGATGGGATATGAGGTGAATGGGCGAGAGAATCGAGAGGGTAGAGACACCTGGGTTCCCTTCCCTCGCTACGCTCGCCGGGAATGACAGGGAGTGGGCGAGAGGGACGCCGGAATGAACCCTAGCGCCGGGCGGAGATCAGCAGGAAGGTCGGGCGCTCACGCACCGCAGAAAATTCGGGTGCAAATTCGTCTTCAAATTCGGGGCTGGCCTGAATTTGCATCTGGGTGGGGGACCATTCCTCGACGGCGTCCAGTGTGAAGCCGGTTGTGCCGAGGAGATTGAAATAGGTCTCCAGCGTGCGCTGGTATTTGATGCCTGTCTGCTTGTTCATGGGATGCGCGACGCTGAAGATGAATGCGCCGCCCGCATTGAGAGCGCGATGGATTTCGCCGAACAGCCGTTCGAGATGTTCGACATAATGAAAAGCGAGCGCGCTATAGGCGACATCGAAGGTGGCCTGCGGCAGGTTCAGCGTTTCGAGATCGGCCTTGATGTAGGCAATGGCCGGATCGCTTGTCGTGTCATGGGCCCGTTCGAGCATGCGCTCCGAGACATCCACACCGAGCACGCGCACGGCGCCCTGTTCGCGCGCCCAGCGGCAGAACCAGCCGAAACCGCAACCCAGATCGAGCACGCGGCGGCTGTTGAGGTCGGGCAGCATTGCGTGCAGCGCGGGCCATTCGGGCATCGCGGAAAGGCCGCCCTGCGAACGCGGCAACTGGCTGTAGGCGTCGAAAAAATCTTTGTCGTCGTAGATCGGTGGCGTCATGGGTTTTCTCAAGGGCTGCGGCTTTAACCGCGCGCCGCTCTCCTGACAACGCATGACCGGCCAATTAAGGGCGCGTCATGTTTGTCCATCTGGCGGTGGGCTCTATCAGCCACCTGCTTGATTATTATGTTTCTGACGTCTACTACGCAAAAAGCTCGTTAGCGCGTGCAGCATCGGCTAATATGGGCCACCGCCGCCCCCGCCGGGTCGGCTTTCGGAGGCAAGATATGTCGGTTCATCAGGACACCAAGCGCGTCACGGTTACGGATATTCGGGCAGCGAAAAACGCGAAGCCTGTGGTCTGCCTCACCTGTTATCACGCCCATACGGCGAGCCTTCTGGACCGCCATGTTGATTTGATGCTGGTGGGCGACAGTCTTGGCAATGTCATGCATGGGCTGGAAACCACTGTGCCCGTGACCCTCGAAATGATGATTCTGGCGGGCCAGGCTGTGATGCGTGGCTCAGCCCATGCGCTGATCGTGGTGGATATGCCGTTCGGCTCTTATGAAGAGAGCCCGCAAATTGCCTTTCGCAATGCCGCCCGCGTGATGAAGGAAACCGGCTGCATGGCGGTGAAGATGGAAGGCGGGGCCCGGCTGGCCGAAACTGTGCATTACCTCACCCAGCGCGGCATTCCGGTGATGAGCCATATCGGGCTTACGCCGCAAAGCGTGAACACGATGGGCGGCTTCAAGACGCAAGGGCGTACCATGGCCGAATGGCCCGCCATCGAGGCCGATGCCAAGGCGGTTGCCGAGGCCGGGGCCTTTGCGGTGGTGCTGGAAGGTATGGCCGAGCCTTTGGCCGCCAAGATCACCCGCGAGATCGCCATTCCCACCATCGGGATCGGCGCCTCGGCGGAATGTGATGGGCAGGTGCTGGTGATGGAAGACATGCTGGGCCTGAACCCCAACCCGCCCAAATTCGTGCGGCAATATGCGCAACTGGGCCCGGAAATCGAGGCCGCGGTGAAGACCTATGCCGCGGATGTGCGCGAACGGCGCTTCCCCGGTGTCGAAAACGTCTATTCCATGAAGAAGGCTGTCTGAGCGCAGCGCTTCGCTGACGCGCAGTTAAGTTGCGGGATTGCGCCTGACGGGCTAGGTAAACCGCCGCCCTTCAAGGGCGTAGACGCGCCGCTTTGGGCCGCAGGGAAGGAATTTTGCCGTGACCGACATCTTCCATGAAGTGCAGGAGGACGTCCGCCGCGAGCGCCTGATACAGCTTTGGAAGCGCTATGGAGATTATCTCCTGGCGGCTGCTGGCCTGATCGTGATCGGTGTTATGTGCTGGCAGCTTTGGGAGCGCTTTCAGGGCAATGCGCGGAACGAAGCCTCCAACGCCTATATCATGGCGGTGGAGACCAAGGACCCTGCCAAAGCGGCTGCCGCGTTTGCCAAGCTGGCGAAGGATGCCCCGGCCGGTTATGCGCAAATCGCCCATATGCAGGAAGCCAATGCGCTGTTGGCGGCAGGCGAGCGGGACAAGGCGATCGCGCTCTATCGCGTGCAGATGGCGAGCAAGGATTCGCTGTTTGCCGCCGTCGCGCGGCTGCGGCTGGGTTGGGCTGAGGCCGACACGATTTCCAAAAAAGATGCGCAAGAGCTGATGGCCCCGCTCACCGGTGGCGGCGATTCCTTCCGCTTCATGGCCAACGAGCTTTTGGCCTATGTCGATTATCGTTCGGGCGATGCGGCAGGGGCAGAGCGCGGCTATGCGGCGCTCGCCAAGGACAAGAACACGCCGCAAGGCATTCGCGCCCGCGCCAGCGGCATGGCGGCCTTTCTGGCCGCGGGCGGCAACACCAATGTCGGCACGGTTCCGCCGCCTGAAACACCTGTGCCCCAAAACCCCGTACAATTGCCGCCAGATGCAACCGGTGCCATCGCGCCCACAGCAGAGCCCGCAAAGACACCATGAACCTTCGCACGCTTCGCATAGTGGCGCCCGCGCTTGCGGCCTGCCTGTTGCTTTCCGGATGCAGCACTTTTGATTTCATGGATAGCTGGTTCACCGGCACCTCGAAATCCAAGCTGAAGGGCGAGCGCATCGCCGTGATGATGTCGGAAGAATCCTTGCGCGCCGACGCCGAGCTGAGCGCCGTGAAGGTGGTGTTGCCGCGCCCCTACGTGAATACCGAATGGCCCAATCCGGGCGGTTACGCGACCAATGCGATGTATCATTTGCAGGCGCCGGGGCCGCTGCACAAAATCTGGAGCGTCGATGCGGGCAGGGGCTCGACCTCGGCATCGCGCCTGACGGCCCCGCCGGTGATGGGCGGCGGGCGGGTGTTTGTGCTCGATGCGGCGTCCACTGTGCATGCCTTTGATGCCAACAACGGCACCTTGCTGTGGAGCAAGGCGCTCGCGCCCAAGGGCGGCGACTCTTCGTTCTGGAACAGCTATTCGCTGGGGCTGCTGGGCAAGAACAACGCGATTGATCCGACCAAGGGCTTTGGCGGCGGCGTCGCCTATGAAAACGGGCGGGTGTTCGCCTCGACCGGGTTTGGCGAGGTGGTGGCGCTTTCGGCACAGAATGGCGGGCGGTTATGGTCGACCCCGCTGGGCGTGCCGATTGTCAACGCGCCGGTGGCCAATGGCGGGCGGGTGTTCATTTCGTCCGATGACAACCACTTTGTTGCACTGGCCCAAAGCGACGGGCGCAAATTGTGGGACCATCAGGGCATTTCGGAAGCGGCTGGCATTCTCGCCAGCACCTCGGCGGCGGTGGCGGGTGAATTTGTCATCGTGCCTTATACGTCCGGCGAATTATTCGCGATCCGCGTGCAGAACGGACGCCCGGCCTGGAACGACATGTTGACCCGCTCAGGGCAGGTGACGGCGCTTTCCGAACTCGATGACATTGCGGGCCGCCCGGTAGTGGACCGGGACATGGTGTTCGCCATTTCCCATTCCGGCGTGATGGCGGCGATCAGCCTTTCGACCGGGGATCGGGTCTGGTCGCGCGATATTGGCGGCATCCAGACGCCGTGGGCGGCGGGCGACTTTGTGTATGTCGTGACCATTGATGCCCAAATTATCTGTTTGCAGCGTAAGGACGGGCGGGTGAAATGGATTGCCCAGCTCGACCGCTGGCAGAAGCCGGACGAGAAATCGGGCGCGATCATCTGGGCCGGGCCGGTGCTGGTCTCGAACCGGTTGATCGTGGTTTCGAATACGGGGGTGATTGCCTCTGTTTCGCCCTATACCGGCAAGCTGCTTGGAACTGAGGAATTTGACGGCGGGTCGATGATCGCGCCCATCGTGGCCAACGATACGCTGTTCCTTTTGACCAAACATGCCGAATTGCTGGCGCTGAAATAGCCCGGAGCGCGGATTCGCCTCCGAAATATCGGATTCTCGCTCTTTCCGCGCCGAACCGGCTGCCACTTCGGCGGAAAACGCAAGAATCTCTAATTGGCGCTCTTTCTGCGCCGAACCGGCTGCCACTTCGGCGGAAAACGCTCTACAAGCCAGCCATGGCCCTTACGCTTGCAATTGTCGGCCGACCCAATGTCGGCAAATCCACCCTCTTCAACCGGCTTGCCGGTAAGCGGCTTGCCATTGTGCATGACGAGCCCGGTGTCACGCGCGACCGGCGGGTGACGGAGGGCACGCTCGGCAACCTTGCCTTGCGGCTGATTGATACCGCGGGGCTGGAAGACGATGAGCCCGGCACGCTGCTTGCCCGCATGAAAGACCAGACGCTGACCGCTATCGACGAAGCGGATGTGGCGCTGTTTCTGATTGATGCGCGCGCGGGCGTGACGGCGGGCGATGAGATCGTGGCCGATATTTTGCGCAAGCGCGGCAAGCCCGTGGTGCTGGCCGCCAACAAATGCGAGGGCCGCTCCGGCAATGACGGGCTGATAGATGCCTGGCGGCTGGGGTTTGGCGAGGCGATTGCGCTGTCGGCGGAACATGCGCTGGGGATTGGCGAGATTGAAGACGCCCTTGCTCCCTTTGCCAGCGACTTTCCCGACGAGGACAGCGAAGACGACAAGCCGCTGCGGCTGGCCATTGTGGGGCGGCCCAATGTGGGCAAATCGAGCCTGTTCAACCGGCTGCTTGGCGAGGACCGCGCGCTGACCGGGCCTGAGGCCGGGATCACCCGTGATGCGATTGCGGTGGATTATGAAAATAGCGGTCGCAAGATTTTGCTGCATGACACGGCTGGCTTGCGCAAAAAGGCCAAAGTCGCGGGGCACATGCTGGAGCAGCTGTCTGTCGGCAGCACGCTCGATGCCATTCGCTTTGCCGATTGCGCGATTGTCATCATCGACGCGACGCAGCCCTTTGAGCAACAGGATTTGAAGATCGCCGATCTGATTGCCAATGAGGGCCGCGCGGTGGTGTTTGCCGTCAACAAATGGGATTTGATCGAGGAGCGTAATCAGGCGCTTAAAGCCTTGCGCGACAAGCTCGACCGTTTGCTGCCGCAGCTTTCGGGCGCGGCGCTGGTGACGGTTTCGGCCCTTACGGGCCAGGGCGTGGAACGCATGATGGCGGCGGTGCTGGAGGCTGACCGGATCTGGAATAGCCGTGTCGCCACCGCCGCGTTGAACCGTTTTCTGGAAGATGCGCTTTCGCGCCATCCACCGCCGGCGGTTAAAGGGCGGCGGGTGCGGATTCGCTATATGACGCAGGCCAAGGCGCGGCCACCGACCTTCGCGCTGTTCGGCAATCAGCTTGAGGCGCTGCCGGAATCCTATTTGCGCTATATCACCAATGAATTGCGCAAGAATTTTGACCTGAAAGGCGTGGCGATCCGCTTTTTCCTGCGCAGTACGAAGAACCCTTACGCGAAAGATTGATGCGCGGGGTGGCGGCTGGATAGGCGCGCATCCATGGCTTAGGATGATTGAAAGAGCACCAGCGCGATAGTTGCGCCCGACCAGCAGAGGACCGTCATGCCCGCATACCGCTCACGCACCACCACCCATGGCCGCAATATGGCGGGGGCGCGCGGGCTTTGGCGTGCCACCGGCATGAAGGATGAGGATTTCGGCAAGCCGATCATCGCCATTTCCAACAGCTTCACCCAGTTCGTGCCCGGCCATGTGCATTTGAAAGACCTTGGCCAGCTTGTCGCCGGTGAAATTGTGGCGGCGGGCGGCGTTGCAAAGGAGTTCAACACCATCGCGGTCGATGACGGCATCGCGATGGGCCATGACGGGATGCTCTATTCGCTGCCCAGCCGCGATCTGATCGCCGACAGTGTGGAGTATATGGTCAATGCGCATTGTGCTGATGCGCTGGTCTGCATTTCCAATTGCGACAAGATCACGCCGGGCATGTTGATGGCTGCCATGCGCCTCAACATTCCCACGGTCTTCGTTTCCGGCGGGCCGATGGAAGCGGGCAAGGTGACGGTGAAAGGCGAGAAGCGCTCGGTCGATCTGATCGACGCGATGATCGTTGCCGCCGATGACAGCTATTCCGATGCCGAGGTCGCGGCGGTCGAACGCTCGGCCTGCCCCACCTGCGGCTCCTGTTCGGGTATGTTCACCGCCAATTCGATGAACTGTCTGACCGAGGCTTTGGGGCTTTCGCTCCCCGGCAACGGCTCCACGCTTGCAACCCATGCCGATCGTGAAAACCTGTTCCGCGAGGCGGGGCATGTGATCGTTGATCTCGCCCATCGCTGGTACGAACAGGATGATGCGCGCGCATTGCCGCGCACCATTGCGAGCTTTGCCGCCTTCGAGAATGCGATGAGCCTCGACATTGCCATGGGCGGCTCGACCAATACTGTTTTGCATCTGCTGGCCGCCGCTCAGGAAGGCGGGGTGGATTTCACCATGTCGGATATTGACCGGCTGTCGCGCCGGGTGCCGTGCCTGTGCAAGGTCGCGCCCGCGAAGAACGATGTGCATATGGAAGATGTGCATCGTGCGGGCGGCATCATGTCGATCCTCGGCGAACTTGATCGCGCCGGGTTGATCGACACCACGCTGCCCACTGTGCACGCCCCCACCATGGCCGATGCGCTGCGCCGTTGGGACATTACCCGCACCACCAGCGAGGATGTGCGCCGCTTCTTCCGCGCAGCCCCTGGCGGGGTGCCCACGCAAACCGCCTTCAGCCAGTCCGCGCGCTGGGAAGAACTGGATACTGACCGCGTGCATGGCGTCATTCGTTCGGCCAAACATCCGTTCTCGAAAGATGGCGGGCTTGCTGTCCTCTATGGCAATCTCGCGCCGGAGGGCTGCATCGTCAAAACCGCTGGCGTGGACGATTCCATTCTCACCTTCACCGGCACTGCCGTGGTCTTTGATAGTCAGGATGCGTCTGTTGCCGCCATTCTTGGCAACAAGGTGAAAGCAGGCGACGTGGTGGTGATCCGCTATGAAGGCCCCAAGGGTGGGCCCGGTATGCAGGAAATGCTGTATCCGACGAGCTATCTGAAATCGAAGGGGCTCGGCAAGACTTGCGCGCTCATCACCGATGGCCGCTTCTCCGGCGGTACGTCGGGTCTTTCCATTGGCCATGTCTCGCCGGAGGCGGCCGAAGGCGGGTTGATCGCGCTGGTGGAAAGTGGCGACAGTATTGTGATCGACATTCCCAATCGCGTCATCCGGCTCGATGTGAGCGATGCCGTGTTGAGCCAGCGCCGCGACGCGATGCTCGCCAAAGGCAATGACGCATGGAAACCGGGGCCGCGCCCGCGCAAGGTTTCCCCCGCTTTGCGCGCTTATGCGGCGATGACCACCAATGCGTCGCGTGGTGCGGTGCGCGATGTCAGCCAGATCGAACGCTAGAGCGTTTGACGCCGGGAAGAGCGGCAATTCGAGAATCTAGAGCGTAACGCCAGCCTTCAATCCCAGCACCGCCACGTCGCTCAGTTGCCGCAATCCGCCGGGATGGATGACATATTGCAGGTTGGGCCTGAGAGTGAGCCAGCCCAGCACATCGAAGCCATAGTAGAGCTCGCCCGCGTATTCGCTTCCCGGCTGCAACGATGCCGGAATGGCCGAGAAATCGAACGCGCGCGGATTGGCGTGGGTGCGGCCGATGGCGAAGCCGATCACATCAGCGGGCCGTGAGGGCAGCGCGCCCATATAGGTCAGCGCCAATGTGAGCTGGCTGTCGATTGCTGCTGTTTTGGTGTCGGCTTGCGAAAAACGCAGCGCAACCGTCAGGCCTGAGGTGGTATGTGCGCCGTCCGCTGTGCCGGTTAATTGCTGCTGCGCCATGACATAGAGGCCGTAGCGTCCGGAGCGGTGTAGCGGCGCATCCAGCGTCAGCGCGCGTGGCAGATGGTGCACATCGCGCGCCAGATCGTCCCCGCCCGATGTATCGTACCAGCCGCCCAGACGATAATCGCCCGGCAATCCGTTCAGTGCCGCATTCGGTGTGATGCCAAGCTCGACGGGAATCAAAACGCCGGTTGCGCCGCACCCCCACCAGTCGAAAACATTGCGCTCCAGATTGCGCGGATTGGCTTCGTAGAAGCCGATCTGTAGAGTGCGGTCATCATCCTTCAGCCGCAACCTGCCGCCCCATTGGCTCACCGGCCAGTTGTACCAGTAATCGCCCACGATATTGCCGGGCTGCGCGCCGCAGAAGGTGAGGTTCATGAAATCGCAAGATGCGGCGGCGAAATCCTCGCCCACGGTCAGCCGTCCGATTTTCACGTCGGCCATGTCATGCGCAAATTTTTGCGCGTACCAGAATTGCGTCAAACGCCAGGTTTGGCCGCGGCCATAAATTTCCAGCGTCTGTTGCAGCAGTCCGAGATCCATCTCGTCGCCATGGCGATAGGTGAGCGTGGTCTGAAAGGTGCCGCCTTCAAGGCCGAGCAGCTTTTCTGTGTCCAGCGTTGCGCCAAACGCCAACTGGCCCGAGGAACGCACACGTTCAGCCCCGCCGCCGGAAAAATTCCAGCCCGTTTCAGAAGTGTAGCCTGCTGTGAGATCAACCCCGTCATTGCGCAGATCGGTGCGCAGGCCGCCCCAATCGCCCGTCAGGGTTTGCGGCGTGTCCACCGTCTGGGCAAAAGCTGCTCCGGCAATGCAGCTCACACACAACGCCGAACAAACAGCGCGCAATCGCATGACGCTATTTTTCGAGTGCGAAGGCAACAATTGCATCGCCCAGTTTTGTCCCGAACGAGCCGTGCCCACCTGCCGCCACCACCACCATCTGTCGCCCGTCGCTGGCGCGATAGGTCATCGGCGTTGCCTGACCGCCTGCGGGCAGGCGGCCCTGCCACAGCTTTTTGCCGGTCGTCACGTCATAGGCGCGTAAGTAATTGTCGAGCGTGCCGCTGTAGAAGAACACACCGCCCGCAGTTACCAGCGGGCCGCCGAGCGACGGCACGCCCAAGTTCAGCGGCAGCGGGACAACAGGGAATGAATCGCGCACCGTACCGTTGCGCACGCGCCATGCCGTCTTGCCGGTCGCCAGATCGGTGCCGACCAATGAGCCCCAGGGCGGTGCGGGGCATGGCACGCCGAGCGGCGACATGAAGGGCGCCTGTTTCACCGCATAGGGGCCGCCGAAATTCTCGCCGAATGCGCCGAGGCCGGTCGTCACATAGCGCGTTTGGGCATTGTCGCGTTTGACCATTGTGGCGGTGAAGGGCAGCCACATGGGCGAGCCGATCAGCACCTGTCGCACCGGGTCCACCGCCACACCGCCCCAATTGAAGACGCCGGTATTGCCGGGATAGACCAGCGTGCCCTGAAAAGACGGCGGCGTGTAAGGCCCGGTATAATAAAGCGAGCGGAAACGGATGCGGCACCACAACTGGTCGAACGGTGTCGCGCCCCACATATCGGCTTCGCGCAAGGGCTGCGGCATGTAGCTGAGGCTGGAAACCGGCTGGCTCTGCGCAATGAAATCGCCCGGCACGGTGGTGCCGCTGACCGCCATTTCCCGCACCGGAAAAATCGGCTTGCCGGTACGCCGGTCGAGCACATAGAGATCGCCCTGCTTGGTCGGCTGGATCAGCGCAGGGGTTACGCCTTGGCTGGTTTTCAGATCAATCAGGGTGGGTTGCGAGGGCACATCGCGGTCCCAGAGGTCGTGATGCACGGTCTGGAATACCCATCTGAGTTTGCCGGTCGCAATCTCCAGCGCCACCACAGACGAGCTGAAACGCTCCACCTGCGGGGTGCGGGCGGCGCCGAACTGATCCGGCGATTTGTTGCCCAGCGGTACATAGACAAGGCCGAGCGCTTCATCGGCGCTCGCCGCCGACCACATGTTTGGTGCGCCCGCGCTATAGGTCTGATTGCCGGTCAGTACCGCGTTGGGATCGGCTGCGCCCGGATCCCAGGCCCAGACCAGTTGGCCGCTATGCACATCGAAGGCGCGCACGACTCCGGACGGATTGTTGGCCGACGAATTATCGTTGATCGCGGCGCCCAGTATCGCCAGATCGCCTACCACCATGGGCGGCGATGTGACCATGTAGAAACCGGGCTTCGGGTTTGGCATGTGCTCCAGCAGCGAAATCTGGCCGCCTTGGCCGAAATCTGGACAGGGTGTGCCGGTCGTTGCATCCAGTGCGAAGAGCCGTGCGTCCATGGTGGCCAGCAGCAGCCGCTTTGCACACACAGCGCCCGCCGCAGGGGCCGCATCGGCATGATAGGACACGCCCCGGCAGGTCAGATGTTCGCTTGTCTGGTTGATTGAAATTTTTGGATCGAAGGCCCATTTCTGTTTGCCGGTGGCCGGATCGAGCGCGATCACATGATCGTGCGGGGTGCAGACATAGAGCGTGTCGCCGATCTTGATTGGGGTGTCTTCATAGGTGGTCTCGCCGGGATCGGTGGGGCGTTTTTTGTCGCCGGTATGAAAGACCCAGGCGACTTTCAATTTGTGCGCATTGGCGGGCGTAATATCTGTCAGTGTTGAATAGCGCCGCCCGTAACGGTCCCCGCCATAGGCGGGCCAGTCATCGCCGGCAACAGGTTCGGCGGAGGAAACGCTCGCGGACGCGCCCGGTAATTTGCCGGCCAGCAAAAACGCATCGTGCGAAGCCGCGGCCACAGCCACAATCGCCACGATCACAATCGCGCCCGCCAGAACACCGCGCGGGCCGCGCCAATTGTCGCCGGAGGGGCGCATCAAGCCGTCGCTGTCCATCCGCCGCGCAGCCATCAGGGGCAGCAGCAACCACAGCCCGATTGCGCCCAGCAGCACGCCGCGCGGTACCAATTGCCACCAGTTGAGCCCGACTTCCCACAGCGCCCACACCAGCGTCAGCAATAGCAGCGCCGCATAGGCAAGGCGCGCGGAGGGCCGCCGGTCTTTCAGCAGATAGCCGCTGACGATGAGGCCGATGCCCATCACGATGTAGAAAAAACTGCCGCCGACCACCGCCAGCCAAATGCCGCCGAGCCCCAGGACAACGCCCAGCAGAATGAGTACCCAAGCGGTGAGAACAGCCATGATGCACGCCCCGGACATTCAAGGGGATAAGCGCTCTATCTGGGAAAGGTTCCCGATTAGCGCCCAGACGGGTTGCGCCGCCCCGGCGGGACCAGCAATAAAAAGCCACCAGGCGCGTTTGGGCATCTGGCCTCAGCGCAAGGTCTTCCATGGCAAAACCTGTCACCCTCTATGGCATCAAGAATTGCGACACGATGAAAAAGGCCCGCACCTGGCTGGACGCACAGGCCGTCGCCTACAGCTTTCACGACTACAAGACCGAGGGGATCGACCGCGACACGCTGCTTGGCTGGATTGCCAAAACCGGTTGGGAGCCGCTCCTCAACCGCGCCGGAACGACGTTTCGCAAACTCCCCGACGCGCAACGCGCTGGGCTGACTGAGGCCAAGGCCGTGACCCTCATGCTGGCCCAGCCTGCGATGATCAAGCGTCCGGTGCTGGACGACACGGGTAAATTGCTGATCGGTTTCAAGCCGGATCTCTATGCGGCGCATTTTGGGAAAAGGTGAGGTTTCCGCAGGTGTTATGGTTAACAAAACCTTGCATTAATCACTCGGAACGAAAATGACTTGCGTGTCATCCAGTATGCCGATATTCGCCCACGGATCAGCTTGGTCATAGTGGATTGACCGCAGTTCCAGATGGAGATTTTCCGTGAAGCGTCTTATTGCGATTGCCGCGCTCGCGGTTTTTGTTTCCGCCCCGGCCTCAGCCAACATTATTTTTAACCTGTCCGGCGTCACGTTAAATGACAACACAGCGGTGACCGGCAGCATCACCACGTCGGATGATCTGGCCACCCTTGTGGGGTTCAACATCAGTGTCGCGGCAGGCGGAACTTTTCCGCATACGGTGCCCGACTACACCTTTGACAACACTTCAATCTTTACGTCTCAGCTGCCACACAATTCCTGGATCAATCTGGGTTCCAATGGCAATTACTTCCAGATCTCTTTTGGTGAGCTCACAAGCTCGGGCGCCACGATCACCACCAATGCCGGTTCCTGGGTGCAACAGGCCGGTATAACTCGCACTTTCATCAGTGGTGCGCTGGTTGCGGCTCCCGTGGTTGACCCGACACCTGCGCCGGAACCTGCAAGCTGGACCTTGGCGCTGGCCGGTCTTGGCCTCATCGGGGCGGCCTTTATCCGCCGCCGGGCCGCTGCCGCCGCCTAAACTGACGGAACTTTTGGGCGTGTTTGCGCATTCTCCCAGTCAGATGATCGACTGGAGTTTGCGCAAATGCTCGCTCGATTGCTTCGCACAATCCTCCATCAGGGTAGCCTGACCCTTATCGGTCCTGATGGCAGCCGCCAGCGCATTGGCTCTGGCACACCGCATATTGCCATCAAGCTGCATGACAGGCGGGCCGCGCTGGAACTTTTCCTGCGGCCCGACTTGAAGCTTGGCGAGCTTTACATGGATCGCCGCCTGACGGTGGAGGACGGCGACATCGCCGGACTGCTCGATCTTTTGATGCGTAATCTGGCCGGAAGCCGCAAAAGCTCGGTGCCGCTTAGGCTCGCCGATCTGTGGCGCAAAGCTTTTCGCCGGTTCGCGCAATATAATCCTGCGTCCCGCGCACGGGCCCATGTCGCCCATCACTATGATCTGTCGGGCCGTCTCTATGATCTGTTTCTGGATCGCGACCGGCAATATTCCTGCGCCTATTTCAATGCACCGGGCGAAACGCTGGAAGACGCGCAGATCGCCAAGAAGCGCCACATCGCCGCCAAGCTGTTCCTCAAAGACGAAGATATGCAGGTGCTCGATATTGGCTGCGGCTGGGGCGGCCTTGCGCTCGACATCGCCCGTGATAGCGGCGCGCGTGTGAAGGGCAT
>Ga0164241_10000286_pt1 | contig 107697 bp, 160 predicted proteins | sample OricomyardsoilBY_FD_108780 | JGI IMG/M metagenome (GOLD analysis project Ga0164241, IMG submission 108780) | Backyard soil microbial communities from Emeryville, California, USA - Original compost - Back yard soil (BY) | ecosystem: Environmental > Terrestrial > Soil > Unclassified | place... | reverse complement strand
TTGAACGCTGAGTTCATGAAGTGCTGCGCGCGGATCTGGCGGCTGTTGTGGGCAGCGTGGTCAGTCATCGTGTTGGTTCCCTTGGTTGCCATAACCCATTATACCATGAACCTGACGGGAAGTACATTTAACATAATGTGCCCTTAGGTGATCTTGACCGATGACTTGATCTCCACCTCCACGGGCCGAAGGTGGAACACGCGGTACGATTTGCCGCTGCGGTCCTCCTTCTCCTTGAGGATCCACCAGTTGAGCGCCTCTTCGGTCTCGAACCATATCACACCAAGGTGGCTGTCAGTGATCGTGTTCATGCCCGACGGGTTGGTGTCGTGGTATGGGTCAGTGTATGAGCGCTGCTCGTTCTGCAGCACGATGTAAATCGCGGAACTTGGCAGCTTCTCGACAGACGAGACGTGATGCGTCTGTCCGTACATCCTCGAGAAGTAGGCTCGCTCTGCGTCCGTCTTGTTCATTTGTTTTTCCTCAGCTTGCGAAGCTCGCGCTTCGCGTCCTGGAGTTCAAGTTCCAGCTTTTGGGCAAATTCAACTGGAACGGCGGCGGCATCCCCGCTCCATCCGTCAGTTGCGACGCGGTCGGTGCGTGGCGTTTTTCGCTGCTTGACCACTATCAGGCCTCGATGAATTCTTCGAAGTTGGCGGCTGGCGTTTCAAGCCAGGACTTGCGATCATCTGCCCGCTGGCCGTTGAACGCGAGGTCGATTGCAGCCTTATCGGCAGCATCGCGGACGGTGATCTTGAAGAGGTACTTGTCCAGGTTCTCCATGTAGGGCTTGAAGTCTGGTGTCTTCGTCGTGCCGAGACCCTTGAAGTAGCGATGCGTCCAGCCGCGCAGCTTCTCGCCGTCCTTCTTCACCCACGCCTTGAACTCGCGCTCAGTGAAGAACTCGTGAGCGACCTTGTCCTTCACGTACACCTTCACGATCGGCGTGCGGAGGATGTGGACGAAGCCCATCTCGAAGAGCTCCGGCCAGAAGTGGTCGAAGAGGTTGATGAGCAGGCCAGAGATATGGGCGCCATCGACGTCAGCGTCTGTGGCGAAGGCGACACGTCCGAACCGCAGCTCGCGAAGCGTGTTGACCTTGACGCCGATCTGCAGGCCGATGATCGTGAGGATCTTCTGGATTTCGTTTGGCTCCGTCTTGCCTTCCTTCCGCTTGTCAAGGCCGAGCACGCGGGCGATTTCCTTCTCGCGTACGTTGAGCGGCTTGCCCTTGAGCGGGAAGGTTGCAACCAGCGAGTGGTCTGCGGTGGCGAAGAGGGACTTCGAGGCCGAGTCTCCTTCGGCGAGGAAGAGCGTGCACTTGCTGCGGTCGATCTTCTCGCTGGCATCATTGAACTTGTCGATGCGCTTGGGGTTGGCCTTGTCGAGGTCCTTGTTGAGCTTACGAAGATCGCGCAGCTCCTCCATCTTCTGCTTTGCCAGCACCCAGTCGAGGATGGCCTGGATAATGGACGACTTGACGATCTTGTGGATCATCTTGTCTGGCACCGTCCACGTCGTCTTGTAGTCCTTGACCTCGGTCATGAGGTCTTCCTTCGTCTGCGACGAGTAGCGAGGGTTGACGATGCTGCAGTCAAGGAAGAGGGTGAGGTGCTGGCGAATGTCGGCCGGCTTGACCTCCACCTTGTGGCGCTTCTTGATGAATTCGCGCAGCGCGTCCACGACCTGGTTGATGACGTACGTGACGTGCGTTCCACCGATCTTCGTGTTCGTGCCGTTGACGAATGAGACGTGCTGGAAGCCGTCAGCATCGGTGGCAGCGGCTGCCACGGCGACGCGCCAGTTGTCAGTCTGGTCGAAGGCATACTCGCCTTCCTCGCCGGTGTAGAGCTCGACGTAGTCCTTGAACGTGCGGGTCGGGATGCGATCACCGTTCCAGTAGACCTTGAGGTGAGTGTTGATGCCTGCCACATCGACGACGCGCTTGAGCAGCATGTCAAGGTTGTCCTGGTCGATGCCGGTCATGCCGAGCTTCGGAAAGTCGGTGCGCCATGTGATGCGCGTGTAACCCTTCGTGCCTTCAGCGTCGGTGATCTTTGGTGGCTTGCGGTCCTGCGAGTTCGCCTCGAAGACCATCTTGAACTTCTGCTTGCCGTCGCAGGTCTCGACGATGAACTTCTCGGAGAAGATGTTGGTGAGGGCAGCACCTTCACCATTCTGACCAGTGAGCATCGCCTGGTCGTTGTCGTCGAAGTTGGAGCCAGCGCGCAGCTCGAAGATCATCTCAGCGATCCACTGATTGTATTCCTTGTGCTTGACAACAGGGATACCGCCGTTGTCGTAGATGCTGATCTCTCCCTTCTCGGCGTCTACCTCGACGCGGATGGTGTCGAGGTGCTTGCCTTCAGGACGCTTCGAGTGGTCGACTGAGTTGGAGATGACCTCATCGAAAAGCTTGATGAAGCCAGGATTGTAGGTGACTTCCTTCTTGACCATTCGCTTCGTCGCGAGGTCATAGACGTGGGCGGTTTCGGTATGTGGCGTGATTGCGCCAATGTAGCGGCCCGGGCGGAGCAACACATGCTCTACCTCGGACAACTTCTTGAACTTCTGCTCGATGGTCTTGACCACGATTTTCCTCGGGCTTCTGCTGAGATAGATCTATCTTATCACGAACCTGTGGTGAAGTACACAGGTTGGCCATTTAACAATAATCTACCGCAGCTCTACGTAGACCTCGTGGACATGGTCCTTGTCCTCATGGAAGCGGTACTCGTGCAGCACGCGCGTCACCTTCAACATGAGCGGTCGCTCACAGTTGTGAAGCGTCACCTGCTCGCCAATACGTGGGATCGTCGGTTGCTGACCGTTCGTGTAGGCGACGGTCATCTGCTTCTTGTAGCTCTTGTCAGTGAAGTAGACGTAGACGATCATGTCATATCCTATTTGCTGAGAGAAGGCCGAGAACATTTTCCCAGCACCTGATGCAGAAGTGGTACTTCATAACGAACCAGCTACCCTCAGCTGGTGGTGAGAAGGCAAGGCCGCCCGGCTCTTTGAGCTCTGCGCCGCAGCAGTCGCACTTTATCTCGATCATCAGTCGCCCCACCAGCCGTCGTTGCGACATGCTTCTCGATGAACGACTACCTTTGTCATACCATACCCGAGACGAGCCGTCAAGGCGGCCAGCTGTGCGGCCTCGCTGGCGCTGAGCTCGGCTTTCATTGATAGGTAGTGGTGCCGTCTTTCAGCTTCATTGCCTGCGGCAAGAACCGAGGCCATCTCTTGGCGCGTTCTCTCGTTCTCTTCTTCGCGCTTCCTGTTGTCTTCTGCATCTTGAAGCTTCTCGGCGGCGCGGCGCGCCTTGATAGATGGCCACGTTTCGCGCCACATCAGAAAGCCGATACCAATGGCGAGTGGGATGAGGAAGTAGTACACCATGCCCATTGGTCCGTTCTGGTCAAGAACGTCATTCATTTGAGAACACCTTGTGTTTGAAGAACGCGCCGCATCTTCATGAGGCGCGAGCAAAATTCATTGCGCGTAAGGACGGTGTCTGCCTGCTTTGTGCGACCGATCGAATGCTTTAGCACGGCGTTCTGAGTATGAAGCAGCGCGTTGCGGAAACCTTCGCTCTGATCACACATGGCCTGGTAGGCGCGGTCTAGGAGCTCCTGGTATTCAAGACCTTTGCGCTCGTACTCCACCCCCTTCCAGTGAAGCGTCTGTCGCTCCTGCCAATTCTTGTGCTTGCCTTTCCGCTTGGCGGCAACACCAACGAGCTTGCACACCTCCACCTGCATGTGCTCTTCCTTGAATTTGAAGGCCTGCAGCAGTCCCTCCATCGAGGAGCACTTGACGCCATCAAACACAAATGGGTGTGGTGCAAAATTGGATAGGCAGTTAGCTGGGTAGCCGCTGCCTGATTTGATGTCCATACTACTGATTAGTCTCTTGATGTCCACGAGCTACTGGTTCGGTAGAAGCAGTGCTTCAAGATCACTGTCGCGACCATCTCCGAAACGCTCTGAGTACAGGAGGCCCTTGCGGCCGTCGCTGTCCTCCCAGTCGCTTTCAACTCGGATTTCATCTCCGGTGAACTTCACGATGACGTCGCCGTCGAGGTCGTTACCCTCTTCATCGGCGAAGCAGACCTCGAGGGTATCGCCAGGTTGAATGACTACGCGCATGGGTACTCCTAGGTCAGAGACGATAAATACTACACTGATTGCCTGCATTGATAAACTGGAGCTGACGCATGTACAAGGTAGACTGGACCAGCAAGAACCTCGAGGGAATTCCTGGAAAGGAAACGATCTCGATCGCTGACGGCGCGCTCAACACATCGTCAACCTCACTCGCTCTCTCCAGCGCGTACCCTCAGGAGAACGTGCTACGCCTTCTTGAGAACTTCGCGTCGGCCTATCCACCGAACAACATGACGGTCGGTCAGATCTGGTTCGACTACCCAAACAATGAGCTGAAGGTGTTCGACGCTACACAGTCATGGGCTTCTATTGGTGGCGGTGGTGGAGGTAGCGTCAGCTCTGTTGGTGTCGCCTCATCGACAATCAGCGTCTCTGGCTCGCCTATCACCTCAACAGGTACGATCACGATCAATCTTCCTAACGTTGGTCCTGGCGCTGGCTCATACACCCTCGCAAACATTACCATCGACGCTCAAGGCCGCATCACGGCAGCGAGCAACGGCTCTGGCGGCGCAGGCACCGTCACGTCCGTTGGCGTATCAGGCAATAATGGCATCAGCGTCTCTGGCTCACCTATTACGTCGAACGGCACCATCACGCTTGGTCTTGGTGCAATCACACCTACGTCGGTCGCAGCATCGGGCGCCGTCACAGGCAGCAACCTTTCAGGCACGCACACTGGTAGCTCATCAGGCACCAACACTGGCGACCAAACAATCACGCTTACCGGTGATGTCACTGGCGCAGGCACCGGTTCTTTCGGCACCACGCTTGCCAACTCTGGCGTTACCGCTGGTTCTTACACGAACGCGAATGTTACCATTGACGCGAAGGGTCGCGTCACGGCAGCGAGCAACGGCTCAGGTGGTGGCTTCACATACTCAGGTTGCTTGGCGGTTGGTGCATTCAACGCAGCGCTGTGCGCCGCATCGACTGCTACTGCAATTCCATTCTCGACTGAAACATACGACACAGACGCCATTCACGATGCTGGACAGCCAACGCGCTTCACTGTGCCAGCTGGAAAGACGCTGATGAAGGTAAGCTTTACTGCTGACTTTGAAATTACATCTGCCAACAAGGCGTGGACGCTGCGTGTGTGTCAGAACAACAACTTCTCACAGGATGTTTGGAAGAGCTCGTTCTATGGTGGAAACGCAACAGGTGTTCCACCTCACGGCACGCTGAACTCTGGCTGGGTTCCTGTGACGGCCGGAAACTACTTCGAGATCGTCGCTACTCAGAACGACGTTGTTGGCTGGTATGTGAACAACCCGAAGGTGTGCTTCGAGTTCATGTAAGCGCCTACAGCCTATCCGCAAGATCTGAGAACATGTGGCGCATCGGCATGAGGGCCACGATCAACAGCGCCAGCCCGCCGAGGGCGATGACGAAGTACCACGGATCACCATTGAGCTTCAGCTCCAGAAAGGCGCGCAGACCGACGAGGCCGAACCCCATGATGGCCAGTGGGATGGCGAGAAAGAACACGCCATGCGGGTTTTTCTTCCAATTGAAAATTTCACTGAGAGCTTCACGTAGCATGGTGCACCTCACATCTGCTTGCTGTGCTGACGAACGACGAGCTCATACAGCTCGAGGAGCTTCGGATCGGAAAGTGTGGTGATGATCTCTGGCTGCACCCTCTTGACGGCGGCCTTTCCCTTCTTCGTGCTCACATCTCCACCTGTTTCCTTGAAGAGCCATTCCTTCACGCTGCTCCAGCGCATACCGTCGAAGCCATACACGGTCATGAAGTGAATGGCGCGCTGTTCGATGGCAGAGCGGAACGAGAAACCTTCAATGAGCTTCGTTGTCTTTGGTTCAATGTTGAAGTGCTTGCACACGAAGTTGACGGCATCACCGAGCGTCTCAATACCCTCACCGTCATCATCAGATATGTTGAAGTCAAAGGCCTCTTCGAGGGCCATCACAAGCTCAACGGTGTCGAGGCTGTCAGTTCCTAGGTCGGCGCGAAATGAGGTACCGAGACTGAGCAGGTGAACCTCTGTGTTGAACTCCTCAGCCACGATCTTCTTGACCGTGCTCTCGATCTCCTCATAGGAGTAGTACGTCTTCACTTGCAGGGCTCCTTGATGATCGCCTGCAGCTCCATGTAGAAGTGGAAATAGCGGGCCATTCTTGAAATATCTTTTTCGGCGACGCCGCGCAGGCGTCGAATGTCGGTGTTGTGGCGGAGGTCGCAGAGCTTCACGCGCACTGCATCAGCGTTGCTCTTGACCTTTGCCTTGTACTCATCGTATGTTTCACCAGGAAGCTTTGTCAGGCAGCGGATGCAGTTGACGACGCGCTCCGTCATGCCAGCTTCCTTCAGCTCATGGTACGTGGTGTCAGTGTCCTCGATGAGGTCATGGCCGATGGCACCGCACATCAGCTCCTCGTCCTCTGAGTTCAGCATCGTCATGACGGCGAGGGGGTGGAGAATGTAGGGGTGGCCACCCTTGTCCATTTGACCAGCGTGCTTGTTGGTCGCGAGGACCAACATCGCGTTCAGCATCTCTCCCTTCTTCATGATGCCTTCTTCTGCTCGTCCATCCACACCCAGCTGGCGTGCAGGTAGTCGTGGAGGCGGTTCATGAACTCCTTGTTGAAGGAGAACATGGTGTTGTTGTTGATGTCCCACCAGAAGTCAGGCTTCCAGATGTCGCGCTCAGCCTGCTGGGCCGTCCAGCGCCGCAGCTCAGCGTTGCTCTTGACGTAGGGCGGCGCCTTCTTCGGCTCTTCAGCCGCGAACTTGCTCCACTCCTTGAGGCGCACCTTGTCGGCGCGGAGGTCAATGAGCAGTGAGTTGTACTCGGCGAACTGCTTGTCGTCGAGGGCCGACAGCACGCGCACTGAGCGGTCCTGGTCGTCCTTGATGTGGTTAAGGGTACGGATGGTGATGAGGGCGTCCACTGCCTGCATGTCGCGCAGAGACTTTGGCAAGGCACCGAACTCAAACTCGGCGGAACCCATGTAGTCGAAGCGAACAGCATCGCTGATGCGAGCGGTGGGCTCAGCCAGCGGGTGAATGATCTTCGCGCGTTGTATCAACCACATCCTCATGACGGTACCCTCAGACAGCTTTGGTAGGACCATTATAACCTGCTGTGCCCAACCTGTACATCTGGCCGTTATGTTAAATGGACAAGCACCGCGTAAATACCTGATTGAAGATTTCCTTCGAAGGCTTGAGTGATACGATATGAAGGTGTTTGAACTGTTTGAGCAGCATGAACCAGCCAGCCTAACGATGGCGGAATTCTCGGCGCTGCAGCAGCCATCAGCAAAGAACATTGACGACCGATACAAGGTTGGTCAGGTCGCGTTTGACAGCGAGCACGGTGTCGGCGCGGTCCCGAACAATCAGGACATCAAGTATCTTGGCTTTGCGATGGAGCTGACGCCTGCCGATTTCCTCCACCTTGCCGCTACTGGTGATCGCACTGAGACAGCACAGCAGATCGTAGACCTCATCAAGCGCCAAGTACCACTTGGACCACCAACGCTAAAGCTCAACGTGAGCTTGGAAGACGGCAGCAAGAAGCCGCTGGCAGAGGTGGCTACCCATGATGGTAGAGCTAGGATGGAGGCACTGCAGCTGTTGGGCATGGGCGACGTAAAGGTTCCAGTTCACATCGCAATGAATGGCGGGCACCGAGCGCACAGCCTTGACGTACGCTTCTTTGAGAAGCTGCGTGAAGAAGGGATCATCCCTGAAGATTTCAGTTCGCTTGGAGCTCATGAGCCTGACATAGGCAGGATTTTCTGGAGAGGAAAAGAGCTCTAAATGGCGAGTTTCAAACAGTATCTTATTGAACGCAAGAAGAGCGGCGGCACGTTGTACGTGTTTGATATCGACGACACGCTCTTCAGAACCACTGCTCAAATTCGTGTCGTAAAAGACGGGAAGATTGCCCGTACCCTTACGAGCCAAGAATTCAACGACTACAAGCTCGGTGATGGTGAGCGCTTCGACTACGGCGAATTCACAGACGCTGAGAAGTTCAACTCAGAGAGCACACCTATCACGAAGATGATCCAGACGCTCGTTCGTCTGCACAACAAGGTGAAGCTGAACCTGACACCCGGCTCAAAGGTGATCATCAGCACCGCACGTGGCATCCTCGATGATGAGGAAACATTCCACGATACTTTTAGGGATCATGGCATCGACATTGACAACATCGAGGCCAACCATGCTGAGCATGGCAAGGGTGCATCACCGGCAGAGCGCAAGAACTCCGTCGCTCGTCGCTACCTTGACGCACATGACTATGATGCGTGCTACATGTACGATGACAGCAAGACGAACCTAACGTACTTCATTCAGCTGAAGCACGAATACCCTAACGTTGATTTCCGCGCCTACCTCATCGATGAGGATGGTAAGATGTCTGAGTTTACGGCTGAAGCTCGCTAAGCAGCGGTTCTATTTTTTTCCAAAAGTTGCCTGCGAGTTCCTTGTGGAATGGGGCACCATAGTGCATGCCATCTCTCGCATCGCACGTTCTAAGCTGCGGAATTTGAACATGTGTGAAGCCTTGAAGCTGCGAGCTTATCACGTCAAATCCAGAGCCACCTCTACACGCCATAACCATCTTGGCATCCCACATTTCACAGATCAGTGAGATCATTCTTAGGCTTCTAACGGCCTGATGGTGGTAGAAGTATTTGTCAGTGAAGACAGGCGTAATCAGCTCATCAACAAATACTGGGTGTCGAGAGCCCGGAACATTCGAGTAGTGAAATTCTTTGCTTGAGCGGAATGAGAAGTCTCTAACATAGAGCGGTGGGATCCAGCCGATGACAAGCTTGGGCCGTATTTTTGTCTTGCGATGGATGTAGAACAGCTGTGATGCCATCGTATCTACGGCACCGCCAGACACAGCGGTGTTCCAATACGGAATGGTCAGCCCTGTTTTTTCCCTCATCTGCTGAAGAACGCAGTGGGCCCATACATTTTCTAGAGGTAAGCCTACCCCCTCAGTATTGCTGCACCCACAGAAAACCGTCTGTAGATCAGATGGAAGATTGAACTCTTCACACCTAAAGCCGTTGGCATTGAATGAGTAATCAAAATCACCAGGCTTGAATGGGTTTTTGCCGGAGACCAAATCTTCGCTGTAGCTTTCAGCTGTATCGGTGCTGTGCCATTGTACAACACGTGGCTCAGCTGACCCCTTCAAAAACCAAAACATTGGGTCATAACTGTCCATCAGTAATCTCGCGGATCGCCTGGCTCTATTTTGTCAAGCTTTCGCTTTATTTCTTGCCAAAGAATTGGTGCGTAACCTTGAGCATCAACGCCAACGTCTAGACGCCTGCGCGTTGTGTCGAAGGGGATGGTGTTGTGACAGTGACCATGGAGGTTGTAGGCGCCGCGATGGGCCTTGTGCCACGTGAGCAGCGGGTAGTGGCACATCGCCACATAGGTACCCTCAATCGTCTCATGCCACAGATCTGGGAAGATCACCTCAAACATTGACTGAAGCGGCTTCTGGTTTCGAATGAGCTTGTCATGGTTGCCCAACACGAGGCGCTTGCTGCCATTGAGGCGATGCATGATCTGCTTCGCTTTGTCCACCTGACAGAAGAAGACGTCGCCTAGGACGTATACAATGTCGTTGTGGCGTACTCGCGCGTTCCAATTCTGAATGAGCCCTTCATCCATCTCCTGCGCAGATGAATATGGGCGATTGCAGTACTTGATGATATTTTCGTGTCCGAAATGCAGGTCGGACGTAAAGTAGATGTTTGACATACGCGAGTATTTACTCAGCGGTAAAAGGCAGGTGAACCACTTGGGTTAGCAACAGGGATGGTATGGTACAGCTCGCGCTCAAGCTCGAAGCACTTGTCAAAGTCGGCAACTGGCGACAGGTGATCAGCCTCAGCGCGCAGAATTGAATAGCACCCATCTGGGACACGGCCAATTGCTATGTCGCGCTGCGTAAGGAAGGCACCGAGCCCACCACCTGGATCGGCAGTATGCTCTGGTAGGTGCCAGTAGTATTCGCTCGCTATGTCCATGATCTTTGTTGGCGCGGCCCAAAACACGTCGTCAACGACAGTAGAATATGGTGGGTTCCAAAGGCCATTCTCTAGGATGAACGCGTTTTCTCTAAGCGCCTGCTTAATGACGGCGCTCAGCTTTCTGCCAGGTTTGAAGATGATGTCGGGTCGCATCTTCACTACGACATCGTACTTTATCCCTAGAGCAGCCTCGTACTGTCGCCGATATTCTAGGCTCTTCAGCCATGAATAGTAGAGCCCCTTCCAAGCCAAGTTTGTACCGTGCATGTTAAGCACGGTCGGATCCTCAACATAGTACGCCTTCGGCTTAAGCTGTGCAACATACGCGCTGATGATGTTGGCGGGCACCTCTGTTGCCTCAGCGCCGTTGATCACAAATCGCTTGTTGGTGTTGTGTGTCCAGGTATGAAGGAAATAATCTGCTGCGACGTCTATGAACAGCCGTTGGTTCTCTAGCGCCTTCAGGCCGGTTCGTAACTGGCCGCTGTAGCAGATTGCTACCTTCATTAGTGCCACTCGACCGATGGGAACAGCTTGATTGTCTTGTAATCAACGTTGTGTGGGGCGTCGATGATGAACTCGACGGCCCTAACAACCTCAGCAGTTGACAGTGCCTGGCTGATGTCGAGTGGATACGGGTTGCTCTCATTCCAAAGGGGTGTGTCGATGCCGCCAGGGTGGATGCTGCTCACCCTGATGCCCGCTTCCCTCAGCTCCTTACCAAGGACGCCAGCGAAGGCAGTGAGCGCGTACTTTGAAGCACAGTAGATTGATTGCCCGCGGAGCTCACCAAGCCCGGCGACCGAGTTGATGAAGATGATGCGTGATGGTTTGTTCAGGTACTCAAGGCCGAACCTCGTCATGTACATTGAAGCCTTCACGTTCGTGTCAATGACGTCATCAATGTCTTGGCGGCTGCAGCTCTCGAATGGAGCCATCTTGAAAATAGCAGCGTTGTTGATGAGCAGGTCAGCCTTCCCTTTGAATGACTTCGAGAAGTAGATGACGTCAGAATAGTTCGTGATGTCTATCTCTATGCCAAGGAAGTTCTCATCAACAATGTCTGTCTTGCTGCGCGCGAGCCCAACAACCTTCCAACCGAGAGCCAAAAGGCGCTCGGCAGTTGCTTTACCCAGCCCCTTGCTGGTCCCTGTGATGACTGCTGTTTTCATGGAGCTCCTTGAAGAGTGTGGCTGCTTTGTCCACTTCTGCGTCTGTGACGTCGTTGATGATGACATAGTTTCCAATACTGATTGGTACTGGGAGGAACTGTCTGCCATCTCGATGCTTCATTGTATCTCTTAGAGCGCTGAGAAGAAACTGAACATCAGTAAAGTCAGGATGATATGTCGGAAGCTTTAGCAACCTGGCTGTAGAGAAAATGCGAGAGAGCGTTGCGCCGTCAATGAAGCCTCGATTAAATGCAATGCACGAGCTGAACAGACAATCTAGCACGACGGCCTCACCATGTAGCAGGTTTGGTAGGTTCTTCATTTCAATGAGTGGGCTGAATGAGTGGCCGAAGTCCACGCAGCGGTCAAGCTTCTTCTCCCATAGGTTTGGCGCGAGCTCGTCTACCATGCCAGTGATGGCGAGGTTGATTACCCGGACTGGTACGGCTCCATACTGGAAGCGCTCCTCAATAAGCTGCTCAGCGTTCTCTTCTAGGATCGTGAACAGCTCTGCATCTTTGATCAGCGCGAGCTTGAAGATCTCAGCGAGGCCATTCACGACCTCACGCTCTGACTGCGTCTTGATGAAGCGGCGGTCCAACAGCGATACGATAGGTGGGTAATAACCGCCAATGCGGTTGCGGCGATCAAGGTGGTTAACTGCGACCTTTGATCCCACAGAGGCGTCAACGATCGCAAGCAGTGTGGTCGGCACCTTGATGTATGGGATGCCGCGACGATAGATGCTGGCACAGAAGCCTACGAGATCAAGCAGCACGCCACCACCGATGGCAATGATCGGCTCTGACCGACGCAGCACGCCGTGCTCTTCAAAGAACTTCAGGACCGTGTCTACGTTTTCCCATGTCTTGTTTTCTTCAGTGGCATCTATCTCGAGGAGCACCACATTGATCTCACCAAGAGCAAAGAAATACCGCTTGAGCTGCATGCCATAGAGCTCATTGACCGTCTTGTCGATAACCACAATGCGACGAACTGACGTGCCGTAGCTAGCGAGGTCATGGTTTTTCGGATTGAAGATGTCGCTCGAATACTGCACCTGAAACGAGACTGGCTGTTGCGTGTTGACGAGCCATCTACGCTTGAAATTCTGAAAGTCTTCTTGTAGGTTCATGGGCGCATCGCCTCGTGAAAGAGTTTGCACGCGAGAGTGTAAAAGAACTTTGCCTTGTCAATATCTCCAGCAAGCACTTTGAACGGTAGCATGCGGATAAACTGCGATGCCTCAAGCAGCGCGATGGTCTTTCGGTGCTGCGGCACTCTGCGCTCAAGCTCAGCCTCAAACATGTCGTTGAACTTCTTGAGGTTGATTGGAATGGTAAGAGAATGCTCTACCGCACCGTGGTTGACCACCACATCATTGTCATTGATGAAGCCGTAATAGCTGCGCGAGCACTGAAGCACCTGCGCGTAGTCAAGCAGCTTGCTGTCAATGCAGCTCTCTGAGTAGACATCGATGAACACTACCTCATCATCATGAAACGAGTACATGAGGTTCTCAAGCGTTGGGTTGCCATGAATGAGCTCTTCAGATGGGAGCACCAGCTCCGAGAAGTACTGCTCAATGGCGTTAATGTGGGTCCAAATTCGAGGGACAAGCTCGCCGTTTAGCGAGTGCAGCACCTCCTCTTCGAACCGTGCAAACTCCATGTTGAGCTCTGCGTCCTCCAGCTTCTGCCATATCTCCTCACGGAAGTACAGGCTAGGAGCGCCTTGAATACGGTCAATCTTTATAGCATGAAGCTTGTCAAATGAACACCAAACGGCGGCGTGGATCTTGGCGATATCTTCATCACTTAGCTGTCTCTCACACAGGAGGGTCTTGATGTTGGTGTAGCCTTCAAGGAATTCTATGTCGAAGTACGACTGTTTGCGGTCAACGCCTACCCTAAGCAGGTCCGGTGCAAGGCCTGGCACCGCAGCATTTATCTGCTGCAGCTTCTTCAGCTGCGAGTACCAGCGCGTGTAACCATATTCTCTGTTCTTGCTGTTGTTGATGGACTTACGAACAAATGGCAGACCATCTCCAGCGTGGAGAGTTGTAGAGCTGAGCGACCCACCTTTAAGTTGAGTGATCATTGTGGCTCTCCAATGCTGTCAGATATTCTTGCGGGCTACCAATGACAACCGTGTTATGAGCAGGGTTCAGTGAATTTGCCACAACAGTTCCACACTTGATTGTTGTTGCGAGCACATCAGAGATGAAAATCTCTGGTCCCTGAAACGTCATTAGACTTTCACGATACAACTCGAGATAGCGCTCTGCGCTGCTGAAGCCATAGAGCCCGGAGCTGGCGAACTTGGTTATGTTCTTCTTCTCAGCGATGCTGAGCACGCGGTTGTCTGCACCAATATCAAGGAAGCAGTAGGCCGGATTTTGACCATCGAACACGTCGACGTACGCCGTGTTGACGCGAAGAGCAGCTTCGATCTCTGCGAGATTGCGGTTCAGAAGCACTGTGTCGGCATTATGAATGAGCAGTGGACCTGGCTGTGTGGTCAGCTCGGCACCAATGGCAGCAGTATGTGCTTGTCCCTTGGTGTCGCGAATGTAGTGCACGAACGCACCGAACTGTTCTACCTCTGCTGTCAGTTTGCCAGAGAAATAGCTGTCGCGAATGTTCGCAAGACAAATTATCTCGGATGGGCTGTGAACTTCTGACAGGTTAGCCAAAATTTCGGCGATTACAGTCGACCTACCATACGGCAGCAGGTACTTCGGTAGATCAAATCCCGCGTCGTGAAAGCGAGTATTGAACCCGGCCATGCAGATGATAAGTGTCACGTGATAATCTTTCTAGAGATAAGCTCTGATGCCAGATATTTAGCCCATGCTTGATGCCCATCAATCAGTGGATGTATTGATGGGCCGATCTTGATGTTGTTCATGCGCAACCAATTGTGCATCGTGAGATTGACCATGTCAATGATGTGTGGATCATCAAGATCTTTTTGGACGAGCTTGTTAGGCTGGAAGTCCATAGAGCAGCATCCAGCAAAGAATATGAATGGAATGTTTAGGGACATGAGCAGGTGTTTCGCAAGGTACAGCTGTTGGTAGAAAACCTCCACACATCCCTTGTGCTCATACGCATTCGCCAGATACGATCGTTGAAATTCGCAGATGTCGTTGACCTTGTCAACTGGCAGCCCCTGAAGGTAGCTATCGAACTTCTGCGTCGCGTTAAAGCGGTACCATCCATCTGGCGTATGTTGCGACTTGTGATCTATGAAGATCTCGCTGCGCTCCACGCTCGTCCATCCAATGACCACGAGCGTAGTTTCACGCTCTTCTTCCGGTAGACGGCGAGTGAAGTCGATAAGCTTGCGCAGAATTCTTGCGTTGCTTCCGCCGCCAGTGGCATCATTGTAGATGGCAGATACGCCGAGCTCCTTACCAAGATGCACCGGCCAGGTATGTATGTAGGTGTTCACTTTTGACTTGTGAACACCAGCATAAAGTGGATCATCTTCAATTCCATTTCCGGCCGTCCAACTACAGCCGCTCGCATAGATCTTTTTAATCATGATGGTTACTTGTAGATGTAGGGATCACGCTTCCTGATTTCCTTGAGCTTTTTCTTGTAGCGGTAGTGGGCGCGGACCTTGTAGATCAGCACCTTGAAGAATTCTCTAAGTCGTTTCATGTCGCGCCTCCTGTGATCTTTGTGTAGAGCTGGTCAGCCACCATAGCGTGCGCCTCCGGGCTTGCATGACCAGAACCAACTCTGTCAGGATACGTGCGGCTCAGCTCGAACCAACTCATCTCGTGAGTGCGAGCTGGGCCAACAAGCTTCATAAGCTCTGGTTCGTTTGTGAGGACTACGCACCTTATTCCTGCCCTCGTGGCCTTAATGTAAGACTTGAACAGCACGGCTACATCATACTGTTGCTTGATGCGCTCATCACATGCGTGAACGTAGTAGTCAACCATGAGTTGAAGCTTTTTCACCGGCTCATTGTGGTAGCGCTCAAAGTAGGCTGCCATTCCCTCTTTGTTCCGGTGCTGCACAAAGTAATCAATGCCACCCGCCTGTTCCGTCAAGATCATCGGGTTGTATTCCGCCTTACCGCTGAAGAAGTGATCTGTTGGACCATGCTCATTGAACGGCGTGTTGTGTGGTGGATATTGGTGGTAGTTGATGTTTGCAGCCGAAGGCGCACCTGGCAGGTGCTTACCTTCAGATATCCACTCGAAGCGATCGAATGAAGTTGTTCCTATAATGATGATCGATGGGTTGAGCTTCTCAACAGCATATTCTACCTGTAGGTGCGTTGTGTAGTTGCTACCACCACCTCTAGCCAGCGTGATGAGCTCATAGCCGAGCTTCTTAGCGAGCAGCACGCCGTACGGCTGGGTATAGAGGTTCTCACAGCCGATCCCACAATTGAAGCTGTCTCCACAGATTATTAGGCGCTTCATAGGATCGTCGCCAGATATTTGGCCCAAACCTCATGTCCATCTGGAGCTGGGTGCATGTTGATCATGCGATCACTGTGATTTGGGATTGACGTATCAATGTACGATTTGAACGAGCGCAGCGTGTTCTTCCAGAGAAACACATCTTCCGGAATTGAATTCCACTGGTTGAGAGTGCAGTCAGCCATGTCATCTGATTGCCACGTCTGCTCATAATACCCCTTGAGCTTCTTCTTTGGGGTTTTCCACGATGAGATGATTTCGGCGAGATCAACATCCTTCCATTCAAACACTGGTATTGGATCATGCGCATAGAGATAGAAGGCGTTGAAGAACTTGTGCTTGATGCCGCGGGATGATAGGAAGGTGTGCAGCGTAAAGTTCTGCTCAACGTACCGAGCAAGGAACTCACGCTCGAACCATAGATGCTGTACGTAGAATTTGAAGTACTGCTTCGCTGCGTGCATGTCATAGTACTGGTCCTCAGTGCTCATGAACGGCCAGAACGTGTACATGTAGACATCGTCGTTCAGGTCTTCAACGAGGATGCGCTTCCGCTCTGGGCTTGACCAGCCGATCACGACCAGCAGGTCCTTCGGATCACCACCGTCATTGAGAAACTTCAGCACCCATCCGATAGTTGCATCACAGATGTTGTCGTTGCATCGGGCGGGCCATGAGATGTTGACGTCCTTCATATCGAGGAGCTTCGACAGGTGCGTAGGCCAGATGCGAGGTATGCGGTAGTAGTCGTTGATCGGGAACGTGTCGAACATTCCTTTCTTGTAGCGATTGGCCATGCCATAACCCTGCTCGCCAGGTATGACAAGAATTTCTGGACATGCGATCTCGCTACCATAGGTCCAGCTATCGCCGTTCGTTAGGAGGATCTTTGTCATTCGTTGTCCGTGTATGCATTGATGATGCGCTTGTATCCGTCGGGGTGGAAGGCGTCGGCCACATGGGCACGTATTGGAACCGGGTTGAAGTGCCTAAGGTTTGAGATGATCTTCAAGTTTTTCATGGTAGCCCACTTGTACAGCAGCACGCCAGGGCCGACGAGATCGTACGCCCTGTTGTAGTCTGAATAGTCAAGCATCTCAAGGAAGCGACCATTGTCGTAGTAGAACCAAAAGCTGTCAAGGACGTTCATCGCCCTTGATGATCCGTAGTACGCAATATCGCTGAGCACGGGCATTCTAAACTCACTCTGAAAATTAGTCGTGTGAACATAGATGCCGTCAGGGATGATGTCAACCGGAATGTAGTGTTCAACGGTGAAATTCGGATCATAGGCAACGTCGAAGCGTGTCTTGAAAACTACATCAAACGTCATGTTGTTTTCTACTTCATAACGCGTCTTCATGGCCATCGACAGCGCCGCGCTCTTAAACATCGGTGCCCAGGATGTGAAATACGTGGAGTTAGTGCGTGTTGTTTGTTCTCGAGGTGCGATCTGCTTATCAACAACGAGTTCTTCAAAACGGACATCGGCCGCAAGTAGTTGACGCCTTAGCACCTTGGCGTTTAGCTTCACCTCAATAAATGGTTTCCAGCCCTTAGCATGTCCTGGTTGCTTGTAGTGGTTCTCATCCCACGTGTGAGCAAAGAACTTCACGTTGCAGCGTGGTGAGTTGAAGAATGCCTTCATGTACCCGAGCCCGGCCTGCCATGTGCGTGATTGGCCTGAAACACAGACTGCGACGTTAAGCTGTTTCATAGTTCTGCAGCTCGCCGACGCGGTGGAGGTGCTCTTCATCACGCATGATCTTTATCTCGCGCATTGGCATAGCAACGTTGGTAATGCCAAGTGATGCAAAGTAGAAGTAGAGCGCCATCTCTGGTGGGTAATCCTTCTGCTGTGGGACAGCAACGTCTTCTTGTATGTAGGTGAAGCTTGTGTAGAACGCAGCCGCATGATCGTATGTTAGGCTGTCTGCAAAAAAGAACATGTCGTTAACGCGGTGACCAACACCAGGTGTGAAAACATTCTGCGCCGTGAAGATGGTATTTGGCGGCGTTCCCATGAGAATTAAAGGATCAAACCTCAGGTTCGCTGAGAGCGGTTCCCACTGCTGCGGCAGCAGAAGGTCAGTCCTCAGCCGAACAACAACATCATACTGAAAATCGTTCTCGATCTCATACTGGCGCTTGAGGTGAGCAGCTCTCCAAATACCGTAGTATTGTGGATGAGCGTACGGCGCAATGGTTCGGCCAGTGGCACAGGTGAGCTCCACATCGCGCTTGCTCTCGATGATAAACTTCTTTGGCTGAAGCGCGGCAAGCATCTCATTCAGCTCTTCCTTTGGAACAGGAGTTTCTTTGGGTTCATTGTCGACGTACTCTGCCTTGTAGCGGGCTTGGCTGTTGAAGTCCCAGGCATGGAGAAATGTGTCAACGCTGCCGAACCGATCGAAGAGCTGATACCAGCTCTTGTAGCACTTCTTCCAAGTTCGTGGTTGTCCTGAGATGCAAAAGGCAAATTTCATCTCATATTTATCGTGCCCTGGACTGTCAGGTCCGAGGCAAAAGAAAGGGCCCTACGTGAGGGCCCTTTCACTCGACCAGGCAGGTGCTGTATTACAGCGCCTTGGCGACCGCCGCGGCGATCTCCACCTGGGTAGCCTTCGCCGGCACCGAAACGTTGTACTTCTCGGCGGTCTTCAGCAGCTTCGGCATGTTTGACGGGTGGACGGCAATGCCGGCGCCCGACTTGACCGAAGCGAGCCACTTGGGACCGAACTGGAAGCCGCGCTTGCCTTCAGCGTGCACGACCTTGCTGCGGAACTTCGCGACGCGCAGCTGGCCGCCGGTCTTGGCGACACGTGCCAGCACCTTCGACACGACTTCCTGCAGGCGCTTGAACGAACGGACGTTGCTCTTCTTGATCAGGGCGCGGACGGCGGCTTCATCGCTCATGCCCAGTTCCACGGCCTTCACAACCAGATCACCAACTTTCGGCTGCTTGCTCATTGTCATCATCTCCTCATCAGTTGTAGAAACAAACACTTTCGAACTGTGGCCATTCTAGATCATGTTCTAGAAAATGTACACAACTTCGTGATTTAACATAATGTGTCTAGAGGACTGCACCCAGGAGGGCACAGAGCTCGAGGTCAGTGTGCTTCTCTGGGTTCTTCAGGTCGAGGACGATCCTCGCATGGTGATCAAGCTTCTCCTTGTCATGGAGGCAGATACCACGGGCACGCTTCACGCTGTCGTTCCACTTCGGTCCGAAGGCGTAGCGACGACCATTTGGAGCCGGCACCTCGCAGCGCTTGCCCTTTATCGACGACTTGATCTTGAGGACGCGTGGGCCCTGTGGCTTCTGCTCTTCCTCGACGATCGGCCCTTCAGCGTCAACGACCTTGGCAGCGTCCAGCACCTGCGAGCGGAAAGTACGGTCGAGAAGATCGACGTTCACCTCGACCGGAAGCTTGCGCTCAATGCGGCGCAGGAGGGCGAGAGTGTCTGGGCGAGCCACATCATATGGCAGCTTCGTGATCTTCGAGATTTCTTGCAGCATGGTATCCCCTCTTCAAGCGATGTTAGATTGTATTACGAACGATTGAAACTGTACATAGATTGGAAAGGTTGGCTCCTATTTTCCAAGCCTGTTGTATGCGGCCTGAGCCGAGCAGATAATGTCGGCGAAACGCATTCTTTGAAGCTGGTGGTTCTTCCAGATTTGGGCTGGCCGCGGATGTGTTGCGACGCCGATTATGTCCATCAAGGACATCTTGTTGCCCTTCTTTTCATTGCACGGTCGGCACATGCACTGTGCGTTCTCGATGGTGTTGCCACCGTCCAGCGACTGTGGAAGTATGTGATCCCACGTAAGCATGGTCTCGATGCCATACTTGTCGATGCCATAGAGGTTAACGCTGAACGGCATGACGCTGTCGTTCTTGTGTCGTTCAATTCGGAAGTAAATTCCTTCAAGTCCGCACTTCACACACGTCGTTTGCCCACTGGCGAACATGCGGACCCTGACGGCCTTCATCTTCGTGGTGCACTCAACGATGTGGCCGTCCTTCTTGCGCCATGGCTGGGTCTTGATGTACTCGATGCCTTCTTCTACAGACATCTTCTTCAAGAGCACCATGTCGTCGATGGCTCTCTTCCGCCGGTTGAACTTCTTGGTCGTTTTATCCTGAGCATGCATGACGCTCAAGAATTTTTTGACCGAGATTACCCCAGGCAAAAGATGTTGATAGGGCTCCTTAGGAGCCCGTCCATCAACGTGCGTCAAGCAGCTTCAACTTCGCGACGATCCTGAGCCGGGCGATGGCTCTGCTTCTTCTTGATTGCAGTGCGACGAACTTCGTCGTCGAAGCGAGGCTTCCTCGGCATGCGCTGGAACGTTCCAGTCATCTCAAGGTCCTCATCGTCCAGCAGCAGATTGCGAATGTTGACGTTCATCGTGATGTCCTTCATCAGTTGGTATTGAGCTTGAAGAGGCCGGTGTTTCTCAAACGCGTTTCAACGGCATAGGCCTCTGCTTTGCCGTGAACGAACTGCAAAATTCTGGCAGTGAACGACGATCGGCCGTGCTCACGTATCGACGCGCACAGCTTCCAGTCTTTGTTGTGAAGGAGGGCGCGGCCGACGTGGCGAGCCCAACGGGCAGCAAGTGATTTCTTGCCTGAACGATCAAGCCGTACCGTCAGTCCAACGTACTCTTCACCAGTGATGGTGTTCGTGAGAACGTAGATCAGGTGAACCCTGTCCGACCGGCGCTTTCGAGCTGTCTTCATGGGGCCATTCTATCACAGGCCCGGGGAATGTACACAGGTTAGTCAGTTATGTTAACTGGGCCGTTATGTTAAATGGGCTCAGTATTCCGCGTAATCAGGATCGTCATCGTGCTGCTGCTTCTTACTCTGAATAATGCTCTTCTTGATTGTTTTGAACTCATTACTGAGAGCATCAGCAATTCCAAGGCGCTCAGCCATGTCCATAATCTTCTTGGTGTGTTCGAAGCCGCTATAGTAGCCGCCGATTTCAGACTTCAGCGAAGCCAAAAGCTTTGTCATGAACTTACGCAGTAGCTCCGGGTCGTGAGCGATCAAGCCGTCTATCTCATGGCCCTTCATGCCGATCTTATGAGCTATGTCTGCTTTGTCGAGATAGTCTGATACGTCCTTGTGGTGTGGTGACTTGAGGCCACGCTTGCGCAGGGTTTCAAGAGCCTGTCGCGCACCATACGTCTGCTTGCTGTTATCAATATGTTTCTTGATGTTCTTAGCGTGTTTCTTGAAAGCCTCTTCATCACCGGCCTTCATGCCAGCCACGAGCTCTGGTGTTGCCAAAATCTCCCTAGCGTAGAGATTATCCGGCTCCTGATACTTCTTCGACTTTATTCTGATCTGCTTGAGGTGCTCAAGCGACGCGGCGTACGTAGCAACGAGAGAACCGAGTGGGTCCTTCTTGTTCAGCTGTGGCTTAGGCGTTGTCAGACGCGTAAAGCCGAACCCAACGTCTGGCTTTGAAGATGTGGAACCGTAATCGCCGCCGCGCTTCTGTGATAGACGCGCAGTGCGGATCTGGCCATTGCCGTAAACGAGGTACGATGATGGATTGAGATCCTTTTGATCGCTTTTCCAGCGGCGACCGAACTTGAAATTGAACGTGCCGTTGCGACGCTGCTTTGGAACATTGAGTTCCTTGAGACCAAGCTCTTCGAGCTCCTTGTAGACAGGAAGCTTGCGCACCTGGTCCATGGCTGTAGCAACTATCTCAGGCGTCAGCCCATACTCTTTAGCCCATTCCTTGACAGGACCTAGCAGCCACTTCTCAGCATCGCTGTAGCTAACTTCCTGCAGTAGCTCGTTAACCTTCATCGTCTTCGCCCTTTGATTTCTTTGAAGCAGCAATGCTCTTCTCAATGGCCTTGAATTCTGGAAGGTCCTTACCAATTTTGCGCGCCAGCTCAATGCCGAGCATGGCATCATCTAGCTGCTGGTCCTTGACCTTCTTTAGGATGGCTGCGATGATGTGTTCATTGCTGTCAGCCTTCTTGATGTTGAGGTCATGCTTCAAGCGGCGCCTTGCATCTAGAGTACCTGACCTAGACGTTCTAGTTTTAGGGTCAGTCCATGTGGCCTTGAATGGTGCGAGCGTGCCCGTCTCGTTGTCAAACGCATAGTGCACGTAGAGCGTGTCGTGGACGCCTGGGTCCTTTGCGCTGTAATTGATTGAGAATGGCCGACCATTCAACAGCGCCTCTGGTGACATCTTGTCATGATCATATGACTGACCTGGCGTCGTCGAATAGCCGCGTCCAGCAAACTGAACAATCTTTCCTGGACCGCTTAGCACGGCCTTGAGGAAGTCTTCAATGCTATCAGCTGTTGGCTTCTTGGAGATCTTGTAGCTTGCGAGGCGCTTCTTCAAGTCCTCAAGCCCGCCGAACTTCTCATCACCCTTGAACTTCTCATCTTGGCGGGCCCTGCGCTTTGCGCGACCCTCCTCATCGGTGAGAACGAGCTTGGCTGTCAGTGGCTTTCCACCGTTCAGCCTTACGGCATCATCAATAAAGCCCTTCAAGTAGTGCACCTCGACAGGCTTACCCTCGTGTTCGACTTCAAACTCAGTGCGCGTGTAATCAGGGTGACCACCATACTTATGAGCAGTCGCGGTGTGGGCAGACTGCATTTCGATAGGCTTGATGCTACCCCATCTCTTCTCGTGGTCTGTTGCCTTCGCAAGACGATCAGCGTGGTCCTTTTCAATCTCGTCCTTGAACGGTGAGAGGTCAAATGCGAACATGCCGTTCTGCACCTGCTTACCAATCTTGTCGTCTGAGAAGATACCAAACGCGATGGCCTTCCCTTTTGCGTAGAGGGCGAACGCCTGTCCAATTTTGTTTTCGTGCTTGCGGTAGGCACGCCGTAGATCGGCGATGCTCTTGACCTCACCAACATCAGCAATTTCGGACTCGGAACCGAGACCCATGTCCCAGTGTGTCTGACGGCGCTCAAGGTTCTTGAAGCGTTTACCGACTGGTTCCGCCTTCACGCGACCATCTTTTCTGTTGGTATCGAAGGACTGATTTAGAACGCGAGCTAGCCTTCCGAGCTTTAGCTGGCTCAGTGTTCCAAGTTTCTCGATGAGCAGGTCTTTTACTAGCACTTTAGATCCCGTATTTTTTCATCATGGCGTTGAGCTCATCAGCCCCATCATGGGCGAGCTGCTTTGCATCATGACCAAGCTGCTTCTGCCACTCTGGTAGTGATGTGTCCTTCTCAGGCCAGCTATAGATGTAGTTGCCTGCGAAGTCCTTCACAAGGAAGAACGTGTAACCAAGGCAGTTGTACACAACCACCTGCGCGTTGTAACCAGGAAGTACCTTCTCGAACGCCAGCTCAATGTCGCGCTCGCGCGTGCCGTGTGAGGTGACGTACTTTGAGATCGCGTTGATCTCGGCATCCGTGTTTGGTCCACCACCAACGTTGGCGATTACCTGAATGTCTTCGATCGGCGTCTTGGTGAATGGCTCAAACACCTTGCGGCCCATCGTGCGGATCGGCTTTGCGAGATAGCCAGGCAGGTGCTTGACCATGTGCCACTCAATGTCTGCAGGGTCGATGCCTTTCAGCTTCTTGCCGAGTGTAGCGAGTGCCGTCTGAATAATAGCTGGCAGGTTCTGTGACGTTGGCTTGATCTCAGGCGCCGCGCCATGAGTAGGTGCTGCCCCATGACCTGCGCGGCGGGCAGCCTCATCGTCATCAATCTCAGCGCTCATGTCGAGATCATCTGGATTGAAGTCGGGCACCTTGTTTGGGTCAATGGTAGCCGTGGCTACCTTGCGTGTTGTTGTAGCAGCTGAAGCCGTTTTGCGCGACGTCTTGGCGTCGCTTTTCTTGTCGCTCGGCCTCTCAGCCTTGGTGAGATCGCCCTTTGACTTTGGACCGTCAAGGTCAATGCCAAGGTCGACGCCAGTCTGGTCCTTGGTGGTGGTTGGTGCTTCGAAGAAATCCTTGAAGCGCATCACAGAACTCCGTACTGCTTCATCATGGCAATGACCTCTTCGTGATCAGTACCCTTTGCAGCGCTTGTATCACCAAGCTCAGCGAAGGCGAACACGTGCTTGAGGCCGAGGTGCTTTGTGTTCTTCTTGTACCATTCAATAATTGGCTTGCGCGCCCATTCTGGAATGGTCTTCAACCCCTTGGTGCGGTCTGCCTCGTCAGCAAACTGGCCAGAGTTGAAGTGAAGCTGGAAGCGGGCCTTCTGCGCCTTGTCGTAGATGACAAAGAGCTTATCAGTGCGGTTGTAGCTGTCAAAGTGGCCAGCGTCACGCATTGCGGTGCACCAGCGGGTGTTCTGACCGAGGAAGCATGCGGCCTTCTTGGTCGTAGGAATTTTGATCCAGCCATCTGGACCAGCATAAACGTCCTCAATGCCTTCCTTTGCCTTCGCGATTTCTTCTTCTGCCTTCTTCGCCTTCTTCTCGTCGGCGGTCAGCTCGCGCGGCTTGGTGTGCGGTTCAATGGCAGTGAAGAGGTCGCCGAACGTCTTGTAGGCGTTGATGTCCTTGACCTCGAGCTTTGCCTTGTGCTCACCGAAGAGCTCAAGATCGTTCTTAAGGCGGTCAAGGTCCTCGGCACGGTTGTGATCCGGAGACTTGATGATGCGCTGGGCAATCCACTGCATGTAGGCGCCGTTCTTTGTAGGATCGGCATCCATAACGGCCTTGAGAAAGTCCTTCAGCTTCTTGTAGCCCTCAACGCCCTTCCAGTTAGGCTCAAGCATCTTCTCAAGATACTCGAAGCGCTTCTCCTTCTGAGAGGCTTCCTCAAGCAGCTCAATGATAAGTGCAAATGACATTCGATCGGCTCCTAAATCAAGCGTAGAGGTTGACCAGTTCTTCCCAGTTCGAGTCCCAGTGTGAGGCGGCAAGCTCGAGCGCGCGAGCAAGCTTGCGTGGCGTTGGGTCGCCGCGACGTGACTTTCTCACGACATCGAGAACCTTCTTGCGCTCTTCCAGCGATAGATCACGGCCGTCCCTAATAGGGATGTCCTTGAGGATCTTGTCGAGGTAGGTAGACAGCTCATCACTTGATGGGTCAACGTTGATGATGAATGCTCTGTTTCGGAGAGCTCCATCTGGGTCAAGCTTCTTTAGTGGAAGGTTTGAGATGAAGATGACGCGACCCTTGAAATCGTAGTGGTTCGGTGCCATCGACATGTCCTTCTCATATTCCGCTGCATTTGGATCATCAGCGTCATAGATGAATGAGGACTTCTTGTTCCACACCATCTTGCGGACCGATTTGTTGTCGGTCGCCGCCTTGATGAGGTTGCGCGCGTCAATGTCGCTGAGCGCGCCGTCGCTGTCGTCAAACAGAACGATGTCATTGCGGTGATGAAACAGAAGAAGGTAAACACCGGCTGCAGAAGCCGTACCAGTGTTCTTGAAATAACCGCTGCCGTCGGTGAGGCCGTGCTGGTGGAGCGTGCGCTCAACTGTCTGCGTCTTACCGACGCCAGACTTACCAGCGATAAAGATGGACTTGACTGGTCCCTTGATGAGGGCGCCGACGAGCTGCTCAATGTGCTTGAGGGTATCGCCGAACGGCACCTTAGGGCTGTCGTCCTTCTCTACCTCTTCTTCCTTGTCGGACTTGAGGTAGGTTTCCTTTGAGCCGCCCTTCACCACCTCAACGATACCGGCCTTTGAGAGAATGGTATCCTTAAGCGTGTCAAGGTTCTTGTTGTTGGCCAGCGATACGCGCTTACCATCAAGCCTGATGCGGTTCTTGAAGCTGCTGACGATGGTGTCAAAGATACCAACGTTGTTGATGTGGTAGTTGCTTGCGAACTCGGAGCGCGTGAATGACTTGCCAGAGGAGAGCTTGTGAAGGAAGTCATCAAGCGCCTGGGCGGCAGTGAACGAGCCTGCCTTCACCTCAACGATAAAGCTCTCACCAATCTTTTCCTTGTCAGGCGTTTCACCGCTTTCGAAATCGTTGTATTCGCGCACCTTACCATGTGGATCCTTGTAGCCAGCAAGATAGACAATGAAGCGAGTGCCTGGTGCAAAATCAACCGCCCATACACCATGAACCCACTGGTCCATCTTGTATCGTGTCTTTGGATCGTCAAGCAGCTTAACGTACTGCTTGCTTACATTGTCTCTCAGATAGTCCTTGATGCCAGCTTTTGTATCAGGGTAAATCTTCTCCTGATGCGTGGCGCGTGCAGCTTCGCTCACATCTTCTGATGCGCTGAGGACCTGCTTAGGGTCGGCTGGGAACGCTTGGAACTTTCCAAGCGTTGGGTGCTGCAGAAGGTTAATGACGACTGGGAGGGCCTGAAGAATGCTGATGCCATCGGTCTTGATCGTAAAGCTTGGATCTGACGACTTGCCGTTGAACACGTCGATAGACTTCATGCGCGTCAGCTTGCCCATCTCTGAAGGAGATGACCAATTGAAGCGTATGCAGCGAGGAGTTCCATTGATGACGTAGCGAACACCATGACCAGTTCCAGCGCTGTTGTGGTAGTGCTCATGGCTGATAACCTTGGTGAGCTGCGAGCCTAGCTGGCCGCCTATGTAGGAGGCAATCTTCGGCAGCGCTACTGAGGCTGTCTCGGACTTCTCTTCGCGCTCATACAGGTTGACAAGTTTCATTGGTGGCCGGTCCTTGTGTCAGTCGGATCTCAATGAGCTATTTATCGTCCTGGGACCGGACAAAAGAAAGGGGACCTCTTGGAGGTCCCCGATCTTGAAGAGACGCTGCTTACTTCTTAGCAGAGGTCCCGCGCTCAATATCGAGGCTGGTGCCAAGCTCCTTGGCAGTCTTCGATGTGAGCAGTTCAACCAGGGCCTGGGCTGAACCCATATCCTTGCCAGAGCCACCACCCATGATCACCGAAGGTGTCCATGCGCCCGGCTGAGCCGTGCTGATGGCATTCGCGTAGGCAGTGTTGACCTTCACATAGGCTTCAAGCTTCTGCGTGAGGGCGCCGTCGGCGTTCAGGATCAGCTCGCGCTTCTTGGCTTCACCTTCACCTTCGAGGATCAGCTTGCGCTTGTACTCGACGGCCTGTTCAGCTGCAAGCAGGGCGATCTGCTTGTTCTTCTCGGCCTCGGCCACTTCCTTGGCGTTGATGGTCTCCTGCTCCCACTTGGCCTTTGCAGCAGCGGCCTTACCCTGCTGTTCGGTCGTGATGGTTTCCTGCTCAGCTTTACGAGCGTTCGCAATGCTGATCTGCACCTGCGTCGTCGCGTCCTGGCGCTGCTTGATCTGGTTCTCAACGACTGGATCGTACTTGATGTCCTCGATGGACACCGGCTGCAGCTGCAGACCGTAGTTGGTGAGCGGCGAGACAGCCTCACGAACCGGCTTGCCAGTGTCGTCAGTGGCGATGATCACGATGTTGGCCTGCTTGTCCTGGCCGGTGATCTGGTCCTTCACGACCTGCTGCACCGTCTTCGTCAAGTATGGGCCATTCTCGAGCTGGTCATCGATGTACGTCGGGATCTGAGGGCGACGTTCAGCTGAGCTCTCAGTTGAGGACATCGTTGGGCCGACGTTGAACACGACCTTCTGAACGGCGCGGCGCAGGAGCTGCTGCTCGATGGCCTCGAAGCCGCGGAAGTCCTTGTGCAGCGCGATCACCTTGTCCGGCGACAGGGGCATCGCCCAGTTGATGGAGCCAGAGATGTTGCCGTGGCCGCCGTCGTTGAAGCGAGTTGCAATGCTCTCGTCAGTTTCACGATGAGCTTCACCTTCACGCTTGACGAGGAAGGCGAACTGCGCGCGACGTGGGTAGCGAGTGACCGTTCCGAACCCCTGGTACTTCCAGCCCGGATCAACGTACACCGAAAGCTTGCCGCTGATCGGCGCCTGCACGACTACGATCTCGCTGGCGTCGACATCGACCCACATCTGCGTGAGCGTGTAGATGCCCACCAGTATCGCTGCAACAACGGCAACGATTACCAGCATGCCTCTACGAGCCAAATTATTTACAGCATCAACCATGTGTATCTCTCCTCGTGATGAAAGTGTGGGCGAAAATTACTCGGACTTCGTTTCTGCGGCTGGTTCGGCAGCAGAAGTAGGTGCAGCGACTTCCTCGAGGGCGCGCTTCTGCTCCTGCAATCGTGTCAGTTCAGAGAGGTTCGCGTTGTGCTCACGAAGTGTTTCCACCTCGTCGCGTGTAGTTTCGACGGCGCGTGCAAGTTCATTCTTGCGAAATGCCGGGAACAACTTCCTACCATCGATGGCCGGGAGAATGACCTGCAACACGAGCAGAACGACCAGGCCAAAAATCAGAAGAATGGCCAACAGGCGAAGAAGTATCATACGAACCTCCGATACAAACAATGAGGACATTCTATCATGCACAAACCTGAGACAAAACTAAGGGCACCTAACCTGCGCTAGGTGCCCTGGTTTCAACCTGAAGATTACAGGTTAAATGGACTTCTTGACTTAGGCGGCGAGGCGCTTGGTCAGAAGCTCTGCGACGGCCTGGAAGCCTTCGCTGTACGTGTCGACATTGCGAGCAACGAACTCGTTGCTGATGACGGCGCCAGCGGCGGTCACAACGTACGTTGGGCGGATCGTCTTGCGGCCAGCCTTGAACTTGCCAGTGAAGGCGAGTGAGCCATTGGCAGCCTGGCGATCGGTCGTCACGTCGTTGAGGCCAGCAGCGAGAAGAGCCTTGTAAGCCTTCGAGCGCTGTGCAGTTGCGATTGACTTGGACATGTGAGTTAACTCCTATTTCTTATGCATCGATTTTCAAAATTCAGGCCGCCTAGGCGACACTGTTTGAAGCAGCTTGCTTCAAATCGTTAGAGATGGCGACGATCAGGGCCTGTAAGCTCGATGTTCATGCCGCCAGCCTTTGCTGCGGCGATGAGGTCCTGAAGGGTTTCCATCGTGAAGCTGATGGTGCAAGCAAATGATGGCACCTCAACCTTGACTGGGATGGTGTACTCACCATCGTCGTGCTTGATCTTAATTTCCATTGCTGGCCTCTGGTAGCGGTTGAGCTTCAACAAGCTTCTGTTGCTCAAGCATCATCTTCGTGATGAGCGCGATGTCATCATTACCGCGAATGACCTCAACAGTCTTCTTGCCGGTGAACTTATCGATCCACTCAACGCGAGCTTCAGATGAAGTGCCAAAGGAAAAGTCCACCTGCTTGATCCACTTCGTTGGGACACCGTAGGTGCGCATCAAGATACCGGTGTTGTCGTAGTGCTGCGGTGACGTCCAGCCTTCTGGCTTGATGAGGTCTGGCAGACCGAGCGGATTTGGCCGCTCTTTCTTGATGCCGCGCTGCTTCGACATGTTGGCCTTGTGAACGCGGTCCCAGGCAATCTGGCTGTCAACGCCGACAGCATCGAGGGTGCCGATCGCAACGACGCAAAGGTCGATCATTGCGTCAACGACGTCCTCAGCCTCTGTAGCTTCCTTGGCTTCGTCAAGCTCCTCTTGAAGAAACTTCAGACGGAAGTCAATGAAGGCCTTGAGGTTCTCTGGTGAGAGGGTTTCAATGACCTCACGAACACCAAACTTGGTGTGTAGGTCCTTGATGTCATCAATCCAAAATGTCTTGGTAGTCATGCTTGTTATTTTTCTCGTTGTGCATGTATTTACCGGTGGTGAGACCCGCACCGGATCACGGGTGGATCAGTCTATAAACGTCATCCAGTCTGTGGTCCGTAAATCGCATCATGAATGCGAACCTTAGCGACATCAGTGTTGATCCTGTCAAGGTTCTTTTCTGGGTCGAGCTCGCCGTCGAGGATGTCGTCCCACTCGTGCATCGCCTTCCAGCGCGTCTCTGGTCCGAGCATGCTCTGAAAGCGGTTGAGGTAGTTGTCAATGACCTTGCTGAGCGAGATCGGCTCCACGCAGTCAATTGCGTCCTTGATGAAGCGGTCCTTGAAGCGCTTGATGCGTACTTCCTGTGGCACGTCCACAAAATACTTGATCCACAGAGCACCGACATCGAGAGCTGGCTTCGCGTAGTGATGGATACCCTCGGGTTCTACCACGAGGAAGGCCATTCCCATGTCCAGCTTCTTCTTGAATTCTTCCTTGGTAACACCGTAACGGAAACCTCGGAACGTCATGAGCTCGGCGAAACCATCTGCTGCTTCAATTTCCTTTGAGCGCTCATCGGTGATGAAGAAGTAGTCGACGCCATCAACCTCACCTCTGCGCTGCGGGCGGGTGGTGGTGGAGACAAAGCATGGCAGCTTAGCAACATCTCGAATGTAGCTGAGCAGGTAGCTTTTACCTGAGCAGGTCGGCGAGGTGAAGGTGATCAGGACCGGCTTCGTGACGTGTGGCTGCATAGCTTTGGTGTCTTCTTGATGAGGAGCGCAACGACCTGATCGTGTAGGCGCTGTGTTGACATGACCTTCTTTTCGAATTCTTCTGGCGTAATCGAGATGACTGTGGCTGGACCCATGTTGATCCAGTCAAACTTACCATCCTCGCCTTTCACGACCGTCGTGTAGTGGGCGTCGCTGTCGCTCATAGCATGATAGAGGATGAAAGCACCATCTGCGTTGATGTGCTTAGTCAGTTGGTCGAGGTGCACGACTGGGATAGTTCGCGTCTTCAGTCTACCACGGCTCATACGGTTGAGGGCGCGGCGCAGGTCCCATTGGTGGGTACCTGAGAAGTCCTCAGTATGCCGATAACGTGCCATGCTCTTTATGTACTCAATGGATGAACCATACGTGGCCCTGATGCCAGCCCACTTGATGACGTTCAGGATGGCGACCGGCCCGCAGTCGCTCTTGGTTCTTTGCTTTGTGTAGCGCGGCTTCATGCTTGTTCTGTTGAGATTGGCCACATCATGAGCGCCTGCAGGTCAGCAATGACTGGCAGCCACGTTCGGTCCTGCTTCACTGAGCATGACCATTGAATGCGGACGAACATATTGTAACACGTTCTGTAAATCGCTTCATCGCTAATGGTGCGAGGCAGAAGTGCAAGCACGTCCTCTGGATTGATCGGAAGCCACTCAGCATCCTTCCTGAACTTGCGGATGATGCGCAAGTTTTCTATGCAGGCGGCGCAGGCGTCAAGTTCAGCTCGCGACAGCAAGCTCTTCTTTTTCACGCAGGAACCTCTTGGCGGTGGCTAGCGAGCTGCCAACTGCTTGGTGCATATCGATGTAGACGTACTGCCCACAGCGACCAATGAACGTCGTCTTCTCATTTGGGATAGCCGCGTACTTCTTGTACGTCTCGCGGTTCTTTCCGTCAACGTCCTTGACCGGGTAGTACCGCTCCTTGTTGTTGTAGCGGTAGTCACACGGTTCTTCAAGCGTCAGCGTGGTGATGCTATCGTTCTTGCCGTGAACTGGATAGTTCTTCCACTCGGTTATGCGGGTGTGCGGACCGTTGTGGGTGAAGTTGACGACGGGTGTCGGCAGCACGCGCGACATTGGTAGGTCGAACGTAGTGAACTTGATCGAGCGGTACGGTAGCTCGCCGAACTCAAAATCGTAGTACTCGTCGATCGGCATTGAGTTGAAGATGTGGTCAAACATACCTTCGAATATCTTGCTGAACGTGCAACCGGTCTTGACGAAGATGCTTGGATGGTCCAGCATCTTCTCAACCATGGCCGTGTAGCCATTTGTGGGCATACCCTGGTACGTGTCGTTCGGAAAGTAGAACTCATTGTCGTCATCGCGGATTGGAACGCGCTTGATGATTGATGGGTCTAGTGCTTCGAGCGGCATGCCCCACATCTTGAGGGTGTACGGCTTGAAGAAGATGTCGAGAACGTTCTCCTCACCAACCATTGCCTTCGTCTCGCGGTTGACGGGCAGGGTGGCGTAGCGACCATCGGCCAGTAGCGCCTTCACCTTGTGCTTGTATGGCTCGAACGATGTGAAGCGGTTCAGGAAGTTCCAGACCTCGTCATTGCTCGTGTGAAAGATATGTGAGCCATACTTGTGAACGCGGATGCCGTGTTCATTGGTGAAGTCATAGGCGTTGCCGGCGATGTGGCCTCGCTTGTCAATGACGTTCACTTCATGACCAGCATCGGCGAGAACGCGGGCAACTGTAGCACCAGCAAGTCCGGCTCCAACTATCAAGATCTTCATTTCTGTGCCCTCAGAATGGCGTTGAGTTCTGCCTGCTGTGGCAGCTTGTCGAGCGGGTGGAGCCTGTAGAGCGCCTGTGATTGAGCAACGGCGATCTGTGCCAGCTCATAGTCTGTGGCCTCAGTGATGTCAGTAGCAGTCAGATCAAGGTATGGGAAGTCGGCGCCGTAGTAAACAGCGAGCTCCTTCTTATCACCAATGAGGATGCTGTGGGCATCAGCGCACTGCAGTGGGCGTGCTCTCCACCAGCCAGAACCAGCATGCTCATAGCCTGGCATGAGGCAGCCCCAATCTCGGTTGATGACTAGGACCATCTCGTCCTCAGTCAGGCGCTTCTGCGTCTCGGCCTTTGAGCCGTAGAGGTCTACTGGCCATTCGCCGATAGTTCCCTCCTCGTCGTTCTTTGGATTGCCCGTGTAGCCCTGCTTCTTGAGCCACTTCTGCGTCTTCGACTGTACAAGGCTGGCGAAGTTGAAGCGACGTTCCTTGTGGAGCGGAGGTGGTGCCTTCTGGAAAAGAAGGTCCATCGGTGGGTTCCACGTTGGGTCCTCGGCGCCTTCATGCAGCGCGTCGGTGCTTGTGCGGTTGCGATGGTATGGGTTCGGGTTGTAGACGAACAGACGATCACGAGGGTAATCAATCTTGTCGAACAGCAGCTGTGGGCCAAAGTTGGCCGCGTCGTTGAGGTGCTCAGTGCGGAACGCGCTGATAAGCATGCGGTTCTTTTTGGCCGTGATCACCTTAATGGCCGCGAGCAGCTGGTTCTGGTACGGCTCGAGGTCCGCGTCAGTCTTCTTGTTGACACCGAGAATGAAGTCAGCTGAGAGCTCGCTCCAGTCCTCGCACTTGGCAACGCCCTTGAAAAGATCTGGCACCTGCCAGTCGTCGAAGGCAAGGATACAATCTGGGCGCTGCGAGATGGCCCATAGCCCCTCGAACACGGTAGTGGCGACAAGCTGGCGCGGACCAGCGATGAAGACGATCACCTCATCATAGCCGCTGAGGTCTTCACCCAGCGTCACTTGCCGCTGCTCTACCTCGTACTCCATTGCCGTCAGGCAGTTGAAGAGCGAGTAGTGTGATGGAACAACCTTGAGCTGCTGGCGCAGGTAGAACTTACGCGTGCACTGGTTTTTGTTGAACCCTGTGATGAGGATCTTCTTCATTATTCTTTATGCTCCAAGTGGGACGGGTTATTTACCGAGCATCCGACCGCGGGTGGATCAGTACTTAACCGTCTCGCTGACCATGAGCGTTGACGCCCGCCGCTGGCGCCACCCGCTGCTCTGGGGCTGGTGTATCTGGTGCTTCTTCAACCGCTACTCGCTCAGCCTCGCGAATACAGTTGACGAGGTTGCGGTAGAACATGACGAGCTCGAAGGAACCAGACAGCTGACCTTTGCCATCGCGGTTCATTCCCTCGACCACGTGAATGAGGGCCTGAAGTCCATCGAGATTTGACTGCGTGATCCACACTGGGACGATCACGCTGTTGTCTGTGTGGGCGTGCTTGCGGCAGATCTTGAGATCTCCGAGGTGCATTGGGCGGTCATTGAAGCTCATGAGGCTTCTCCTAGATCAGCCCGTTCCTTCCGTAGGGCCTCAAGCTTTTCTTGGTTGTTAGACGTCAGCGCTTCGATCTCACGATCGATCTTGTGGCGCCGCGCCTCCTTGTAGACCAGCGATTGAGCCTCAAGGTACAGAGTGTGCTCAGCCTCAGTGATCCAGCCAGCGTGGGTGATGCAGAGCGCCTGGGTGAGGGTCAGCTTGGAGCTCATGACAGCGCGCACTCGAGAATTTCTTCCTTCGAATGGAAGCCACCGGTTTTCGGATTGGTGACTACCACGAGGCGCTTGTCCTTGATGTTTGAGCGCTCGAGAGCGGCGATGAAGCGACCCTGCTCTTCCTCACGCTTCTCGATTGGGCCTAGCGATTGCCCATCATCGATGAAGTGGCGGGCACTCTTGAAGTCCTCGATGAGGAGGATCAGTCGCAGGCTCGGGTGATGGTCGAGCCGCGTGTTCAGCTCCTGCTGGTACACGTAGTCACCGCTGTAGCCGCGGTACATTGGTGAGTAGACAACCTCACCGATATGCCAGCGGTCGAAGATGATGCGAGCGCCAGAGTTGGCAAGCAGCATTGAGTTGCGGAAGCTCTCTGCCTGGTAGAGATACGCTGACTGCGACCCCTCTGGGATGCCGTGCTCCCTGATAGCGCTGTCGTAGATCTTCAGGCGTTGCGGCTTCGCAAAGTGGACCACCTGATAGAAGCCAAGCTTGTCCATGATACCTTGGATGAGCGTGCTCTTCCCAAGGCGGTCAAGACCTTCGATGCCGAATACTTGTGGTGTCATGTTACTTCCAGTGTGAGATGATCAGAGCGGTTGCAGCGATCACAGCAGCCACCGTTCTGATGAGGCTCATGACGAACTCAGCCCTCTGTCGGCGTCGTTCGCGTAATTGTGATTGCTCCATAGTATCACCTGCTTGTCTCAAGATACAACCTTTCCGCTCAACCTGACGAGGTCAGGAATTGACGTGAACACTGGAATGCCAAGCTCATGGGCACGAGCAACTTCAGCGTCGGCGCCAGAAGATGCGCCAGGTAAACGAAGGACGCAGTCGCACTCCTCAATCCACGCCATGCAGTACTTCAACCAGTCCTCATACGGACGATGGTGAACGATGTCATGGAAGTGCACAAGCAGCCCCATGAACGGTATGTACCCGAGGTTCATCAAGCTGTCAGCAGCGTCCATGTGGCGCTTGATGTTGCCGGTCACATCGCCGCTGTATGGGCTTGAAATGAAGACCTTCATTCCTTGGCAGCTCCGCTTTCGCAGGCGCGCTTGTACTCAGCCTCAGTGAGGAACAGGCGCGACTTGTAACACTCGATGAGAGAGCTGACGTCATGCCCCCACATCTTTTCATCCATCGCGCTCTTGCCAACCTCCATGATCACGAGCTCGTCCATGATGTCGCGAATTTCGTATGTCGTGTCTGGCTTGAGCGGGCAGTCGGTTCCCTTGAACGTCGTACCAATGATGAGGTCGACCTTGCCGTTCTCACCACCACGGGTCACAAACCTCAGAAATGGTTTCAATGAATTCATCTTATGCTCCTTGCTTGGCCGCTACGGCAGCAGCTACGGCTGGCGGTACAAATGGGCTGATGTCGGTTCCATAGCGGATCATCTCACGGATCATCGTTGACGAGATGAACGTGTGATCAGTTCTGGCTGGCAGAAGAACGGTGTCGAGCCATGGTGCTAGGTGCTGGTTGATGTGAGCCAGCTGGAACTCATACTCGAAGTCAGATGTGGCGCGCAGACCACGGATCATGGCTGAACAGCCGTTGAACTTGGCATGCGCAGCAGTCAGACCATCATAGCCGTGTACCTGAATTCTTGGTACATCAGCGAAGACAGCTTCTAGAAGAGCAACACGCTCACAAAAACTAAACATGGTGTTCTTAGAGCTTTTCTCTGGGACGGCGACGATGACCTTATCAAACATCTCGGCTGCGCGTATGGCGATGTCGAGGTGGCCGTTGGTAATCGGGTCGAAGGTACCTGGGTAGATTGCGATGGTCATAGGAACTTGGTGAACCTCGTGTTGAACTCGTCTTTCCACACATTGAAGTGGCCAGTCCACAGGCGCTGAAGGTTAGCGTCCATGCAGTACGTGGTGGCGTGGTCCTCAGCTGAGCGGACAGAACGGCCAGCACCTTGCACTGCCTTCATCACGGTGATGATGTTGTAGATGGACGGGTGCTTGTCAAGAATGAACTTCATGCGCTTGTCGCCAAGCGATGGGAACGGCGCCTTCACCAACACCTGGAACCGTGAAAGGTCGCCTGGCAAGTCGATGCCTTCAAACATGGATGGTGAGATCAGCACGGCTGGGCCACCAGCATACGACTTGAACGCCGTGAGGATGTGCTCAAGCTTCTCGCCTTGACGATGCTCGAACAGCTTGTAGCCCTTGACGCTGATGATCTCTGCCACGATCTCGTTCTGCAGCTTGAAGCTTGGCGTCAGGATAATACCGCGATCACCAGCATCAACGTGGTGCTTGACGACCTTCGCCACGTTCTTGCGCAGCTGAGCAACGACCTTCGGGTCCTGCAGCGACTTGTAGCCGAGCGAGAGCGGGTCGAAGAACACGACCTCCTTGTTCTCCTTCGGGAATGATGGTGGCAGCTTGATGAACTTCGTCTGCGCCGGGTCGAGGTTCAGGGTCTTCACCATGAACTCTTCTGAGACCGTTGCCGACATGAAGAGGTTGTGATCAGCTGACTGCAGCGCCTCGATCATTGAGCCGACGAAGATCGGCTTGATGGAGACGGCCTTGTCTTCTTCCTTGTACTCGAACACGTGCTCGTAGTCGTAGTTGAAGAGGTCGTCAATCTTGCAGCAGAGGCCCTCGTACTTCTTGGCAAAGCGCGTCAGCTTCGTGTACTTCTGCGGGTGGCCCGAGCTGAGCGCCGTCTGCGCTGCAGCCTGTCCTGCTTCCTTCGCGTAGGTGTAGACCTCCATGAGGGCGTTGAGGTAGGCCTTGTAGTTGACCTCAGTGATCTTGCCTGGCGTACCACAGTCCTTCGCGAGGGACTGCAGCAGCTTGGCTATCTTCACGTCAGTCAAGCCGACGGTCGTGTTGATCTCCTCGGCGAACTGCTGCATACGCTTCTGTGAGAAGTAGATGGCGTTGTGCTCACTGAATAGATCATTGACAAGGTGAGCTTCGTCCCAGACGATGAGGTCGCGGTTCTCGAACTTACCCGTGTACATGCGGTCAACAAAGTAGTATGAGTAGTTCGTTGTGAGGTGGCGAACCAGGTTCTTCTTCTGCTTGATCTTCAGGTACTCGCACTGGTTGCAGGTGCTCTGAAGGGTGGCCTCGAAGGACTTATCCTTGATCATCGTGAACCAGGCACAGGCGTCGGCGAAGGTGGGCTCGGCTGGCGTTGAGAGGGCGTCGCAATCGTAGTTGCTGGCGCCCTTGATCATGATGTACTTGCCGTACTTCTCAAGCTCAGCGAACGTGGCACCGTACTGCTTTGCGAGAACGTTGGTGGCTGTCAGCGAGATGGACGACTTGATCGAGTTGTCTGGCGCACCACGGGCGGCAGTCAGGGCCTCGGCGGCTGCTGCACCAATGATGGACTTGCCTGTGCCGGTTGAGGCGTTGAGGATGACGTTTTTGGCCTTCTCGTCAATGAAGGCCTCAAGGATGCTGTTGACAGCTTCTAGCTGTCCAGCTCTTGGCTTGAAGCCGAGGCGGTCAAATGCGGCGGTCGTTTGTGAAAGGTACTTCATGTTCTTTTGTTGTGTATTTCTCGTAGAAGCTCTTGCTGAACTTTTCGCCGCCGTTACATTCCTCGCAGATCCAAGCATCCCAGAACTTCTGGTGCTCTTCGTACTCTTGCTCGCTTATGTCCCAGCACAGCGTGATCATGCAGCGGTTGCAGATCGGCGTCAGCCCACCTTCCATGGTGCCAGCATGACAGTGAACGCCCATTCAGTCGCGCGACCAGTCGATCAACATGTCGTATTCGTGGGCGGTCAGCGTGATTACGTTCGTGTTAGCGTCATTGACGGCGAGCAGAAGTACACGCGCCAGCTCAAACGTCTTGTCAGCGTGCAGGCCTGCTAGGACCTTCTCGGTGATGACGCTGTCGCTGCTAGCGTAAAGCCAGCGCTTGAATGGGTTCATGGCTGCCAGGTCGGCGTCGATCTCGTCGTTCCGCTTCTTGCGCTCTGCCTTGATGGCAGCAATGACCTTCTTGCAGATCAACTCCCACTGGGAGCGATAGCTATTGTCAAGCTCGATCTTCATAAGAGCGCTCCTATGTCCCTGTGGTGAACTGGGCCAGGCTCACGGTCGACGTAGTACTCATCGTCTTCAAGGGCGTAGATGATGGCGCCGTCGATGCCCAGTGGAACACGGTCCACCGCGGTAAGCGCTGTAAGCATCGCTTCACATGAGCACGGGTAGGTTGCGTGTTCTGTGTCTCGCTTGATCACAGTGCACGCCGTCGGCTCACCGGCTTCTGCTCGGTTGAGCTTCGACAGGAGGGTCTTGATGTTGCGACGGGTGATGTAGATCGTCTGCACTTCGTTCGGGATGTTCTCGCTCATTGGCGCCCGTACGATCCGTGGCTGATCCACCTTGGCATCAAGCTCCTTTAGGAGCTGTTCGAGTTCAGCGCGAGTGAAGAAAAACTGGATCATAACGACCACCTGTGAAGACCGTGTGGCCATTGTACCACATGAGTGATCACCAGTAAACCACCAACCTCGAGGCAAAAGAAAGGGCGGTTGCCCGCCCTTTCCGTTCAGGCTCGTTAGAGCTTAGAACTTGAGGCTGAGTGAAGCCACAACACCGTTGCTGTGGATGCCTGAGCCGTACCAGCTGCGACCGTAGCCAACCTTGCCAACCAGTGAGCCGAGCTTCACGTACGTACCAGCCGAAGCCGTTGACACGCGAGCAGCACCAGTAAAGCGGCTGTCACCGAACAGGAGGGCTTCCTGACCGCCGACGAAGCCGACGAACGGACCGACCAGCTTGAACTGACCTTCAACTGCCAGGGCGGCACCGTTGACTTCAGCATCGATAACGCGACCAAGCGACAGTGCGCCGACGAGCTTCACAGGACCGATGTTGCCACCGTTCGCGTAGGTTGCTGTCACGAGTGCGTCGCTGAAGTTCTTGTCAGATGCCACGTCAAGAGCGATCGAGCCCTTGGCACCGAGGTTCAGCTGGCCACCCAGTGATGCGCCTTCGTAGTTGATGCCATTGCTGACGTCAAACGAAGTCTCAGCAGTAACAACCTTGCCAGTTTCGCCAACTGAGCTGAGGTCTGCAGCCGAAGCTACACCGACAGCGAGGGTGGCGACGAGGGCGATAATTGTCTTCTTCATATAATCTCCATGTTGTTGAATTTCCATGCACGAGTGCACGTGTCCCACATTATACCATAGCTGGCACAACGCGTAATCTGCGGCTCGTGAATGAGCGTTTTATTTAGCAGGCGCAGGTTGCGTCGTTTTGAGACTGACGCACGATTGAAAGTGATCTCTCTAGGATCTCTTGTGAACCTGGCCACCGCCCCTTGAAGATTTCGCTTGAAACGCACGCGTCTGTCTCAGCGGCCTCGAGGCGCATGATCATTTCTCTGAAGACCTTCTCAGCCTCAGGTGTTGTGATGTTGAGCGCATCTCTCCAACGCCGCTCATCAACACATACCTTGCACTCACACGTCTTCATGTTCTCTCCTGTATTCTTCAATTCTCTTGATGGCAGCTTCTCGGCCCTTCTCTTGATCTTCATGGCACACAATTGTCCAGAAGTCTACAGCCTGTTCGAAGGTGATCTGCATGTCGGCGAGATAATCACCAGTGCTTACAGGCTTCCAATCGTCCTGCTTCATGCAGTGTAGTTTGGATCTACGAGGTGGTAGTGGCGGGCGTAGACATGAAGTGAACCGGCATTCCAATGGATGTCACCAACTGGGACTTCAAGGTCAGCGGCAAGCTTCGTCAGCACATGGTGCTGCCAGGCCCAGTCGTTCTTGTAGCCAAACACCGCGTCGTTGCTACGCATTTGCACGATAGCGTGCAGCTTACCATTGCGGATCAAGTATTGCACTGCATTCGTGCACATGAAGTCTGAGCGGCCATTCTTGTTGTAGTCCAGCCACATAGATGGACGGGTGTAGATCATCATGGCTCGCCGGCTCTCTGGGTTCTTGCGAAGCTCAATGAGGGCGCGGTTGTATTGACAGTCGTTGTCAATGAGCTGGTTCATCACGTCATCGTAGTGAGTGAAGCCGTTCGAGGCCGAGTAGATGCACCAGCCGTAGTTCGAGTTGATGAAGCCGTCCTTGTCTGCAACCGTCTTCCAGATCTGAGGGGCTCCACCAGGAATGTCGTTGACGTTCAGCGACATGGAGTTGTACCACTCTTCCTCTCGCTGCACGTAGTCATGGTTCACTTCGCCAAAGATGGATGGTTCGTCAGCGATGAATGAGGCACCAACGATCTCGATTGTCGTTGCGCCGGTAAAACCTAGGAGGCTGGCCTCGCGATTGACAGAGGTGAATTGTTTGGTTTCCAGAAGCGCTTTGAAAAGGTCGCGCACGTTCGAGGTCTTGAGGCTTAGTCCTAGCATTTACTTTCTCACTTTGTTGTTGTACTTTTCGAAGATGCTGACGAAGGTATTGATGGTGTCTCGATGTTCATCAGCATCAATGCTGAATGTCTCCATTAGGTACGCATCTGAGCTCGTCGCGAGGTAGGCATGGGTCTCGTCTTGGAAGACCTCCTCACCATACCCCATCTCATAGAGCCCGCGGTTGAACGCACCCTGCAGCTCCGGGTCTATTTGATTTATCGCTGCTAGAACCTCAGCTTTGTAGTCCTCATAGAGGAAGAACATCGCGTGGGCCATCTCATGATGCAGCGCTGAACCTATGCCCTTCACCGTGGCGATCACGTAGAATGGCCGGCTGTCGGTGTTCTTCTTGATGTCCTTGACGAGCTTGCGCTCGAGCGGCGTCAAGGTTGGTTTTGTCTTAAGCCATCGGCCGTAGACGTGGCTGTGGAAGTTGAAGCCGTGCCACGAGTAGAAGTAGGCGAGTTCACCGTCATCGTCCATGTGAGTGAAGATGAAGTCGAAGAGGTCGAACTTCTTCTCACGTATGTTAGCGTGCGGACTTTCGTAGAACTCCTGCACCCGGCAAAAGGTGAGCGTGAGCTCTTTCAGCGTCTCTGCCTCGAAGTGCAGGATCTGGTCGGTGATCTTATTGAGGTTCATTGGTGGTCGCCGTGCTGCGGCGATGCTTGTTCTTACCACCAATCATATCATAGGCTGAGCGCCCGGAAAACTTACAGCTCGTCAGGAACTGGTAGGTGCGCCTTCTCTAGCTCTGACCTGCTTACCTTCAGGATGCGCTTTCCATTCTTCAGCTTCTTCACAAGCTTGATGACGTCCTCTGCCGTGGTGACGTCCTCAGGCTTCACACCTGAGCCGAAGATGAATGAGACGATCTTTGATGGGTCGCTCGTTGGCTCTTCCTTGTCGGAGAACTCAGCGTCTTGATTGATGGTCTTGAGGAAGTCGCGCAGCTTCTCTGGTGATACCTTGTCAAGCGTTTTGTTGCCAGGCTTCGCGTACTTGAAGAGACGCTTCATGCCGTCAGCGAGGGTGATCGACCGCGAGGCGCGAGCTACGGTTCTGCCGGAGCTGTCTCGAATGATGAAGTCCTTGCCAGGTTCCTGAGTGTGGGCAAGCGCGGTGAAGAGAATGATGTTGCGTACTGCGCCTGGGTACTTTGAACCATCTCCCTGCGCCGAGTGATAGATGAAGTTTGCCCAGTTCATGTTGTCAACAAACATGAGGTCAACCTGGACCTTCTTGCCATTGACTGGAACTGCGTATGAGCCAACCTTTGTGCCGGCGTTGAAGAGGCCTTCGTCATTGACGGCCTTCATCATTTTGCGGTGCACGTCAGAAACATTCGCGTCATCGTATGGAAGCGCGATGTCGATATCACCGCTGTCTTCTTTCTTACCGCTGGCTGTCAGCCGAGTTGATCCAAGCAAGCTATTTTTGAGTTGGGTCGGTGAGATACCAGTCGCCCTTGACACAAAATCGATGGCAGATTTGACATCCTTCTGCGTGGCGCGCTCAGTGCTATACTTTGCCGTTGCATGGCCACCTTCCGTTAGGAACTGCTTAAACGAGATCATAGGATACCTCAGGACGATATTGTATTTACGCTTGCTTTCATCGTCCTGGCATAAATATGAAAAGAGAAAAGTCGCACAGCTGGCGACACGTCTTACTAGGAGTGCTAGAAATGCTATTCGATGGTATCAAGCTTGTAGAAGGTTCTGAGGTCCAGAACCTAGTCGTAGACACCGGATCAGTATTCCCGGCATCGCCGAATGAGGGTGAGCTATTCTTCATTGATGACGATGTGGATGCAAATCCGGTCGGCCTCTATGTGTACACTGGTGGTGATTGGTTCCGCCAGATTGCAGAAGGCGATGACATCAGCGACGTTCTTGCTGACATCGTAACACCAGGCACCTACAAGTCAGTCACAGTTACTGCTAAGGGCCTTGTCTCAGCTGGCACCAACCCGACCACTCTCTCAGGCTATGGCATCTCAGATGCACAGCCACTCGACGCCGACCTTACAGCTATCGGCGCCATCTCAGCTACCTCTGGTCTCCTGCGCAAGACCGCAGCGAACACATGGTCGCTTGACACTTCAACATTCCTTAGCGCAAACCAGACAATCACCCTCTCAGGTGATGTATCCGGTTCTGGCTCTACCTCCATCTCAACCACGCTTGCCAACACCGCCGTTGGTGCTGGTTCGTATGGTAACGCAACAAGCGTTCCTACCTTTACTGTCGATGCAAAGGGTCGCTTGACCGCAGCGTCAAACACGACAATCGCAATTGACGCCTCAGCTGTTACCTCAGGCACCTTTGCCAACGGTCGCATCTCACAGGCCAGCGTCACACAGCATGAAGCTGCGCTGACGATCCTCGAAGCGCAGATCACCGATGGTGCAACTCTTGCTCGCGTCGCTGCAAACGAGACCATCTCTGGCTCATGGACGTTCAACAACGCCATCACACAGAACACGATGCCAACGGTAAGCAGCCACGTTGCAACCAAGGGCTATGTGGACAACGTCGCCTCTGGCATGAACGTTCACCTTGCCTGCCGTGCTGCAACGACTGTCAACCTTTCAGCCACGTATGACAACGGTGTCTCGGGCACCGGCGCTACCCTCACTGGATCTGGCGCGATGGCAGCTGTTGACGGTGTAACTCTTGTCGTAACTGACCGCGTTCTCGTCAAGGACCAGTCAGATGCCAAGCAGAACGGTGTGTACGTTGTTACGCAGACAACTGCTAACTGGGTCCTTACCCGTGCAGACGACTTTGACAACTCACCAGCCGGTGAAGTTGTTGCTGGCGACAGCACCTTCATTCAGGAAGGTTCGCAGGCTACCACACAGTGGGTACAGACAACGACTGGCTCGATCACGATCGGTACCAGCAACCTTGTCTTCACTCAGTTCGGTGGTCCAGGCACATACCTTGCTGGCAGCGGCATCAACATTGCTGGCACAACTATCTCCAACACTGGCGTGACGTCGGTTGCTGGTGGCACAGGTATCAACGTATCTGGCGCAACTGGCGCAGTCACGATCTCTAACACTGGTGTAACGAACCTCACTGGCGGCACGAACATCAACGTGTCGGCTGCAACTGGTGCGATCACGATCAGCGTGACCGGTACCGTCGCTTCGGCCACCTCTGCAACTACCGCAACGAACGTTGCTGGCGGCGCAGCAAACAGCCTCGTCTATCAGACTGGTGCTGGTACAACTGGCTTCATCGCTACTGGCACCGGCGTTCTCGCCGCTTCTGGTGGTACGCCAGCTTACACGACCACACCAACCCTCACTGGTACCAACTTCAGCGGCATTCCAAATGCAGCTCTCACCAACAGCTCGCTCACGGTTACGGCCGGAACTGGCATGTCGGGTGGTGGTTCGGTATCACTCGGTGGCACCGTTACGCTCAACAACGCCGGCGTTACGGCACTTGCTGGTACTTCAAACCAGGTCTCAGTATCTGGTGCAACCGGCTCCATCACAATCTCGATCCCATCAACGTTCGTCGCACCTGGTTCAATTCAGGTAACGACATACGTCAAGAGATCAGTAGGTGCAAGCCTTACCGCTACTGGCTCAGACCAGTCTGGCGCTCTGCAGCTTGCAGCTGAGATCAACCACGTCGCCGCTGGCGGCGGCGCAGGCGTGAAGCTGCCAAACTCAGTAGGCACAACGTTCATCGTTATGAACTACTCTGGTTCGGCTGTCAACGTTTATCCACCATCTGGAGGTCAGATCTTCCCTGGTGGCGGAGGTGGTCTCGGCGTCAACACGGCATTCAGCCTTGCGCAGGGTGCAAACATCATGTTCGTGCAGCTCGATGCAAACCCTTCATATGTAGTGTTGAACGCGACATACGCCTAAGTTAGAAGAGAGACTATAGAATGAGCTACTCTCACGGCCAGACAGTTAGAGCCGCTGATTACAATGCGCTAGCAGGTCTTACGGGAACTGCTGCAGGAAATGGAGCGGCCGCCACTGCTGTGGCTGGATATCTCTGGGGCATTGGCTATGGAGACCGTGGATACGGTCAGTCATCGCCTGCTCTTACCGCCCTCAGCGCTGGTAATACCGCTCAAAGCTGGTCAACTCTTCAGACCGTTGTATCAAACCTCTGCTCATGGCAGAACACCTCAACGACAGCTCTTCCATCTGCTGCACAGGTGGCAGCCGGTGCGCCCATCGTTGCGCATCAAGCAGGCGACAGCAAAAGCTTCCCAGATATTCTCAGCACGCTCGACACGAACCGCCTGAACTATCAGATCGGCAACATGACGCTGACTTCGTCTGCAGCAAGCACAACGCGCAGCACTACGTGGAACACGTTCATTCAGTGTGTTTTCGGAACATCGTTTGCATCAGAGAATGCAGCTCGTCACTTCTTCAACACTGGCGGCGAGCTTCGCTTGGCTCTAGCCCACCCAAACACCGGCTCACCGCAGGACATCGACTGGAATACCATGTTGAACAACCTGAACATCGCGTTCAGGGCTCACTCAACGACAAAGCTTTCAGGCAACGGTACAGGCAGCAGCATTGGCTATTACGAGCTGACAACCAGCTGGCAGCAGATTTTTACAGTGTCTGGTTCAGGTGCTTACTCAGCAAACTCCCTCGGCGTTTATGCCAAGGCAGCGTCGATTGCCGGAGTTAACGGTGCCAAGGGTACCTACATAGAGATTGCCTGTAACTTCAACGAAGATCATGCCAACGCCTACTACGACGTGGCTCAGGCTGGAACGGTGGCAACTCTTAGCCACCTCCGCGCAACCGGCTCACCGCTTACCTCAGCGATTGCCGCGCCATCTTGCTCAACCGATCAGGCTCTAGGCTAAAGAAAATGGGCCAGGTTTCCCTGGCCCAACAGCGCCTGCCAGCAGCCTGTCAGCTATAGAGGAAAATCTTGAACGAGTTCATCGCGAGCCGCGAGCGGTAATACGCGTGCGTGAACATCAGCACCACGTGCATGATTGCGAGTTCGATCATATCAAACATGAACATGAAGGCTGCGACGATAAGGATGAAGCCCCTGAAGAGCAGCGTATCCAGTCGGAAAAACGTGTCCATGTTCATTCTCCTGCGTAGACTGTTGATACAACGATAAGCGTGGTGTCGTCACCGATGTTCGGCTGACGGGTCTTGATGCCATGCGCCTGTATTCCGCACACCTCGTCCATCGGCTGAGCCTGATTGCGTGGGCAGAGCTGGGCAGCCGTGTAGTTCCAACCGACGATCTGCTGCTCGAATATCGAGACGCAGCCGTTGGCGTCTGGGGCAGAATAGCGCCGCTCGTCGGCGCGTCGATCAATCTCGTTTCCGACCGCCGCGCCTGCGACGGCGCCTATCACGGTGGATGTTGTGTTCTTGCCAATGGCTCGACCAGCGACGCCACCTACTACGGCGCCGACGGCCGTGCCAGGGTTCACGACGCTGTGACGCTCACGTTCTTTTGGTTTGGGGCAATCGACGGCAACAACGACGTTGCGATAGATCGGCGAGCCGACGCCGATGATGGTTCCACGAACGCGCTTTGTGAACTGCACGCCGGGACCAGTGGCACCTTCAGGTGCGCGGCTGTCAATGCCCTGGGCGATGGATGCCGTAGCAACCATGAGGGCAAGAACAATGATGGACTTCTTCATCTCGGTCTCCAAGTGTTCAACGTGGAGGCATCATATCAAGAAGTCTGGGGCATGTACACAGGTTGGCAGTTATGTTAACTGCCAACCTATTTAACATAATGTGGGCTCAACAGGGATTAGGCAGGTGGCATCCGGTTCATGCGCGAGCAGAGTGAATGGGCATATTCAAGCTTCTGCTCATGGTCCCAGAAGTCGCCGCCGATATACAGGGCAACATCATGTTGAAAGTCGTCAGACTGAAGTACGACTACGCTTGTCCCATCCTTGCTCCAGTCGCAGACGTTCCATGGGCCAGTCTCTGAGATTGGCTCTTTCACTTCTTCGGTGCCTCTTCATCGGGCACGAGGAACGGGGTGTCGGCGCGCCAGTAGATGTCAGGCACTGGTCCTGGCGGCATGCTCTTGCGATTGTGGTCAGTGACGAAGGCCTCGGCTTCCTTCAGCGCGTTTGGACCGCTGAAGTACCTGCGCTCGTCTACCTTCTGTCCCCAGCCCCGCTCGCTTTCAATGATGTCAACTCTGTAGGTGGTCATGTTAGATCCCGTAGTCGATGGTCAGCTTAGTGTACGCTTTCATGTTGCCAATGGCGTCATGAAGCGCGTGATGTCGGACCACTGCTGGGTCCGAAAAGTAATCCTCGAGCGCTTTCTGGAAGGTCTCAACACCGCGCTGATAGACGGCGGTAACCTCATCGAGCGCCATCCCTTCAGCAAGCGACTGCCGTGCGAAGCGCGAGATGTTGTCGAATATAAACTCAACATGGCTAAACTTTGGATGGTCAGCGAGACCATGGGCTTTGAAGAGGAGCCAGTCAGTAGGGTAGTCAACGACGACTGCAAACTTCTCTGACGGCAGCTCATCAAGCCACTCCCAAAGTCGAGCCACAAGCGTGGAACGCTTCATGCCATACTTGACATGGTCGAGCAGGGGATAGATGTTCTGAATGACCCAAACAGATGACAGCGATTGATCAAAGTCCAGGTTCTCAGCATAGAACGTCAAGTCGGTAGACGCGGCTAGGCCGATTGAGATCATGTCTGCCTTGGCGAAGTCAGTGAACTCCGTGTCAAGGTGTAGGCGGAGGATCTTTTGAGAACTCGGTAAATTGGTAGCTGTAGCCATTTTCGTTCAGCTCAGGAGATGTGTAGCGGTTGTAGTAGAGCGCTGAGCAGCCAATCGGCATGAAGATGCCTCCCTTGAACTGCCACCCATCATATGGAAACTTGACGTCACCTTCTGGTTGGGCATTGACGACCGTGATGTAGAACACGTCAGGCCGAAGTGAGCAGGCCTCTTCGTAGATCTTCTGGCCACCGATGACGAACACCTCGCCTTCTTCTTGGGCCAAGGCATCAGCGAGGGTGGTGAATGTTGCGACCTTGTGGCGCCACTTGAACTGAGGATCAGAGGTGATGACGATGTTCTTGCGCTTTGGCAGCGGACGACCAATGCTCTCAAAGGTCCTGCGACCCATGACGACGGTCTTCTCAGCTGTGACGCGCTTGAAGTTGAACAGATCCGCGGGCAGGTGCCAAGGGATCGTGTTGGTTCTGCTGTCGCCGATGACACCATTGAGCGCAACGGCGGCGATGATGTTGAGTTTCATCGGTGAGGTTTCTTGAAGGTGACCGACTTCTCTTCAGTGTCGATGATGACGGTGAGGTACTCGTCAGAACCGAGTATGGCGAGTACGGCCTCATTGAGGTCCTCGTAGTCTGTGCGCCGTTCTTCAGGAGTACACTCTACATCGGCGAGGGCGTCAACAACGCCGAAGTGAACAGCGTCAGGGGTCTTGTAGGTAACGTGAACTTTCATGTTTGCCCATCTTCGAGGTAAAACAAAGGGTGAGAGATCATTCTAACCTACTCACCCCGATCATAAACTATGTCCTGCGTTTTGGTGGCACTCGCCGAATAGGAACCAGCGGTGTTCTGAACGCGTTCCAAAAGCCACGAAGCTCGTCTTCAGTGAAATCCTTCGGTGTACCGAAGAGCTCTATCACCTCAGCCTTTGACTTTACCTCGACGATTTTCTCGTCGGGCTTGTCTACTCCGGTTCGACTGCTTTTTCTACGCATTCGCCTGCCGTCTTGAGCATTTTCTCAGTTTCACCAAACGCTGGCTCGTTGTTGTACGCTGTTGATGGCAGCTTAACGATGTCTACCGCTACGGCTACCGGCGTCAGAGCTGTCGCTACTGCTGCCTTCGTGAGGTTCGTCAACATGCTGAACATTGGACTTCTCCTTCCACTTCCTAAGCCTATTTAACTCGAGATCAATCTCGAAGTCAGTGTATCCTTCCATCTGCATGGAGGAGGCAACTGAGGCTTCTCCCATCTCTTCCCAACTTTCCCTGAGGAACTTGAGAAGAGATGAGAGGAGGCGTCTCATTAGAAGGACTGAATGAGCTGCGGTGCAGCGCTATCAAATCCGACAATGTCTAGCATGCCAGGATCCTTCGGATCAGCGATCGTGAAGTCGGTCGCGGCCACGCCGCACACGATCAGCTTCGCCTTCGGGTTGTACTGCTTGCGGTAACGAGCCAGCGTCTCCACCGGCTGCGCACGACCAGCGTACGTCTCGTTGTCGGTGTACACGCAGAACTTGTCCACGCCTGACATCTTGTGAGTTGACGCGTGCGTCATCGGCAGCGAGCAGTCCGTACCACCCATCATCGAAGTCTGCATCACGTTCAACACCTGGTCGAGGCGCATCTTTGGCGTGATCTTGAGCTCCTTCATGGTCGTGCCGAATGCGCCGATCCAGTGGTTCGGCTCACGCTTTGCAAGACCAAGCGCCATGACGGCTGCAACTTCTGCTGCGGTCAGGTTCATACCCTTGACGCGCGAGGTGTCCCACCACATCGAACCCGAGCAGTCGATACCAATGAGGTAGCCCTCACCGGTGCTCTCGATGAACTCGAATGCTTCGTAGAACGCATCGTTCAGCGCGTCAACAACTGGCTGCACTGGCTTCCAAGTGAGTGAACCCTTGTCGCCGTGGCCCTTCTTGTACGTGTTGAAGGCGTTGAGGATCGTGATCGGGTGAACACGACCAGACTTGATGAGCTCCTTGTCAGACAGCTTCGCGATAACGGTCTTCGCGTCGGCCGACAGCGGTGCGATCACGCCAACGTTCGTCAGCTGACCAAGCTTGCGGATGAGCGCGGTGATACCCATGCCTGGGAGCAGGGCAGACATCACGTTCACATCACGCTGCAGCTCAGTTGGGATCATCTCCCAAGTGATTGCATCGTTGCTCTCGATCAGCTTGATCGCCTTCTTCGCATCGGCACCCTTGAGCGCCTCGAAGTCGTTGACCAGCTGCGGAACTACTGAGCCCTCTGCGAGACCGTCCGAACCCTTCACGACGTAGCGGAAGAGGTTCGACTGTACTTCTGTCTGCGGCTTCACGTGCGCCAGGCGGAGCACGTCGCGGTGCGCCCAGCCATCGCGCTGCTGGTACTTGAGCAGCTGGAGGGCCAGCTTGTCCTCACCACGCTTGGTGTACCATGCAGCAACACCACGCTTCGCAGCGGCGTTCCACTTGCCGAGCTCATCGAGCGCAGACACGAACTGGAAAAGGTGCGTGCCAATGCGGCATACCTTTGGCAGGGCCTCGTAGGCTGCCTTGATGGTAGCCTCGTTGCCATGAACAGCGCACATCGCCAGGGCGAAGACGGCTGGATCGTTCTTTGGCGCACGGCCAGCAAGCGACAGCTCAACGATGCGGTCGACGGTCTTGATACCATCGGCCTTGATGCAGGCGAGAAGGTTGGCTGAGTTGAGCTTCGTCAGCTTCTTTGCAGAAGCGTAGTACGAAGGAGCCTCAGAGCCGAGAATGAGGAAGCGGTCGAGGTAGCCCCACTGGTCAAGCTGGAAGGTCATTCCGCCTGCCGAGTTGCGTACCATCTCGTCCTCACGGCCAGGCAGTGCCTGCGTCTGTGGCGTCGAAGTTGACGACAGCTTGCGAGTGTTCGTTGAAACGTAGATTGAAGATGCGCGTGCCATGATGTGATACTCCTTGATGACGGCTGCCTTGTGGCAGCAAAGTAAGCTTGACTTAGAAAGGTTGTCTCCGACAAAGGGTGATGTCGGGACTTCGGATACTTCAGCTGCAAACAGCTTCACTGTCCGCACAAGGATACTAACCCGAAGGTTTCGTAATCGCCTGGTTCCTACACCAAATGAATTTAGCCATTGGTAGCCAATCTGGCTATTCATGCCAGCAAATATCGGGTTTTCAATCCCGCAAATATCGAGTGTTCTACCTCGCACTATCTCTTGTTGGGTGGTTGCGGCATACGCCTGGACCGGTCAAGAGAACCCACATGCAATTCGGTACATGCGCCTATTCATTCATGAGCTGCTGGCCCACTCCTGAAACCTACCGTGTAATATTGGATAACCAACACCTACGGACAGAGACAACTTTTCTAAGTCAAACTTTATGGATAAGAGTTCAGAGGATGGAACAAAGGGTGTACAAGTAGAAATGTTGACGGCCTGTTAGGACCGTTGGGATAATCAACTTGTTCCGGTTCCGATGAACTCTTTGCAGATGAGAATTGTACCACAGAGGTGGCGTGGCGTAAACTCTCGTGAGGCTATTTACTAGTTTCGTCAACCTGATAAATGATGCCAGGCTGGATGATGATGCAACCCTCAGGAAGAATTCCATGGTGATGTTCCGGCTTGGTTGCTACCGAGTGGTAGTTGAAGCGGCGCTTGATGCCATCTTGACCAACCATGTCGAGCCAATCGTAGATCTTGGCGTCCATGTAGTTGGCGATGTGCTTCTCAGGGCCACCGATCACCATGAATGGGGAGATAGCTGCAAGGTTCAGCTTGCCGCCAGCATAGAGCTTCTGCTGAAGAATGGCGGTGTCTGCCTTGTTCAAGATCACGGTGAAGTGATCGAAGGCCCCCTTCGCGTCCTCCATGAAGGCATGAAGGTCGTTGTTGTAGATGCGGTGCTGGAGCCACAGAAAGTGGAACCAAGACGCGACGCGCGAGAGGACGTAGGCGCTGAGAGCTGCCAAGATGAACGACCAGAAGCCGTGGTGAAACGTCTTGACAAGCAACAGAACACCAGTGAAGGACGATAGAAAAGCAATGATGAGAGACCCACGCCGTTGAGCTTCGAGAAACTTTTCCATGCGTGAGCCTATCATTCTATTACCTCTTTGCCGCGTGTCTGCGGACGCTTGACTTTTCGTCGACGAACGAGAGCAGGAACTCCATCTGATCCGCAAGGATGTTGCGGTTCTTCAGGATAAGGTGCTCAGCCTTGTTCGGGATGTACGGTGCGAACAGCAGCGGCATGCGCGCCTGTTCCGGCGTGCGGTCATCCTTGCGCTGGTTGCAGCGAATGCACGCTGACACGCAGTTCATCCAGGTGTCCTCACCATTGTGGGCCTGCGGGATGATGTGATCACGAGTAAGATCATCCTCGTGGAACTTGTCTCCACAGTAGGCGCATAGGTGGTGGTCACGGCGAAACAGCGCCGGATTATCAAGAGCTGGAACGCGGTACTTGCGCTTCGCGTTGCCCTTCACTGCCATGATAGATGACGTCACGACGACGGTCTGAGATCCAGTCTTGGAGCTCGTACCACCCTTCACGACCGTCTCTACCTCACCGATTTCCCAGGCGACCAGGTTCTTGGCATGGTAAGTGACGGCAGCCTTCCACGTGATCCACTTGTTCGGCTGGCCAGATGCGTCTAGTTGGAGAATTAGCGCCATTGTTCAAAGGTTCAAACGAACCGCTCCTCTATTAGGGCCACATAATCAGCAGCCGAATGATGAAGATGTCGATCAGCAACGTGTTCATGTCTTCATCGTCTGTTGGCGCCACGTACTCAAATCCGCACGAAACGCCGGTGATCACGTCTAGTCCAATGTTCATTTTAGTCCCTTTGAACCAGGCTTGATCTGGTTCGATTGTATCATACCGACCTGTGCAGATAAACTACAGGTCCATTGTTGATGGTAATCACCGGGACAGCTTGGTCACTCGTAAATACCCGAGCGTTCATATTCAGCTTGGAGATCATCATGAGCAAGATCCGAATTATCCTATCGGCTCTCATACTATTTAGTGGTGCCTTGGTCGCCACCCCGGCCCATGGGGCCGACCAGGCTGACTGTGCAGGAATGGTCTACGCCGAAACCTTTCCGAAGGCTAAAGATCAGGTCATCATTTGTCACAAGAGCTTCGTCGTCGGTTACTCTTCCACCTTCAAGGGCCCGCTCTGGTCGGCTGAGGTGCTGACAGCTGATGATCTAAGCATTGAACCAGCCGAACGTGACGCTGGGTTCAAGGCGGACCCAGACTATCCAAAAGACAAGCAGTCATCGGAGAAGGCGTACGTTGGGACTGGCTACGACCGCGGTCACCTCACGAACTTTGCAGATGTCGCTGATGATCCAATCGCCGCCGACCAATCGTTCTACATGACGAACATCGTGCCGCAGCGGGCTGGTAATAACCACGGAATTTGGAAGTCGCTTGAAGATCGTGTGAGGAAGATTGCAGTCAGGGAAGGTAAGGTCTACATCGTGACCGGCGCTGTCTACGATGGGAAGGTCGTTGCGCTGCCAGATGGCACAGCAATTCCAACCCGCCTGTTCAAGCTCGTCTACGCACCAGGCTCAGGCCGCTCATACGCGTTAATCATACCGAACTATGAGGGTCTGCCTTCATCCACGCTTGTGGCGTACTTCATCTCGCTCAAGAACCTCAAGCTGATCCTAGGCGATCTCAACGTCATGCCAAAGTTGCCAACGAAGTACACTGACGCAGTGGCCTTCGAGTAAAGAAAAGGGGCCCATTGGGCCCCTTTGATTTGATGCGTTGTTGGAAGACCTTACTTCTTCGTCTTTTTCTCGAGCTTCTTCTCAAGCTTGTCAGCAACTGGCTCTGCGGCATCCTGAATGGTGTCGACAGTGCTCTCTACCTTCGAGAAGAAAAACGCAGCAAATGGGATCTTTGCGACGATCTTGTACTTTGCGAAGTTGTAGGCAGCAATCCAGAGTGGTGAGAAAAGTGCACCGAGAACGATGCCGACGTAGGTGTAAGGGCTGATGACGCTCTTTGCGAGCAGGCCCAGAATGTAAGTCATGAAGTCCATGATGATCTCCTAAAGAATGAAAATGACCACTGATCGTGGCCCGTATGCTTTATGAGATGATGTCAAAACCTATGCGGATATTTATCAGAACCGGCCAGCAAGTGACTTCAACGCCGACAGTGATCTGGTGTGATCCTTGTACTCATGGAGGATGCCGAAGCCCATTCCGTGATTGATCCACTCTTGAATGTTGCTGTGGCGGTCGTCTAGCAGCACGTCACCAGGCTTCGCGTGTTTCCACTTGTCGCCTGAGTATGGGCCGAAGTTCACCTTGATGTCTGGACCGAGGTGCTTGCGCGCCCAGTCAATCTTGTCTTGGTTCGCTTCTTCAATGACGACGCGCCGTGGAACCGCTGTAAGGATCTCCACTTTTGCACCAAGCGCCTTAGCGGCTTCAACCAGCTCATGACAGTATGGCGTTGGCTCAAGATTGAGGTACATGTGTGGAACCGACTTGAGGAAGTTCCACATGTCGAGGTCGGCACCTGGGCCATCAGCGTGAACGAATACACGGCCCATGTTGTCATGAACGAACTTGTCAAAATCGGCGAGCACCCCGTCCATGTCGAGGTACACGACGCTCGTCGCAGGGCTGAAGACCTTGCGCATCATGCTGCCTTCTTGATGCTTGAAAATCTGTTGATGCGGAGCACTGCGCCTTGCTTGTCGGGCTGCGCTGCATTGTGGGTTGTGGTACGGTTCATCGACACCACGCGCTGCGAGATTACTCTCTTCAGCTTTTTCTTTTTCTCGTAGCTCATGATCTCACTGCTTTGATGGTTCTTTCGCTGCCTGCTTCTGCTTCCAGATATCGAACAGCCTGTCAGCCTCTTCCTGCACCTTTCGATTGCGCTCAATTGCCGCATCTCGACGCTGCTCGAAAGTTCCTCTGCGCTTTGCCTCTCCCATATCGGATACCTCTGATTATAACTTGATTAGGCCTGCCGAGAAACTAGATCAGCTCGACGGCCTTGCGAATGATGTGCTGCTGAGGCTGGCGCCCCTGCTTGGAGAACTCCTTGGCGGTCAGCCAAGCGGTCTCGCCGGTCTCGTGGTGCGGTTCCTTGAAGTTGTCTTTCTTCTTGACCTCACCCATGTAGACCGACAGCGTGTACGTTTCCTCGGAACCACGGACCTTGCCGCGCCACACGAGCTTCACTGTGTCAGGCTTGATGTTGGAGCGCTTTAGCCCGAGCTCTTCCTTTGCCTCACGTAGAGCGGTCTCAATCGCCGTCTCACCCTTGTCCATTCTGCCCTTGGCAACCTGGAAGAGAGGACCGCCGTAGTTCGGCTTTGACGGTTTCATGAAGTAGAACACCGGCTCATCGTTCTCGATGACGTACGGTAAAAAGCCAGCGCGCTCAGTTATGTGGGCCACTTCGAAGAGCTTCATACGGCAAACGATGAGCCGCAGCCGCAGGAGCCGGTAGCGTTCGGGTTGGAGATGTGGAATGTTGAGCTCATGAGGTCCTCGACGTAGTCGATCTCAGCACCCTCAAGGTAGTTGGCAGAGATGGCGTCCACGATGAACTTGACGCCGTCCTTCTCAACCGTGAAGTCACCGTCCTCAACGAGGTTCTCGAAGGCGAAGCCGTACTTCATGCCTGAGCAGCCACCACCCTCAACATAGACGCGCAGCGCCTCGTTGCCAGGGTTCTGCGCCAGCAGAGCGGCGACCTTCTTGGCGGCTGATGAGGTGATGTTGATGTTCATGCGTTGAGCTTCTTCCAGATGGTCTCGAGGATAATGGTTGACACAGCATCTGGATGGTCGGCAGAGTAGTCGACACCGGCACGGATGTCATGCATTTCTGGCTTGGTGCGCCACTGCTCGGTGAGCGCGTTGTCGTGCCATAGCCCGTACGTGTTTCTGATCCACTGGCCAGCTGAATGATGAAGAGCCACTACGCCCTCAATTGGACGTGCCCTTATCCAGGTTTTGTCCTCATCACTAAGCTTGCTGATGACGTCATCAGCGATGGCCTCAACCGTGTTGAGGTGCGACAGCGTGTCTTCCATTGTTAGACCTTTGGCTTTTTCGGCTTGCGAATGGTAACGTCGAGGTTCACGTAGTTGCGGCCCTGCATTCCCTGCTCGGAGTAGTCAATGCTCCTGATGGCAGCTGAAAGGGCTGGCGACTTGGAAATCAGCTCCTTCAGGTGGCGCTTGAAGTTCCTGTCGGTGTAGATCAGACCGCCACGATGGGTCTGCCCTTTTGCCTTGAGCTTTGCATGCTCGAGTGAGTTGCCAAGCTTGATGCCGCTCGAGCTGTAATCATCAAGGTAGATGTCGACGCTGACAAAGTCATCGTCGTGATAGGTGCTTCTTACCTTCGAGATATTGTAGACATGCTGCTCATGATCAGTGCCCCATAGTCCACCGCCGCCCTTGCCGAAGGCAACGATCTTCTTGCCCGTGAGGTACTGCTTGAGAGCAGATACAACCTCGGCGGTGCCGTCAAGCTGCTTGGCCTCAGTCAGTGAGATGGCGTGTTGGTGAAGCTTCATGATGGCACCTGCGTGTAAGTTAACTCGTACACCATATTTATCTCCACAGGAGCTGGATGTTGCCTGCAAGAACTGCATCGGCTGGGGCCTGACGCTCTGTGCGGTGGTCCTTGACGATGTTGTCTTGGAAGCGGTAGGTGCGGATCTTGTCGGCGCGTTCACCGGTGCCCACCTGCTGCTTCCTATCTGCGGCCATTATATCAAGAACCTGACGCGACTGGAACTCATTCAACCTGCGTAGGATCTCGTCCTTCGCCTGCTGCAGAGAGCTCTGTCGACTTCGCGTTTGGGCCGTGATGATGACCCCACTTGGAACGTGGGTGATGCGGCAAGAATTTTGGTGCTTGTTGCGGTGCTGTCCACCCGCTCCTGAGCCTGAGTACCATTCCACCCTGAAGTCGCGGTCATTGAACTCGACGCGCCTCTGCACGAGCGGGTTGATGACGGCAACGGTGATGGTGGACGAGTGTACTCGTCCTCTTCGCTCAGTTGGTGGGATGCGCTGAATGCGGTGGCCACCGGCCTCTCCATCAAGTTGCTGGAGGGCATCGCCTTCTACCTCAATGGTGGCTTCTCCCAGGCGTGGGTAGGCGACCCGGTGCTTTCAGCCCGCCTTGAGAAGGTACCTTACGTATGCGTTGGCCAGGTCTCTTACGAAGAGCTTGGCGTCGTCTCCGCCCTCGGCGGAACGGATCTCAATGATGCGCTTCATGATCGCTCCTTTAGTCGTGGACATTCTCTGAGAATGGCAATCCACATTTCCCGCGATTGGGCCAATGCTTCTTGCTTGTTGTAAATTGCTTGCACCTGCGCGAGCAGGCCTGGTGATGGTGAGAGCTTGAGCCGCTTGAGCTCGCGTACCTCAGCTTGAACTTGAGTGAGCCGCTCACCTAGCTCGGCGACGCGGTCATCGATCAGCTGAAGCTGGTCTACCCCGCTGCGCTCTTCATGCGGCGGAACTTGAGCTCGTTCTTCGCTGCAGCACGGATGTTGTTGGCGAGCTGGCTGATTGCCTTCTCGACGCCGGCCTCTACATCCTCAGGGGCGAGGTGCTTGAGCATGTGCGTGACAAGATCATTGGCGATCTTGGCCGCGGTGGTGCTCTGCTTGGAAAGAAGTTCGCCGGTGTTCATAGGATACAGCCTTGGATGACTGTCTATTTATGGCGTTGGTGGCAAGATCTTGGTGGGGTGGTGCTCGCTGTAGGGATCGAACCTACGACCTCTTCTATGTCAAAGAAGTGCTCTACCACTGAGCTAAGCGAGCCCGAGTTTCTTCATCTTCTTCTTGAGCCATTCCTTCTTGACCTGGCTCAAGTGATCGTAGAACGTAATTCCGTTCAGGTGATCAAGTTCATGCTGAAAGCAGACCGCGTCGATGCCGTCCAGCGTGAGTTCGAATTCTTCAAAGTTGTCATCGCGTGCCTTCACCTTCACCCAGGCTGGGCGCTTCACCACGGCGAACAGGCCAGGGAAGCTCAAGCAGCCTTCGTTGTATGGAAGGATCTCGGTGGCCGCCTCAACAATCTCGGGATTGACGAAGATCTTGCCAACGACCTTTCCATTCATGGACGACGTGTCCATGATGAAGATGCGGAAGGGGTAGCCCACCTGAATTGCTGACAGCCCAACACCGTTCTCGGTGCGCATGAGGAGGATCATCTCAGCGATGATCGCCTTCGAAGCATCAGTGAGACCATCAACGATCTCCTGGCTTCGAAGCTTCAGTGCCTTATCAGGATAGTGTAGTACCTTCAACAAAGTGGTGCCCTAGAACAGAATTGAACTGTTTTTTCAGCCTTACCAAAGCCGCGTAATACCAATATACTACAAGGGCAAAATCTCGTACACATATTTATCTGGAGCGCCAGGTGGGGATCGAACCCACGACCTTCGCCTTCGGATGACGATGCTCTGTCCACTGAGCTACGGGCGCATAGGCACCCCACGGTAAATACTCCATGGATACCATCATTGATCATTATCTCGGCTGCATCAACTCACGGCGTGGTGAAACTCGCCAGTGGTGTGGAACTGACACGGCAGCCAACTACAAAAAGCAGCACCCTCGCTGGACAAATCAGTTCAGCCCTGAGGACTTCAGCTACAGCTTCAACTCGGCCGGTTTTAGATGCGATGAGTTCAGCGAGGAGAGCGAGCTGCCAGTTCTATTCAATGGCTGCAGCGTAACAGAAGGGATTGGAGTTCCAGTGACGAGCACGTGGTCCTACCAGCTGGTCGAAAAGCTTCGAGCCGCAACCGGCAAAAAGATACCATATTGGAACATCGCCTTCGGCGGTGGTGGATTTGACACCATGGCCGCAACATCAATGTGGTTCGCCAAGAACGTAAAGGTGAAGCCCGTGCTGGTGTTCTCACTGTTTCCATCAATGCACCGCAGAGACTACTGCTTCGGAAAAGCGAATGGTCAGCTGTGGACGCCGAACAGCAGCTGCGCTGATGTAGACAAGCTGTTTACCGATGCGCACTTCGCGCAGCATCAGTGCGTGAGAAGCCTCAACATTATGGAGGCGCTGTACATGCACTGGGAGTGCGACGCCTATCATGCGGCTTGGGAGCCACAGGCGAGTGAGCTCATACGCTCAACTGGAAACAACTTCGTTCGATATCCAGTAGAAAATTTCAGACGACCTCATGCGCGAGATGGTATCCACCCTGGCGTAGGTTCTCACACCAGCATGTGCAGCGAGTACTGGAAAGCCGTTGCACCTAAGCTCTGAATTGGAGCCCCCGGCAGGATTTGAACCCGCGACCCGCAAGGTAGAAGCTTGCCGCTCTGTCCACTGAGCTACGGAGGCATTGTGTTTGGCGCCCTCAAGAGGATTTGAACCTCCGACCTGCAAGGTAGGAACTTGCTGCTCTATCCACTGAGCTACGAGGGCGTAAATATGAGATGGAATTTCTCATCTCAACGTTGTGTGGTCTGTTCGCGTTCGGCGTCGTCATGTTCGCGTTTGTGCGGGCCATGAAGAACGCAGGCAAGATCGAGGAATGGCTTGAGAAGAAGGGCTTTGAGATGCCGCCGACCATCAGCTCATTTTTCTGGGTGTGCATCATGCCGATGATGTGCTTGTTCACCGTCGTGAGCATCGTGCGAAAGGTCTTCGCGCTCATGAATTGGCTTACAGAATAAATCGACAACGAAAAGCGCAGATCGACGTTTAGACCGGGACTCGAACCCATCTCCTAGTACCTCGCGGTAGTTCGGCGCATAACCAGATGCTTGGCCCTTCAGTTTTGGCGAAGATAATCAATCCACAACGGTTGTCAAAAGTGGTGCCGCCGGTCGGTATCGATCCGACCTCTCGACCTTTTCAGGGTCACGCTAATCCATCTCAGCTACAGCGGCAGAATTTGGCGTGGTGGATTTTTATAACGCGAAGGAGCACCACAGCATCGCGGATCAATCCAAGGTCATTATGGCCGGTGAGGGATGTTTTACCTTGGAAATCAATCTTGGCCTCTCCAGTGGGACTCGAACCCACAACCCAGGCTTCGTACACCCGTATGATATCCAGTTTCACTACAGAGAGAATTCTTTACTTGACGAAGTGCGGCGACCCGTCCTTCGCTTTCCACTTGAGGTGGATCCAACCTTTCGGCACGTAGTGCGATACACCGCTTGCATCAAAGAGGCGGTGACCGCTCGTTGAGACACTGAGGTGGGTTGGGCTTTCGATTGTTACTTCGTCGCCACTTGGAAAGCGGTACGTGCGAAACTGTTCGGACGAAATGTCGACGAACGCATTGCTGGACTGATTGTTGAAGGTCATGATAATCTCCTATGTGGATTAGCATCCTCATCACAGCATAAGCTGAGCGGGATGGACAGGAGTATTTACCGTGCTCATCAATCGTTCATTTGGCAGAGGATTAGGGAATCGAACCCCAGCCGGCGGTTTTGGAGACCGCAGCGCTACCACTACACCAATCCTCTAGAAATTGGCTCCCAGGGAGGGACTCGAACCCCCGACCAACACGTTAACAGCGTGTCGCTCTACCAGCTGAGCTACCCGAGAACAGAAATTGGAGTCTCGTGCCGGAATCGGACCAGCGCCTGTGAGGTTGCAGCTCACCGTCATACCATTAGACCAACGAGACAAATTACTTTTGCGCGACTGATCTCATACCAACAATGCTTCCAGTAACTGCATTGCGGAGAGTGATCGTCTGCGTCGAAACTTTTGCGCCATCCTTGACAACTGCTGCTGTATCTGCGGCGCTGTACATGTTGCGTACCTTGAGCGGCTTGCCCTTTACAACGCCTGAAAGGTATGAAGACCCTCTAACGAAAAGATCATTGACCTTCATTTTCTTTCCCTTATGCGCTTCTTGAACTGTACCTTCAAAGGATCATATGCGTGTGTTTGCCAGTCGGCCTCGAGCTGGGCGCGCTTCCTGAGCGGCGTCTTCAGCCAAGTTCCAACCCCAATCTTCCACTCTGGTTCTGGCCAGTTCATCCAGTAACCACCTTGAACCCAGCGACCATCAGGAGCGAAGATGTACTTCGTGCCGAAGCGATCTACCGCGTAGCCAAGCTCGTTGTATCCCTTAAAGTGGTCAGGCAGTGGCTCCTCGACGTGACTGTGGATCTCTATGCGATAGCCGTCCTTGTCAGTGGCACTAGCTAGTACCCTACCTTTTGTTGGATCATAGCCCTCAAAGAGTTCCTGTATCTTCATGCAGGTATTTAGAAATTGGCACCCCTGGCAGGATTTGAACCCACGACCTTCTCGTTCGTAGCGAGACGTTCTATCCGGGCTGAACTACAGAGGCATTGAAATTGGCGGAGTGTACGGGATTTGAACCCGTGGTCTCTACCGTGACAGGGTAGCGCATTAAGCCGGACTATGCTAACACTCCAAGATTTGGCGCCGATGAGGGGGATCGAACCCCTACTACAACCGTGACAGGGTCGCGTGCAGACCACTACACCACACCGGCATTGAATTGGCTGGGGGAACTGGATTCGAACCAATGTCGACAGGGTCAGAGCCTGTAGTCCTACCGCTAGACGATCCCCCAAGAATTTGGATCACAGTGAAGGGGTCGAACCTTCGTTGCTACGTTCAGAGCGTAGTGTCCTGCCATTAGACGAACCGTGAATATGGCGCACGTCTTCTAACATGCGCGCTAAGTTTGGATGAGGAACTTGGATTCGAACCAAGGTTCGCGGGGTCAAAGGCCGCCGTCCTGCCGCTAGACGATTCCTCAATATTGGTTTACTTAAGCTTTTCCTGCGCGTTTTTCATTTGCTCTTCCAACTTTGTCAAGCGGTGATCAGCCTCAATACTGATTTGTACGCGACCTCTGTTAGTTACAGCAACTTCCAAAGTGTTGATCTTTTCAGATTGAACACCAACCCAGAAAGCTAGAGATACGATTGCAATTGCAAGTCCAGAGTCGATTGCGACCCTCAAATTTCCCTTCGTCATGGCGCTACTCCTGTGAAAAGCCACGTGGTGGAGTATCTGATGCGCTCAGCTTAAACATCGATCGGATGTGGTCTTGCGTATTTACGGAAGTTGGTGGCTACGGTCGGAATCGAACCGACGACTTTACACCTTATGAGAGTGTCGCAATGGGCCTCTCTGCCACGTAGCCATGAATTTGCGGTGGTTCTGTCCTTCAGGGATTACATTACCACCAACCCTCACCGATTCGCGCATCGGTGCGATCGCCCTGAATTGATCTTGGTGCTTCTCAATGGAATCGGACCATTGTCTTCGCCGTGTGAAAGCGGTGTTCTACCATTGAACTAGAGAAGCGAAATTGGTCCCTGTGGTAGGAATCGAACCCACAACATCCCGGTAATCGGCCAGGCGTTCTACCACTGAACTACACAGGGAAAATCAATTGACAACAAAGGGACTTGCGTCCAGTGCGGTTGAGGGGGACATCGTGAAAGGATAACCCTCGATTGCGATCCGGTTGTCAAAACTTGGTGCACTCGGATGGACTTTAACCACCGACCCCCACCACGTTAAGGTGGTACTCTTTCACTGAGCTACAAGTGCGAAATTGGTACTCGTACGGGGAATCGAACCCCGGTCTCCACCTTGAGAGGGTAGCGTCCGAACCACTAGACGATACGAGCATTGAAATTGGTGGATCCTGTCGGCATCGAACCGACGTCACGTCGCTTAAAAGGCGGGTCTCTAGCCATCTGAGTTAAGGATCCGAAATTGGTGGGTCTGGAGAATTTTGAAATCTCGACCGTCGGGTTAAAAGCCCGCTGCTCTGCCTCTGAGCTACAAACCCGTTGAAATTTGGCTGCGATGCCTGGAGTTGAACCAGGGTCCTCTTCTTTCGTAGAGATAACCAACCACAAGCCGGTTGACTTACGTCAACGAAAAGTAGTAGTCGATGTTTAGCGCTCTAACCACTGAGCTACATCGCAACAGAAATTGGTGGGCCACCAGGGGATCGAACCCTGGACCGATCGCTTAAGAGGCGAGTGCTCTACCGCTGAGCTAGTGACCCGTGAATTTGGCTCCAGTGAGAGGGATCGAACCTCCCGACAACTTTCGTTGTCTCGTCGTTAACAGCGACGCGGGCACCACCATTGGTCCGGCACTGGAACAGAAATTGGTGCGCGCAGTGGGATTCGAACCCACGTCAGCCTGGGTAAGAGCCAGGTATAATAAGCCACTATACGACACGCGCATTGAAATTGGTAGACCGTACGGAGAATCGAACCCGCCTGAACAGGGTGAAAGCCTGTTGACCTCACCAGAAGTCGAACGGTCCATTGAAATTGGTGCTCACTGTCAGAATCGGACTGACGTCTCAGCGTTACGAGGGCTGCATACTACCACTGTACTAAGCGAGCGAAGGGCAGTCTTTCGCGTTCCTGCCATGCGACTGACATTGCGGTCAGTGGACTTTGAACTCCCTACACCTTGCTTAGGGTGCGGTTGAATGAGCTCATCATCGATATTTGGGGCGAGTGATGGGGTTCGAACCCACGACGGCTGGAATCACAATCCAGGGCTCTACCAACTGAGCTACACACGCCATTGATTGGGGTGACGCGAGAGTACTGCCCTCTCTTAGTCGGGATCACAGTCCGAGACATTACTTTTATGATAGCGCCACATTGAATTAGGTTGCCTGCACCCGGAGGTGCAGGACTTTTTACCAAAATCTTGCCTTTATCGCACTCGATCACCTGAAGACTACTCGGTGATGTCATCGCGGTCCAGCTTTTTGTTCTCCCAGAACCTCTGAAACTGGGTGGCAGATTTTCATCTGCGGAAACGAACTGAGGGTTCCTCTCGGAACCCTCAGTGCTTAAACCTTTTTGGAGCTTAGGCTTTAGAAGCCGGTCTTCTCCATTGCACTGAGGGTGAGTTGCGTATTATCATGCTTTCGTTCGAAGCGCACGACGGTACGCTGGCATTCTTGCCAGGTTTTCATCGTGATGTTTCTGAACGTGGTACGCATTGAAGTCTCAGTGTGTTGAATTACTTGAACAGAAGAGGATAGTATCACATCCAAATCTGCTTGTACAATCTGTCTCTATTTATACGGGGGACGCTATCCTTGCGATGACCTGTCTATCTCTTCGGAGCTTCGTAGCTGGCCATGGCGAAGCCAGTGATGCCGTTCTTGACATGAACTACCCTGGCCTTGCGGTGATGCATCTTCGCGATTGCACCGAGATTGATGACGAAGGTAAGCTCAACGATCTCGTTCTTTGTGAGGCCGAGGTCCTTCGTCTCGATGGCAACACCGCCAGCAGAGAGGTTGACTGCTTGACACAGCCGCTTCTTGCCGTGGGTGCTCTTGATATGCACCTTGGTTCTGGCGCGGTGGCGGGTAGTACCGCGTCGCTCTATGTTGTCAGCATTGACTGTGCTCATGCCAGGATCATATCATGACACGAGCAGGTTGTAAACTAGGTTAGGCCTTGGCCTCGGTGATGTTCTCAATCTTCTTGAGCTTTTCACGAAGTCGATAGCGTTCACCACGAAGTTCACTGACCTGGTTCTTTTCTAGCTGGGCGGCGGCGATATCATGGTCAAGATCTTTTAGGCGAGCTCGAAGATCTTCTGCGTTCTCCTCTTCCTTAATCGCCTCATACCCGATACCGGCATCAGCGTTGAAGAAGCCAAGCGTAGCACCATTTTTGTTGTATGCAGTTGTGGTGAAATCATGTGGGCCGTGTGGCCCACCGAACTTTGTGGCACCACGCTTCACCATCTCTGCCTTCCACTCTGCAAAATCACCAGAAATTGGGGTTGGGCGACGGCCTGCGGTTGCCTCACGAATTGACTTAGCACCCTCAGTTACCTTGTCTGCTGGCGGCTTGAGGAACTCGACTGCCTGGTGGGCGGTGATGCGGTTCTTCTTCTTCAAGTTCTTGGCAAGCGACGTAGGATCATCGCCCTGGGTGAACTGCACCATGTCGTCTTGTGACTGCCCCTTCAAGCAGGCGTTGAGAAGCCAGGCGCCGGTCCTTGGGTTGATGACGTACTGGTAGGTGACCTCAAGGCCGCCTAGCGTGTCGTTCTTGGTGAGGAGCGTGATTGGGCGCGTCTTGCCGAAGGCGTACATTTCCTTCTTGGACTTCTTGAAGCCTTCGCGCTGAGCTACCTCGCCGACGTCCTCATCGTCGCCGTCTTCTGCGTCTGCGTCGGCGTCTGCGTCGGCGTCTGCATCGACGTCAGAGGTGTCGTCGTCGGAGGTGTCAACGATCTCTTCGTCCTCCTGCTTTTCAAGCAGGGTGTTGATTGACTTTAGAAGTGTCTTTGCCATTAGAAGTTCACCACGTCGAGTAGAAGGCCGATGGTATCGCCACCGTTGGCGAACTGGTCATGAAGCGCCAGACAGATGAGCAGGCGCGACAGCTGCGCGTCAAACTTTACTGGCTCTGAGCTTTTCTCGCGCACGCTGATGAGCGTCATCAGGGTTGTCGCCTCACGCTTGAAGAAGGCAGCATCGCGCCGGTAGTAGGCGTCCTTGATGTCGGCTGTCCAGCTCAGGTTGTAGGCGTATGAGTTAAGCATGTCTGTATTTATTTCTTCTTGAAGTACTTGATCATGGTGGCAGGGTTGAACTTGACCTCTGTCAGCAGGTGCTTCTTGAAGCTCTCCTGCGTCTCACCGTTCTTCAGCTCAATCCTTCTGGCATCACCTGGGGTCCCAACCTTGAAGGTCCAGGCCCAGCCAGCCTCGTCCACGGTGTACTCAAGCAGCGCCGTAAACCCTTCAGTTTCCTGCTTCAGCGAGAGGCAGGTGGCGTTCACCTGCTTTCCGTTGAGCTCAATGCCTCTTGCCTCAACGCTGTACCCAAGCTCAGCAGCGATTGATACCGCGCTGCGCGGCGGAGGTGTAGCAATATCGGCATTCTTCAGCGGTGGCTTCCAGTCGTACTTTTCAGCATGCTGCGGCAGCGTTGGCGGAACGTACATGATTGGGCTCAACGGAACTGGCACCTCACCCTCAAGTTCCTTCTGCGTGAAGTCGATGGTTGGGTCCATCTGGAACTGAATGGTGGCGGTGTTGATCTCGATTGTGTCCATGCGCTGGAAACCTGGCGCGAGCCCGAGGATCGTCGTTGGCCCGGTTCTAGACTTTAGGATTGAGTACAGCTCAGCGAAGAGGCCCTGCACCTGGTACAGCGGTCGACGGTAGTAGTTGTACGGGAAAACGTAGATGTCAGAGAGGTCCACGAGCATCGACGGGGCGTGGTCGATCGACTTGAAGAACTCCTCGGCCTGGAAGCTGAAGAGGTCAATGCGGTTGAACTCAACCTCAACGCCGACGAGCGGGCAGATGAGCGCGTGCTGGTCCTTCTCCCAGCTGTCAGCAAGGATGGCGCCCGGAAACCGGTCGGTGAACGCCTTGATGATCTCACCATACGTCATTGGAGCGGTGACGCTGAAGATGGCGCGCTGCAGCTCTAGTGAAAGCGGGTTGTTATCGTAGATGATGATGCGGCTGGCACCATAGTGCTCAGCAAGGGTAAGCGGCTTCAGGCCCTGTGCCGGTGCCACGATAATCTCAATTGAGTTCTCGCCATGCTCAGCGGTGTCATCATCGTATGAGTACACCTTTGAGAAGATTGGTGGCAGAAGCTTCTTCTCAAACTCAGTCTCGGTGTGAATTTCCTCTAGGGCCGTGGCAGTTGACAGGAAGTGGTAGCTGCCGGCTGGAACAACGTAGCTCATTGAGGTGAGCTTGTCAAACGTCTCAAGCTGCTTGATGACGAGCGCCGCGCCATTCTGACCGCAGATGCCAGGCACGAAGACGGTCTCGCCTTCAACGCGCTCGATTTCGTGCGGCGCATGGTCCTTGTTTGGGACTGTGACCTTGAACGGTGGTCCCTGCTTCAAGCGGAAGTTGTCGTAGAGCGGCTTGCCTGCCCCACGCCACAGTGGAAGGTTGAAGAAAATGCAGCGTGCGTCAAGCACCACGTAGTCCTCAGCCAGCATGAAGAAGCTGTAGAAGATGCTTGACTTCTCGGCGGCCTTCTGATCCAGCGCCTCGAAGAACGACATTGAGAATGGGATAAAACCGCCAGACAGAACAAGCAGGTAGCTCGTTACGCACCGCTCCATGGCGTCATCAACGCTCTTGGCGATGATGATCTTGTCGCTGAACTTATCGCCGTTGAGCTTCTGCCCGAAGTACTCACAGAAGCGAATGGTTAGGTCGGTGCGCCAGCCTTCATCTGAGACTATGATGGCAAAGGTAATGTTGCTCGGCAGTAGATCCATTATGGCACCTTGTTAGGATGCCATATTTATCTCGCCGAGCGGATAGCCTTCCGAGAAGCGCGAGGTGCCTCACGCACATCACCGTAGTAGTCGCGGCACCGCTTGCAGACGCACCAGATGCTTCCTGGGCAGACGCTCACCGCGAACTTCGTTCGATCACAGCGCTCAGGGTGCGGTTCGTACCAGTAGAGCTTACCGTTGTCGTAGGCACGAACGATATCGATCTGGCCTGGGCTGCGAAACTCGCGGAACATGCTCATCGAATATCGGCCCTGATGCTTTCCCACTTGCGCGTCTTGAGGATCAGCTGGCTCTCGAGGAAGTCGGCAAGCTGGTCGTCAGTGTGTTCAGGATACGCGCGAACGAGAACGCCGATGACGGTGTTGATGACGTCAGCCACCTCGCCGGCGAGGGGCTCCTTCATGACCTTGTGACGTGAGAAGCCTTCATGGTGGTTCACGGCCTCGGCAAGCTCACCGCATTCCTCGCCGACCTTGATCTGCATGTTGGCGAGCGGGAACGTAGACGCCCTCGCCGTGCGGATGATGTAGAGGATTGTGTCTCTCACAGGAGATCCATGTCGTTGTTCTCGAAGTACTCGCGGATGATGTCCCAGTCCTCGTCGTAGTCGAAGCCGGCCTTGTCGTCAACGAGGACGTTGAAGTAGAACTTCGTGTCGAAGTTGCCCGAGGCGGTGTTCGCGACCTCTGGGTTGTGGTTGAAGTAGGCGACCTTGATCCCCTCCTTCGCGAAGAAGGCGATGATGTCCTGCTCCTCGTCGGCGTGCACCGACGACCAGAGGATGATGACCGTTTCAGGCCTGGCTGCGATGGCCTTTAGCGCCTCGATGACCCATGGCCCGAGCCACTCATAGCTGCCCTTGCCGTAGGTGCTGCGCAGGCACGTGTCGTGAAGGTCGATGGCCCAGTAAATCTTGTCCCACTTCTTGGCAGCTGCCGTGCGGTACGCCTTGTTGATTGCGGTCGTGATCATCGTACTTCTCCTATGGCGGCGTGTAGCTCAGCCAGCGTAACGTTTACTGTTGGGTCATTGATGCCAAGAATACCTGGATATGCGTGCGACTGATCGACAAATGCCACGATCACCCTGTCACCGATCTTTGCTGTGACCAGATCTCCACGGATCTCGCGGAAGAACTCAACGTCGACCGTGCCGACGGTGAACTTCTTATCGAAGCTGTGTTCCTTGGTGTACGAGCGGTAGTACTCGGTCTTGGCGGTGTTCCAGTTCGCGTACACTAGCGATCTGATGGCCAGGATAGTCAGCCACTCATCCTTCGCCTTGCGGCGCTGCTCGAGCTTGCGCTTGATCCAGGCGATCACAGCTTCATGTCCTCAAGCGCCATCACCAGCTTCTGAACGTCGGCCTTGTAGAAGCCGGCGTTGCAACCGCAGCCAAGTTCGACCACGCCGATCTCGTCGCCGGTGATGTAAGTGTCCAGCACGAAGAAGCGTGAGGGTGAGAAGATGGCGGCCATCTTTTCGGCAAACTCAACGATGTGGGCGTCAGCGCCCTCCTGCTGGTTTGACCGACCGTTGAGCTTGTAGCGACTGCTTGTGATGACCTTGCCATCTACGATGAAGTGGCGGTGCTCCTGCCCGACCCTCTTCGGCGTGGCGTAGATCACCTCAGTGTCCGGAAAAACTTGGCTGTTGTCGCCGACGAGAATGCCCGCCTTCCATTCAATGAACGTGTCGAGCGTCATCACCTGCCCGTTGAACGACTTATTGTCAAGCTGTGGGCGAATGAACACGTCGCTCCATGTTGGACTTGGGAACGCGTTCTCAACGGTGCAGAACACCGCGTCGTCGTTAAGCAGGTGGTCCTTGAGAAGCGGGTGCCAAACCTTGTAGTCGAAGTTGTCATTGAGGAAACCGCCAGGGCTCCAGCCGCGCTTACGCGCGATCCTAGACAGTAGCACAGAGCCGTTGACGATGATGTTGTCGGTCTCAGTGACTTCAGGAAGCAGCTCATGCGAGAACGGAACTACCTTGACCACCTGATGTGGAACGTTGAACCGCTTGAGGATGTCGAGAAGGACCTCGCGGCCATTCTCTTGGAACAGATCTTCTTGGATTACCCAGAACATTATGCGTTCACCAGTTTCATGCCATCATTCTATCACGCTGAACCTGAAACAAAAACAGGACGGCGAAAGGTCCACCGTCCTGTCCAAGCGCATTATGTTAAATGAGCCTTAGGCCGCTACGATCTCCAACCCAGTGCCGCACTCAACGCAGAACTTTGCGTGCGACTTGTTGTTGTGACCGCAGGTAACGCAGCGCTGCTTGCTCTTTGCAAGTACCGGCTTCGTGACTACCTGTTCACCTACCTGACCAAGAAGCTTCAGCACCGTTGAGTGCTTCACGCCATCGAGAGCACCAATGTAGCCGTAGTTGAACTTCTGGTCTGAGACCGAGCCTGGCGCCGTGACGCCGGCATCGTTGAGCGACGCGTTCATCATGTACACGCTGGCATCAGCCTTAACCTCTGCACTGCCGCTCTCAGCAGAACCGAGCGAGCGGCTACGTGAACGAGATGAGCTCTTCAACACGGTAGAACCTTCAGCGCTACGCTCAACGCTGCTGTTGAAGGTTGCCGTGTAGGACGTGTTGTTTGATGCGCTGCCGATCAACGCTTCAGATGACGAGTATGAGATGCCGCTGCCCATGTACGGGTGCTTTTCCCAGTATGGGCGGTGGTATGGTCCGTACCAGTACGTTGGAACGTTGTAGTAGTCCTTGACTGGTACCTGCTCACGCTCGAACTCGTGTTCAATGCGGATGAGGCCGTCTTCAACTTGAATACCACCACGGCCAGCTTCGACGCGGCCGGTGCGCTCAATGAACTTGAAGCGGTTTCCCTTGCTCATGTTCTTGCCCTTCAAGAAGCGCTCGATGTCGACGCTGTCGTTGGCCTTGACAATGAAGCCCTGGCCGTCGGCAATGTCTTGCCCATCGATCTCGATCTTTACGAGAGCTGGAACTGAGTTGAGGTTTTTTACGAAAATGCTGTATTCGGAACCGAATGGCAGCCTTACGGTGTCCCCATTTTCACGGAGGACCCGGCCATTTACTTTGACAGCTATGGCGAGCTTGTTGTTGTACATCACATTTTTCTCCTTACTTTAAACGGCCCCAGTCGTCAGGACCCAGATTATTACGACTGTGTTGGTGTCTCAGCGTGATGAGCTTTGACAGAGCTATTTAACCACTTTCGTGATCAGGAGAAAACAACGTTCAGGACCGGACCTCTTTCCAAAGACCCTGCTTGAACCCACGAAGGCCAGAGCCAGCTCCAAACTGTCTCGGCTTGTCGAATAATGATGGTTTGCCTTTTGCTTTCAGAGATGCTTCAACATGATCAAAGATCATATCATGGTCGGCCTCATATCGTGTTCCATTTTGGACTGACACGATTTTCTTTCCGCTTCCATAATACTTGGTATGGACTGCCCATCCGCCATCATCTACCTTAATGAGGCGCGACAACTTTTCTTGTCTTGCTGGGATTTTACGCCTTGCCTTTATTGGTCGAACCTTGGCGGCCTTCTTAGGCTTTTTCTGTTTAACTAGCGGAGGCAATACGATTTTGGCCCCAGTTGAAGAATTAGCCGTGATGTACAGGTGCCCCACTCTAGCATTGCTAATTCCAGCGCCCTTGAAATTTTGAGAGTAGAACATCTTCTCTTGTGAAATGTCGCAGCCGCTGTAAATGTCGCGGTACAGCTCGCAGTCAGAATGCACCATCAGCCAAGGGATATCTCTTTCAGTGAAACCCTTCAGTATTTCACGAATGCGAGTGTGCATGAGTTCTGATGTTCCCGCATCTGACGATACCTCGTAAGATGAATTGCGGTCAAAGTACGGTGGATCAAGAAATACCCAGTCACCGGTCTTCACCTGCGCGAGAGTTACCTCAAATTCCTGAAGCTTAATTTCCCACGTAGACAGAAGCCGATGATAGCTATCATCTAGACGTGTTTTGAAATGCGGATACCACCCGAATGGCACGTTAGATTTTCCAGTCTTGCTGTTGAAACGTGTCATACCGGAAAAGCACAGCTGCCTAAGGACAAGAAACCGATACGCCTTTAGGATTGGGTCCTTAGTGCTGAAGTGATCATCGCGCAGCTCATAATACAGTCGCTCGAGGTGCTTGACATTTTTCTCTCTGTCGACTTCAATGTCAGCAACATTCGTTGCGGCAACAAGCTTCATTAGATCCTTGAATGTGTCAGCCTTAGACACTACAGTGTGAAGATTGATCACGTCAGTGTCAATGTCGGCGATCAGCGACGGCAATTCAGCAGCGATGGACACTGAAGCACTGCCGCAAAATGGTTCGACTATGCGTTTCGTGTCTGCAGGAATATACGGAGAGATCCGTTTCATCTCCCGCGTTTTGCCGCCAGAATACTTGAAATACGGCTTCACGGTTCAGTCTTCAACCTTGTACAGGTTTGGGTTTTTGAAGTACGCTCTCAAGTTTAGCGCGTGTTCTTCACACATGCAGAAGCGCTCGATTGCATCTTCCACTCGCTTCGCAGTGATGCGTTGGCGATGACCAGCCACGAGATTATTGATGTCTCGCCCATCAAGAAGTGTTGATGTTGCAACAGTCGGAATACCGTGCTCCGTGAATACCGGGTTTGACATGCCATTTGGTCGAACATAGGTGTATTCGACTTTGTAGTCTGGATAATCTTTTTGCACTGCGATTTTCGCAGCTACTGGCACCTTCACACGATCATATGGGGAATCGGTACCACTATCACCGTCGCCCTTTGAATTGTACATGTCGACAGTTTTTGTTCCATGGTTGATGACCATGATGTCAACTTCATGCTTCTTGCGCTTGAAGGAAATATCCGGTGATGACACTTTGTACTTGCGACGCATTTCAACATTTGCATCTGTCTTGTGCTTCTTCCGCAGCTCCTCATAGAGGACGTCTTCACGGGCATTTCCTATCTGGATGGTTCCACCCTGGCACACCCAACCTGTCAACCCGAGAAGATCTTTTGCATTTTTGCGTTTCTTTTCGAAGAGCTTCTGCTCTCTAAGAGCCTGTCGCACTTTGAGTTTTTCTTCTTTCGACATGTTTCGCATTGTAGACCCCAAACCTGATGGTGAGGCCATTATAATCCCAAATCTCGAACTAGTACATTCAGGATATTGTTAAATCAGTCCTCAACAGGGACGATCTCGGCCACTCCATCCTTAAAGTTGGCGCCCCAATCTCGACCATCGGCAAAATTGAGTGCCATCAGCCATGACGCGAGGTTCTTTTTATACTCATCTTCGGATGCGTGAACGTGGATCAGGTCGCCGCTTGATGCGAGCTTTGCGCTCTTACCCCACAGATGTTTCACTGTTTGATTAAGGTTCATTCCTGGGACATACTTGATGGACATTGGATGCTCTCCACGCGACGTGGTATTTATCCTAGATTTCCGTCCACTTCAGTCCTGCCGCGTGAAGGTCTTGGCGCAGATTTGGAGGCGCCACATCGAAGGCCTCGAGCAGGTAGATGTAACGACCTAGGAATTTCGGACCATGATCTTGAACTCGATAGCCGTCCAGCATGAACGTGATGTGATGGGCGGCCTCATGAAGGGCGATGGCTGGTGAAAGGCCCCCGCGCTTCTGCATAGAGATAAACGCGAGTTCTGGCTGAGAGTACGAAAGCTCGTCAGTGTCATGACATTCGACAATCGCCTGCTGTACACCAAAAAGACGACACGCCTTCTGAATGAGGGCGGCCGTCTTCTTGAATGAGATGGTGCTCTTGTCCCAGCCCTGCTCGTCCTCGTACGCGTAGATGCGAGCGCGCTGAGGGTCTGGCTTGGCCATCAGTGGGTGAAAGCGTACTGCTCTGCCGCCACGCAGTTGTTGACGATGTCTTCGCGAGTTTCCTCGTCGAGCACATCAACGCCCATCGCCACAGCGAAGCGCTTGAGCTGGTCAAGAGTAAGCTTGGCCACCTGGGCACGAAGCTGCTGTTCGATCTGATTGCAAGTCATGGCACACCCTCCACGTCAATCGAAGATCATTATACATCAGGCTGGAACCTGAGTACACTACACGTTATCTTAGCCTAGGCGCTTGTCCAGTTCTCGAATGTACCATTCCTCAGGAGATGGGAATGACTGGAACTTCTGCGCGTCGGGCATTGGGAACCTTTCATCAAGCGCGTTGAGAAGTCGAGCAAGGCGGAACGATGGAGTTCCTGGCTGAAGCTCTTCGCGATTTGGGTCATTGACCGCCGCGATCAGCTCCTCATGCGTCTTGTACTTCACTTCGTGGCGCCTTTCAGGCCGTCCTCATCGTAGCCTACCGCCTTGAGCATCTTCACGAGCTGCTGCTGAAGCTTGATGCGCTGCTCAGATGAAAGTCTGCGGTACTTGCCACCAAGCTTACCATCCTTGTCAGCACCAACACCACCAACAAAGCTGTCCCACGCCTTTGCGAGGGTAGCGGTCGTTGCGTCAATGTCGCTGCCAGCTGGCTCTTCAGCTGGCGCTGCGGCTGGAGCCGTCTCACCTGGCTTCTTGCCTACTGGGGCCTGTGCCTGGTCCTGCTTAGGGGCTTCCTCACCTGGCTTCTTGCCTACTGGGGCCTGATCTTCTGGCTTTGGCTCATCCTCGTGCTCAATGCTCTTGTGCTGTTCACCGCTGCCGGTGTGGGCAGCATAGCGCTCATCCCATTCCTTCTTCGCCTGGTGCAGCTCTACTGAATTCGGGTGGATCACAACGACGGCGTGTGGGTTGAGGGCGTTGATGATGCGCTCAAGGTTGTTACCAGCCTTGTCGAGGGCACCCGATCGATCCTTCATTTTTTGGGTGTTGAGCGTCATGATGTAGTAGTCATGGTTCATCAACTTTTCAAGGGCGGCACGAGCCGATGCGGCGTCCTTGGCCTTGGTAACTCCCGTGATGAGCTCCACTGGAACGTTTAGCAGCGAAACGGTTTCCTTCTCGCCCTTGGCAAGGTCTGAAAGTGGGTAGCCGCCGTTGAGGGCCTGAATTTCAACCGGCGATTGCGAAGAGCCACCACCGCGCATCATCGACTTGGCGATATCGGTGACCGCTGTGTCGGTGAGGTTCTTTACGAGGTCATGACCGCCGCCAGTTTTTGTGTAGTGTGTCTTGAGATTTTCTAGCGAGGTACGAAGCACGACGCGCTGTGAGCCTGCCGGGGCACCGCGAACGCTGCTCGCGAAAGTGTACAGCGGGGATGTCTTGCTGTCGATGTGGCGTGGTTCTTTTGACTTCTGCTGTGGCGCAGACTTACCACCTTTGGCAGATGCGAAGCTCTTCTTGAAGTTGGCAAGAAAGCCTTGTGGCTTTTCGCCCTCTGGGCCATCTTCCTCAGCGAGGATAGAATTGATCAGGAGGAACTTTGTCATTTGGCAAGCTCAGTAGGTGTGGCAAGTGAAGTATTTATCACCGCCAACAGGCTTGTCGTCTTACTTGGTGTCGTCTTCCTGGAGCTGCAGGCGCAGGATGAACGATGGGGTGGCCGTCTTGTCAGCAGGAGCCGACTGACAGTGCTCGTTCCAGATGGACACGGCGCGTTCAGGCTGGGTCTTCCAGAGCTGGTAGACCATGTTCTCGAGAAGCTCAAGCTCACGATTGCCAGACGAGATGCGGCGGAAGTCCTCGGCAAACTCATACTGCCAGTCGAATGACTTGAGGCGGGCAAGGATCTGCTCTTCAGATACCTGAGGAAGATCAGTGTGAAGAACCTCAAAAACTTTCATCTTTCCCGCTCCTAAGATGATTGCCGTGCGTCTTTTATTTATCCAGATGAATACAAAAACTCACTTGGATAACGTAAGCCATTCTAACACTTAGGGGCTTTTCTGTATACGGTGTCCTGACCGAAAGTCGTCAAGGTGCACCACATTGTCAGGTGTGGTATCGTCAATGATGCCTCTGGCGCGATCAATGAGGGTGTTGATCCGCTTGAGGTTGAGGTCAATCTGATCCAGGCAGTGCTCGTAGAACTCTTCTGAGGTCATGCTCTCGCGCTTCATGTCGAGCTGATACTGGAGCGCGAGGGCAGACATTCTTCGCTGTGGTGAGAGCGTGTCAAGGTGCGCCTTGATGATGTTCCAGCGCTCCTTTTCAAAGGCAACAGGGTCGTTCGAAAGTTGTGAAAGCTTATCAAAGTCGACCATGTTGCCTCCTAGGTTTACAGCGGCGTGAAGCTGAAGTTCTTGACCCACATGTAACGCTCAACATCAGGAGTTGCAACGCCACCCCAATCAACACTGTTCGTGCCCCAATGGTTGAACAGGAATGGTGCTGGCTCAGAAGGTATTACCTTCGTGTGCCTGCAGGCCTCAACGCCATTGATGTAGAACGTGGTACCCTGCGGTGTCCATACAAACTTGTACTTCTTGAACTCGACATGTGGTGCCGGGACAGTAGGAACCTTGATGGACTGGTTTGGGTTCGATGCCAGCATCCATGAGGTAAACTGTGCAAGGTTGCTGCGAGTGCCGCCCTCAACTTCCATATCAATCTCAGTGATGGAGGATGGTGCGTAGTTGAAGCAGCCGGTAATTGTACCGCTGACTGGGTTGCCAACAGCTGTCGGAGCAGCTGCAGTCGATGATGCCTTCACCTCAAACTCATAGGTGCCGTAGCCGAATTTTTCTCTTGTTGAAACTTCACCGCCAACCGATTGAACGACGCCATTCACGATGGTTTGCTGAAGGCGAAGACAGAGAATACCATCAACAATGGAAACGTTATTGCGGCTGAACTTACCGCCGGCAGGTGCTTCCCACGTTGACACGATCCACCTGTCAAGGTTGGAAAATGCTTCAGCGAATGTTGGAAGCTTCGGCTCTACTGGTGCAATAACCACTGGTGGCGGAACTGGGGTTGGAGTTGGAGTTGTAACTGGGGGTGGCACGGGGGTTGGTGAAGGAGCTGGTGCCGTCTTCTTACCAAATAACTTTGCCATAAGATTGCTGATCCACTTTTTCATACGAGTACCTCCAAACGGATATTTATCCGCCAGGGGTCCTCATTGTGGTTATCTTGATCTTGGAATTTGAGCAACAATCGACAATCAGCTCATAGACGTCAGGCATGACGTTGATGCAGCCGTGCGTTACAACCGTTCGGTGTTTCGCTTTGTCGCTTTGAATTCGCTTCAGTCTGTTCTGGCCTGGAACGCTTATGACGCGGTGAATGGCCCAGACCGATTTTTCATTCTCCTTGAACACGAGAATGTCGCCGCCGTATGCGGCTATTGGAGTTCGATACCTTTTGAGAGAGAATTCTCCGCGTGGAGTATTCTTGCCTACCAGCGCGTTGAAGCAGTGAGTTGCTTCCCAGCCGCGTGGGATAAAGCAGATTTTGGCTTCATCTATGAAGACGTAGATTTCGAGATCACCTCTTACACCTGTTACGACAACCTCTTCAAGCTCTTCGAGCGGAATTAGATCATCAGGCGGAAGAGTGTTCTCCTTGGCCAGCGTGGCTGACGCAAGAAGACACAAGAATATGCCGAGGAATTTCGTCATCAAGATTTCGCCAGGCGCGAGCCTGGCGATCTTGTTATTCCAATGGCTTCTTGACCGTCACCGGAGGTGGGGGCGGCGGCGGTGTCTGCAGAACGGGCTGCTGAACAACTACCACTGCTTCCTTCGGCTTTTCGACGGCCTTGTGTTCCACCACGACTGGGGTGGTCACACCGATGATCGCCGCTACAGCCGCGGTCTTTGGGAACCGCATGATGAAGTTGACGATCACGTTGTTTCCTGGGTTGTAAATGGGCATTGAAATATCCCCTTACTTGCCGTTCCAGCCGAACCAGTAGGAAACGTAGCCCTGCACGCCGTAGCCGTGAGCACCCTTTTCAGGTGACGAACCGACGTTGGACCAAAGTTCGCCGCTTGAGTTGCGCTTGCCGAAGTGCTTCTCGTAGAGACCTTCGACACCGAAGTCGATGGCGCCGTGGCTGAACTTGCGCGACAGCTTGGCACCCAGTGCCGGCACGAGCTTGTTGTTGTACACGATGCCGAGGCGATCCACGGAGAAGCCGACCGACGCGTACGTGTCGAACACCCACTGGTCATCAACACCGAAGTTGACCCAGTCTACGCCCTGCGTGATCTTGCCCTGGTAGATCCAGTTGTCCTTCTCGACGCCAGCGTTGTATGCAGATGATGGGAAAGCGAAGTGACCCCAGGTGGAACCAGGGTAGCCAACCGGACCAGCGTAGTCATCGCCTGCGACAGCGACTGACGTGCTGAGTACCGCGATGGCAGCAATCAGAATTTTCTTCAACATTTAGGAACTCCTTATAGCGATGCAAAAACTAAGAGATTAGATTATATCACAACACCCAAGCTAATGAAAACTGTTTTTCAATCAAACCATCGATTGGCTTCGACGCGCCCGACGGTCCTGATGCCTAGATACACCAGGCAGAGCGCAATCAGGAAGCTTGTAACCTGACCTACCGATGAGCCGAAATTGTACGCCCCAATGGCACCACCAACAATGAACGACGCATTGATGGCCGTGTTGTGGTACAAGTAGACTGTCACGGCATGGTTGTTCACCGTGGAAATGAGACCACGGATGGCAGCGGGGATTTTAGACAGGTCGGGGTTGAGTGACAATACCACGAACGCGATACCAAATGACATCAGCGAGTATCCGATCGGATTGCCCTCTAGCGTGCCAGTATCATACGATGTTGCTATTGCGTAAGCTGTACATGAGGCCAGGACGAGGTACGAAATGTACCGAGGTAGAGCTTGGATCTTGCCATCAGCTCTTGCGAAGCCGAGCATCCAGCAGCATGCAAAGCAGAGCACATCAAACCATGTTTCACCAAAAATGGTATCCTGGAACGGCCATAACTTGGCGTACGCAATCAATGCACCGACAGCGCCGAAGATCGCAAGCCATGACAGCCGACGATAGAGGAACAGCAGGACTGGGGTTATCGCGAGCAGCCACAAGTAAGTGGAGATGTACCACGTCACCACGATGGCTCCGTTGGCATACGCATTGTCGAGGTTCCAGGTCACGCGCTCATATGGAAATAACCATGACAGAGATGGCTTCAGTTCAGTTCCAGCGCCCTTGGAGTAAAGGTAGCCAGCGAGAAGCATTGTCGCAGCAAATCCGTACCAGACTGGCAGGAGGCGGCCAAGCCTGGACAGCATGACCTCACCAAACTGTTTCTTGTCCAGCGAATTTGCCATGAACCAACCACCAAGGGCAAACATGATGCCTAGCGACGGAAGGTATGATAGGAATGGCCAGCTGAAGAAGTGGAACACCACGATGCGAAATATCGCACCGGTGCGCAGCAGATCTGGGTACAGCTGTCTACTTGACGCATTCATTGGTATCTGCTGCTCCAGTTTCCACGCTCTTGATGAAGAACGCCAGATCGCAACGACCGTCAACGACCGTCCGTCTGATGTAGAGTGGGTCCTGGCCGGCATCGTTTTTCGTCATCGTCAGGCACGTTTCCCAGGGAATATCTTTCGGCGCATCTGGAACGATGCACCATGACTGGTTGACAGTCATTGCCGCATTGAAGCCGATGTTCTTTGCAGTGGCGATGAAGGTTTTGTTGTATTCGCCGTACGGCCACACGATCGTTGTGATGGGCTTCTTCACCTGCTTCTCGATGATCTCCTTCGACGCAATGATCTCGGCTGCTGCCGGATAATCCATCGAACCATCATTGAGGTGAGAATGCGAGTACATGTGCGACGCGATCTCGTGATCCTTGGCAACAAGCCGAACTTGGTCCCACGTCATATAGACGGGGTACTTGGTATCTGGTATGCGAGCGATGATAGCGAACACACCGCGATATTTGTACTGCTTCATGATCGGCAGCGTGTTCAGCTGGTCGATCCAGCCATCATCAAATGATAGAACGACCGTCTTGCTCGGCAGCGGCTTGTTGCCGCTCATCATCTTTGTAAGATCGCGTGTCAGCACGGTCTTGTAACCTTGCAAGTGAAGCCAGTTCATCTGCTCCTTGAACTGGTTGACCGTGATGGCCGTCTCGCCTGGAGGAGTGTCGGCTGTGAACTCACTAACGACGCGGTGATACATCAGCACCGTGACCGCGTCAGCAGAAGCGAGCTGGCTGAAAAAGAGCGCGCATGCAACGATTAAAGTTTTCATCAGTACCTCGCTACCTTGTTCCAAGTCAAAATGGTTTTCCGCAGCACGACTATCTCCACGAAGGAGCGCATGTGCACATACATGTTCACCATCTGTAAGCCGACGATCTGCGGGAACTTGTATAGAACGTCAAGTCGCCTAGTGCGTATTGACACATAGAGATTGACCAAAAATCTCAGCAGCAGCCACAAACCAGTAGCTACCAACAGGTTGTGACCAAGAATTGAATGGAAAATACACGCGAAGATGACCATCGCGATGACGTCGGTAAACAGCTCGAAGCAGAGGTACATCATGTAGATATCAATGAACTGCTTCTTGCGGAATGAGAACACACCATGCTTCAGCACGATCTGCCAAAATCCACGATACCATCTCGAGATTTGCTTGGTGTAGTCTCGAAGTGTGCATGGGTCTTGGGTAATAACGATGGCATTGGACACGAAGCGCACCTTCGATTTTAGGCGCTGCGCTTGCATGGTAAGGTCCATGTCCTCTGCGAGAGTATCGTTGTCGATGCTAAGCTTGCTGAGAACGTCGGTGCGGTACATTGACGCGCAGCCTGGCGACACGAAGATCAGGCCAAAGTTGCTCTGTCCCTCTTTGGTAACGTCTTGTCCAAACGTGTACTCAACGGCGCGATGCGCCGAATAGATATGGCTCTCTTGGGAAGATTTCACGCGCCCAACGAATAGACCAACAGCAGGCTCCTTGGCAGCGCGGGCGAGCAGCACCGCTCGGAAGTTTGGATCAACGATTGTGTCGCCGTCCAAGAAGATGACGTACTCGGACTTGGCGTACAGATCGAAGTGCTTCAGCGCGAAGCGCTGAGCCATAGCCTTGCCACCGTTCTCGTCAACGCGGATGCTGTTGACTGGCAGCGATTGAAGGATGGCGTAGGTGTCGTCGGTTGAGCAGTCGTCGACGAAGAAGAGCTCGTCCTTGGTGAAACCAGCTTCGAACAGCGATTTGACAGTCCTGTGAATTACAACTGCTTCGTTGTAGACTGCAATTACAGCACACAGTTTTCCCAAGATACACATCCTTAGTGTCAACGAGTTTCAATCAGCATTGTATCCTAGTTTGAGCAGGTTGTACACAGATTGCCCTGCTCTGACCAGGGCAATTATGTTAAATGGAGATTAGGCAGCCTGGGTCAGTTTCTTTTCCCTCTGGCGACCAGCCTCGATCTTTGAGTACGTCCTCTCAGACAGAAGGTTTGTCGCCTCAGCCTTGAGCCTGTTGTGGGCATAGAACGCGTCATGTGCTGGCCTCAGGGCGGCCATCCATGTCTTGCTGTACTGCTCGTCAGTGTTGCGCGAGAACTCCCTAAAGGCGGTTCTCTTTGCAAGCGCCGCCTCGCGGATCTTCTTGATGGTTCCGAAGTAGCGCTCCTTCCACTGAGCCTTGTACTCAAGGTACTCTTCGCGGGTCTTGAACGTGAATGTCGGGGTGCTCATGTATCGTGTCTCCTGAATGTTGTTGATTACGAACGTCTTAGCAGTCTGCTGTTTCTTCTTGAATGGCCACCACATGGCTTTCTCCTTTGTACTTCTTTCCAGCCTGAATAAGGCGAGAGCGCTTGATCTTGTAGCTCTCAGAACCCCGGCCACCGAACATTTCGGCGTTCGCGTTGATCTCCGCCCAGGCGGTAAAGTAGAGGATCGGCGCGAAAGGGCTTTTCCATAGGCGCAGCAGATCATCACCGCGGAGACAATGAAAGTCCATGTCTCGCGCGATGAGCGCCTTGGTAAAGCCGTCGTCAGGGAAGATATTGGAGAACTGCCGAGCTGACGCTTCCGCATGTCCAGGGAAGCGACGCTTGCCATCAGGGCCAATGGTAAGGCAGAGGTGCTTGCCACAATCATGGTAGATGTGGTAGCGTTTGAGTGTTTCAGGTGGAGGAAGGTTGTGCTTCAGCTGCTCATATAGCGCCTGAAGTTCCTTGCTCTCGTGTGTTCCTGCCTCGAGCTCAGCAATGAGCTGCTTGTAGTGCTCGTGCACGGCTTGACCGTGTTGAAGCATGTTGAGGCCGGGGGCCTGCTCGCATGAAGCCATTGCCTCATGAAGCTCTTCGAGTGTGCTTGAAAGTACCTACGTCATGACTTGATCCTCCAAAGTGGTAGGTCCGAAAGAAGCTTTCGCTGTTCCTCGGTGAGGAGGCAGGCGATTGCGGTGAGACCCCATTCCTGGTATGGCTCACTGAATTCGGATGTTTGGGTTCCCTTCTCGTTCAGGGCAGAACGAAGCGTCTCAAGCTGGTGCTTGTCGCGGATGGTCAGATGAATGTACGAAGGGTGATGATCGGCAGGGCGACCAAATTGGTACGCGTGCTCGATTGCGGCGTGGGCTGCCTGTACTGCCTGTTGCGCGAGCGGAATGTCGCGGCGAGAGATGGCATACAGGTACGTGTCTTCAACCTACTTCTTCATGATCAATCTCCTGGTTGGTTAATCGGAAAACTATGTTTCAATCAAGTGTGGTATTTATTCTATCACGTCCTGACCTGAAGTAAACTAGCGTCAGAATGTAAGCCAACCCTAGAAATACAGGTTGCTCTGCAGTTCTTGACTTGATCCAGACCACAATCGATCATGTCTAGAAGTTCATCGTATGTGATGTAGGTTCCATCAACGAAGTTCTTGCCTGCATTATTCTCAACCACGCACGGCTCGATGACTACCACCTTGGCTGCTGAGCTGCTGTAGGCAGATCGTAGCGCTTGTTCTGAAAGCCTCTTCTTGGCAAGACAGTAGGCCTGAAAGCCAGCATCTCCAACATCGATGCCTGCATAGTTCTTTGCGAAGGAGGAGATCACCACGATGGTGATTGGCCTGGAAGAAAAACGGTCCCAGAGAGACACGAACGTATCAAACTGGGACCGACGATGGTTATGATCAAACGAGTTGAGAACGACAATGTCGGAACTAAGCCGATCTACCTCATCGCAGATTGCCGCCCTACCTTCAACAGTTGAGATGTCATAGGTAGGGCGGCTCAGCACTGCGCAGCCGTCAAAATGCTGGGCGATCTTTTCACCGAGACCTGAGCGACCCCCAATTAGCGCGACTGTCATAGTTTCTCTTCGTATACGATGTAAGCCGCCACTTTCTCTGGCGGGTATTGTTTTGCTAGCTCCCTAATCTCGATGGCCCTCAAAATGTATGGGAGCGTATCGTAGCGATCATAGGAATTTTTCTGAACTGGATCTTTTGGCGGTTCGCCTACCTTCACCCTAAACCAGATGAAGAAGGAAAGAACCTTGCTAAACTCTATGTCAGAAAGCTTCGACATCAGCGCGATTGAGTAGACATCAGCGTATGCTTCCTTCCTCATCTCAGTCACGCTCATGACGCGGTCGGTATCATGCACGAACTGGGCGCAGTGCCCAAGCTCATGCATCAGTATTGCCTTCAGCGCCAGCTCTCTTTGATCTTTCGGTGTCCTCTCAAATAGAACAACTGCAAGTGGGTTGTTGCGCACGGTGATCGTAATCACGCAGAACTTTGCGCCTGTTGTCTTGTGAATGTAAAAGCTGGAAGCTGCTGGGCTACCTGCCTCTCCACCACCATCTGCGGTTGCAACGCCTATGGTGAGCTTCTGCTCTTCAGCAGTGGTCTTGAGAGCACCTACCTGTTTTAGCCATTCACCTTCATAGTTGGCGATTTGTATCCTATCAGCCTTGACAGTAGAGCCGCCGAGAAGCAGCGCTGCCGCGGCAGCAACGAACATTGAAACGAGCTTCATACATAAATCCTCACGCTCGAGTGATATGTGGTATCACACGTATAGGATGAGCTCAGATTGTCTTGTTAGTGTGTCGCGTTAGCTTGATTGTCCGTATTTATTGGCGCCGCCAGATGGTCGTTTTTCTACTGCGCGACAAAGGTGAAAGTGGTACGTTGACCACCACATGGAAGTTCAAAGATGTTCCATGCAACTTCCCACCCTGCTCGGCGGTACTTGTGGGCAACGCGCTCCGCAAGAGAATGTGGTAGCACGCTTGAGTATGAGAGGGAGCTTACGCGCACATTGCGCTCCCCGATGTGGGTGTTGATCTCTCCACAAACAGCTTTCATCAGAAGATATTCATCGCTTCGTTCTTGCCCCTTAGAGACAAAGCGCATATGCACTCCTAGATTGAATTGGCGCCCTCAGTGGGAGTTTAACCCACGTCTTCAGTTTTAGAGACCGCTGCTCTGACGCTGAGCTATGAGAGCAAAAGGATATTTATGCACGGCGCTTGGATAGCGCGAACCAATCGATCAGCAGCGTTCCCAAGATGAAGGCAGCCAGTACACCCAATCACCATTGTATGGTTGCACGAGAAGCTCGCCAATTTCGATTAGATCATTGGTCGTTTGATACGACATGGAGAACTCGACACCGTAGGCGTGAACCTCTGGGTTGTCGCTGATGAACTTCTGGAGCTTCTCGTAGAAGGCCTTGACCTCGACATCATGCCGCTCACGGATGCGCTTCGCATCTTCAAGAAGCTTAGCAGTTTCTACTGGAACGTCTTCGAGTTTCAATTTACTCTCCAAGTTGGTGCGCCCGGTGGGGATCGAACCCACGTCCACGGTTTTAGAGACCGCTGCTCGGCCGCTGAGCTACGGGCGCGCTATGGTGTGCTGTGCCTCTACGTGGGCACCAGAGAATGATGGGTATGAGCTTTCGAACGGGCGGTCACCACCAGCCTGCGTCACATTGAACGTGATCTTGGTGCTGGCGGGCAGTCCGAGGGCATCGATGATCAGGTTCTTCACTTCATCCGGAGTGAGCTTGATCGTCGCGCTGTATGCCTTCGAGTTCATCGCAGCACCTTGAGACCTTCAGATGGGTGGGCCATCACGAACGATCCGATTGACAGCACCAGCTTCTGTAGTGATGTCGCGCCTTCAACCACCTGAGTGGCCTTCGCGACGTTGTGCGGCAGGGCAGCAGGCTGGTTCTTGATGCGATCGAGGGCGTACTGCTTGGCGAGGTTCAGATCTTTCATGCCGGCGACGGTGCGCGCATCTTCCATCGTGAAGAAGCCGGTTTTCATAGATCTATCCCCAAGGCCTTCAGAACGACTGCCTTCTTGTCATCGAGAACCGTACGCGCTTGAGAGCACTTGAGCTTGAGGGCTGACATCTGTGTGTCGAGGTTGGCAAGCACCGCCTTCGCGGCGTGCATCTCCTCGATGGCCTTGACGACAGCTAGTGGAATGTTTGGGCGGGCTGGAAGGTTGGGCAGCTGCTCAGCGTTTGAAACTGAGAGGTCGCGAACTCGAGCCGCGTCAAAATCACTGATGGTTGTCGTTGACGCTCGGGCATACAGCTTATCATCGTTGATGATTGTCTGCATTGCGACCATTGTCTCATGCTTGAGGAACCAGCGGTCATTGACCTTGGTGCAGTAGGTCTTGTAGATGCCCTGCTTGTCTGAGTAGCCGTAGAGGCTGAGGCGCCAAGCACCGCACCTCTTGATTGAGTTCCACTCATCACCGGAAAGTTCTACGATAAACTTCTCAACATCAATCGGACGAACGCCGACTGGGTTTGAGCCGATGAACTTGAGAACCTTGAACGTCTTGGTATTTGTTCGCGGCAGCTTTATCACTGTCTTGTACTCCCAGCCTGCACCTGAGGAAGCATTTTACAATGAACCTGTGAGAAAGTAAACTACAGAAGAACCAGCCTGGTGTCTTCCTTTCCGAAGAGCTTGGTGGCCCGGCGGTAGTCTTGAGCGGATACACCGACAGCACTGTCGGTATTGATGAAGAACGGCTGCTGCTCTTCAAGCATGTCAACGCTGTCATCGAGGATGATGTAGGTTTCAACCTCTGGATGATGATCGAGCCACGTATGGATCTCAAGGCCGCGAGGACCGCGCAGCTCTGGCGTGTAGCCAATAACGCGCTCACCCTTGATACCCAAGGACGTCATGTACTCCTGCAGCTCCTTCACCTTGTCAGGACCTTCCTTGAAGTGATGGCGGTGAGAGGATGAGATGACGATCTGCGCGTCAAACTCAGTGAGCAGGCGATTGACGAGATCGCATGCTACTTGGTCGATTGTGCAGCGCGCGAACTTTTCCTGGTACGACATGCCCTCGTACTGAGGATCCTTCGAGCGGTGTCCGCCGCCAATGAATGAGCGCTCGGAGTTCAACACCCCGTCGATGTCTAGAAAGATGATCTTCATTTTGTATTCCTTATCCAGCGATTACGTCGGAGCTTCCCTTCAGCAGAGGGTCGCCATCGTCGTCCTTGTCGCCAATCCTAACGATCGGCTTCCCATTCACAAATACAGTGGAGCTGCCCCTTATGGCAACGTCCTTATCGTCGTCCTTGTCGCCGACCCTTAGCACGGCCTTGCCATTCACGAAGACGTCAGGGCTGCCCTTAATCTTGGTATCTGGATCATCGTCCTTGTCGCCTACGCGGCCAACTCCTGGCATCAGATCACTCCAGCCTGCTTGAGCTGCTTGTGGGAGGCGGTGCGCTTGGTGGCATGGTAGCGCTTAGGGTTGTGCCAGTTGTCCCTTGATGAGACGACGCGGTTGGTGCGACGGTCAAACATTAGCGAGTGGCCAGAGAAAACGTCAACGACTGTCTGACCCTTGAAGCTGCGCACTCCGTGACGGCGCTGCTGATAATCGGTCAGCATGTCCCATGGGCGCATCTGATTTGGGCGCTGGCCGAAGCCAGTGTCAAAGAGCTCCTTGCAGTCAGGCTTGGTGTAGATGACCTCGCCCTGTGGCACGTCCTCTAGGGTGAAGTGAAACCAGACGTCGCCGATCTTACGAAGAACGTTGTCATCGTCGATCCAGCAGGTGACCTTGGCCTCCTCGCGGACTTCACGCGCCTTCTGCTCGCGGCGCTGCTGTGAATAGCGCTTGTAGAATTTGTTCTTCTTGATGATGCCGTCGCGAGGGTCAACGTAGAACTCAGTTGAGCTCGATTGACGAAGTGGCAGATCGCCAGCGTAGGTGTTCTTGATCCACACCTGACCATCGCGGATGAATGCGTCGAGCTCAATGCCCTGCACGAGGTGCTCGAAGATGTGGTTGTTGACGGTGGAACGGCGATCGTATGCCTTGGACAGCTCACTGTAGAATGTGTCCCAGCGACGGCCAACAGCTTTACGTATCAACCCCCAAAGAGGGTTGAGGTTGTCGCTGAATGACTTCGTGTCTTGTGCACGCGCATGGCGGTGTACCATGCTCTCTCTGCTTGGAAGTTCACCGTCTGCGTCAGGCGTGTCGAACTTCTTGTTATGCCGAACGTCCTTGTATGACCGGGAGTGGCCATGACGCTCATGCTCGCAGAGCAGCTTATTGAGGTCTGCTCGCATCTTATCTCCGGTTGGGAGTGTCTCCCAACTATTTAGTGAAATGGCTACTTGAGCCGGGTGCGATATCCTGACGCTATTGCCTTAGCGTACGCTTTCAACTGTTCAAACTCTTCTCTAGTCACGGTCAGAGTTTTGACCTTAGCCTCGAGCTCCTCAACTCTCCCCTTCAGGAGGTTGAGCTCATGCTCTTGCATGTCAAAAACGCTTGACATTACTCTTCGTCAGACTTGGCGGCTCTTTTCTTGCCGCCCTTCTGCTGAGACTTCATGAAGTCGCCATGGCTGTCGAACAGCTGGAACCACGCCTTTTTCTTGGTGTGCTTCGGCGTTGTTGCTGCCGGGCCACGGTTACCTGTCGATACTGGTCCAGTTGGACCATTCTTCGCGCGAGCAAATGACTTGCGCTGCATCACGAGGCGGGCGTTCTTCGAGTTTCTCGACACTTATCTCTCCTAGTCGGTTTCTTCTGACAGTTCGATCTTTGTGTAATTGCCGGGTGGTAGCGCATCAATGACGAGCGGTTTCGTTTCCTTGAACTCGCGGTCATTGACTAGCCAAAACTTGCCGGTGGCTGGCTCAGTGATCGTTAGGCCAGCCCATTCAGGACCTGGTGTCGACGCGTAGCCGTATCCACCAGATTGTCCATAGCTCCCGTAGGCCATAGTATCAAGGTTTGTCTGCCCGAAAAACTGAACGGGCTGCTTGACGATTGTATGCCCAGAATAGATATGTGACAGGTTGACAAAGTACTTGTCGAGCTTCTCGAGAGTTGCAAAGCGCCTGATCTTTCGAAGGTGTGTCTCGTCCATGGTTTGACGACACATCGCGTAGAACATGAAGCGGCCCCAAATGATGGTATCGCCATCGCTCGTTTGCTTCTTTGCCAGCTCAGCAAGCTTTTTCTCATCAGCGAGGTCCGCGTCGCAGACGCTAACTCTAGGTGGAAGCTCGGCGTGCAGCACGTGGAAGATGCCACCACCTTTCTTCTCAACTGTGATGAGGTATGGAAGCTCGGCTACCTTGTGCAGCACCGTCGCCCGCACCCACTCGCCAAGCGGTGTCTTCGCGGACGGGTCAATGTTGCCAGCGGCTTCCCATGCAACCGCCCACATCTTGTACTTGGTTCCCCAGTTTCCACCGTTACCACCCCAATAGTAGCCGTATGGTCCACCAGTGAAGTAGTGCAGCATCATATGCTCATGGTTTCCCATGCAGCAGTAGAACCATGGCTCAAACAGGAACTCAAGACACTTCTCATTCTCAGGGCCACGGTCAATGATGTCGCCGGCGCAGATGAGGCGGTCTTTGGTCTTGTCAAAGTTCAGCTCAGCGAGGGCTCGCTGAACGCAGGAGTAGGAACCATGGATGTCTCCACAGACAAAGTCACGGCCCTGCTCATTTGGAGGCAGGCGTAGGATCTTCATATTTTTCTTATGCAGCTAAGCTTACAGCTAGTGATCGTTCTTGAAAATGATCTGGTTAGGTGGCTTTGGTGCGCCGTTATAGACGACGTTTAGGGCCACTTCATCAAGGTCTGGAATGTTGACGTTGTTAGCAACTTCACGCCCCAGGATAATGTAGTTCGACTTTGCAGATGCGCCAATGATTTGGAAACCATTTGCGAGCATCAGGTACGCGGCTCCTGCTCCCTTGCCAACGAATGTGTCAGTGAGGTAATTGAACCACGTATCACAGAACATTACCGCGCAAACTGGTGCCATGTGCTGGAGCAGACCTGCTGCCTGCTGCATGTGCGACATTGCGCTGGCGATGTTGTTCAGGCGCTGCCCGCGGGCAGCGTACGCGTCAATCAAGTTGTACACGTCACTTCCAGCTCGGCCAGAGCGCACCTTCGTTGGTGCATAGGTCCAGTCAAAGCCGTCAAACATGACGAGCGACACCTTCTTGTTCAAGCCTGGCAGCACACTTGCGATGAACTGCTCACCTGGCATTACATACGAGCTGATGTTGCTGGAGATGTAGACAGGGTCCACGTCAACAGTTGCGAAAGAATTTCCAGTCCGCAGCGCAAGGTCGTTGAGGTAGGCAGCTGAACCGCTTCCACGGTCACTACCAATCTCAAGGAACAGACCACCATCTCCGAGCTGGTCCTTGACGTGCTCAAAGAGCTTAAATGGACGATCGATCATCGCTATCTCCTGACTGACGTGGTATTTAGGACCACGTCAAGACAGGATCCTACCAGGAAGCGTAATCCGTGAGGTTCAGTTCTTGGCCACAGGACTGTACGACTAGAATGGTACCAAGCCCGGTCGGCGTAAACTTGTATGTGAGGTCACCGCCAATGGCGCCAAAGTACGGGTACTTGATCTTACCATTCTCGTCGGCGAACAGCTGAGCGCATTTGTCAGGATCTTTGAGCTGTTCCTCGATGATCGGTGGGTAGACGACCTCGTCGAGCCACTTATCGATCTTGGCCTGTTCTTCCTCGGTGACTTCAAACTTCATTGGCTGTACGTCTTTCGGTTGCTTGGGCAAATTTCTTGAACAGGGCAGCTATCGCAGTACCACTCTTCCCTCGTGCTAAGAACACAACCCCATGGTTTCGGGTCTGGTTTTTCACCCCAACCCCACTTCACAGGCATCTCATTTGCAATCTTCGTGCAGAGGGCCTGAAGCTTTTTCTTGTTCTCAAGCTGTATGGATCGTTGGTCGCTCTTCAGCGCCTGCATTTCTTCTTCAGTGAGAATGTACATCATGACAGTATAACCTCAGTGAGGGTTCGGACCTCTTCACCTTGCGGCTGAGGCGTTAAGCTGTTTCGATAACGTTGTCGAAGATGAACGAGCGCCAGCTCTTCGCTTTTACATCGTAAACTCGGGTCGACTTCTTCTTCGTTTCCTCAGAAAGCGTCGCCTTGCCACGAGGCCACTGCGAAGGCGGAACATGGTCCAGGTTCTTTGTGCAACTCATGACGCGTAGATCACCGTTCTTTTTCTTGAACGTGACCACAACAACCCGCTCAGAGAGCAGTGAGTTGATCTTGTCGATGCCTACTTGGTCCACGCTTCCTCCGCGTATGGTCAAATTATATCACGCCTGGTCGGCGCCTAAACTAGTTGTCGTCCGTGTAGAGCTTGCCGTCGGCGCACTTGTACACGCCCTTGTCGCGTGGATCAAGGCCGATGAACTCGCACGTGCGAAAGTCTGGCCTAGGCACAGAGTGCTCAACATGCGGTCGACGCGTGTCGCCATTCCTGTACTTCTTGTACTGAGGAATAACGATAGCGGCAAGGATGCCGATGATCGCAATGACGATCATCAACTCAATCAGCGTGAACCCGTTCTTGCGCATGTTGTTCTCCTCAGAACTTGACGGTCAGCTTGGCGTGCAGTGAGCCTTGGGCTACACCATCGGTCTCAACGATGCGCTCGAGCAGAGCTGCATTGAACAGCCCGCTGACATGCTCATTGCTGAGGTCAACGCCTGGAGAAACCACGGCGTCAACTGCGGAAGCACCACCGAAACACTTCGAAAACTGTTCGGCGGCATCAGCAGCATCTCTTGCTGTGGTGATCATGGCGCAGATGGTAGTCTCGGTGCCATGGGTGATCTGATCAGAAATTGTCCAGAGCATTCATCTCTCCTAGTCGCAGCTGTCCCAGCGATAGCCATCGGCAACCCACTTGCCCGTCTTTTCAGACTGCTTGACATGGATCACAGTTCCATATCCAAGCGGGTGCCAGCTGTTGTAGTAGGCGTCACGCCACGCGTTAGCATCTTCTTCGGAGTTGAACTCCTCAGGGGCGGCGATGTCAACGCGTGGCATGGGTGTGCCTTAGCGACGGGCGGCGCGTGCTGAAGGGCCTTCCTTGTACGCCTGCCCGACGTTCTTCCAGTAGAGCACCTGCGTGTTCTTGTTCACCTTGCGGTTCACGCTGGTGGACTGGATGAAGAGGTCAAAGTCACCGAGCTTGTCCGGTGCCAGGCGGATGGTGCCGTAGGTCGGCAGGCCCATCATCTGGCGGGCGGCTGCGCCCTCGTAGATGGCGTTGGACTTCTTGTCGCGGATGATGATGCGCTTGTGGTCCTGCACTTCAGGCTCGGTCTTGACGAGCTGATAGAATGCAGCACCCTTCAGCAGAGGATCACCGTTGAGGCGCTTCTCCACGAAGTCGCGGATCTGGGCACCGTCCTCGCTCGCCGATACCGGCCACAGCGAAACCTCGGATGAGATGTCGCGCATAGACGTCTGCACGTCCTTGGTGGAAACGTTCGAGAGGTCAGCGTAGAACTTCTGCGTCGAGCGAACGCCTGAGGCGCGGCCCTTGTAGAAGGACTGGAAGGCAGATGCGGTGGCGGTTGATGCCACCTCGACACCACGCGTGGTCTGGTCCCACTCGAGGATGTTGCCTTCAGGGATACCCATCTGCGCGAGACGACGTGCATCACCGCGTGGAACGCGGAACACGAAGGTCCAACGGTCGGTACCCTGCAGCTCCTTGATCTTGCGAGCGATCGAGGCCGCGTTGTACTTCTTCGATGCGCCGGTTTCCTGACCGTCGGTCACGGCCATGATGAGCACCGAAACTTCGGCGTCGTTGATATCCGGCAGCGCTTCATGGAGCTCGATGAGCTCGCCGATGCTGTCGAAAAGCGGGGTGCCGCGGCCACGCGCCGAGTAATCGCTCTCAGCGATCGGCTTCAGCGTGTTGACGTTGGAGTTGACGATGTCGCGGCGCACGCGGTCAGTATCGCCATAGCCGCACTCGACTACTGAAACGATGGTGTCCTGGTTGTTCGCGAGGGATGCGTCCTTGATGGACGAGATGTTGGAGTTGTAATCACGGGCGGCGGCTCGAGAGATCGAGGCCATGGATCCGGAGTGATCACGAGAAATACCGATGTAGGTCTTCATTTTGGTTCCTTGTAAAAGTTGGCAAACAGGTAAATGCAAAGTTTGCAGTCCTTGAGAACTGCATCAGTATTTAACCAAACTTGAACCTGCCCTCACGGACAGGTGCATGCTTGCATTATACAATAGTGGAACCGACAGCTTAAACTGCGATCAGGATTTGCGCAGCGACGGGAACTGGTTGAACATCGTGCCATACTTCGAGAAATTGAGGATCATCTTCGTATGCCACATCTGCTTCTCACCGTCGTCAGTCTCAACCTCGAGGATTGATCCAGTCCATGGGTTGCCGCTCGTTTTTGCCTTGACAACCGGCTTGCCGATCTTGTCAATCATCTTTTCTACCCACTCAAGGTATGATGCTTTCGCCCCTTCAGCGGCCTGCTGAATGGCAATCTTCTCCTTCTTTGGAGAACGCTTGAGCTTCGTGTGCTTGTTTGGATCGCGGTCGTATGAACCGGCCTGGCTCTCAACATCAAAAAGTTGGAGATAGTTGCCGCGGTTGTTGGCAAGCTCGCGGTGCTGGTGGCGACCGTGCTTGCGATAGTCAGGCTGTTCGAATAGCTTGTCGAGGTCCCAATCGACGGCCTTGAGCTTTCCAGCCAGGTAATCGATGGTCTCCTTCTTCATTTCTTTGGCGCGTTCAATGTAGTCGTCCATGTGCTCTTCGAGAACCTTGATCAGCGAGGCGCTGGAGACGCGCTTCTTCGCCTGGACCACTTCCTTTTCCCTTTTCTTGACATCGCGCTTCATGGCGGCGGTGACGATCTTTTCCTTGAGAGCAACGAGCTTCTCAGCAATTGGCCGCCATTCATTGTAGAACGTAACAAGCGCCTTATAGAATGGGGTGTCTTTTCCAGCCTGCGTCTTGACGCGAGCGAGCTTGTTCTTCATCGCGAGAACGTCGCGGGCAGAGTGCACGTATCCGAGGTGGCCAAGCGCCTCGTCAATATCGTACCATTTTGAACCCTGACCATGAGTGAACTTTTCGCCGATCTCTACCTCTGAGAGCCTTTCAAGGCCGCGATCAACTTGATTTTTGATGCCCTCATAGTTGGGCTTGTAGATTTCGCCAGCCTGAGTGGCAGCGTCAATCTCAGCTTCTAGCTGCTTGAGCTTATGCCGCTCTTGGTCGATCCGGCTTTCATTCTCGAGAAGGTCGTTGACGCGCATCTTGGGCCTCGCTTGTTCAGTCAGGTATTTATGCGCTCTTGCTGACGTAGTCAACAACTGTGATTTCACCCTTGCAGGTCTGCTTGGTTCTCAGCATCGTTTCATCGGCAGCCACGATCAGTTCTACCGGGCTAACCTGCCCCGTTCCAGAGTGCTTTACGATGCCGAATGTGCAGGACACCTTCATGTCACGGCTGTCCTTGCTGACGATTGGTTCTTCAATGAACTCGCAGACGCGCTTCATAATTGCCCTGTCTACGCCGTTCGTAATGTCAGCATCTTCGAGCTGGAAGGCTATCACGAATTCGTCTCCAGACCAGCGACCCACGGCGTCGTGCTGGCGCATGCTGGCCTTGAGACGGGTGGCCAAGGTTATGAGCGCGTAGTCGCCGCCATCATGACCGTAGTTCGTGTTGAGAAGCTTGAAGTCGTCGACGTCAATGAAGGCGACGTAGGTGTTGCCACCAGCTCGTGTTTGGCTGGAGATCATGGAGTTGAGCTGGGTGAGGAACCCAAGACGGTTGAGAATGCCCGTCATTGGATCAGTCTGCAGCATCGCCTCAAGCTCGGCGATCTTCTGATCGCGCTGCTCAACGGTGCGCTGCAGGCGGATAACTTCTAGTCTCAGTTCGATGCTCATCTACTTATGCTCAGAGATTGAGATGAGCCAATCCTATCATGAACCTCTAGGTTCGTACACAGGTCAAGTTATGTAACCTGGGATATTATGTTAAGTGGGCTAGAGGGTCAATCTTGCCGAGCTTGGTGAACGCCCATTTCCGTTCAGTGCACTGCCAGCATTCCCAGCAGGCCCCTCGTGGCTTCTCAGTACACGAGTGGGTAAAGGCTAGTAGCTCTTCAATCTCTTGGTCGAAGAACCCAGAGATGATCTGGTCCTTGGTCATGTCAAAGTATGGCTGAAAGACCACTGGGCTATCAACACGTTCCCTGACAGGCTGCAGGCCTGGAAAGCCGGCGCCATCTGGTGGTGGCACGTTATCACCAAGCACCACGCAGTCGATGATGTCAAAGATGAAAGCGTTAATGACGGCATTGCGCACTATGACATTGTGGGCTTGCCATGGATTGCCGATGAAGAGGATGTCATTTGTGGTGGTAAGCCTGTTGCAGACCCAATTGTTGACTTGTGATGCGTAATAGTCTGCACCGTCAATCTTCGGCGCGCAGATTGGAATAATGCGATAAGGGCTACCAAGCTCAAGGTTTTCTTCCATGAGCGTGTAGTAGAGGATGGCGCTATCTGGTCCACCAGACAGTGGAACACCAATCCTATGGTAGGTTTGCGGTATGATGTCAAGCATCGTTGAGTTCATCGACGAATTTGGTAAGCTCCTCATCCGTCATCATCTTCGATGGCAGCTTTGGCATGAGGGCGGTCACCGCCTCTCTAGCACCCTCAGTTCGCTCGATCTTGTTGAGCCAATTGAGGGCGCTCCACATCACACCTTCTTCATGTGAGATGCCGCGCGTTTCCATGTACTCTCTGACAAACGCGTACTGTTTGTCATCGAGGTGGACCTCAATTGTATGTGGTCGCGGCCAGTTCATTTTTCATCCTCAAGCGCGGACTTGCACTGATCAAGAAGGGTGCGCTTCTCGGTGTAGAACTCACTCTGCTTCGGCATAGTTGAGCGTGCCAAATCGCCGACGCGGCGAGGGGCATTCTCCTTCGGCAGCACGAAGCCACAGGCTTCTTCCATTGCCGCCACAACCTCGAGCACTGATGAGCCGCGAGTAGAGCCAAGGCACTCGACTGATTTTGTCGGGCCATGATTTGCGATGGCAACGATGGCGTCGGCGATGTCACCAACGTGGCTGTAGTTGCGGAGGGTGGTACCGTCTGGAGTATCGTAGTCAGTGCCGTTGATGTAGAGCTTATCGAACAGACCGTTCGCTACTGCCGCGGCCTTGCGAATGAGGTGCGAGTAGTAGTTCTCGTACTTCTTGAAACCGTCATTGCCGCTGACGTTGTAGAAGCGGCAGATTGAGTAGTTCGGCTTGAGGACAACAAGGTCCTCGCCCGCTCGCTTGCTCATGCCGTATGGGCTTGAGCCTGGGTCAAACGCGGTCCCAGTTGAGCAGTACAGGAAGTGACCAGTATCATGCGCAGCATCGATAACGTTCTGGGTGCCGATGATGTTCGTCTCGTAAAACGAGAATGGATCTTCCATTGACTTTGACACCAGCGTGTTCGCGGCGAGGTGAATGACGGTATCGAACCTGGTCATCGCTGCGCGGTTGTACTTTGTGGTACGAATGTCCCAGTCGATAAGGTAGTCGCAGTAATCAGCTATGTTGTTTTGCTTGAAGTTGAAATCTGCGCCAACAACATTGTGACCGTGATCTGCAAGTCGTTTGACAACATGGGCACCAATGTAGCCTGTTGCGCCGGTAACTAGGATTTTCATGATGGGTAAAACATCTCGTCAAAGGTTAGTGGGGTGTCAACGATCTTCATGTAGCAGACCTTCTGGTCTGTCCACATGATCTTGTATGATGCATCAAGGTACGTAAGGTCCTTGGCCGTGTACTTACGCTCTGAGTTTGGCATATGGCCAGGACCCACAACGTCATTTCTCATGGCGTCGAACATGATCTCATGGCGGCGGTCGAAGGTATCAACGCTGATGAAGATCGCCTTACAGCCAAGCTGGCGAGCTCGCGCTATCTGATGGTCAAAGAAACCATCGTGTCGAAAATGCAGGGTGTTGAGCCCACGGATCCGACGAAAGCGCTTGAGAATGTAGTAGGTCTGAACACCGCGATAGAGGTGCTGGTTGAATTGAGTGCCGCAGCACATGCCAACCGCCTCACCGTTATGATAGTGCAGCAGAACCTGATCTAGCTTGTTCGTGAGAAACTTTTCATCCGAGAACCAATACGCAAACTTGTTGGTCGTCGGAGGGTGCTTCGAGCTGTACATCGACAGCCACGTTGGGCTGATGTTCAGGTCGTTAGCGTAGATGTCAGCCCGAAAGCGCCGGACCTCGGCAGAGGCTGGACTAAAAATCTTGACCTCGTCTGACATGTGCATCTTCTGTGATTGGATGCAGGTATTTAGCGTCAGCCCGACCGGAGTTCGATCACAAACTTTCTAGCCAGGTGGCCCAATCGGCCGCCGCTTGATGGGTAGCGGTGTTCTGGATGTACATGAGATAGAGGTTGACCTTACCGCCACCATCCGGGGTGGTATGTGAATGCCAGCACCAGCTGTTGATGAGGTACGCATCACCATTGTTTACGCGGTGAGTTTCTACTTCTTCAAGCTTTGACAGCGTTGACGGATCAATGTCCTGCTCAACGCACGTCTTTGTGAGAACATTGAATGACGAACTGGTAAAATCCGACTGAGGTGCAGCGGAATACGCGTCATCATGCAGCTTCCACATGTGAATGAGATTATCGGCAGCGCGCGCATCATCAAACAGAACGATGTTCCAATGGCTGGTAAGATCGTAGATGTGACGGTGAATTCCCCAATCCGCATCATTAGCTACTCCAAGAAATTCTACGAACTTGTATCTCTCATAGAACTTCAAAAAGGAAGGGTCTAATTTGCACAGCTTGTCAAACCAAACATCGTCAGGGATGGGATGCGTGAGCGGGCTTGGGTGAACATCGTGCGTCATCGTCGCCACATTTGCCGTTGGCCACGTCCCAACAGACCAGTAGTAATAGTCCAGCAGTGATGGGTGTGCAGCCACAACATGCTGCTTCATGCGCCTGGCATGATCAAATAGCTCTGCCTTCACGTGCGGAGAAATGTTTAGCTTTCTAGCAAACATTAGATGATGCTCTGGGTATCCAAGCTGATGATGAGATGGTTGCGAGGTGTGTCGCCTTCGTTGACGGCGTAGTGCTTGACGCCTGGGTTGATGAACCAGACCGAGCCGTCAGCAGGAATATGGTTGCGAACCTCATTGCCTTCCTTGTCCCAGCCACCATTGAAGCAGCCTTCGTTGGTCTCAAGAGCAATGTGAATGCGAATGCCATACAGCGTGTCATAATCAATGTGCGGCTTGACGTTGCTGTGCGGTGCGAGAAGAGCAAAGCGCGCGCGGTGGGATCCTGGGAAGCTGGCCAGGATCTCGCGCATGTATGGCGGTACGTCGGTCTTCAGCTTGCGGAACCAGCGCTCATCGGCCTCTGGCTTCTGCTTGGCAACGCGCTCATCCCAGGCGCTGCCCGATTTCTCAGTGCGCTCATCAAGCGAGTATGTGTCATCAAACTCAGTGAGGCTGAGCTGTTGGTAGCTGGACTTTGTGAAGTCAATATCGCACACGCAGCTGACGCCCTCAAGCTCCTGCTCAGTGAAGAACATCTTTGGAAGACGAGTGTGGGTCTCACAGAGGCTGGCGTAGTCAGAGCCAAGGCCGTCCCACACCTTACCTGAGGCGAAGTCACCAAGCTCTGCCTTGAGGCGCTCTAGATCAACGGTAAGGTTGAGGCGCTTCAGGACAGGAAGTTCAAACCTACTTTTCCAACTTGACATCTTTGTGCTCCAGCTTGCTGATGAGATAACCACCTAGGTCCCACTTGCCAAAGCGGTTAGCGTTTGGATCTTCATGATGCTTGATGTGGTAGCCCTCGCCCCATGTAAAGAACCACAGTGGGGGGTCTGAGTGAGTATGACCATCGCGGTGAGAGATGGAAACGATTGACGAACCGCCGTTCCAAAGAATGCACGCCGGTACCAGCCATGCGTAGACAAGCGCAAACGGTCCTAGAAGCAACAGTAGCGCGGCGGCGTAGACGGCGTTGATCGTGAAGTAGTGCTTATGCTGCCAGTTGTAGAATGGATCGCGCAGCAGGTGCGCGGCGTACTTCACCTCCACCTTGGCAAACATGCTGAGGTAGTGGCACCAGAACCAACCCTTGTGCTTCGGTGAGTGCGGATCTTTTTCGGTGTCGGTGAACGCGTGGTGCTTTCGGTGCACGGCAACCCAGCTGATGGCCGGTCCTGTCATGCCGATTGTGGCGAACAGCACGAAGAGACGTTCAAGGAACTTAGGGCAGTTCCAGCTCTTGTGTGACAGCAGGCGGTGATACGTCATCGTCATGCCAAGGCAGCCGTTCAGGAAGTAGACGAACAGCGCGGCGAGCCAATGGTACCAGTGGCCGTACATGAACATTGGGATGAGCGCCAGGTGGGCGATGATCTGGGCGCCGAGAATGGTTGTTGGTTTTGTCTGGATCATGTGAATGTGTCGAACACTATGTGGGTGCGAGGTTCTGTGCTTGCGTTGACGGCCGTATGAGCAGCATTTGTTTTGAAACGGTACAGCTGACCAGCCGTTGGCATGCGGTAGACGTTGTTGTCAATGACGAAAAAGTTGCTGTTGTTCGTCTGCACTGGTATGTGGTAGCGAAACTCTTCAAGGTCGGTGTGCAGCGTGTAGCATGTTTTAGGGAGCAGGCGCATCAGTCGAACCCTACCTATCTTTACACCTTCTTCTGCGGCGTGTCCCTCAACAAACTTGATCATCATCTCTAGGTATGAGCCTGCGAGCTTTTCAGAAGTCTGCGTGTAGCTCGCGGTTGAGCCGACAAACTGCTGCGCATTGTAATCATACAGTGAGCCGGTACCGGCAAACCAATCATCTGACTGTCGCAGCGACGCTTGGTTGTGCCAGCTGAACTTCTTCAAGTCGAACGCGTCATCAGCAAAGATCAGTCGTTCCACATCATTGTTGATGTCGACTGGATTAAAGAACATGTTGAGAGGTTCGACTGCGTGCATAAAAGTATATAGGAAAAAATCGTACATCACCAACCTCGAGGCAAAACAAAGGGCAGGTTCCTTTCGAAACCTGCCCTTTTCTGTTGGCGGAGACGGCGAGATTTGAACTCGCGAACCCCTTGCGGAGCTTCCAACTTTCCAGATTGGTGGATTAAACCACTCTCCCACGTCTCCTCATTTCTTGTACGTGTTCTCTTTCAAGAAGCTTCTGCTTCGGGTTGATCATCGTGCAGCAGCGGCATGAGCACATCACCTCGCGCTTGCCGCGCAAGTTGAAATTTCCACCACCTCTGCGATGCCCTAAGCTTTTCATCAGCCTCTGTACTCCTCATGAGGCATGTCGCGAAGAGCTTCATTGAGCTTGTCGGCGCCACCGTTCATGTAGAAGTCGAGGCCGCGCTTGCTGATGGCCTCAGGGCTGTTCTGCTCATTCCAGTCCGGATGATCGTACTGAACGTGCGGCCCTGCAACTTTGTCGCAGCGGCAATGGCTGTCGCCGATCGGTGGCAGTGGGTGCATACGCCCCTCGAAGAATGCTTCGAGAAGATGGCACATGTCCTCAGCAACCATATTTGCGTCGAGAGTTTGGCCCTCAGTAAACGTGAACTTCATGTCCACAATTTCACTGGCATTGATCTTTTCCTGTAGCGCATCAAGGCGCGCAATCAAATCTGGACGTAGCTGATCTCGAACGCTCATGATGTTTCTCCTGTATGTAGTATTCAACGCCTCATAGCCGGGTTTCTGTTTCTATCCTATCATTCATCTACGGCTTGCGCCGTCCTCGCCACATTTTGCGGTGGGTCAAAGGTGCCACAACCCGTTCCCTCGGCGAGCAGCGTCATGAGGAACTGTTTTGTGTTTCTGCGGAGCCGTTGTGGTAATCGCTCCTGGCGGTTTGCCAAGCTAAAAGCCGAGCAGCCGCTGTAAGCTACCACAGAGCGACAAGCCCTGCTCTATGCAGTCCCGAACTTCCTCAAGCTTTCGCCTGCGATAGGTCGGGCGTTGAATTCTTGGCGGGCGCAACCTCTCTTTAGTTTCTTCAGAGATTGGCGCATAGACGTTCGCCTAAGCGCCACCACCGCCGGACGGCATACCGATTAGCCGCTGCCCAGGAGATGGAGCCAATTTCGGATGATGCCCGCATCTCATGCTCTTGCATTCAAATTTGGCGGAGAAGGTGGGATTTGAACCCACGGACGGCTTTCGCCGTCTCCGGTTTTCGAGACCGGCGCCTTAAGCCTCTCAGCCACCTCTCCAAATTTAGCCTACCTTCATGCTGCGCTTGATAGCGTCAAGCTCTTTGCCACCATAGCCATTGCGCTCAGCCATCTTCATGATCTGCCTGAGACGATCTGTGTCTTGAACGTTGCTGTGCTTGATAGCGTCCTTGTACATGGTAAGAATGTACTTGACGACGTCCTGCGTCGTTGGATCTTCGCTTCGCGTTGCGATCTTGAAAAGGTTCTTCTCAAAGTCCGGGCCATTTACCAGCGCGTTGAACTTTGGCAGCTCGTGGCCGGCCCTCTCATGACGCTCAGCGTCCTCTCGATACTTCGCGATCTCAGAGATCGTCGTCGAGCTGAAGCGCTTCATTGCGTTGTGCACCTGGTCAACTAGGAACCGGTCCCATGCCTTGCTCAGCGTTGCTGGCCAGTCCTTGAGCGGAAGGATCTTCTCAAGCTCAGGAAGGGCGTGCCCATGCTGACGCGCTCTTTCAATCGCGCGCATTGCCTGTGACAGCTTTCCTGGATCAATCTGTCTCTCAGCGTTGAGGTACGTTGAGCGCTTCGACACGGCGGAGCGTAGCTCGCGTTGGTGGTGCTTCAGGAACTCTGTCTTGAAGGTTGCCTTGAAGGTGCTCGGATCGAGCATCTTCTCAATCTCTGGAAATTCGTTGCCGTTCTCGCGCTCTTGCTCGAGCACGTCCTTGACGTCCTTGATGGTCTTATCAAGCGCCTTCTGATTGTCGTCCTTCAGCGCCTTCATTGCCCTGTCATCAGCGTCGTGCTTCCAATGCTCTATTGGGCTGTAGACCCTGAGGATTGAAGCGACGAGGCGGGCGCGCAGCTGGTGCTCAATCTTCTCGTTGTGCTTCTTTGGATCTTCACCGTCGTTGACGCCCTTGAGGTACGCCCAGAAGTATTTGTACCGAGTGTTGCTTGGCATCTTCGCGCTTGCGGACACCTTAGTGTTTCCAGACTTACTGCCTGGGCCGCGGATCGGGGCTCGCAGATCAAACTTGTCAGTGAGGTACGGAATGGCTTCCTTCCAGAAGGCGTCGTAGTTTTCAACGCGCTCATTTGGAGCTCTCTTCAAGTTAGCGCGATCGTAGCCAGCGCGCTCATATTCCTTTCGACTGTTGTAGCCGCGAGGGTGCAGCTCAATGACGTAGCCGCGGCCGACGTACTTTTTGTCGCGCTGCAGCGGTCCACCGTCAATCCTTGCGGTGAGATCGTGCTTCTTGGCTAGGGTCCGAAGGAAGAGTGGAACGTCCTTGTCAATCTCCTGCGCCAGGTGGGGCGGCGTTGGGAGATCATTTAGGGCTTCGAAGAGTTCCTGGACTTTCACTAGGGTTCCTTGGTGGCGTCCAGTATTTATCGACTACTTGTTGTCTCGGTTCTTCCCGAGGTGGAAACCATCACAGTGAAGGCACTTGTAGGCACTGAAGTGCTTGCCATGCTTCCGTTTCATGCTCTCAGCTGCCTTCAGGGCTGTGGCCTTCGTATTGTAGGCAACCTTCGGTTTACCCGACCCTTGTGAGACGTGTGAGTTGGTATGAAAGAGCCCCCACGCATTGCGCGTAATGAGAAAGTTTCGAATGAAACGCTTGAGAGGACCCTGGTCCTTAAGCACCAACAGTAGATTTTTGAACTTCACCGATGGTCACCCATTTCCATTTCGTTTCATCGAACACCATTTCGTCTTCGGCGCCAACGATCTCATTTCTATTCATAAGACGGCACATCCAGCTTCGGTGCGGGCTGCCGGCAACTAGAGGACCGCATGCCGGGCATGAGTAGCGAAAGCCTGGTGGTTTTGGTGGGATCTTCTTATCCATCGGTGGTGTTCCTAATTGGCGGAGGCGGTGGGATTCGAACCCACGGACCCCTTTCGGGGCCGTCACTTTAGCAAAGTGGTGGGATAAACCGCTCCCCCACACCTCCATTGTTCGCGCTGGCACGTTGCCACAATTCTGCCCATGCCAGACCGTAAATTCTATTGATGCTGCTAACCACGTTCTTAGCAGCTTCTTGATTTGCAAGCCGCGGGATCTTTTCAAGTGAGTGCTGGTTCTCAAGCGTGATACGGCTAAAATCGAAATGGCTCGATGGCGCCGTCTCGAACGAGATTATCTGGCCGCCGATGGGCAGCATCTGAAAAAATCGCTCAAACTCAAAGTGAAGAGATAGGATATCGTCGTAGGTAATTTTGATCTCAGATGGTTCCACCTCAGTCACTTTACCCCAACCAAAGTTCTTAGCAAGCAAAAATGAGTAGCATACCTCGTTTAGGTCTCTCATCAAGATAAAAACGTCATGGGTGTCTGACACCCCTCTAAACCAAGCCTTCGCCCTTGGATCGCTAGATACCTGAGAGCCGAAAAACTTTGAGCAAGTATCGCTTGAATTGAGTGAGGTCTTTAGTTTTTCCCATGTAGCATCGTCAAGTCGACGATCAAGAGGCTCTCTAAGTAGAACGTCTCTCTTACATGCTTCGAGTAGCGCGCTGCTGCGCGTTCTTGGAAGAGTGTAGATGATCACTGGTTTCATAGAATTGGAGCGGGTAGGGGGAATCGAACCCCCGCGTAAACCTTGGCAAGGTTTCAGGCTACCATTACATCACACCCGCATGGTGTTTTATTTATCAACCGCCCTGCTTGCAGGACCTAAGCTTGGCGTTCCAGCCAGGCTCAAAAAACTTGATGATCGCGTCAATGTTCTCATTGACCCAATCCATGTTCTTGATGTACTTTACCTTGTCAAGAGAATTCTGCTTCTCGACATTCAATGGATTTTGCTTCAGATCGAAGTGAGATGCTGGCAGCGTTTCCAAAGAAATAAGTGTCGCATTCTCCGGGAAGTAGGTGATGAACGCATCGAGCTCATCTACCACCCACTTGATATGATTTCTGTCAAGTGTAGTGTAGCGAAGTTCTGTTTCAAGGTGCTTATTGAACCCGAACTGGGTGCTGACGAGATGAGACGTGATTATCTCGCGAAGATCACGATAGAGGACGAACGTGTCGTGGGTGTCGTTTCGCTGGAGATTTGACCACCACTCACGTGCTGGCCAGAAATTTCTGATGTGGCGGCCGAAGGTTTTTAGCGAGGTCGTTGGCGCATTAAGCTGCACCTGCAGATTTTCCCAGTATTCTCCATAGCGTGTAACAGCATAGAGCGGATACAGCGTGAAGGCATTGAGGATTGTCGGCATGTCGGTGCCGTACATATTCCACTCTGCGAGAGGCTCATTCATCTTGTTAGGGCGAAGGCTCGCGCTCAAGATGACCGTGCTGTATGTTCTCGGAAGAGAATAGATCGCGATTGGCTTCATGATGTCTCGTGAGGCTGAAGGCGCCTTGCGACGCCCTCATAACGCATTCTACAACATGGTAGGTGCGCAAACGGCAGGAACCGCATAACGGCTCCAGGTACTCCTCGTACAACTTGGTACGTGAGCGTAATTGGTCGGAGAGACAGGATTTGAACCTGCGACATCCTGCTCCCAAAGCAGGCGCTCTACCAGGCTGAGCTACACTCCGATGTCGTATTTACGTGGGAATTGGTGGACCTGACAGGGATCGAACCTGCGACATCCTGCTTGCAAAGCAGGCGCTCTCCCAGCTGAGCTACAGGCCCATGAATAGGGCAAACAAAAATGACCAACGAGTTGCAACTTACCAGCGTTGCCTCTAGCGGCCGTACCGTACTAGATAGGATTCGAACCTACTTATCTGTGGATAACCGTCAATCCCGGTTTGCTATTTCCATTTTAGCGCTGGCCCAAGAGAGGCACCATTGATCCTTCGCACATAGTGAAAGGTCTTTCTCTTTAGGTCTGGGCCAAAGCAACGATGGCGAAAGTGGTGGTACTTGACGCCGTCTATTTCAACAATGTTGAGTTTCATAGTTCTCTCAGGACAAATTTGGTGGAGCTACGGGGGATCGAACCCCGGACCTCGTGCATGCCATGCAAGCGCTCTCCCAGCTGAGCTATAGCCCCAAATTCGGTGGCAACTTACGCGATTTTCGACGTATGGTCTACTGCACGTCGTAAGCGCCATGTCTGTGTGTTGGCAGTGATTCCGCACCAACCTATTCCATGCTCCGCGAATGGGACCTTTCGGCCTTGAAATTATTCAAGCATGGTAATCAGAACTTTTATTCGCCATACGCTAGCATCGGCGACGCGGTGAGTGTTCGGTGAGCTTACGCTCCCACACAAAGTCGTGTTGGTCTCTCCATCTTTTACCACGCTTACCAACGGTGCGCTAGGCGCGAAGGTGGTTCCAATGCCCGATGGAGTTGGGCCCTTGTCATTACTCATCCGCGCGTCAGACAAGGAGTTGAGCGCGAGAGGTTCTGGTCATTCAAGCGGTGCGCATCGGCACCTCATGACTAGAAATATGGTGAGCTGCTGAAATTCAACAGCTCTAAATTTTCGGGGCGGGAATGACCACGCCCAAGTCGAGTTTGTTTACTAGGCTTGACGGGCCCGGCGAAGTTTTAGGAGCAGCCGTAGCACATCTCCGCGGATAAACTTGCAAACTGGCAGAGACTTATTGAACGCTTCTGCTCGTGCGTTAATTTGGCGGAGGAAGTAGGATTCGAACCCACGGAGGTCGTGAAACCTCTCTAGTTTTCAAGACTAGCGCCTTAAACCGCTCAGCCATTCCTCCAAATTCGATCTTGCCGCTACGTTGTGAAGTTGACCGCATTATTGCAGACGGTTACATAGCAACGATCATCACAGCAAGGCAAAGTACTTCAAGTAAAATTCTATACCATCACGGCATTCAGGTATACTTGCTCCCTTCAGTCCCGAGATTTTGGGACGGTCCGTACGAATTACTCATTGCGTAGGAGCTACGTTTTCGTGCACACAAATTTTGAAATAGCATCCTAACCGCTAGGGTAAGGACAGAGTTCGCTCACTAAAAGTACAACAAAAACGGAATCGGAGATTGTGCACCTGGCCCACCTGCACACGACCGAATCGAACGGTCTAGGTTTTTGTTTCAGATAAAAGATAACCAATATCCAACGGTTGTGCTTTTACTGAGCGAACTCAATGTATGTATTCTATCAAACCAATCAACGAAAGTAAACTCAAAGAGCGGCCACTTGGGCCTTCACAGCATCAAACTTTTCATCATAGTCCTTGATCAGGGACCTCAGCTTACCAACTATGTTGGCTAGCCACGTCTTGAGAGAGCCGAATGAGAAGCCTTCGTCAACCTTGTTACGCTTGACAGTCAGCTTTTCAGGAACTTCGGAAGCTTCAATAATTTTCGAGTTAGCCTTGATGAGCTCATCAAGCATCTTTGAGATGGCTGGAGTGAGCTTTGAGGCAAGCAGACCGGCAACGACCTTTTCATGGTCGACTTCAGTCGTCTCTGGCTTCTTCGTCTTCTTCGAGAGGGTCAGCGTAAGCTGGGCAGTCTCGATAACGCGAGTAAGCACGTCGTCGGCTGCGTCAAAAATGTCTGCGGCTTCCGCCTTGATCTCATCGTTGAGCTTGTTGCGGTCAATAGTGAGGTCCTTGAGCTTGTCATCGAGATCAATGTACTGCTTTGTGAGGCGCGTCCAAGCTCCCGAGTCCTTACCCTTGAGTTCGGCGATAACCTTCTCGACAACTTGTTCAGCACCTTTCTTTTTGGCCTTAACCTCTGTGTAGTTAATGCCCTTCTGGCGCTTTCCCTCGAACAGCTCTGAAACCTTCATGCGTAGCTCCTTACCAATCCAGTTTGCTGTCGTCAATGACTGGTCCACCAATCTTTCGCCACATGCGAATGTACGAGTTGGCGCCGGTGCGATCAACGAGATAGCGGTTGCCGTTGGAGAGCTCAACGATGAAGCACTCTTCCATTGGCATGTCTCTAACGGTCGAGAGCGGTCCTTTTGGCTTGGTGTCCCAAAGGTCGTGCTCAGTGTATGTTTGCAGCTTGAACCCATGTTTCTCGAGAGCTTTTTTCGCATGCTTCAGTTCAAGATCAGTCAGCGGGCGATACTTACCATCGCGCTCAAGATCGGCCCACACGCCTGGCTTCTCAAGGAAGTGAATGCCGGCATCATGAAGATGGTTGATCTCTTCAGAGCCAAGCAGCCTGATCAGCGGCATGCTGCGCAGTCCAGTTCCAGCCTTGCCACCAGCATTGTACTCCTTAGTGAGCATCTGTGCTAGCTTCTCGCTGTTGGTCGTGCTGATGCGGTGCTCAGAGCCATCGTCCTTTACGCCGAAGATGCCGTGTGCTGTTGCGCCAACAGGCTTTGTGAAAAAGCTCTTGTAGCCCTTTGGGACGGTAACAGAAGGGTTAACCTCATGGCCTTTGCCGAAGTTTCCCTTGATGACGTCGCCTTCAATGAGCTGTCTAACGAGCATTTCTGTCTCCATAACTAACCTTCTATTTATGGAGGCGGGTTGGTCGGAATGGTGGGATTTGAACCCACGGCCCCTTCGCCCCGAACGAAGTGCTCTAGCCAAGCTGAGCTACATTCCGGCAGTCTTTTCAGTGTCTGAGCAGAGCTTCTGCGTCATGACCGTGAAGGTCAACATGACACCGTATCGATTGATGTGAATTATTGCTGGCCCTGCTGGCAGATCGCCATAGCTCGGGTTCATGAAGATATCCCACTCTCGAATACCAGCCCTGTAGGCAGGGAGGTTGTGTGGAACGCTGGAGATGATGCCAGTCTCTCTGGTATAGATGAAGCCGACGCCGTTGTACTTCTTAGTGCCGTCTGGACACAGTTCATTTGGATCTACCTTCTCACCGGTGCCATCGCCAGTGAGCGGCTTCTGGGCATCGCCAAAGTCGGTAATACGGATGACGTTATCATCTGGCAACGGAGGGAACTTCTTGTCAGCACCGTCAAGGATCGGGCGAAAGATCAGGAGCACCAAAAAGATAAGGTGCAGCAGGATCGACGCAGCTAATCCGAGCGCTCTCTTCATGAGAGTATTTAGGTTTGGTGCGGCTGGTGGGACTCGAACCCACACGCCCGAAGGCACAAGGCTCTCGACCTTGCAAGACTACCAGGTTCCATCACAGCCGCAAATTCTTAGCCGATGAACTTTTCAATGGTTGCGTCGACTACCTTGTCAACAACGCTGGTGCTTTCTGGTTCAGCAGCTTCTTCATCCTTCTTACCGCAGCAGCCGCACTTTTCAGTGTGACGGAGCGAACGATCAAAGAGCTTGTAGATGGCGAACAGATGACCAAGCAGAAGCATGGTAATGGCAACAATAAGCGAAATGCCAAATGAAAGTGGAATGTACATGTAGCGATACTCCAGTTGAAATACTGACGTATTTGATTGGATCAACTGAGATGCTATCGACTATTTATGAAATTGGTGGGCCTACTGGGATTCGAACCCAGAATACGCTTGCGCGGCTCCGCGTTCTGAGCGCGGCAACTTTACCAATTTGTCCATAGGCCCAAATAAAATGATGTGACGAACAGGGACACCCTCAGGCTCTCTTACTCTGTGGTGCCAACGCCTTTGTTTTCGCATAGGGAAAGTCGAAGAGCCATCCACCTTCCCACGGGCCTCGGCCGCTAAGCCGCGATCTGAAAGCCACATCAAACTTGGTGCCCCCAGTCGGGATCGAACCGACACGCCTTGCGGCACGAGTTTTTGAAACTCGCATGACTACCAATTCCATCACAGGGGCAAAACTTGGAGCGGTTCGAGCCGCTCGCGTTGCTTTCGCGGCGATGGCGCAACGAGACCATCGACGAAACGGCTTTCACCGTTCTACCGCTAATACATCGACTGTCGGCCGCGCAGTTTGCAACCCGCAGGGCGTATCCATGGCGATGCAAATGCACCATGGCAGTCGAATTTGGTGGGACAAGAAGGAATCGGACCTTCGACCTACGCGTTATCAGCACGTTGCTCTACCACTGAGCTACTGTCCCAAATTGGTGCAGAGAGGTAGGATTCGAACCTACGTATGGCGGTTTGGGATAACCATTTATGGACGGTTGCTTGCGCAACAAAGGATCACAAACGATGTTTGAGACCGCTGCCTGACCACTCGGCTACTTCTGCATTAAACTGGTGCCGGTACGAGGGATCGAACCCCGGGCCTCCTGCTTACAAGACAGGCGCTCTACCAACTGAGCTATGCCGGCGAAAATTGGTCTCCGCGGGCAGAGTCGAACTGCCGCCTCTAGGGTCCAGACCTAGTACGCTACCGTAACGCTTCGCAGAGAAATAAAATTGGTGCTCGCTGAGGGACTCGAACCCGTCACGTTCCCGCTAATCTGGCAGGTTTCCCGGGTCTATAAGGCCCAGCCGCTTACCCAAGCTAACGAGCAAAGTGAGAGCTTGCGTTGTAATCCTATGCAACTCGCCTGCTGTACGCAAGCATGGGAATCGAACCCACAATCTCAAGGTCACATGAATGAAGATGACAACAAAAGCGAAGTCGGAAAACGTCTTGCGACGACCCAACGGGTTTGAACCGTTTAGGATTTACTTGAGTAGGCGTTTTACGGCCACTAAGTTAACCAGATAACCAACATCAACGGTTGTCAAAACTTTGTAGAGGTGAGCTTTCACCTCTCATGAATTCGTACGTCAGTGCGTCGTTCGCTCAGGTTTTGGAGACGCTACCTGGACCCCTGTACATCTGCCGTTCCTGACGTATCCGAAAGTGGTGGAGAATATCGGACTCGAACCGATCTGCCTGTCACATTGCAAGTGTAACGCGGGTAACCCTGCCCATTCCCCAAATGGTCCGTAGCTTCGCATCGTCGTCAACACGGAGACCATCCCGTGTAGCTCACTGGCGATGTGAAGGTGGCCAACAAGGGCCCTCGGCGCGCATAGCCGCCAATTTCTTGAATAAGTCGAGCGTCGTGAGACGCTCGTAGGCCAGTTCCCTCTTGTATACCACGTATCGTAGGAACCCTCTATTACGGAGGGCGGGGTTGACGCTGCTTAACTGGCTATTGCGTCATGTCTTGAAGA